>Ga0070738_10001598_pt1 | contig 43346 bp, 42 predicted proteins | sample Coa_R2_2_FD_66446 | JGI IMG/M metagenome (GOLD analysis project Ga0070738, IMG submission 66446) | Surface soil microbial communities from Centralia Pennsylvania, which are recovering from an underground coalmine fire - Coalmine... | ecosystem: Environmental > Terrestrial > Soil > Unclassified ...
TGGCGGCCTACTGCGTCGACCTCAACCAGAAGCATCGCGAGGGCCGGGTCGATCCGCTGATCGGCCGCGAGCACGAGGTCGAGCGCACGATCCAGGTCCTGTGCCGCCGCACCAAGAACAATCCGCTCTATGTCGGCGAGCCCGGCGTGGGCAAGACGGCGATTGCCGAGGGCCTGGCCCGCAAGATCGTCGAGGGCGAGGTGCCTGAGGTCCTGAAGGAGGCGGTGATCTACGCGCTCGACATGGGCGCGCTGCTCGCCGGCACGCGCTATCGCGGCGACTTCGAGGAGCGGTTGAAGGCCGTCCTCGCCGAGCTCAAGAAGAAGCCCAACTCGGTGCTGTTCATCGACGAGATCCACACCATCATCGGCGCCGGCGCGACCAGCGGCGGCTCGATGGATGCGTCGAACCTGCTGAAGCCCTCGCTGCAGTCGGGCGAGCTGCGCTGCATCGGCTCGACGACCTACAAGGAATACCGGAACTACTTCGAGAAGGACCGCGCGCTGGTCCGCCGCTTCCAGAAGATCGACGTGCCGGAGCCCTCGATCGCCGACGCCGTCGAGATCATGAAGGGGCTCAAGCCGGTCTACGAGAAGCACCACCACGTCACCTACACCGACGACGCTATCAAGGCCTCGGTCGAATTGGCGGCGCGCTACATCCACGACCGCAAGCTACCCGACAAGTCGATCGACGTGATCGACGAGGTCGGCGCCGCGCAGATGCTGCGGCCGGCCGATGCGCGCAAGTCGACCATCGACGTGCCGGACATCGAGGAGATCGTCGCCAAGATCGCGCGCATCCCGCCGAAGTCGGTGTCGAAGGACGACACCGAGATGCTGCGCAACATCGACCGCGACCTGAAGACGGTCGTGTTCGGGCAGGAAAGGGCGATCGACCAGCTTGCCGCGGCGATCAAGCTCGCCCGCGCCGGCCTGCGCGCGCCGGAGAAGCCGATCGGCTCCTATCTGCTGGCCGGCCCGACCGGCGTCGGCAAGACCGAGGTGACGCGCCAGCTCGCGCGCCTGCTCGGCCTCGAGCTGATCCGCTTCGACATGTCCGAGTACATGGAGCGGCACAGCGTCAGCCGACTGATCGGCGCGCCTCCTGGCTATGTCGGCTTCGACCAGGGCGGCATGCTGACCGACCAGGTCAACCAGCACCCGCATTGCGTGATCCTGCTCGACGAGATCGAGAAGGCGCATCCGGACGTGTTCAACATCCTCCTGCAGGTGATGGACTACGGCAAGCTGACCGACCACAACGGCCGCACGGTCGACTTCCGCAACGTCATCCTCTGCATGACCACCAACGCGGGCGCGGCTGACCTCGCCAAGCCGGCGATGGGCTTCGGCCGCGAGGCGCGGCACGACGAGGACGACGACGCGATCAACCGGCTGTTCGCGCCGGAGTTTCGCAACCGGCTCGACGCGGTGATCAAGTTCAACAACCTCCACCCCGACAGCATGGGGCAGGTGGTCGATAAGTTCGTCGCCGAGCTGGAAGTGCAGCTCGCCGACCGCAAGGTCTTCATCGAGCTCAGCGACGGCGCGCGCCGCTGGCTGGCCGAGAAGGGCTACGACCGCCTGTTCGGCGCGCGGCCGCTGGCCCGCGTCATCCAGGAGCATCTCAAGAAGCCGCTGGCGGAAGAGGTGCTGTTCGGCAAGCTGTCCAACGGCGGCGGCACGGTGCGTGTCGACACCGAAGGCGAGGGTGCCGACCAGAAGCTCGTCTTCACCTTCCTGCCGCCCGAGCCGAAGGCATTGCCTCCGGCCAGCCAGGAACCCGTGCTGGCTGAGTGAAAGCTTTTCGGCCGCTTTGGGTCGCATTGAAGGCCGCCGTCCTCGCGACGGCGGTCTTTGCCGTTGTGCTGTTCGTCATCAATCATGCCGGCTGGAAAGGGCTGATCTTCGCCGGCCTGGACATGACGACCTACGTCGTCTTCTTCGTGATCTTCCTGCTCGGCCTGTTCATGGCGCCGCGGGGCTGATCAGCCCTCGTTCTCCTTCCGGAACGGCGAGTACTGCATGAGTTCGGCGATCTCCTGCTCGACCGCCGGGCGTTCCTGCTGAAGGTAGTTGTCGACGGCGCGCCGGAAGCTCTTGTCGCCGATCCAGTGCGCCGAATACGTCTTCACCGGCAGGTAGCCGCGCTGGATCTTGTGGTCGCCCTGCGCGCCGGCCTCGACGCGGGCGAGGCCGTGCGCGATCGCATAGTCGATCGCCTGGTAGTAGCAGGCCTCGAAGTGCAGGAAGGCATGGCTCTCGAGGCAGCCCCAGTAGCGGCCATAGAGCGTGTCGTCGCCTTTCAGGTTCAGGGCGCCGCCGACCGGCCGGCCGTCGCTTTCGGCCATCACCAGCACGACCTTGTCGGCGAGCTGCGAGCCCAGGATGTCGAAGAACGAGCGGGTGAGGTAGGGCGACCCCCATTTGCGGCCGCCGGTGTCCATGTAGAAGGCGAAGAAGGCGTCCCAGTGCCGGGGCTTGAGGTCGTCGCCCGAGAGCTGGTGGATGACCAGCCCCTCGCGCTTCACCGCCTCGCGCTCCTTGCGGATCGCCTTGCGCTTGCGCGAGGCGAGCGCGCCCAGGAAATCGTCGAAGGTCTTGTAGCCGGCATTGGCCCAGTGGTACTGGCGGCCCAGCCGCAGCAGCCAGCCGCGCGCACCGAAGCGCTTCCAGTCGGCCTCGCTGCAGAAGGTCGCGTGTACCGAGCTGATGCCGTTGTCGCCGGCGATCTTCGCCAGCATGTCGATCATGGCGTCGCGGACCGCTTCGGCGTACGGCCCGGGGCGGGCGAACAGGCGCGGCCCCGGCACCGGCGTGAACGGTACCGCGGCCTGGAGCTTCGGGTAATAGCGGCCGCCGGCGCGTTCGAAGGCCTGCGCCCAGCCATGGTCGAAAATGTATTCGCCCTGGCTGTGGCCCTTCACATAGAGCGGGACCGCACCCTGCAGCGTCCCGTCGTCGGTCTCGGCCAGCAGGTACTGCGGCTGCCAGCCGGTGCGACGGCCGACCGACTTCGAATCTTCGAGCGCTTTCAGGAAGGCGTGACAGAGGAACGGATTGCCGGCGGCGCCGGGCGCCAGCGCACAGGCGTCCCATTGCGCCGCGTCCACGGCGGAAAGGGAGTCGACGACGCGCAGGCCGACGGTCGGGCTGTCATCGGGCATGACCGAAGCATAGCGCGAATCGTGCCATCAATGGGGCCGCGTCTGGCGCAATTCGACCATGCGGACCGGCCATGCGCGCAAAAGAAAAGTCCGGCAGCTGAGGCACGCCGGACGTCAGGTTCGCCTTTCCACACCCGCAAGCGGGCGCGTGTATTGGCTTAGCTGCACAAATTCTTGAAGGTGGCCTCCGGCGGGATCTCCTGATGGAGGAAATGCCCGACCGGAGGCCGAAAGGCGTTTGGTAGAGGGGCCAAAGCCTGAGGGCTTTGGCCTACGCCCTTACCTGTTTACTGCTTCTTCTTCTTAGCAGCCTTCTTCTTAGCAGCCTTCTTCTTAGCAGCCATAACTGTCTCCTATGGTTAGCTACGAGGTCCTCAACCGTGAGACCCCTGGGGTACGCCGGTACGCTACGCCACGCATGCTCAACTGCAGCCAGTGGTGCCGCCGCAGGTCGTGCACTTGAGGCACGTCCCGTTGCGGACCATGGTGAAGTTGCCGCATTCAGGACAGGCATCGCCCTCGAAGCCTTTCAGCTTCGCGGTGTATGCCGATCCAGTCGCGACGCCGACGACGGCCGCTCCGGCGATGGGCGCCGGCGCGACGGCTGGGCCGTCCGTCAGTCCGTGGGGCGAACCGGCCGCGAGCGCTTCTTCAGCGACTGCGACACCGCCGGTCCGGCCATTCAGTACGTAGAGGTTGCTGCGCGTGTAGCCGACGCTGGCGATGCGGCTCACCGCATCGGCCGCCGCCTGTGCGGCGTTGCTGCCGGCTGACGGCAGGCCATCGGCAATCATGCCGCGGCCGACGCCATCGGGGTGCAGGTCGGCCTGCTCGACATGCGCGAGGTCGCTGCGGCCGAGATAGGAGATCGCCAGCTCGCGGAACACGTAATCGAGGATCGACGTCGACATCTTGATCGCGTCGTTGCCCTCGACCATGCCCGACGGCTCGAAGCGCGTGAAAGTGAAGGCCTCGACGAACTCCTCGAGCGGCACGCCGTATTGCAGGCCGATCGAGATCGCGATGGCGAAGTTGTTCATGACGCTGCGGAAGGCGGCGCCTTCCTTGTGCATGTCGATGAAGATTTCGCCGACCCGGCCATCCTCGTACTCGCCGGTGCGCAGATACACCTTGTGGCCGCCGACGATGGCCTTCTGCGTGTAGCCCTTGCGCCGCTGCGGCAGCCGCTCGCGGCCCCGGGACACTTCTCGTTCGACGATGCGTTCCACGATCCGCTCGGCGATGATCGGCGCGCGGGCGGCCGGCGTCATCTCCATGAGATCGTCGTTCGCGGCGACGTCGTCTCCGAGAGCCATCGCCGAAAGCGGTTGCGAAAGCTTGGAGCCGTCGCGATAGAGGGCGTTGGCCTTGAGGCCAAGCTTCCAGGACAGTTCGTAGGCCTTCCTGCAGTCGTCTACCGTTGCAGCATTCGGCATGTTGATCGTTTTCGAGATCGCGCCTGAAACGAACGGTTGTGCTGCAGCCATCATGCGTATGTGACTCTCCGCAGACAAGCAGCGTGTGCCATCTCGTCCACAGGGATTTGCACAATCGAACACCGCGAGGTGCTCGCGCTTGAGACCGGGCGCGCCTTCGATCGACATCGTTCCGCAGGCATGGACGTTCGCTTGCGCGATGTCGGAGCGCGAGAAGCCGAGCCGTGCGAGCAGGTCGAGCTGCGGATCGATGAGCTCGCTCTCGTCGAGCCCGACAACCTCGCGGCAGAAATCGTCGCCGAGGGTGTAACGCGAGAAGGCGAAGCGAATGTCGAAGGCCGTCGGCAGCGCCTTCTCGACCCGATCGAGCGCCGCCTTGTCGAAGCCGCGGGCCGCCAGCGTCTCGTGATTGATCGCCGGCGCGTCCTTCAGCGTCCCATGGCCGACGGCATGCGCCACGATCTTTGCGATGGCGGCCTCGTCATAGCCAAGGGTCGCCAACGCCAGCGGCACGGTTTGATTGATGATCTTGAAGTAGCCGCCGCCCGCGAGCTTCTTGAACTTCACCAGGGCGAAGTCCGGCTCGATGCCGGTAGTGTCGCAATCCATCACCAGGCCGATCGTGCCGGTCGGGGCGATGACCGAGACCTGGGCGTTGCGGTACCCGTGTTTCTCACCCAGTGAAAGCGCCTGGTCCCAAGCCTTCCTGGCGGCCACAGCCAGCTCGGCCGGGCAGTTGGCGATATCGAGCGCGACCGGGGGCGTGGACAGGCCGTTGTAGCCGCCCGACTGGCCGTAGGCGGCGCGGCGGTGGTTATGGATGACCCGCAGCATGGCTTCGCGGTTGCTCGAGAAGCCGGGGAAGGCGCCCATGCTGCCGGCCATCGCGGCCGAGGTCGCATAGGCCGTGCCGGTCATGATGGCGGTGATTGCGCCGGCGATGGCGCGGCCGGCTGCCGAGTCGTAGCCCAAGCCGCGGGCCATCAGCAGGGCCCCCAGATTGGCGTAGCCCAGGCCGAGCGTGCGGTAGCGGTAGGAGAGTTCGGCGATCCGGCGCGACGGGTACTGCGCCATCATGACGGAGATCTCGAGCACGATCGTCCACAGCCGGCTGGCGTGCTCCAACGCCGCTATATCGATCGATCCGTCCTTCTCGTTCCGGAACCGCATGAGGTTCAGCGAGGCGAGATTGCAGGCCGTGTCGTCGAGGAACATGTACTCGGAGCACGGATTGGACGCGTTGATCCGGCCGGACTTGGGGCAGGTGTGCCAGTCGTTGATGGTGGTGTCGAACTGCACGCCAGGATCGGCCGAATGCCAGGCGGCCTCGGCGATGCGGTCCCACAGCGCAGCTGCGCTCACCGTCCGGATCGGCCGGCCCGTCGTGCGCGCGGTCAGCGCCCACTCGCGGTCCTCCGCAACCGCGTTCAGGAAGTCGTCGGTGACGCGGACGGAGTTGTTGGCATTCTGGCCCGACACCGTGGCGTACGCTTCCGATTGCCAGTCGGTGTCGAAGGTCGGGAACTCGATGTGGCGGTACCCCTGACGCGCGAACTGAATGACGCGCTGAATGTAGTTCTCCGGCACTTCGGCGCGGCGGGCGGCGACGATCTCGCGGCGCAGCCGCGGATTCTCCTTCGGCTCGAAGCCCTCCTCGCACGCCTGCATGATGGCGTTGAGGTGCCGGTTGGCGAGCTTCGAGCCCGCGACCAAGGCGGCGACCTTCTGCTCCTCGAGCATCTTCCAGGAGACAAATTCCTCGATGTCGGGATGGTCGACGTCGACCACGACCATCTTCGCCGCGCGCCGCGTCGTGCCGCCGGACTTGATGGCGCCGGCTGCGCGGTCGCCGATCTTGAGGAACGACATCAGCCCCGACGACTGGCCGCCACCCGAGAGCTTCTCGCCCGAGCCGCGGATGCTGCTGAAGTTCGAGCCGGTGCCGGAGCCATATTTGAAGAGGCGTGCCTCGCGGACCCACAGGTTCATGATGCCGCCGTCGCTCACCAGCTCGTCCGCGACGCCCTGGATGAAACAGGCGTGCGGCTGCGGCCGCTCGTAGGAAGAGTCGGACAGGTAGGCCTCGCCATCGCGATGGTCGACGTACCAATGTCCTTGGCCAGGACCGTCGATGCCGTAGGCCCAATGCAGTCCCGTGTTGAACCACTGCGGCGAGTTCGGCGCACCCATCTGTGCCGCCAGCATGAAGCAGTGCTCGTCGTAGAAGGTGCGGGCGTCGGCTTCGCTGTCGAAGTAGCCGCCCTTCCAGCCCCAGTAGGTCCAGGCACCGGCCATGCGGTGGAAAACCTGCCGAGCACTGGTCTCGCCACCCAGCATCTGATCGGCTGCCGTATCGTCCGGCACCGAGCGCCACAGCCACTCGGGGACATCGGCCTCGGCAACCTTCTTCAGCCGCCGCGCAACACCGGCGCGGCGGAAATACTTCTGCGCCAGCACATCGGTCGCAACCTGCGACCACGCCATCGGTATCTCGATGCCGCGCTGCTGGAAGACGATGGTGCCGTCGGGGTTGCGGATTTCGGAATCGCCAGCACGGAACGCCATTCCTTCGAATGGCGATTTTCCTGCTCGCGTAAACCGACGCTCCAAACGCATTCGACGATCCCCCGTGCCCAGTTCCCGTCATTTCTGCTACTCGCGGGGCGTCCGATGTCTTAAGTCGGGCGCGCAGATATGGGCACACAGCGATACTAAATTACAAAATCTTGTGTGCGCAACTATATTTTGTAGACCAGCATGTTGATGGCACTACATGATGCAAAGTCGCAACACGGTCTCCGAGAGCGCTCAAGTTGCATGACGACGAACGATCATCGAGCGTGCTCGGCCCTGTCGCGTTGCGTGTCACAAGAGGCCCGCGTACAAGCGGCGCACGGCTTTTCGAGAGTGAGTGAATGACGTTCGGCACCTGGCTCTTCACCAAGATGCGCGGCGAACTTGTCGGGACCGATTCGGACGGCAATCGCTACTACCAGGACAAGCGGATGATCCCCGGCATGCGCCGCCGCAAGCGCTGGGTCATCTACAACGGTGAGGCCGAAGCCTCTCGCGTGCCGGCCGACTGGCACGGCTGGCTGCACTACACGACCAACACGCCGCCGCCCGCCGGCGGGCTGCCGCGCAAGCCGTGGCAGAAGGAGCATTTGCCCAACCTCAGCGGCACGCCGCTCGCCTACCATCCACCGGGTTCGGCGCTGGCGGAGACCCGCGAAAGCAAGCCCAAGCCGCACTACGAGGCCTGGCGCCCGTGAGGAGCTGGGCGTGAATCGCAACGTCGTCGAGACCATCGTCGGCGCGCTGGTCCTGCTGGTCGCCGGCATCTTCGTCTTCTATGCCTTCTCGAAGTCGGATCGATCCGGCCCCGACGGCTACGAGATCACCGCGCGATTCGGCCGCATCGACGGGCTGAAGCGCGGTTCCGATGTCACCATGAGCGGCGTGAAGATCGGCACCGTCACGGCGATCGATCTCGACCGCAAGACCTACCAGGCAGTGGTCCATCTCGCGGTGTCCTCGAGCGTGCCCATCCCGGCCGATACCAACGCCAAGATCGTCAGCGAATCGCTGCTCGGCGGCATGGTGGTCGTGCTTGATCCAGGGGGCGACAAGACCATGATCAAGTCGGGTGGCGAGATCACCCAGACGCAGGACGCCATTTCCTTCACCGAACTGCTCGCCAAGTTCATGTTCAGCGGCACGGGGTCGAAGTGATGAACGCACGGGTTCCAAAGACGCCACCGGTGTGGCGGCAATCGGATGGCAAGCCGGTTTCCTGCCTCGAAAAGATCAAGGTCCTGAACCAGAACATCCAGGAGATCGAGACCCTCTGCGCCGACGCGCTGGAGGACGGAGTTCTGATGGGATGCGACGCGGACCAGATCAAGCAGGCGCTGCACGAGCTGATCGACGGACTGGCGGCTCCCCACACCAAGAAGGGCTGACGGTGCGCTTTCTCGCGTTGCTGGCGGCATTCGCCGCTGGCGTGGCTACGGCTGCTGCCCAGCAATCCCTGCAACCGCAGCAACTTCAGCCGCCGGCGCAGCAGCCGCCCCCGGCGCAGCAATCTCAGCCCGCACAGCAGCCACAGTTGCGCACCGACAATCCACCGACCCTGCGCGCCATTCCCGACGGGCCGGGCAAGCGGGTGGCAGAACTCCAGGGCCTCGACAAGGTGACGGCGCGCACACAGCGCTTCTACGCGCCGGTCGGCGAGACAACGCGTTTCGGCACGCTCGGCATCACGGTCGGCGACTGCCTGGTCAACACGCCGGACGCGCCGCCCGAAGCCGCCGCCTATCTCACCATCATCGATCACAAGCCCGGCCAGCCCGAGCAGAAACTGTTCGCCGGCTGGATGTTCGCCTCCACCCCGGCGCTGTCGGCGATGGACGATGGCGTCTACGATGTGCGCGTGTTGGCCTGCACGATGAGGCAGGGATCTTCGCCGCCCAAGTGATGCTCGAAGCGGGCAGGGCGGTCGACCGCTTCGGCGAGGTGAACGCGGAAATCCTCGCGCGGCATCTCGATCGCGCCGAAGCTGCGCAGGTGCTCGGTCATGAACTGGCAGTCGAGCAGGCGGAAGCCGCCCTTGATCAGCCGTGCCACCAGATGGACCAGCGCCACCTTTGACGCATCGCGCTCGCGGCTGAACATGCTTTCGCCGAAGAACGCCGCGCCGACCGATACGCCGTAGAGCCCGCCGACGAGTCTGCCTTCGCGCCGGCATTCGATGCTGTGGGCGTGGCCGCGCGCGAACAGCTTGCCGTAGAGCTCGAGGATTGGCTCGTTGATCCAGCTCTCAGGATGTCCGGGGCGGGGCTCGGCGCAGGCGCGCATGACGTCGGTGAAGGCGGCGTCGGCGGTGACCTCGAAGAGGCCCTGCCGGACCGTGCGGGCGAGCCGCTTGGGCAGATGGAAGCCGTCGAGCGGCAGGACGGCGCGCAGCCGGGGATCGAGCCAGTAGAGCTTGGGGTCGTCGCGGCGCTCGCCCATGGGGAAGACGCCGATGCGATAGGCCTGCAGCAGGAGTTCGGGCGTGATCTCCAGCATGCCGCGCCTACTTCTTGAGGCCGACCAGCTTCTCCAGCCAGTGGATGTTGTACTCGCCGTCGATGAATTCGGGCTGCTGGATGATCTTCTGGTGCAGCGGGATGGTGGTCTCGATGCCGCCGATCACGAACTCCTCGAGCGAGCGGCGCAAGCGCATCAGGCACTCGTTGCGGCTCGGCCCGCTCACGATCAGCTTGGCGACCATCGAATCGTAGAAGGGCGGGATCGAGTAGCCGGCATAGAGGCCGGAGTCGACGCGCACGCCGAGGCCGCCGGGCGGATGGTAGTCGGTGATCCTGCCGGGCGAGGGCGTGAAGGTCTCGGGGTTCTCGGCATTCACGCGGCATTCGATCGCGTGGCCGTGGAAGACGATGTCCTTCTGGCTCAGCGCCAGCGGCCCGCCGGCGGCGATGCGGATCTGCTCGCGCACCAGGTCGATGCCCGTCACTGCCTCGGTGATCGGATGCTCGACCTGCAGGCGGGTGTTCATCTCGATGAAGTAGAACTCGCCGTCCTGGAACAGGAATTCCATGGTGCCGGCGCCGCGGTATTTGAGCTTGCGCACCGCCGCCGCGGCCAGCTCGCCGATCCTGGTGCGCTGCTCGGCATTCAGCGCCGGTGAGGGCGCCTCCTCCAGCACCTTCTGGTGGCGCCGCTGCAGCGAGCAGTCGCGCTCGCCGAGATGCACGCCGTCGCCCTTGCCGTCGCCCAGCACCTGGATCTCGATGTGGCGCGGGGCGCCGAGGTACTTCTCGACGTAGACGGAGTCATTGCTGAAGGCAGCCTTGGCTTCGGCGCGGGCCAGCGCGAAGGCTTCGGCCGCCTCGTCCGGGCGGTTCACGACCTTCATGCCGCGTCCGCCGCCGCCTGCCACGGCCTTGATCAGGGCCGGCCAGCCGATCTTGTTGCCGAGCTCGACAACCTCCTCGAGGGAGCCGACCGGGCCCGGCGAGCCCGGCACCAGCGGCAGGCCGAGTTCCTTGGCGGTCTGCTTGGCCACGATCTTGTCGCCCATCATGCGGATGTGCTCGGGCGAGGGGCCGATGAAGGTGAAGCCGTGGGCCTCGACGGCTTCGGCAAAACGGGCGTTCTCGGACAGGAAGCCATAGCCCGGATGGATGGCATCGACGCCCGCGATGGTCGCCGCCGACAGGATCGCCGGGATGTTGAGGTAGCTGTCGCGCGCCGGCGGCGGGCCGATGCAGACCGATTCGTCGGCCAGCCGGACGTGCATGGCGTCGCTGTCGGCGGTCGAATGCACCGCGACGGTCTGGATGCCCATCTCGCGGCAGGCGCGGTGGATGCGAAGCGCGATCTCGCCGCGATTGGCGATCAGGACCTTGTCGAACATTATTCGACGATCATCAGGACTTCGCCGAATTCCACGGGCCGCGCGTTCTCGATCAGGATCTGCGTGACCGTGCCGGCCTTGCTGGCCTTGATCGGATTGAAGGTCTTCATCGCCTCGATGATCAGCAGCGTCTGGCCGGCCGTGACCTTGTCGCCGACGTTCACGAACACGGGCTTGCCCGGCTCGGGCGAGAGGTAGGCCGTGCCGACCATCGGCGATTTCACGGCGCCGGGGTGCTTGCTGTGGTCACCCGCGGGGGAAACCGCGACCGGCATCACGGTCATGGGGGCAGCGGCAGCGGTCATCGGGGCGACCGCGATCGGGGCGGCAGGAGCGGCGACGGTCGCCGGCCGGGCGACCCGGATCTTGCGCTCGCCGTCGGACAGCTCGATCTCGCCCAGGCCGGTCTCCTCGAGGATGGCCGCAAGCTTGCGGATGAAATCGGTGTCCATCTCGAACTTGGCCATGAGGTGCTCCCGAAAATCCTTAACGCGCCAGCAGGCGGGCGAGCGCCTGGAGGGCCAGGAGGTACCCCTGGCTGCCGAGCCCGGCGATCACGCCGACCGCGGCCGGACTTATATAGGAGTGATGCCGAAAGGCTTCACGCTTGTAGATGTTGGAAAGATGCACTTCCACTGCCGGCAGTTCGGCCGCATTCAGCGCGTCGAGCAGGGCCACTGAGGTGTGGGTATAGGCCCCGGCATTGATCACGATGGCTGAATTGCCGTCGCGGGCCGCCTGGATGCGGTCGACCAGCGCGCCTTCATGGTTGGTCTGGAAGAACTCGATCCCGAGGCCGAGCCGCTTGGCTTCCGCCCGGCAGGCGGCCTCGACGTCGGCCAGCGTCTCGCGGCCGTAGATCTGCGGCTGCCGCTTGCCCAGCATGTTGAGATTGGGCCCGTTGAGCACCAGCACCGGCTTCTGGGGTGAGGCCGGCGAGCGCCGGGCGGCCTTAGGGGCCAAAGGCTGCCTCCATCTTGTCTTGGCGGCCTTATAGCAGCAATCAGCGGTTCCGACGCAAGGTCTGGGCGTGGATGAAAAGCCGGTCGCTCAGCGCATCGAACTGCCGGCGCTCCTCGGCGCTCAGCGCCTCGTAGAGCTGCGCCTCGTATTGCAGCGCGAGCGGGACGATCCGGGCATGGACCGCCCGGCCGCGGGCGGAGAGCCGGAGCAGGGCGCGGCGCCGGTCGATCCGGTCGGCCGCGCGCTCGACCAAGCCGCGCTTCGACAGACCGGCCACGGCCCGGCTGACCGCCACCTTGTCCATGACGATGCGTTGACCCACTTCAGAGGCGGTAAGTGGCGCAAAACGCCCCAGTGCCGCCATGACCCGCCATTCGGTGACCGCAAGATCGAAGGGGCCGGCGTAAAGGTCATGCAGTGATTCGCTGACAAGCTGCGCCAGGATCGACAGCCTGTACGGGAGAAATTTCTCCAGCTGGAGGACTTGCGAAGAGCTCGGCATAATAGTTACATCTGAAACCAATCCGGATTGGAGGTCAATCATGGCCAGCGCAAGCGTCAGCGACCCCAAGTTCCAGCAGGCCGATCCGGTGAACCCCATGGGCACCGACGGCTTCGAGTTCGTCGAATACACTGCGCCCGATCCCGAGGCGCTCGGCCGGCTGTTCGAGAGCATGGGCTTCACCAAGGTGGCGAAGCACCGCTCCAAGGACGTCTCGCTCTACCGCCAGGGCGACGTGAACTTCATCGTCAATGCCGAGCCCGACAGCTTCGCCCAGGGCTTCGCCCGGGTGCACGGCCCGTCGATCTGCGCCATCGCCTTCCGGGTGAAGAACGCAGGCCTCGCCTACAAGCGCGCGCTGTCGCTCGGCGCCTGGGGGGTCGAGAACAAGGTCGGGCCGATGGAGCTCAACATCCCGGCGATCAAGGGCATCGGCGACTCGCTGATCTATCTGGTCGACCGCTATGGCGAGAAGGGCAGCATCTACGACGTCGACTTCGAATGGCTGCCGGGCGTGGACCACAATCCGAAGGGCGTCGGCCTCACCTACATCGATCACCTGACGCACAACGTCCATCGCGGCCGCATGGGCGAATGGGCCGACTTCTACGAGCGGCTCTTCAATTTCCGCGAGATCCGCTACTTCGACATCGAGGGCAAGCTGACGGGGCTCAAGTCCAAGGCGATGACCAGCCCGTGCGGCAGGATCCGCATCCCGATCAACGAGAGTTCCGACGACAAGTCGCAGATCCAGGAATATCTGTCGGCCTATCACGGCGAGGGCATCCAGCACATCGCGCTGGGCACCGGCGACATCTACGAATCGGTGGAAGCGCTCAAGCTCAAGGGCGTGCCGTTCCAGGACGTGCCCGATACCTACTACGAGCAGGTCGACGCGCGCCTGCCGGGCCACGGCGAGAACCTCCAGCGCATGTGCGCCGACCGCATTCTGATCGACGGCGCGCCGACCAAGGGCGGCGGGCTGCTGCTGCAGATCTTCACCCAGACGGTGATCGGCCCGATCTTCTTCGAGGTCATCCAGCGTCGCGGCAACGAGGGCTTCGGCGAGGGCAACTTCCGTGCTTTGTTCGAATCGATCGAGCTCGACCAGATCCGCCGCGGCGTGCTGCAGGACAAGACGAGCTGAAGGAGGAGACCATGGCCAAGAACTGGATTCCGCTGCGCCAGGTCGAGGGCACGGCCTCGCGTCAGGCGCATGTCCGCCTGCCCGAGGGCACCTACGAGCGCGAGATCAGCAAGGAGGGCTTCTTCGGCCCCTCGGCGCAGTTCCATCACAGGCACAAGCCGACCGACTGGAGCGACTTCGACGGCCCGATCCGGCCGCGCGCCTTCGACCTCAACAAGCTGGTCACGGCACAGCCCAACCCCTGGCAGGCCGAGCTGGTGATGAACAACCCGCACCTGCAGATGCGGATCTGGAAGCTCGACCAGGCGATGCCTGATCTCGCCCGCAACAGCGACGGCGATCAGCTCCTGTTCATCCACGAGGGTGCGGGCGACCTGTTCTGCGACTACGGTCACCTCGAGTATCGCGACGGCGACTACATCGTGATCCCGCGCGGCACGATGTGGCGGCTGGCACCGAAGCAGCCGACGATGACGCTGATGGTCGAGGCGACGAATGACCATTTCACCCTGCCGGAGAAAGGCATCGTCGGCCGGCACGCGATCTTCGATCCGGCGATGCTCGATACGCCGCACATCGACGACGCCTTCAAGGCGCAGCAGGACGAGCGGACCTGGAAGGTCTCGGTGAAGCGCCGCCATGCGCTGTCGACGGTGACCTTCCCGTTCAATCCGCTGGATGCGGTCGGCTGGCACGGCGATCTCAGCGTCGTGCGCATCAACTGGCGGGACATCCGTCCGGTGATGAGCCATCGCGCCCATCTGCCGCCGTCGGCGCACACCACCTTCGTGGCCGGCCGCTTCGTCGTCTGCACCTTCGTGCCGCGGCCGCTGGAGAGCGATCCCGAGGCGCTGCGGCTGCCGTTCTTCCACAACAACGACGACTTCGACGAGGTGATCTTCTATCACAAGGGCAGCTTCTTCAGCCGCGACAACATCCATCCCGGCATGATGACGGTGCACCCGTCGGGCTTCACCCACGGCCCGCATCCCAAGGCGTTCGATGCGGCCACGAAGAAGACGGTCCAGAGCGGCGGCAAGGCCGAGACCGACGAGGTCGCGGTCATGATCGACACGCGCGACGCGATCGATATCGCGCCGATGCCCCAGGGCGTGGAGTTCGAGGGCTACGTGAAGTCGTGGCGTCCCGCCGAGATGAAGCAGGCGGCCGAATAATGAAGCTCGCGTCCCTGAAGGAAGGCGGCCGCGACGGCACGCTGATCGTCGTCGACCGCGCGCTGAAGCACGCCGCGCGGGCCAGCGGCATCGCGCCGACCCTGCAGAAGGCGATCGAGGACTGGCCGACGGTCGCGCCGAAGCTGCAGGACCTCGCCGAGAAGCTGCGCGACGGCAAGATATCCGGCGCATTCGAGCTCGACCCGGCGGCGCTCGCGGCGCCGCTGCCGCGCGCCTATCAATGGGCCGATGGCTCGGCCTACGTCGTGCATGTCGAACTGGTGCGCAAGGCGCGCGGCGTGGAGATGCCGCCCAGCTTCTGGACCGACCCGCTGATGTACCAGGGCGGCTCCGACTCCTTCGCCGGCTGCCGCGACGATATCGAGCTGGCCGACGAGGCCTGGGGCATCGACTTCGAGGGCGAGATCGGCGTGATCACCGACGACGTGCCGATGGGCATCTCGGCCGAGGCGGCGCGAAAGCACATCAAGCTGGTGACGATCCTCAACGATGTGTCGCTGCGCAACGTGATCGTCACCGAGCTCGCCAAGGGCTTCGGGTTCTTCCACGGCAAGCCGGCCACGGCCTTCGCCCCCGTCGCGGTCACCCCCGACGAGCTGGGCGATGCCTGGAACGGCGCCAGGCTCGATCTGCCGCTGATCTCGACCTTCAACGGCAAGGAATTCGGCCATCCCAATGCGGCGACCGACCTGACGTTCGACTTCGGCCAGCTGATCGCCCATGCCGCGAAGACCCGCTATCTCGAGGCGGGGACCGTGGTCGGCTCGGGCACCGTCGCGAACCGCGACGCGTCGGTCGGCTGCTCCTGCATCGCCGAGCGGCGGGTGCGCGAGACGATCGACACCGGCAAGCCCGTGACACCCTTCATGAAATTCGGCGACCGTATCCGGATCGAGATGTTCGGCCGCGATGGCCAGTCGATCTTCGGCGCGACCGACCAGAAAGTGGTGAAGTACGATCCGCCGGGCTAAGGTCCGCGGCGGAGGGTCCATGAAGCTGATCGGCTATTTCCGCTCGTCGGCGGCGTTTCGCGTGCGCATCGCGCTCAATCTCAAAGGGATCGCGGTCGAACACGCGTCGCGCCACCTGCGCAAGGGCGAGCATCGCGCGCCCGACTATGTCGCCCTCAATCCGCAGAAGCTGGTGCCGGCGCTGGTGCTGGACGATGGCGAGGTGCTGACCCAGTCGATGGCGATCATGGAATACCTCGAGGAGACGCATCCCAATCCGCCGTTGCTGCCGAAGGACCCGGTGGGCCGCGCGCGGGTGCGCGCACTGTCGCTGATCCCGACGGCCGACATCCATCCGATCCAGAACCTGCGCGTGATGGCCTATCTGCGCGAGAAGTACGACCAGTCGGAAGAGGCGACCTTCGCCTGGTCGCGCCACTGGATCGAGACCGGCTTCGAGGCCTACGAGGCGTCGGTCGCGGGCAACCGGCATACCGGTGCCTACAGCCACGGGGAACAGCCGACCATGGCCGACCTCTGCCTCGTGCCGCAGGTCTTCAACGCGCAGCGCTTCAAGGTCGACATGGCGAGGTATCCGACCATCCAGCGCATCCACGCGACCTGCATGAGGCATCCCGCCTTCGATGCGGCACAACCGTCCAAGCAGCCGGACGCCGAACCGTGAGGAAGAGCCTCGTCGCGGCGCTGGCCGTCGTCGTGGTGGCCGGCGCCGCCGTCGCTGCGGTGCCCGTGATCGAGCGTCGCGCCGCGCAGCAGATCAAGGCGGACATGGAGCGCGACGGGCAAACGACCGTCGGCTCTGTCGAGGTCGGGCTGTTCGGCCGCAAGATCGCCGTCACGGACATGCACCTGAAGCAGCCCGGCGACATCAGCATCGGCCGCTGGGAAGCATCAGGTCTTGCCTGGCCGATGTCCGAGCTGATCGCGGGCCGCACCCCGTTTTCCGGAATCCAGCTCGGCGATCCGTTCCAGGCAGGGCATGTCGAGCTGCACGACCTCAAGATCGTCGACAAGAGCATGCAGTCGACGGTCGCATCCCTGGTCGCCGACGACTTGCGGCTCGACCGCTATCAGCCGGTGCTGGGTAACGGCCAGCTTACCGCGCTGTCGATGCGCATCATGAAGGCTCTGTCGGTGGGCAGGCTGGAGCAGACGCAGTCGGTCTCCACCGACCTTGCCACCGGCAATACCGTGGCGATCGGCGGCCTGACGATCGGCGGCTACGACAAGGGCAAGGTCAGCTCGTTCGAAGTGAAGGACCTCGGCGTCTCGTCCAAGGGCGCAGCCGAGCCGGCGTTCCGCATGGCCGATATGAAGCTGGCAGGCCTCGATCTCCACCGGCCGCTCGCCGCCCTGTCGGTGGCCGGCTGGCGGCCGGGCTTGCCGATCGGCCGTATCGAGCTCGAATCCGCGAGCCTGACCGGCTTCAGCGGCGAGGGCCTGACACGCAACGGCATCTCGCTGGGCAGCGTCACCCAGCAAACCACGCATGAAGCCGCGGACGTGAAGCGCACGCGCCTGCGCATCGAAGGCTTCGTGATGGCGCCGCCCGCCGGCAACGTACAGGCGCTGCAGATGCGCATGGCGCTGCAGGCGATGGGCCTCAAGGAGCTGCGCCTCGATTCGGGCTGCTCAGGCACCGAGGATCGCGCCCACAATCAGCTGTCGATCGACCGTTGCACGGTGAGCGGTCCCGATCTCGGCGAGCTCATGATCGGGCTCAAGCTGGTGAATGCGGATGCGCCGTTCTGGGCGGCGATCGACGACGGCAACACCTTCGCGATGCTCGGCAGCAAGGTGGGTCTTGCGAGCGCCAAGGTCGCACTGGCCGACCGCGGTATCGTCGAGCGCACATTGAAGGCGGTGGCAACCACAACCGGTCAGCCTGTGGATACGGTCCGCGCCAACTTCGCCCAGGAGGTGCGGCGCTACCAGCCGCCGGGCATCCTGATCACCGACGATCTGACCAAGCTGCTCGATACGGTGGCGAGCTTCGTCGAGAAGGGCGGTACGCTCACGATAGACGCCAAGCCCGACAAGCCGCTCGGCATCGACAAGCTCGGTTATCTCCGCCGGCCGGGCCCGGACCTGGTCGACATGCTGGGCCTCTCCGCGGCGCTCTCGAAGTAATCATCGGACCGCGCCACTCCAGTGGCGCTCACGACTCCGAGCGCCACTGGAGTGGCGCGGTCCGATGAGAGGACTTAGCTCTTCCGCGCGGCGGCGATCAGCTGCTTCAGCGTGTCGGCGTCGATTGCGCCGGGCACGAACTGATCGCCGATCACGAAAGCCGGCGTGCCGCGCACGCCGAGCGCGGAGGCGAGCGCCATGTTGTGGTCGATGATCTCCTTCAGCTTCGGATCCTCCATGTCCTTCTGAAGCTGGGCGACATCGATGCCGACCGAGCCGGCGATCTGCATGATCTTGTCGCGGTCGAGCTTGCCGTTGAATTCCATCAGCGCGTCGTGGAAGGCGAGGTGCTTGTGCTGGGCGCGCGAGGCGAGGGCGGCGAGAGCGGCGATCTTCGACGCCTCGCCCAGGATCGGCAGGTCCTTGAACACCAGCTTGACCTTGCCATCGCTGGCCAGGATCGACTTCACCACGGGATGCGTGCGCTTGCAGTAGGGGCACTGGTAGTCGCTGAACTCGACGATCGTGACGTCGCCCTCCGGATTGCCGGCGATCGGGCTGTCGGGATCGCTGACCAGGGCGGCGTGGTTCTCCTGGATCGCCTTCTGGGCAGCGGTGTTCTGCTGGCTGTCCTGCTTGCGCTCCAGCTCCTGCATCGCCTCGACCAGCACTTCGGGATTGGCGATCAGGTACTCGCGGATCGCCTTGCCCAGCGCCGCCTTGTCGCCGGTCATCGAAGCGGCGGGGGCTGCGGCCGCGAGCTGGCTGGGTATGGTGGCCCGTACGCCGAGGAAGGCGCCGACGGCGATCAAGGCGCCGCACAGGATCAGAAGGACGGAACGCATGGGTCACTCCAGGGGAGAGGGAATTATCTCTTTCTCGGGCGGGAATCGATATAGGCCGAGAGGTCCTGTGCCCGCTGCCAGGCGGGCGTGCCGGCCGGCAGCCCGCGCGCCGCGGCGGCGGCATGAGCCTGCGCCTCGGCGCGATTGCCGCGCAGTACCGCCATCTCCGCGCGGGCCAGCGAGGTCATGCCTGGATTGTTCATTCTCGAATAGGCCGCCGCTTCCAGGCGCCACAGCTCGAAGTTGCCCGACTCGCCCTGCACCGTCGCCAGCTCGAGGTTGCGAATCGCCTCGCGGTCGTTCTCGGGCTTGTTGGATTCGATCAGGGTGCGCGCGAAATCGACCTTGATGATGCCGGTCGCCGGCAGCAGCTGGACCGCGCGCCGGTACGATGGCACCGCTTCGTTGACGCGACCGTTGTCGAACAGCATCTGGCCGCGCAACTCGTGGAAGTATGGGTCGTTCGGATGCTCCTTGATCAGCCCGTCGATGGTGAGCAGCGCCGAGCCCAGCGCACCCGTGCGATAGAGCGCGACTGCCCGGGCATAGCGCGCCGGCACCGACGGATCGCCCTCGGCGAAGTGCGACAGGGCCGTCGAGGGCGCGAGGAAGCCCATCAGCTTGGCTACGATGCGATGGTGCATCTCGAGGTACTGCGGCGGGTCGGGCGTGTTGGTGTAGGGCGAGCGCGCCGCGGCCTGCTCGAACGCCTCGATGCGCTCGGGCGTCAGCGGATGGGTCGAGAGGTACGGATCGCGCCGGCCGATGGCCAGGCGCTCATCGCGTTGCAGGATCTTCAGGAACTCGATCGCGCCCTTGCAGGACTGGTGCGTGCGCTCGAGGAAAGTCATCGCCGCCTGGTCGGCGGAGCTTTCCTGGGTCTGGGTGTATTTGAGGTAGGACAGCAGCGAGCCTGGGGCGATCCCGCCGCCGGCATCGGCCGGGGCCGGCCGCCCGACGCCGCCGCCACCGATCGCCGATCCGGCCATCGCCCCCGCGCCGAGCAACGCCTCGAGAATCTGCAGCGTGGAAAGCTTCTCCATCTCCTCCTGGGCGCGCGCGAGATGGCCGCCGGCGATGTGCCCGGTCTCGTGGGCCAGCACGCCGATCAGCTGATTGGGCCGCTCGGTGCGCATCAGCAGGCCGGTGTTGATGAAGATGCGCTGGCCGCCCGCGACGAAGGCGTTGAGCGTGGGGTCTTGCACGATCATGATCTCGACCGCCGTGGGATCGAGCCCGGCGACCTTCCAGATCGGCGTCATCATGGTGCGGATGTCGTTCTCGATCTCGGCGTCGCGGACCAGATTGAGTCGTTGACCTTGCTGCGCTACAGCGGCACGAAGCGGCGCGAGCGCGACCAGGGCGACACAGACGAGGGCGAGGATGCGGCGAGATACGGGCAGCACGGGTGGACGCGAGGCTAGGAACGGCCGGCCTCGCCGTCAATTGCGCAGCCTGGCCCTGATTGCGGTCTTCCTAGCCTCGGCTTGTGGCGGAAGTGAGCCCGACCCCGAAAACGTCGCGAATCCAACGGGTATCGTCGGGAATCGCGCGTCGCTGAGCAGCCTGATGAGTGGTGGCGTCAAGTTCGCCGCCGCATCCGCCGACGAAAGCCGCGCTGCCGAAGTCGGCCAACAGGTGCTGTTGGGCGGCGGCAATGCCACGGATGCCGCAGTGGCAATGTATTTCGCCATGGCGGTCACATTGCCGTCAGCAGCCGGGCTCGGTGCCTCCGGTGTTTGCATTGTCCACGATTCCAAGACACGCGCGGGCGAGGCGTTCGTGTTCGCGCCGGTGGCCGCGCCGGGCAGTGTTCGCGGTGTTCAGGTCACCGTGCCGAGCGGTCCTCGGGCCATCACGCTGATGCATGCCCGCCATGGCAGTGCTCCGTGGCCGGCCGTCGTAGCGCCGGCCGAGCGGCTGGCGCGGCTCGGCGTTCCAGTCTCGCGCGCTCTTTCGCGGGATCTGCAGGTGGGCGCAGTGGCGCTCGGCGCCGACAGCGAGGCGCGCCGCATCTTTGGCCGCGGTACCGGCACTGCGGTGACCGAAGGCGACAACTTCGTGCAGACCGACCTCGCGGCGACCTTGGGCATCCTGCGCCAGCGCGGCGGCACGGATCTCTCCATGGGCAGCTTGGCGCGCATGGTGTCCGATCAGGTGGCGCAGATCGGCGGCAGCCTGCCGACGGAGACGCTGCGCGCCGCCGTGCCGCAGGCAGGTCCGCCGGCCGGCGAGCGCTACGGCGGCTTCCGCGTCTATGTCGCGCCGCCGCCGATGGCCGGCGCGATGGCGCTCGCCGGATGGAACGGCCAGGCCGCTCCGAGCGGCGCGGTGCCAACCGATTCGGGCGGCATCTCGGGGCTGGCCGCCATCGATGTGAAGGGCGGCGCGGCGGCCTGCAGCCTGTCGATGGGGCAGCTCTTCGGCTCGCGCGTGATGGTGCCCAACACCGGCATCCTGCTCGCTACGCCGACCGCCAACAGCACGTCGATCAGCCCTGTGGTGATCGGCAATCCGGGCAACGCCGAGGTGCTGTTCGCGGGCGCCGGCGGCGGCTCGCCTTCGGCCGCCTATGCGACCGGTGCGATCGCGCGTGCCACCGTCGACAACAAGCAGTACGTCGCGGCGGCGCTCAAGGCACGGGGCGGACAGGGCGGCTATGTGAACGCGATCGCCTGCCCGGACGGCATCCGCAGCGGCGGCTCGACCTGCAACTCGGGCACCGATCCCGCCGGGTCGGGCCTTGCGCTGAACGCCACGCCGCGCTGAGCGATGTCGCGTCCGCTCTCGCGCCGCTCCGGTGCGGTCGATCCGTTCATCGTCATGGACGTGATGGCCGCCGCCGCCGAGAAGGAGGCGGCGGGTGAAACGGTGATCCATCTCGAGGTCGGCCAGCCCAGCACGCCGGCGCCCAAAGGGGCTCTCGCCGCGGCGCACGCCGCCCTCGATGCGGACCGCATCGGCTACGTCGCCGCGCTCGGCATTCCGGCACTGCGCGAGCGCATCGCGCGGCACTATCGCGACAACCATGGCGTCGAGGTTTCGCCCGAGCGCGTGGTCGTCACCACGGGCTCCTCCGGCGGCTTTCCACTCGCCTTCCTCGCGAGCTTCGATGCCGGCGACCGCGTCGCACTGGCCGCGCCCGGCTACCCCGCCTATCGCAACATCCTCGCCGCGCTCAACCTCGAGGCCGTCGACCTGCCGACCTCGGCGGCCGACCGCTTCCAGCCGACTGTCGCGGCACTCGAGAAGGCAGGGCCGATCGCCGGCCTGATCGTTGCCAGCCCTTCAAATCCGACCGGCACGATGGTGACGCGCGCCGAGCTCAAGACTCTGGCCGACTGGTGCCAGGCGCATCGCGTGCGGCTGATCTCCGACGAGATCTATCACGGCATCGTCTACGAAGGTGAAGCCGCTTCGGCAGTCGAAGTTTCCGAGCATGCGATCGTGGTGAACAGCTTCTCGAAGTACTTCTCGATGACCGGCTGGCGGGTCGGCTGGCTGGTCGTGCCGCCCGAGCTGGTCCGGCCGATCGAGCGGCTGACCCAGAACTTCTTCATCTCGGTGCCGACGCTCAGCCAGCATGCCGCACTCGCCGCGTTCGACTGCCGCGACGAGCTCGACGGCCATGTCCGCCGCTACAAGGCCAATCGCGACCTGTTGATGGCGGGCCTGCCGGCCGCCGGTCTCGACCGGCTGACGCCGGCACAGGGCGCATTCTACATCTATGCCGACGTCTCGCATCTCACCAACGACAGCCGCGATTTCTGCAAGCGCATGCTGGCGGAGGCGGGCGTGGCGACCACGCCCGGCGTCGACTTCGACCGCGCGCGCGGCGCCGGCACCTTGCGTATCTCCTTCGCCGGGTCGACGGCCGAGATGGAGGAGGCGGTCCGGCGGTTGCGGCAGTGGAGGCGGGTGTGAGAGCGGCGCTCGCCACCGCCGCCGCGGTCGTTCTGCTTGCCCCAGGTGTCGTCTGGGCGCAGCCGAGCTTCGACTGCGCGATGGCGTCGACGCCGGTCGATCGTGCGATCTGCCGCAGCGACAAGCTCGGCGAGGCCGATCGCGAGCTCGCCGCGGCCTACAGCGCGCTGATCGACCGACTGTCGGGAGCCGCCAAGGATCATCTGATCAAGGATCAGGTGCGCTGGATCGACGATCGCACCCTGGGTTGCACCGGCGAGATCGCCGCCGTCACGCGCTGCTTGACGACGCGATACACTCAGCGTCTCGCCACGCTCAAGGCTGCCGCGGACGGGGATTATCCCTTCGTGAGCGAGCATGCCCTGATCAAGCACGGCCGGGTAAACGCCGCGTTCTACGAGATCGACGCGCGCTATCCGCAGTTCGATGGGACCGATGCCGATTTTTCGACGGTCAACCAAGCCTTCGCCGCGCGCGCGCGCGAGGGCGCGGAGGCCGCGACGCCACCCCAGGACATCAAGACCGATCACAGCCAGATCTGGACCTACGAGCAGGGCTTCGAGCTTCACCGGCCGGGCATGCATGGCGTGTCGGTCGCCACCAGCTTCTACAGCTTCACCGGTGGCGCGCACGGATCGAGCGGTCTGTTCGCGACCCTGGTCGACTTGCGCACCGGCCGCCGCGTGACGCCCGCCGATGTCTTCCAACCGACGGCGCCGTGGGAGCGCGTCCTGACCGACATTGCTCGCGATGACCTCCGACGCCAGTTCGTGGAACGGCCGGGATTCCCGGACGCCCTGGAGCCCGCGAAGTTCGACAAGCTGATGAAGGATTCGCAGCGCTACCTCTTCAAGGCCTTCGCGCTGGAGCTGATCTTCAACCAGTACGAAGTCGCGCCCTACGTCTCGGGCATGTACCGCGTCGTGATCCCCTATGCCCGGCTGACCGGCATGCTCAGAGCCAACGGCCCGGTCGGACGCTGAAGCATATGAATCGAGTTCCTCTCGATTCATATGCTTCGGGTGGACACATCTTCCTCAGGCCCTCTCTCCCCACGCGTATGACGCGCGCGGAGAGGGCCTCCGATTCTAGTGCAGCTTGCGGCGGTCGGGCAGGGGAGCGGTGGCCGAGGCGACCGTCGTCTGCCGATCGACCGCCGGCACCGGGCCCGAATGGTGGCCGACGATGCGCCAGCCCTCGCTGGTGCGGGCATAGGTGTTGGTCGCCATCAGCTGGCCGTTGGCCAGGATCTCGCGGCACACCACGATGGCAAGCCCGGCGCGCCCGACGACCCATTCGTCGACGCAACGCACGCGGGGCGCCTCGGGATGGCTGAGGATGCCCTGCCAGCTGCGCAGGATGGCCGCGCGGTCGTGCAGGGGCCCCTGGCCGGGATGCAGGCAGACCATGGCGCCGCTGGGCGCCCAAATCTGCTCCATGGACTCGTAATCGCGGTCGTTGAAGGCGCGGTAGAAGGCCCGGTTGGCCGCCAGGACGGCGTCCCTTTCGTCGTCGTCGAACTCAGCCATCAGGGGTGGCAGGCGAGGTGGCCGGCGTGGCATTCGTCCCTCGAAACTCCTCGGTTGCGCAGTCTATGATTAGCCGACACAGAGGAAGCATCCAACCGCCGAGAAGGCCATGTCGATTCCCAAGCTTGAATTCCCGCCGTTCCATCTGCCGCCGGAAGCCGAGGCGATGCGGCACGAGGTGCGTGCGTTCCTGAAGGAGACGCTACCCAAGGTGAAGTCGGAAGACCGCTTCGCGAGTTGGAATACTTTTTCGCCGACGTTCTCGAGGGAGCTCGGCAAGAAAGGCTGGATCGGCATCACCTGGCCGAAGAAGTACGGCGGCTCGGAGAAGAGCTTCCTCGAGCGCTACGTCGTCACCGAGGAACTGCTCGGCAACAGCGCACCCGCGGGCGCGCACTGGGTCGCCGACCGCCAGTCGGGGCCGCTGCTGCTGCGCTTCGGCAACGAGGAGCAGCGCCAGGCGATCCTGCCCAAGATCACCAAGGGCGAGTGCTACTTCTCGATCGGCATGAGCGAGCCCGATTCGGGATCGGATCTCGCCTCGGTGCGCACGCGCGCCGAGCCGGTGCCCGGGGGCTTCCGGGTCAACGGCACCAAGGTCTGGACCTCGGGCGCGCATCGCAACCACTACTGCATCGCGCTGGTGCGCACCTCGGGCCAGCACGGCGACCGCCACAAGGGGCTGAGCCAGCTGCTGGTCGACCTGAAGACGCCGAACATCACGATCCGGCCGATCATCAATCTCGCGGGCCGACACGACTGGAACGAGGTCACCTTCAGCGACGCCTTCATTCCCGAGAGCTGCCTGATCGGCAACGAGGGCGATGGCTGGCTGCAGGTCACGAGCGAGCTTGCCTTCGAGCGTTCCGGCCCCGAGCGCTTCATGCAGAACTACTACATCCTGCGCGAGCTGGTGCGTGTGCTAGGCCGCCAGCCGGCCAAGCGCGCCGCGGCGATCCTGGGCCGCATCATCGCGCGCCTGTGGACCCTGCGGCAGATGTCGGTCGCGGTGGCCGGCATGATGCAGGGCGGCAAGTCGCCGGCGATCGAGGCGTCTCTGGTGAAAGACCTCGGCACGATCTACCAGCAGGACCTGCCGGAGATCGCCCGCGTTCTGGCCGAGAGCGACGCCACGACCGAGGAGGACATGGCCGATTTCCTCGACGTCGCGCAGTACGCCACGATGATGGCGCCGAGCTACACCATTCAGGGCGGCACCACCCAGGTCCTGCGCGGCATCGTCGCCCGCGGCCTCGGCCTACGCTGAAGGAGCGAGACCATGGACAAGGAAACCCGCGACATGCTGCTCGAGACGGCGGACCGCTTCTTTGCCGAGCGCGCCGGCAAGGAAGTCGTCAACGGCGTCGAGAAGGGCATATGGCCCAAGGATCTCTGGAAGGAGATCGAGGAGATGGGCCTGCCGCTGATCGCCGTCCCCGAGGACAAGGGCGGGGCGGGCGGCACGCTGGCCGACATGCTGGCGGTGATGCGGCTCGCCGGATCGCACGCCGTGCCGGTGCCGCTGGCCGAGACCGCGCTCGCCAACATGCTGATCGCCGCGGCGGACGGCGTTCCGGCAACCGGGCCGAGCACCTTGGCGCTGGGCGACGTTGTGTTCGAAGGCAATCGGCTCAGCGGCAAGGTCGATCGCGTGCCCTTCGCGGCCGTGGCGGACCGCTTCGTGACAGTGGCCAACGCGGCCGGCCGGCCGATGGTGGCGGTCGTGTCCGCCTCCAACGCTTCGATCAACGAGGTGCCGAGCCATGCCGGCGAGCCATACGGCACGGTTACCTTCGACAACCCGCCGTGCGAGTTCGCCGAGGTCTCGCCGGTCAGCGCCGAGCGCGCAATCGAGCTGGCCGCCCTGATGCGGGCCATGCAGATGGCCGGCGCCGCCGACAAGGTGCTGGCAACCGCGGTCGAGTACTGCAAGCAGCGAGTCCAGTTCGGCCGGCCAATCTCGACCTTCCAGGCGATCCAGCAGATGCTGGCCGAGCTGGCGAGCTTCGTCGCGGCGACCATCGCCTGCGCCGAAGCGGCCGCGCGCGACGCCGACGAGGGCGGGCTGGCCGACGGCGGCCGCTTCTCGATCGCCGCCGCGAAGAGCCAAGCCTCGGAGTTCGCGCAGCGCATCGCCGCCATCGCCCACCAGTCGATGGGCGCGATGGGCTTCACGCATGAGCACATCCTGCACCACTACACGCGCCGGCTCTGGGTGTGGCGCCGCGACTTCGGCAGCGAGACCTTCTGGGGCGAGAAGATCGGCACGGCCGTCGCCAAGGCCGGCCCGCAGGCGCTGTGGCCGTCGCTGACCGCGAGCCGGTACGCCAGCTGACGGGCGCAACCTCTTCGGACTGCGGAGCTCCAGCTCCGCTCATGAGTGCCTAAGAGCCACCCGCGAAAGGCCTGTGGATAAGGCCGTGTACGCGAGTCTCCAGATGGGCAATGGACCCGCGAATCGAGTGTGAATCGCGTGGTAGCAAACGCGGCCATTGCCCGTAATAGGTGTTCAGCCTCCAATGATGCAGAGTCGCGTGCATGAGGATGCCCGATCTGCGCTCGAACCCCCCTGTCGAACGGGTGCGGCGGCAGCGTCGAAAAGGTTGCGAATCGGGGTGGGGGTGTCATGGGATTCCGGGACCAAAATGGCCTCCGATGCCGGTGCCATCGGCCTCCAAGCGGTCCACGGCGTGGGACGATTTGGTACTGCTACAGCCAGGGTCAGGGTCAAGATCGTGTATCACGACGAGCCCTCGCACCGCGGCACGGCGGCCGGCGGCCTTGGCATTGCCTTTGCGTGCTGACAAATAGGGCGCATGAGCAACGACAGTCTTCCGATCATCGACTTTTCCGGCGCCAGTGACGAGGCGCTGGCGCGGCAGCTCGACCAGGCCTTCGCCGATATCGGCTTCTGCTACTTCAAGGGGATCGGCGTGGCGCCGGCGCTGGTCGACGGCGTGTTCGAGGCCTCGCGCCGCTTCCACGCGCAGCCGCGCGCCGCCAAGGATGCGATCGCGATGAACAGGTTCCATCGCGGCTACATGGCGCCCAAGACCTCGATCATCCAGACCTCGTCGGTCGCCAAGGTGACCAAGCCGAACGATTCGGAGTCCTTCATGTGGATGCACGAGGTGCCGGAGAGCGATCCGCGCTACGGGCGGCCGCTCGACGGGCCGAACCTGTGGCCCGACCTGCCGCGCTTCCGCGAGCCGGTCGAGGCCTATGAGCACGCCATGCAGGCCTTCTGCCGGCGCCTGCTGGGACCGCTCGCGCTGGCGCTCGGCCTGCCGCGCGACTGGTTCGCGCCGTACTTCCGCCAGCCGACTCTGTTCCTGCGGCTGCTGCACTATCCGCCGCATGCGCCGGACGACGATGCGTTCGGGTCGGCGCCGCATACCGACTACGGCTTCATCACGATCCTGTGCCAGGACCGGCAGGGCGGGCTGGAGGTGCGCCGCAAGGACGGCACGTGGCTCGCCGCGCCGCCGATCGACGGGACCTGGGTGGTCAATGTCGCCGATATGCTGTCGCGCTGGACCAACGGCCGCTGGCAGTCGACGCCGCATCGGGTGACGAACCTGTCGGGCGGCGACCGCTACTCCTGTCCGTACTTCTTCGACATGTCGATGGATGCGGTCGTCGAGGTCCTGCCCACTTGCGGCGCGCCCAAGTATCCGCCGGTGCGCTACGGCGACTACCTGCTCGAGCGGCTCGACAAGAACTACGCCTATCGTCAGCCTGCAGCCCATCAGCCCGCAGCATGAGCGCGCTCGAAGTCGCCAACCTCGCCTTTGCGTACGACGGCGCGCTCGCGGTGCGCGACGTCTCGCTCGCCGTGCAGCCCGGTGAGATCGTGGCACTGCTGGGCGCCAACGGCGCCGGCAAGTCGACGACGGTGCGCATGATCGCGGGCGTGCTCAATCCGCAGAAGGGCGCGATCCGCTTCGGCGGCGAGGCCCTGACCGGCGTGCCCAGCCATCATGTCGTGCGGCGCGGCATCACGCTGGTTCCAGAGGGCCGTCTGGTCTTTCCGCAGATGACGGTGATGGAGAACCTGCAGCTCGGCGCGCACGTGAAGCAGCGCGGCGAGGTCGGCGCCCTGGTCGACCAGGCGTTCTCCCTGTTCCCGCGGCTGGCCGAGCGGCGCAGCCAGCTCGCCGGCTCGATGAGCGGCGGCGAGCAGCAGCAGCTGGCGATCGCGCGCGGCCTGATGGCCGAGCCCCGGCTGATCATCCTCGACGAGCCGTCGCTCGGCCTGATGCCGACGGTGGTGCAGGAGGTCTTCCGGCTGATCGAGGCGGTGAACAAGCGCGGCATCAGCGTGCTGCTGGTCGAGCAGAACCTGCACCAGGCGCTGCGCATCGCCCATCGCGGCTACGTGCTGGAGAAGGGCTCGGTCGTCCTGGCCGGCACCGGCCAGGAGCTCCTGGCGAACGACTACGTGCGCAAGGCCTTCCTCGGTCACTAGGCGGCGTCGGGCGTGCCCAGATAGGCCGCGATCACCTTGGGATCGTTGGCGACCACCGACGGCGGTCCGTCGGCGATCAGCCGGCCGGCGTCGAGCACCAGCAGGCGGTCCGACACTTCCATGACGGACGGCATGTCGTGCTCGACCAGCACGACGGTGACGCCGTTCGACCGCACCTGACGCAGCACGTCGATCATCGCCGCTGTCTCGGTCGGGTTGAGGCCGGCGCACGGCTCGTCGGCCAGCAGCAGGTCGGCGCGGGTGGCGATCGCGCGGGCGACCTCGAGATGGCGGAGCTGGCCGACGGTGAGGGCGCTCGCCGGCAGCTCGGCGAGGGGCGCGATCGAGGCCAGTTCCATCGCGCGCCATGTCGTCGCCTCGACGTCGCGCGGCCCGGCCTTGCCGAACAGCGCGCCGATACGGACGTTGTCGAACACGCTGAGATCGCGGAACGGCCGGGCGATCTGGAAGGCGCGCGCGATGCCCAGCTCGGCGATGCGGTTGGTGGCGAGGCCGGTGATTCGCCGCTCCTTGAAGCGGACCTCGCCGGCGGTCGGCGCGAGGTAGCCGGTGATCAGGTTGAACATCGTCGACTTGCCGGCGCCGTTGGGGCCGATGATGCTGGTGATCGTGCCCTCGGCGATCGCGAACGTGACATCGCTGATCGCCGCCAGGCCGCGGAAGTTCTTCGACAGGCTGCGGACCTCGAGCAGGCTCATGCCGACCGCCGCTTCCGGTTCAGCAGGCCGTTCACGCCGCCCGGCGCCATCAGGATCAGCAGCACCAGCAGCAGGCCGGTCGCGAACAGGTGGAAGTCGAGCAGGCGGCCCAGGATCACCTGGGTGATGAAGACCAGCAGGCCGGCGCCGATCACCGGCCCGAACAGCGTGCCCATGCCGCCCAGCAGCGAGTAGACGATCAGGCTCAAGTTGGTGTCGTCGCGATAGACCGAATCGGTGGTGATGTAGCCCAGCGAATGGGCGTAGATCACGCCCATCAGGCCGGTCAGCACGGCCGACACCACGAAGGCCACGCGCTTGTAGCGTTCGGTCGGGACGCCCAGCATGCGGGCGGTGTCCTCGTCCTCGCGGATGCTGAGCAGGCCCGCGCCGAAGCGGCTGCGGCGGATCAGCCAGGAGATCAGCAGGGTCAGCAGCGCGCCGGCCAGGAACAGCTCGTAGAAGAAGGAGGCCGGATCCATGCCGGCCGGCGCCAGCGGCGGGAAGTTCAGTCCCATCGCGCCCTGGAAGAAGTCGATGTTGTTGGTGACCTCGGCGCCGACATGGCTGACGCCGAGCATGGCGATGGCGAAGAACGTGCCGCGCAGCCTCAGGATCGGATAGGCGATGACCGCCGACAGGATCGCGCAGCTGAGCGCGCCTGCAGCGAGGCCGAGCGGCAGCAGCAGCGGCGGCGGCAAGGTCGAATACTGGCTCTCGACCAGGCCTGCGGTGAAGGCGCCGATGCCGATGAAGGCCGAATGGCCGAAGCTCGCATAACCCGCGAAGCCGCCGAGGATGGCCCAGGCCAGCCCGAGGCCGGCGGAATAGAGCATCAGCTGCCCGACCCGCACGTAGAACGGCGGCAGGAAGGTCGGGCCGGCGGCGAGCAGCACGACGGCCAGCGCGACCACGGCCGCGATCAGTTTGGGATTCCGTTTCATCGCGACGCCGAGAAAGCGTTTCCCAGCAGGCCCTGCGGCCGAACCAGCAGCAGGAGGACCAGCAGCAGGAACATGGTGACGTTGGGGAAGGCGGGGCCGATGTACTGCGCGGTCAGCGTGCTCACCAGGCCGAGCAGCAGGCCGCCGATCAGCGCGCCGGCCGGGCTGCCGACGCCGCCCAGCACCACCACCACGAAGGCGTTGAGGGTCCAGGTGCCTTCGTCGTTGGGCGAGAAGGGGAGGATGATGCCGATCACGATGCCCGCTGCGCCGGCGAACGCCGCCGAGACCGCGAAGGTGAGGGCATAGACGTGCCGCACGTTCACGCCGCACAGCCTGGCCGCCATCGTCTGCTGCGCCGTGGCGCGGATCACGCGGCCCATCGACGAGTAGCGCAGGAAGGCCGCCAGCACCGACAGCAGGATGAGGCTCGCGATCAGGGCACTGACGCGGACGGCATCGAAGTTGACCGGCCCGATCTTGAACGAGTTGAAGGCGTAGCTCGGCGTGATGTTCTTCATGTCGGGCGAGAACAGCCAGATCATGACGTTCTGCAGCATCAGGGCCACGCCGAAGGTCAGCAGCATCGAGTTGACCGAGGCGCGGTCGACAGCGCGCTGGATCAGCAGGCGCTGGTAGACGTAGCCTATGCAGAACAGCGCCACCATGACCGGCGGGATGCAGAGCAGCGGGTCGATGTGCAGCGCGTCCGAGAGGATCAGGGCGAGGTAGGCGCCCAGCAGCACCAGGATGCCGTGGCTGAGGTTGATGACGTGCAGCACGCCGAAAATCAGCGAGAAGCCGACCGCGGCGAGCGCATAGATGCCCCCCAGCACCAGCCCGTCGGCCAGTGTCTGTGCAATCAGGTCCATGGGAATGCCGCGCTGATCAGGCGCCCTTCTTGTCCCAGGTCGGCGCCGGATAGATCGGCTCGGCCGACTTGGCCGCGAGGGGGAACACGGTCTCGAGCTTGCCCTTCTGCACCTGACCGATCATGCCGCCGAGCGCGATCGGATCGCCGTCGCCCTCGGGCGAGAACTTGATGCGGGCATAGAAGGTCTCGAAATCGGCCGCCGCCAGCGCGTCGCGCACCGCGTCGGGCTTGAGGCTCTTGGCGGCCTGCATGGCCATCACATAGGTCTCGATGCAGGCCGCGGCGCCGGCCACGTGATAGGCGATCGGCCGCGTGTACTTGCTGCGGTAGTACTCGGCGAACTTCTTGGCATCGCCGAAGAACTTGTCCTTGTACTTCACGTTCTCGTCCCAGTAGGTCGAGCACAGGATCGCCTCGGAATACTTGCCGAGCGCCTCGCGGTAGGAGCCGAGCTGCGGGCCGAGGCCCTGGAACAGCAGCTTCACGTTGGTGTTGGTTGCCACCATCTGCCGGGCGATCAGCAGGGAATCCTGGTCATGCACCACGCAGATCAGCAGGTCCGGCGTCTTGGCGCGCACCGAGGCGAGCACGCTCGACACGTCGGTGACCTTGGCCGGCAATTCGAATTGGTCGAGCCGCTTGAAGCCCTGGCTGTCGCACGAGAGCTTCACGCCCTCGGCCGCGGTCTTGGAGAAGGCGTCGTTGTTGTAGATCACCGAATAGGTCTGCGGCGTGGGCTGCAGGGTCTTGAACAGCGCCGCCGCCGAGGTGAACTGGCGCGTGGCGCGCGGATACATGCCGAACACGTACTTGTAGCCGCGGGTGAAGATCGCGTCGGAGCCGCCGCCGGTCTGCACCATCGGCTTCTTCGCACGCTCCGTGATCGCCGCCGTCGGCAGCACGATGTTGGAGCCGAACGAGCCGAGAAAGAAGTCCGTGCCCTCGTCGATCTGCCGCTGCAACAGGGTGGTCGCGCGGGCCGGGTCGCTGGCGTCATCGAACAGCTTCAGCTCGATCTTGTACTTTTCGCCCGCGATCTCGACGCCGCCCAGCACCTCGTTGATGTAGGTCGCGGCAGTGACGTAGCCGTTGTTGACGTTGAGACCGGTCTCGGCCGCCGCACCGGTCAGCGGAACCGAGCCGCCGATCACGAGAGGCTTCAGGGCCTGGGCGTTCGCTCGGCGAATCGCGGGAGCCGCGAGGGCAACGGCCCCCAAGCCAGCGGTCAAGACCTCACGACGCCTCATCTCTGCCCTCCATTGGTCGGCGCGATGCTCCCAGATGCATATCTCGAGTGCAAGATGCGTGCCCTCAGCCGCGAAATTCCACGCCCGCCCAGTCCTCGAGCAGCTTGGCGATGTGGGTGAAGTCCGACTCCGCGCCGAACTTCGCCCGGGTGATGGCGAGCATCTCGCGCACCGCCGCTCCCACCACCATCGGCACACCCATCGCCTCACCTTCCTCGACGCACAGGCGCACGTCCTTGTAACTCAGGCCGGTCGCGAAGCCGAAGTCGAACGTGCGGGGCAGGATGGCGCGTGGGAATTTGTCCTGCGTGGCGCTGTTGCGGCCGCTCGACGCGTTGATGATGTCGAGCAGCACCTTGGGGTCGAGCCCGGCCTTCACGCCCATGGCCAGCGCCTCGGATGTCGCGACCATTGCGGTCGCGGCGAGAAGATTGTTGGCGAGCTTGGCGCTCTGCGCGAGGCCGGGCCTCGCGCCGGTGTAGAATATCTTGCCGAAAGTCCTGAGGATCGGCTCGACCTCCCCGAAGGAGGGCTTCGGGCACGACACCATCACCGCCAGCGTGCCGGCTTTCGCACCCATGACGCCGCCGCTGACCGGCGCATCGACCCAGCCGATCCGCGGCGCAAGCTGGTTGGCGACCTCGGTTGCGACGCCGGGCCCGGTGGTGGACAGGTCGATCATCAGGCGGATCTTGGTGCCGTTGATGACGCCGCCATTGCCGCCGAGCGCCACGGTCCGAACGATGTCCGGCGTCGGCAGACTTACCAGCACCAGCTCGGCGCGCGAGGCGACCTCGGCGGGCGAAGTGACGATCTCCGCGCCGCGCGCGGCGAACGGCTTGGTGGCTTCGACGGAGACGTCGTAGATGCAGAGCTGGTGGCCCGCGTCGAGCAGACGTGACGCCATCGGCCCGCCCATGCGTCCCACGCCGATGAAACCCAACATCGCCATTGTTTCCTCCACGCGCTCGTATGGCTGCTAAGTTATCACCCGGAGGAACCATGCTCAGAGACAAATCGGCTCTCGTCACCGGCTCGACGCAGGGCATCGGGCTCGCCATCGCCACACGGCTCGCGGCAGAAGGCTGCAACGTCATGCTGAACGGGCTCGGCCATCCGGACGAGATCGAGGCGAACCGCCGGAAGGTGGAGCGGACCCACGGTGTGCACGTGCTGTTCGACGGCGCGGACCTTGCCGATCCCAGCGAGGTCGGGCGACTGGTCGAACGGACCATCGCCGACTTCGGGGGCATCGACATCCTGGTGAACAACGCCGTCGTGCGTCACTTCGCGCCGATTGAGCAATTCAGGCCGCAGGACTGGGATCGCGCACTGGCGGTCAATCTCTCCTCGGCCTTCCACACCACGCGGCTCGCGCTGCCCGGGATGCGCGAGCGCGACTTCGGCCGCATCGTCAACATGGCGTCGATCTACGGCACCCGCGCGGTGGTCAACCGCGTCGACTACGTGACCACCAAGACGGCGATGATCGGCTTCACCCGCGCCGTGGCACTGGAGACCGCAGCGCAGAACATCACCTGCAACGCGATCTGCCCAGGGTCCTCGCCGACGCCGTCGATCGAGCAGCGCTTCGCCGACTTCATGGCGACGTCGAACCTTCCGCGCGCCGAGGCCGAGAAGGCCTTCATGGGCTCGCGCCAACCTTCGGGCCGGTTCGTCTCGCCGGACCGCATTGCGGGACTCGTCGCCTTTCTATGCGGACCCGACGGCGCCGACACGACCGGCGCCGCCATTTCAATCGACGGTGGTTGGAGCGCCGCGTAGTCTCCCTCTGCACTGACGAGGAGGAGACGTCATGACCATTTCCAAACCGGTATCCCGCCGAAAATTCCTGCCCGCTGCGGGTGCAGCCGTCGCGGCGAGCACGCTGGCGGCACCGGCGATCGCGCAGGATGCGCCGACCATCAAATGGCGCCTGACGGCGAGCTACCCCAAGAGCCTCGACACGCTGTTCGGCGCGGTCAACACGATCGCACGCGTCACCAGCGAGCTGACCGACGGCAAGTTCGAGCTGCAGCCCTTCGCGGCCGGCGAGATCGTGCCCGGCCTGCAGGTGCTCGACGCGGTGTCGAACGGCACGGTCGAGGCCGGTTATACCTACATGGGCTACTACATCGGCAAGAACTCGGCCTCGATCTTCGACGCCTCGCTGCCGTTCGGGCTGACGCCGCGCATGCATGCCGCTTGGCTGAACTATGGCGGCGGCCGCCAGCTGATGGACGAGCTCTACGACGGCTTCGGCGTGGTCGCGATCACCGCGGGCAATACCGGCGGCCAGATGTTCGGCTGGTTCCGCAAGGAGCTGAAGACGCCAAAGGACTTCGAGGGCCTGAAGATGCGCACCGCCGGCTTCGGCGGTAAGGTGATGGCCAAGCTCGGCGTCGTCCCGCAGCAGATCGCCGGCGGCGACATCTATCCGGCGCTCGAGCGCGGAACCATCGATGCCTGCGAATGGGTCGGGCCATACGACGACGAGAAGCTCGGCTTCAACAAGGTCGCCAAGTACTACTACACGCCCGGCGTGATGGAGCTCGAGGCGACCAACCAGCTGATGATCGGCAAGAAGCCGTGGGCCACCTTGCCGCCCCGCTACCAGGCGGCGCTCCGCGCGGCCGGCGCGGTCGCCAACCAGGAGATGCTCGCCTCGTACGATGCCAAGAACGCCGAAGCGATCGCGCGCTTGGTCGCCGCCGGCACCCAGCTGTCGGTCCTGCCGGAGGACATCATCAAGGCGCTGCGTGTCGCGCTCGAGCAGGTGCTCGACGAGGAGGCGGCGCAGAGCCCGCAGTTCAAGAAGATCCTCACCAACTGGCGGGCGTTTCGCGCCAACCAGCATCGCTGGTTCTCGATCGCGGACACGCGCGCGGAATTCGCCGTGTACCGGTCGGAGCCCCGGTAGGCTGAAGTCTTTACGCTGACGGGGAAGGGCGGGTCAGCCCGGGCATCGCTCAACAGAACGTGCGTGGCGGCAATCGCCTGCGCTCCCTAGATTTGAGGGACGCAGGAGGTGAACCATGATGCGTTCACTGCAGCTCATGGCGATCGGTTTGCTCGCACTCCCGGTCGCCGCTCAGGCCCAACCACAAGCCCGGACCTTGGCAGATCGCGATTACTGCGCCCGCCTGGGCGCCATCTACGAGCACTATCTCGGCAAGTCCTACGCAGGACCTTACGACGATTACCGCCGCGGGCCACTATCGGCCCAGGTGGCCGTGACGCAGTGCCAGAACGGCAACGTCACCGAGGCGATCGCAGTGCTCGAGGATCAGTTGAAGCGGAACGGCTTCAGTCTGCCGCCACGCGGCTGAAGCCTCCGTCTTCGTCGGAGGCCTGCCCACGCCGTTCGCCTTTCAAGGCGCGGTCGACGACGCGCAGCATCCGCGTCACCGCCTCGTCGAGCTCGGGAGCCTCGTCGAGAGGGCGGCGCCATTCGGCCAGCTGCCGGCCAAGCGCAGAGAAGGGTGGGGACTTCTGCCGCATGCTCCAACAACACCTGTCCCACCTCGGCAGTTGCGTGGCAGCGCTTGTGACATTTGAGTGTGGTGTCGGCGCTACAGTATGGTCACCGAAAGTTCGAAAACCCGGTCCGATTTAGGCGGAATCGCGACTGTTCCCGGCTTTTTGGCCAGTTCTCCGTCAAAATCGCTCGGATCTGCGAACCCCTGCCACGGTTCGAGGCAGACGAATCCAGCACCCGGCTTGGACCATATTCCGAGATGCGGCATTGCCGGGAAGTCGAGCTGCAGGCGGCGCCCGCCAGCGGGGCCGTATGTGAGACGCCGGCTTCGCAGCCGCTTGAAGATCAAGGCATCGCGCTCGAACAACGCATCGGCCAAGGGCAGGCGCTCGCCCACGACCGGCGTCGGTTCTGGCCCCGCAAGCAGGCCGGCCGCCAGCCGGTGGATCGGTTCGGGCTCGGCCTTCTCGAACCGCACATCATGGGCCTCGCGGGCGATGCCCGGGACCAGCGGCCAGCGAAAGGCAGGATGGAAACCGAACGACGCAGGCATGGGTTCGGCGCCTTCGTTGACGACCGTCGCACGCATCGCAAGCCGCCTGCCCTCGAGCGCGTAGGCCACGTCCAACCGGAAGGCGAAGGGATAGCGCAGACGGCTCTCGTCATTGGCGCGCAGCCGCCAGAGGCATCGCGCGTCGGCCGATTCCACCAGCTCGAAGATCGAAGTGCGGGCGAAGCCGTGGCGCAGCAGCGGATAGCGTTGGCCGTGGACGGTGATGTGGTCGTCCTTCACGTTGCCGACGACCGGAAACAGCAACGGCGCGCGGCCGGCCCAGATCTCGGGATTGCCGTCCCACAGCAGTTCCTCGCCGGCGGCGGTGTGCAGGCGCTGCAGCTCCGCGCCGCGCGCCGATACGGCGGCGCCGAGGGTCCCGTTCCGAAGAGTGACGACGTCGACCATACCTAACCTTTCATCGCGACCAGGATCGCGCCCATCGCGATCAGAGTGACACCCGCCCAGTTCACGCCGCTCAATCGCTCGCCGAGGACGATCACGCCGAACACCGCGACCAGCACGACGCTCAGCTTGTCGATCGGCGCGACGCGGGCGGCATCGCCCAGTTTGAGGGCGCGAAAGTAACAGAGCCATGACGCGCCGGTTGCCAGCCCCGACAGCACCAGGAAAATCCACGTCTTGGATGGGATCGTGTTCGGCGCCTGCCACTGGCCGGTAGCGGCGACGATCGCCGCGGCCGTGCCGAGGATCACGACTGTGCGGATCAGCGTGGCGAGGTCGGAGCCGATGCTGGCCACGCCGACCTTGCCGAAGATGGCAGTGAGGGCTGCAAACGCTGCTGATAGCAGGGCCCAGGGTAGCCATGAGAAATTTGCAGGCATGGTTTCTCCCGAAGGTCGGCGTGGTAGGGTGGATTTGCGCGTCCCGAAGCTGGATCAGCGTGAAAGGAAAAGAAAGATGAGCGTGCGTGCGGGACGTGAGTTCCTGGCGATTCCCGGTCCGACCAATGTGCCCGACGAGGTGCTGCGGGCGATGCACCGCCCGGCGGTCGATATCTATGCCGGGCCGCTGCTGGCGCTGACCGACAGCCTGCTGAAGGACGTCGCCCGGCTCTTCCGCACCACCGGTCGCGCCTACATCTACATCGCCAACGGCCACGGCGCCTGGGAGGCCTCGCTCACCAACATCCTGAGCAAGGGCGACAAGATCCTGGTCCTCGAATCCGGCCGCTTCGCGATCGGCTGGGGCGAGAGCGCCCGCCGCATGGGCGTCGAGGTCGAGATCCTGAAGGGAGACATGCGCCGCGCCGTGCGGCCCGCCGAGGTCGAGGCCCGGCTCAAGGCCGACAAGGGCAACACCATCAAGGCGATCCTGGTCGCACAGATCGACACGGCCTCCGGCGTGGTGAACGACATCGAGGCGATCGGCCAGGCGGTCCGCGCCGCCAAGCATGAAGCGCTGCTGATGGTCGACGCCGTGGCGTCGCTCGGCTGCATGCCGCTGGAGATGGACAAGTGGGGCGTCGACGTCGCGATGTCGGGCTCGCAGAAGGGCATGATGACGCCGCCGGGCCTGGGCTTCGTGGTCGCCAACGACCGCGCGCGCGAGGTCCACAAGACGGCCGGCCTGCGCACGCCCTACTGGGACTGGACCGATCGCGAGGGCCCCGCCCATTACCAGAAGTATGCCGGCACGCCGCCCGAACACCTGCTGTTCGCGTTGCGCCAGGCGCTCGACATGGTGTTCGAGGAGGGGCTGGAGAACGTGTGGCGCCGCCACATGCTGCTGGCCGAGGCGGTGCGCCGGGCGGTCGGCGTATGGGCCGAGGGGCAGGCCATCGGCTTCAACATCATCGAGCCCAACGAGCGCTCGAATTCGGTGACCTGCGTGCTGATGAACGGCCGTGATCCCGAGACGCTCCGCGCCTACTGCAACGAGAAGTGCGGCGTGGTGCTGGGCCACGGCATCGGCGAGCTCACAGGCAAGGCGTTTCGCATCGCCCACATGGGCCACGTCAACGCGCCGATGATCCTCGGCACGCTGGGCGTGATCGAGACGGCCCTCGGCGCGCTCGAGATCCCGCACGCCCGCGGCGGCGCGCAGGCGGCAATCGACTGGCTGAGCGCCGAGGTCAAGGCCTAGTCAGGAACGGACCCCCGACCGAGCGCCGCTCGAACCCCCGAATGACCGGTCGTGCCGCTGTGCTCGTTCGACGAACGATGGCAGAGTGGCGCCGACATGACCGAGAGCCGAGTCCATCTGCGCGCGGTCCTGCTCGGGCTGCGCATCGATACCAGAAGCCTCGACCATCCGGACACGATGGCGCTGTCGCCGCTCACGCTGCGGGTCGGCGGGCGCGGCACGGCCTTTGTCTTCCGTTATGGCGTGGCGGTGCTGTGCGACGCTTCGCCGGAAGAAGAGCGTGCGGTGCTGGACTCGTTGCAGCCCAACACGGTCGAGCCGCTGGCGACGCCGGAGACGGACGAGATTCAAGTCCTGGTGCGGCCGGAGGAGGACGACCGGCTCGATCCCAACGGCACCATCGTGCTGAAGGATGCCGCCAACGAGCGGCTCCACATCATCGCCGATGTCCTGTCGAAAAGCCTCGTGCTGGCGCATCTCGAGGCGCAGCTCAACACGACGTTCGATCGGATCGACCGGCTGGCGATCAGCGTCAAGCGGCGCGGGCGGGGTGGCCGGCGCCTGCGTGAGCTGGTGCGCGAGATCGGCGACGTACTGCTGACCCAGCATCGCATGATCGGACGGGTCGCAGCAGGCGACAAGCCGGACCTGCTATGGGACCGGCCCGACCTTGAGCGGCTCTATGGCCGGCTTGCCGCCGAGTACGAGCTGATCGAACGCAGCGAAGCGGTCGATCGCAAGCTCGAGCTGGTCGGCGACACCACGCGCACCGTGCTCGAGCTGATGCAGGACCAGCGCAGCACGCGGCTCGAATGGTACATCATCGGCCTGATCGCCATCGAGATCCTGATCTCGGTGTACGAGCTGTTCCTGCGACAGCACTAGTTAGCCGTTTGATGGTGGCGCAGCCTCAGACCAGGATCATTCACCGGGCGTCGGCAAAGTAGCCGCTGCGCATCGCCCAAACGGCTGCTTGCGTTCGGTTCCCGACCTGGATCTTCCGAAGAATGGACTTCACGTGCACCTTCACGGTCGCCTCAGTGACGGTGCATGCCCGTGCGATCACCTTGTTCGATTGCCCTTGGGCGAGCGCCTTCAGAATTTGCTCCTCGCGGTGAGAAAGGACAGGCACCCGTCCACCGCGAACGGCGGTGGGAAAGGATGGCATGACGCTTGCGATCCGCGGTCGTCCTGCCGGGTCCGAGTCTTCTTCGTCGTCCGCCCGGAGGTCGATGGAGGGCTCCAGGCTTCCCGAATCGCCCACCATCAAAACACGGAGCTGCTCATTGACGATCAGTTGCAGAGCATTCATCAGGCTGCGTGGTGATGCGGAGGTCGGAATGCACGCGTCGACGCCGGAAGCCATCAGCTTCTGCAACGCCATCGAAGCAACGTTGTCGAAGAGCATGACGATCTTCACGTCGGGCCAGCACCGGCGGATGCTTGCGGCCTCTGCGGCGCACTGAGTCGGCGGAGACCCGACGATGACCAGTTCCGGCTGCAATTCCTTGAAGGCACCGCAGTCAATGTCGGCCGCCGCCCCGACGCTGCAGACGACCCGATGCGAATTGCTTTCCATCAGCGATACCAGCGCTTCGCGCACGATCAAGCGCGGCTCTACGATTGCCGTCGCAATACAATTCCCCATTTCCCACCCCCATAGACGACAACCCCTTGTCGCACGGTAACCGTATCGGGAAACGGCCAAAGCAAAATTAACCTGCGATAACCGCAACGGGCGACATATCGAGGTACCCCGTCCGCGATGGAACGATGTGATCGCGGGATCGGGGTGCTGACCATCTACCGCCATTGATGCTGAGGCCGCGAGAAGAGCCGATCGCGCCGATTCGGATGTGAAACCGACTTCCGCGGTACCTCGCAAAAAGTTGTGTCAACTTGATCAAGGTTACGCTCGCATTCCGGCATTCATGTTCTTCTCCATCTCCCGGGTGTCCCCAACATCCCCGGGGAGGCGACCCTGACCCTGTGCAGGCCGGGGTGTTTGGCCGGCGGCGGCGCCCCCCATCCCACGCCACCGCCGCCCGCTTCCATCTATGGTTTCCCAGACCCACGCGGATGGCGCTCGCGCTCCGCTCGGATAACCACAACGAGGTGCATTACGGCAGCAAGCGCGATCACAACGAATGGGCGAGGGCCTTCGCCCATTGCCGGTGTTACGGTCGTTTTCTCGCTCAATAAAGAAGGCGTCGATGATCGATCTGTGCCACCGAGGATGGTCACACTTCGATCACAGCTGGCGTGCCTCGCTGCGTGTTCTGCTCCCATTCCATCAGAGCGGAGGGGGAGAAATGCGAGCCCCGACCCACGCCGCGTGCGCTCTGTTTTGCGTGCTCCTAACCCTGTCGCCTGCGGCCGCGCGAGTCGGCGTGACGTCGGCGACCGAGGGCGACCCGACCGGTAAGCCGCCGATGGATGCCGAACGCATTCTGCGGGTGGGCATCGACGTGGTCGCCGACGAGCTCATCACCACGAACGCGAATGATCGCGCCCACTTGGTCTTCCTGGACGGCACGTCACTCACCGTATCGCCGAACGCCCGCCTGAAGCTCGACCGCTATGTCTACGATCCGGCGAGCAAGACCGGCAGTATCGGCATAACGGCGGCGCAGGGCGTGTTCCGCCTGGTTGGCGGCAAGATCAGCAAGTCGAACGAGATCACCGTCACGACACCGTCGGCAACCCTCGGCCTGCGCGGGGGCATCAGCGTGTTTGAAGTCGGTGCGACGCAAACCACGGCGCAGTTTCTGTTCGGCAAGTCGCTCGTCGTCAGTGGCAACGGTCGCACCGAGACCGCGCTGCGTCCGGGAATGCAGATCCAGGCGGTCCTCGGCGCTTTTCCCACTCCGCCGGCGGCCATCCCGCCAGGCGCACTCTCCCAGCCGCTGCACCTGCTCGAGGCCGGGCACCCGACGGGCGATACCCGGGCCGACGCCGCGGCCAGGCAGTCGGGCTTCTCGGACCGCAACTCCGGCCAGACGTGGCGGGGCCCGTCGACCACGGACGGGGCTCGTATCAATGTTCTCTCGAACCAAGCCAGCAGCGTCGTCGCCCAGTCCCGGCCGCTTGAGGCGACGCTGCCGACCGCGCCCACCGCCGCGCCCCCGGCCATGCCCGCAGCCGTGGCAGCCGCCCCGCTTCCGCCACCGCCGCCGCCGCCGGTGACGCCAGCCAGCACCCCGGGGTGCTTCGACTTCTCCGGTGCGCGTCACCACCACCATTCGTTCCACCACCCGTGACCGGGACCTGTGGGTGGCGCGCGACCTCCGGATCTTCGGTCGTCAGCGGTTCTGAGAACGCAGGCAGCTATCGATGGAGCTTCTGCAGCGGATCGCCGAGGTTCGTGAAGGTCTAAATCGACTTGCTCTACCGCCGCCACCAGCCGCGCTTGGGCTTCTCCGGCGGCGCGTCGGCCGAGATCGTCGGTACGACCACCGATGGCGGCGGCGGTTCGGCGCGGACTTCGGCCGGCTCAGGCGCCGGCTGCGGGGCCTGCGCGACCACCGGCTCGGGCGAGGGCGCGATCGCCGGCGCAATCGACGGTGGCGGGGGCGGTGCGGAGTCCGCGGTCATTGCCGGCGCAAAGGGCTGGTGCTCGACCGGCATGTGGCCGCCCGGCATCTGCTCGACAGGCTGGCCGTCCAACGGCGCGGCGGGCTGGCCGTCGATCGATGCAGCCGCCGGCTGCTCCTCGCCGTTCCAGCCGTTGCTGCGCTCGGAACGCTCGCCCTCGCCATCCTCGCGCCCACGGCGGCGGCGTCCGCCGCGGCGGCCACGGCGGCGACGGCGATCGCCCTGGTCGCCCTCCTGCCCAGCCTGACCCTCGCGGGCCTCGGCGGGCGCGCCTTCGCCTTCTTCCTCACTTGCGAACGACTCGCCTTCGGGCTCCATCGCTCCTTCGGCGGCCGACGGCTCGTCGTGTCCGTTCGCGGCGGCGGCGTAGGGACGGTCCTCGCCCCCTGATCCTTCGTCAGAGGGGCGGTCCTCGCCGTCGCGCCGTCCACGCCGGCGGCGACGCCGGCGGCGGCGGCCGCCGCGATCTCCTTCCTCTTCGCCGGCGGCGCGCTCGCGCTCGCCTTCGGCGCGATCCTCGCCGTCGGCTTCGGCGGACCCGGCCGGCTCGCCTTCACCCTCGACCTGGTCATAGGTCGCACGTGCGAGTTCCTGGGCCGGCCGCTCGTCGCGGCGCTGGCGCACGCGCTCGATCTCGCAATCGGCAGCGTGCAGCTCGTCGTCGGCCTCGATGGTGACGTGGAAGGCGTAGCGCTGCTCGATCTCGGAGAGCGCGTGGCGCTTCTGGTTGAGCAGGTAGAGCGCCACGTTGGGCGGAACGCTGACCACGATCTCGCTGGACCGGCGGCGCACGCCTTCCTCCTCGATCGCGCGCAGCGCATGCAGCGCGGCCGATTCGATCGAGCGCACGCGGCCGGTGCCGGCGCAGTGCGGGCAGATCTCGGTCGAATGCTCGAGCAGGCTGGGACGCAGGCGCTGGCGCGACAGCTCCATCAGGCCGAAGGCGGAGATGCGGCCGATCTGGATGCGCGCGCGGTCGTTGCGCATCGCGTCCTTCACCTTGTGCTCGACCTGCCGCTGGTGGCGATGCTCCTCCATGTCGATGAAGTCGATCACGATCAGGCCGGCCAAATCGCGCAGGCGCACTTGCCTCGCGACTTCCTCGGCCGCCTCGAGGTTGGTGCGCAGCG
>Ga0070738_10001603_pt1 | contig 43232 bp, 26 predicted proteins | sample Coa_R2_2_FD_66446 | JGI IMG/M metagenome (GOLD analysis project Ga0070738, IMG submission 66446) | Surface soil microbial communities from Centralia Pennsylvania, which are recovering from an underground coalmine fire - Coalmine... | ecosystem: Environmental > Terrestrial > Soil > Unclassified ...
TCGTCGAGAAAGGCCAGCAAGGACGAAGACAGCTCTTGCAGCAGTCCCGCGTGCGTTCCGAGCTGTCCAGCGTGTGTATCGTAACCAGACTGCCGGGTGTAATAGATTCGCGTTCCGATCGACGCTTTGATGAGTCGAGCGATTAGGCGCAGATGCTCGGAAAGATCGTTTGAGGGATAATTCGCCCCTTGTTTATCCTGAATCTGTAGTACTTCGGCCATACGATCGGCGAGCGTGTAGGCGTCGAGCGAACTGCGGCGCACGAAGGCGGCGAGATCGTTGGCCGTTGTCTCTTGAGTCAAGGTATGCTTCGCCCCCTCCAGCCGCAGAACAAAATCTTCCGGTCGCGTCAGACTGGAAGCGATAGCCCGACGCCCCTGCAAGGCGGGCGGCATCTGCCCGCCGCTGACGAAGACAGAGCTTGGCATCCCGCCTGTTACCGGCGGACCTTCGTCCAGAGCGCGGCCAAGCCAGCCCAGCTCATCGCGCTGATCTGTTCCGAGCCGCGCCGTCTGCCAGATGGCCATGCTCTCGAAATGTGAGCGATTGGGATTGGGATAGCCGACGCCCTGGATGATGGCCAATCGGCCGCTATCGAGCAATTTGCCGGCGTCTTGCATCGATGGATGCAGACCGATACGATCGTTAATCTTGATGAGCTGTTCTTTCGGCAGGCGCAGGAGACGCCGGTGTTTGGCGTAGCCCTCGTCGGCGTACGGAACAACGGTATTGATGCCGTCGTTGCCGCCGTTGAGTTCGATTACGACGAGAACGCGGCCATCGCGTTGCGAGGATGCGGCGCGAGCGGTCTGGGCCAAAAATCCCGGCACGGTCGGCGCCAATGCGAGCAGCGTCGATTTCAGGAAGTTACGGCGTGAAAACATTAGGTTTCTCCTAGCGGAGCAGCGACCGTAAGGGAGCGGTGGGCGATAACGCTCCCTATGGTCGCGGCTCGGGGTTTAAGCCAACTGATACTCCGGCGCTGCCAACATCAGCGCGACAGCACGGCGAGGATCGGGACGTATTCCGAGAGCCGCAAGCAATCGCTTGCGCCGAGCCTCCGGGGGCGCAACGCCCTCCAACAATTGCCCATAAAACGCGAGCACGTCATCGAGTCCGCCTCTGTGGCCGTGCCTCATCGCTAGCTCCAACGGATCGAACGCCTCGCCGCGGCGCGAGAGCGCTCCCTCGACGAGTGCGATGGCGAAATTAGCGCGGCCGATCATCGCTTGGGTGCTGATCCATGCTCGACCGCCGTTCCAACCGCCGACGTTGGGCGGATAGAACAAATCCTGTCCCAGACGCGCAGCCCAATCTGCCAAGAGCAGCGTGCTTGGCGGCGACTCGAACGTCTCCAGAGCGCGGCCCGTTCCCACGACATACTCGACCGGACCCACGATACGATTGCCGAGGTTGCTCTCTGCGAAGAACGCTTGCGAACGCAACACGGTCTCGACGCCCCAACCGATGTCGAGCTGATGTTCGCGCAGCCCCGCAGCCAGCGCCTTGATTGCGGGTGCATCGACGGTGTTTTCGCCCATCAACAGCTCGCACAGCCGCCATGCCAACCGCTCAGATGTTGCCGGATGTTCCAGCACGAAATGCACGAAGTCCGCCCCCTTCCATGCCCCTTTTCGTCCAAGAATCGTCTTGACTCCGCTGTCGTGCTGGGCGTCATCCTCGCGAAACCTGCCGTCGGCGACCGACCAGCCGGTGAGGGCGCGAGCACTTTCCTTGACGTCCTTCTCGGAATAATGGCCGATGCCGAGCGTGAATAATTCCATCAGCTCACGGGCCAAGTTCTCGTTGGGATGCTCCTTGCGATTAGCCGGCGCATCGAGCCAGATCAGGATCGCTGGATCGTGCACGGCAGCGTCGAGCAATTCACGAAACGGCTTGCGGCCGAGCGTGCGAAACAGTTCGTTCTGCCGCCTCATGACGCCGAGATCGCGCACCTTGGCGGCGCTGGTGGCGAAATGATTGTGCCACATCAAGGTGAGCCGTTCGCCCAATGGATCGGGACCAAAAAACATCCGATAAATCCACCAAGCCTTCAACCGGCCCGGATCCATCGCTGTGTCGAGCAACAGCGAAGCCGTCTGCTCGAACTCGGTCGGCACGCCTTGCATGCGCGATTGGCCGGCCAGCAACCGATCGATGCTAGCCTTGGGTCCGTCTTTTAAATCGCGCTGTATCTCGCTCCAGGTCGCGGCGAAGCCAGCCCTGCGATGCAGGTGGACGACGCGGCGCTGATCCCAGGGAGCATCCTTGCTCGGCGTATAGGGACGCCAGTGTTGCCAATAATCGGAGAGTTTGTTGGGCTTGCCGCTCATGGCTTCTCCTTTTTTCCCTGTTCGGAGGTTTTTTGGATTTTGAGATCGCCTAAGTCTTTCCCTCTGCCTGACTCGACGGCAACATCCCGAGTCAGCGATTGAATGATCGATCCGTCTTCCTTGACGTTAAGGAAATACTTCAGTCCCGGTACCAACCCCTCGACGTGGAACCGGCCCTCGACATCCGTTGTCGCCTCGCGATTGAGGATCTTGCCCCAAGCGGGATAGTCATACAGGACTTCCAGCGGCAGATCCTTGTAGTCTTCGAGTCGTACCGAGAGCATGACTGAGGCTTTAAGCCCTGATCGAGGCCGACCCTCAGCATCAAGAATCCGACCGTTGAGTGCGGCCAAAGGCTCCAGGTGGACGGTCAGCGGTCCTTCCTCCGCGCCGAGGACTCGTTGCACCTTGGCCAACTTCTTCTCCTTATGGACGAACACAAGATTGCGTGAGCGTTTGGGATTCAGACCGCCGACGGTGAACGACGCCTTTTCCAGTGCATGGTTACGACCAAAACGCAGCTGCACGATGCCAGACAAGCCGGCGAAGTAAGCGCCAGCCAGCGGCTTACCCTCCGGGCCGATCACAATCCCCTCGCGGGTACGAGCCGGAGAGAGGGTTATGTTTTGAACCATCGATTGGTCGTCTTTCTCCGACGCGTTGATGTGGATGAGAGTGTGGTACTGTTCCGGGATCCTTCCTCCCTGGGATTTGGGAATTTCGACCTCCTCCCGCTGGTAGTGGAGATCGTCATCGGCCGTGGCAGCCAACAGGCCAGGGCCAGGCACAGCGACGACAGTAAACGATCCATCGGCCTTCGTTCGGCCCGAGTCGGATACGACGATTTGCGCCTTGCCCAGGTCGGTGAAGTCCTTCAAGTTGGGGTTATTGGGCAGCGAGAGATAGCCCACTCGGCCGCGGATTGGCTTGCCCGTGACTTTGTCGAGAAGCTTTCCCCGCATGGCGACGCCGCGTTCCAATGCGAAATCGACCACGACGGGATCCAATCCGGGCGTATCGAGAACATCGATTTTGGTACAGTTGAAATAGGGCAAGCCTCCGGAGGCTACATAATATTGCTTGCGCTTGGGGATTCCTGTGAGGCGGAAGCGGCCTTGTGCATCGGTCGTCGCCAAGATCCACGAGGAAGTTATCGGGCAAGCGACGCCAATGCCGGCGATCGGCTTACCGGTGCGCTTATCACGAACCGTGCCAGTCATCGATTTACCAGGGCCGGCCAGGTGATCGAATCGAGCCGGATAGACGCCGTTATTGCCTTTGGATAACCCCTGCGGCAACTCCAGACGAGTGACTACCTCGAAATCGCCGCGCTCGATGGTATCGCCGTCCAACTGAATGTGCATCACACGGTCGCGTCCTAAGCCGATTAGGCGGAAACGGCCATCTTTTCCGGTCACGACCCCAACGGATTCGCCCAGCCCCTCCGGGTTAATGCGTTTCTTCAATTGCGGATACGAGTGCCGCCGAGTTTTCACCAGCCAGTCGTCCACATCCCCTTGCATCAATCCGATGACGCGAACATGAACGTCTGTAACGGGATGGCCCTCCAGATCCAGTACGCGGCCCTCGATGGGAATATCATCCTTGACCAGACGCATCGTAATTTCGTCCTTGTGTTCCGTGGTAAACTCGATCCAATCGGGTCCGAATCCCTTCGCCGTGACGGCCAACTTGGCCTTGCCTTGGGGATCGAAGTTCGCCGATTTGAATGCGAGATGAAATTGTCCATCGCTATCGGTCGTGACACGAACGGGAGTGTCGGCCTTTTTCGTGGCGGCATCGGAGACCTGGAACACGCGAGCGCCGGGAAACGGTTTGCCATCGGGACCAAGGACTCGGCCCTTGACCTCGATCACTCGATCCTTGTTTGCACTGCGGGCTGGAGGAGTATTAGTGGCAGGCGATTTGGTCGGCGCGTCGGCAAGGGTTCGCCCCTGTACAGCACGATGTACCAACAAACTACCCACACCGAACGCCAGCGATACAAGAAGAACGACTACGATGCCCGTTTTCTTCACCAAGAGCGATCTAGCGCCGCTCTCGGCCAAGGCGGCGAGCTGGGCCGATACTATGCCGCCAGCGGTCTTTCCCCGCACGGATGACAGGCCGATCCGAACCGTGCTTGCAGCCAATAGCGGCGACAGTGCAGCTTGTGTTGCGACATCGACCAGCAAAGATGCGGTTAAAGCGGCCGACAAAGTTATGCCGCGGCGAGTCAGCCGGCGACCGAGCGCGTTGCGTCCGGAATCCAGGCGGCGGCGAAAAGTGTTCTTGCTCCAACCCAGCTGCCGCGCCGCCTCGTCTTGCGTCCTCGCCTCCAGGTAGCACAGCACCAAGGGAGCACGATACTTCTCCGGCAAACGCTGCAACTCTTCATCCAACACCGAACGCAACTCACGCCAGGTAATGTCGTCCATGACATCGCCGGGCACCGGAGCGCTCAGGCGATGCTCATGGCCAGTTCGACGCTTCGCCTTGGCTTTCAAGCATTCGGCACTGTGATAGGCAACCCCATGCAGCCAGCTGCCGAGTGATGCTTGCTTACGAATGGAACTTGCTTTCCGAGCCAGCACCAAAAAAGTGGCCTGGAAGGCATCTTCGGCGTCCTGAGCGTGCCGCAAGACCCGGCGGCACACGCTCAAGACCATCGGCCCATGCCGCGCGACGAGGGCGGCGAACGATGCTTCCGAACGATCGTGGAGGAAGCGTTCGAGCAATTGTTGATCCGACAGCACGCCGGTCGATTGCCGGGCGGTCAGCGTGCGAAGATAGCGCAGGAAATCGGTTTGTGTTGTGCTCATGATCGCATCTTCCGGTAGGGGGTGTAATCCTCTACCTACATAGTCTCGCGCCGCTGCTTGATGTGCCCAACTTTTTCTGAGTCGCGACTTTGAGGGAGCCGTGAAAGAGACCGCTTCCTGACGGTCGCGGCTCAGTGCGTCTCCTTCGATGCGTTCTCGGGGATTAGCTTGCTCTTGAGGTCGCCCAGGTCTTTGGTCTTACCGGGTTCGACGATTAAACCGTCAGCGCGATAAGGCAAGGCGGCCTGCTGTTGAATCACAAGCTCACCCTCGGCGGCAAAGAGATCGTACTTCAGGCCCGGGACTAGGCCAGCAATGTGAAACTTCCCCTCGCGATCGGTCGTTGTCTCGAATTGAGTCAGCTTGAACCAGGAGCTAGGAACCCAGCGGAATTCCGGTGGATAAGTTTTGTCTTTCACCGTAACCATCACCGTGACGCTGAGACCCGCCCACGGGCGACCCTTAGCATCGAAGATTCGGCCGGAGATCGCGCCGAGCGGTTCCAGCCGGACATTGAGTGGCTTGGTTTCGTCGCCGCGAAGCGCAAGAGCCTTGCCCAGACGTTTCTCTCGGTGGTAAAAGGCCAACATGCGCGTTCGACCAGGCTTCACCCCGCCCACCGTGAATGTATTGGAATCCAACCTCTCATGGGTGAATAGATCCGGATGTATGATCGGAGAGCAGCCAGCCGAGTAGACCCCGGCCAGCGGGCGATCATCCGGCCCAATCACGGATCCATTCAGGATACGCGCGGGTTCGAGAACAATATCGCAGTTCGTGGAATGGGGATCTTTCGCCGAGGGATTGATCGGAACTACAGCGTGGGGAAGCAGGTATCTGGGCGTGGTTATCCAGCCTTTGTCTACCGCCGCGGCGAATCGATTCACGTCATCGGCCGTGATAAGGAGCAAGCCCGGTCCTGGAATTACGGGTAAGGCGAACGAGCCGTCGGCCGCTGGTCTTCCGGATCCCATTGAACCAAATCCTCGCCTACTAACCTCCGTGAAGTCCTTCAAATGGGGATTCTCCGTTAGGGCCACATACTGGATATCTCCGCTCACGGGTTGTCGGGTCGTCTTCTCAGTCAGCCGTCCTCGGACGATGATGCTGCGCTCCAACTTAAAATCCACGGTAATCGGTTCCAACCCCGGCGTATCGGCGACATGATGTTCCGAGTTGAAGTAGGGAATCGCTCCCGCCGTGACATCATACTCCTTGCTCTTGGGTGCCCCGAGAAGTCGATAGCGGCCCTGATTGTCGGTCTTGGCCTCGGTCCACATCGGTCCCGAAACGCCGACGGTGATACCCGCGAGCGGCTTGCCGGTGAGTTTATCGCGGACCGTACCGACGATCGGCTTGCACGGTGCTGCAAGCCATTCGAAGCGAGCACCGTACAGCCCCCAATGGCCGGGAACCCACCCCTTGGCTGGTCCGCTTCGAGTCAAGACATGCAGCAGCGAATGTCCGATAGTCGATCCGCAAATTACAAGCTCCAAGATGCGGTCGCGGCCAAAGCCGGTCAGGCGAAACCGGCCGTCTGTGTCGGTCTTGACTGTCATCGGCACTTCTACTCCCGTTGGCACCCAGCGCTGCCACTCGAACTTATTCAGGGCCGCATTCAAGACGTTGGGCTGATACGCGTCGCTCAGGTACTCGGGCGTTCCCTCCTTCAGATATTTCTTGACGATCTCCACAAAGGCTGCCAAGTCCTTCCCATCCGTCCTCTTCGCAACAGAGCGAACTTGGACAGCGACGTCGGTGATCGGTCTGCCCTCCAGATCGAGCACGCGCCCTTGGATAGGCAAATCATCCGCAATGAGGCGTAATGTGATTTCTTCTTTCCTCTTCTTCGCGTCTAGGTCCACCCAGTCCAGTCCGAATCCCTTGGCAGTGGCAGCGAGTACGCCGGTGCCCTGAGGCCCAAAATCCCGCGGATGAGCGTTCAAGCGAAAACGTCCTTCCTTGTCCGTGGCAACCTGGATGGGCTGATCGGCTTTTTTCGGATTGCCCTTGGGCAGGAGGAACACGCTCGCACCTGCGAACGGTTTACCATCAGGATCGAGCACCCGGCCTTTGATCTCGACGATTTGAGCCTCTTTTGCGTTGCGGGATGGCGGAGATTGCGGCAATGGAGAGGGAGGTACGATCGGCGCTTCGGCGAGCGGGCGAGTTTGAGCGGTGCGATGTCCCAGCCAGCCGCCGAGTCCCAGGGTTAACGCCAGGAACAAAACGATGAAGGTTCTCGCTTTTTTCGCTAATAGAGTGTACGTGCCGCTCTCGACCCAACTCACCACCTGTGCCGAAACCAATGGCGCAATCGCTTGTCCCGTCGCCGATGCCAGGCCGGCGCGAACGGTGTTGGCAAGGAGCAACGGCGGTAGCGTTGCTTGTGCCGTTGCGTCGGCCAATAGAGGAGCGGACAAAGCGGCGGATAAAGTGACGCCGCGGCGCGTCAGCCGGCGACCGAGCGCGGCGCGTGCAGACTCCAGACGGCGGCGAAAGGTGTTTTTGCTCCAGCCCAGTTGCCGCGCCGCCTCGTCCTGTGTCTTGCCTTCCAGGTAGCATAATACGAGCGGTGCTCGATACGGTTCCGGCAGCTTCGCCAATTCTTCGTCCAGGATCGAACGAAGTTCGCACCAGGTGATGTCCTCGCAAGGATCGTCGATGGGCGTCCGAGCTTGGCCGCGTTCGCGCGCAACGCGACGAGACCCCGATATTCTCATGTTTGCGGCGACGTGGTAGGCGACGCCGTGCAAAAAGCTACTCACCGACTCGTGTTTACGAATGGTCGCCGCCTTGCGGGCAAAGACGAGAAAAGCGGCCTGGAAAGCGTCCTCGGCATCGTGGTGGTTTCGCAGCACGCGGCGGCATACGCTCAGGACCATTGGGCCATGACGCTGGACCAACGCCGCGAACGATGTTTCCGAATGTTCCGATAGGAACTCCTCCAAAAGCTGTTCGTCCGACAACGCTCCGCTCGCTTGCTTGACCGCCAGCGAACGAACATAACGCAGCAAAGTGTTTTGCTTGTTGCTCATGTTCAACTCATCCGGTAGGGGTGGGATTGGACCTCTACCTATTTAGGTTGCGCCGCCGGCTCTGCGTGCCCAAGAATTTCCGACATTTCATCTGAGCCGCGATTGTCAGAGAACGGCGAGCGGGGTTTCGCCAGCGCCCCGAGTTAACCGCTCCCTAACGGTCGCGGCTCGTTTAGCGGCTCTTGAGGTCTCCTAGGTCTTTGCTCTTCCCCGACTCGGCAGCGGCCCAGCTATCCAACGGATGTCGTAATTCCACCGGACTGCCCCCATCGCCTTCACGAACTTCTAGCGTGTACTTGAGTCCGGGCATCAAACCGTCGAGCCGGAACTTGCCGTCGGCGTCCGTGACGCCTCGCGGCTCAAGTCGTTTCCGCCATTCCGGATTGAACAGAAGGTCGAAGGGTATGTTCGACGTATCTTCCGGTTTCGCGCTCAGACGTGCGTGTAAGTGAAGCCCTGACCAGGGACGATTTTGCGCATCGAGAAAGCGCCCCGTAACGATACTAAGGGAGGCCAGACGAACCTCAAGAGAGTCATGAGGGGCTTCGCGCACAATTTGCACCGTACCAAGTCTCTTTTCCGGATGGAAGAAAACCAGCATGCGCGGACCATTCGCATCGAAACCCCGGACGCGAAAGGAAGGACTCTCTTGCAACAGTGACTCATAGGAGTGATGGAGAGGCGAGCCGGTGAGGCCCGTAACGTAGTAGCCGCCCAACGGCTTGCCGTCTGGACCCTTTACCTCACCCGGGATCGGCTTCACCGGGTCGAGGGTGATCTCGTAATACTTCGATTTCGGGTCATTCTCGGAGGGATTCACGCGTACCCAGGCATGAACCAGAGGAGGAGCGAGGTTGACGTAAGGAACTACCTTCTCGCCGTCGGCTGGCTTCCTCACTTTGCGGTAATCGTCCTCCTCGGCGAGGACGACCAGGTAGCCTGGGCCCGGCAGGCCTACCACGAAGAACGAGCCGTCGGCATCCGTGTGATTGCGGCCATCGGCATCCGACCCCTGATCCAGCCCCGATACGTTCTTTAAGTGCGGATTATCCGACAGAGTATGATACCTGACCTCTGCGTCAATCGGTACTCCCGTGGCCTTGTTGAGGACACGCCCCCGGATCTGGATGCCGCGCTCTAGCTCGAAATTCACGGTTATGGGGTCGAATCCCGGTGTATCGGGGATTTGGCGCTTCGTGACAGCGAAGTACGGCGTCCCCGCGGCCGAAATGGAGTAGTCGTGCTTCTTGGCGATGCCGATGAGACGGTATCTTCCGTTCGCGTCGGTCTTCGTCTCGTTGATCCAATACTTGACCGTGATACCGGCGAGTGGCTTGCCGGTGCCTCTCTCGCGAACGGTGCCGATAACGGGCTTCGTGGGAGCGGCGAAGTGATCGAGGTTCGCCGAGTAGTATTCAGGATCGCCGGTCTTAAGCTCGGTAGCTCTTCCCGCCCGCGTCATCACAAAACAGTGAACGCGCTCAATGTTCTCGCCGCTGATCTCAAGCTGGACGACCCGTTCCCGACCAAAACCGCGCAGCTGGAATCGTCCGTCCTCTCTTGTTACCGCCTGCGCTCTTGTTGTCAGAGCTTCCGTCTCGATCGATTTGGGATAGGAGAAGTATCGATAGCGTTTGAGCAATCGAATCAGCTTATCCAGATCTGCCTGATGCAACTCAAGGACTCGGATCGCCGCCTTGGGAATCGGCTTGCCTTCGAGGTCGAGGATGCGTCCTTGGATAGGCACATCGTCCTTGACCAAATGCAGTGTCGCTTCCTCACCCGGTTTTAGTTCAGTCAGATCGATCCAATCCGGTCCGTGGTCCTTGGCCGTGGCCACAATCTTCGCCAGTCGCCCGAGGTCGGCCTTGCGGATCGCGAGACGGAATCTTCCATCGGCATCAGTGATCGCACGAACACGCCGATCCGGCTTGGTCTTCGTGGTGGTCGTCCATAGATAAACGCTCGCCCCCTCGAACGGTTTGCCGATGGGATCAAGAACTCGGCCAGTCAGTTCGATGGCCTCGTCCCTGCTTGCGCGGTGGGTCGGCGAAGCCAGTGGCGTGGGAGGCGCCGAAGGAGCTTCGACGTGGGGACGTGGTTGTAGGCCATGATGCGCGAGTAAGCCGCCGAGACCAAGCATCAGCGACACGAGCATCAAGAGGGCGATAGTTGCTCTCCTCATAAAGAATGTGCCCGTCCCAGCTTCGACTAGGGCGGCTATTTCTATCGGAACTAGCGGAGCAATTTGTTGTCCTGTTGCCACGGTCAAGCCGGCGCGAACCGTGCTGGCTGCGAGCAATGGCAGCACAGTTGCCGTCGCTTCGGGTTGGAGCAATAAGGGCACGGCCAGCGCCGCCGATAGAGTCAGACCGCGGCGTGTTAGTCGTCGAGCCAGCAGTTCTCGCGCTCTATTCATGCGCCGGCTGAAGGTATTCTTGCTCCAACCAAGGCGACGGGCCGCTTCGTCCTGCGTCCGTGCCTCCAGGTAACACAGCACCAACGGAGCGCGATACTGTTCCGGCAGCTTCTGAAGCTCCTCATCCAGCACCGAGCGCAACTCGCGCCAGGTGATGTCTTCCATCGTGTCACCGGGTGTCGGAGCGCTCAAGCGACGCTCATGAGCGGCTCGCCGTACTGCCGTGTGTTTCATTTTTTCGGCGATTCGGTAGGCGACGCCATGCAGCCAAACGCCTACCGACTCCTGGCGGCGAATGGAAGCCGCCTGCCGCGCTAGGGCAAGAAAGACGGCCTGAAAAGCGTCCTCGGCGTCCTGCGTATGCCGCAACGAACGCCGGCACACGCCGAACACCATCGCGCCATGGCGCTGCACCAGGGCGGCGAATGAGGCTTCCGAACCTTCGTTCAGGAACATTTGCAGCAATTGCTGATCCGATAGAGTATCGACGGCTTGCTTCGCCATAAGAGAGCGTAGATGTCGCAAAAAGTCGTTTTGCGTTGCGTTCATGTTCGCCTCATCCAGCGGGAGGAGTAATTCGCTCTATCAAGTAGTTCCCTCCCGCCGGATTCTCTCCCCAACAATATTTCTCCGCAAACTAGTCGGTCCTGCTTATCATTCCTCTTTCTCGGCTGACGTTTTCGACTTGACATCGCCCCGGTCCACGCTTACACCGGGTTTACCGGCTACTTCTTCCGCTAACTACTCGCGATACTCCTTGTTCTTGCTATACTTGCGAATCGACAGATCGTACCTCATGCCTGAAATCCGTGCGATCATTCAGGACGTGAAAACGCCCATCCGCTTCGGATTCCGTTCGCACTTTAGGATCGATTGTTGATCCGTACGGGCGTAGTTCGCCTGTCCGGCGGCCAGCGTGCGGAGATGCCGTACCAGTTCTGCCCCAGCCGAGTTCATGTTCGCGTCTCCCCGGAGGTGGTGGTTGCTATTCTTATATAGTCCCGCCCCTCCGGGTTTCCGCTAAGCTTTTTCCGGCGTATTCGCAATCATGTCTAGGGTGCCGGCTTGCTTTGGAGCTCGCCCAGATCCCTTGTCTTGCCCGACTCGACCGAGAATAAGCCCGGTTCTTCACGAAACTCCACTAGGCTATTTACCTTGTCTTCGCGAACATTCAGCGTGTACTTGAGACCGGGGATCAAGCCATTCAGTTGGAATTTGCCGCCGGAGTCCGTCGTCCCTTGCGAATCGATGTGATGAAACTGTAGCCCCTGAAGGAGCAGAGCTATCGACGGCAAACCATTGCTCTCCTTGTCGGGAAGGACACGCACCCGGAGACCGGCGCGAGGACGACCTTCGGCGTCAAGAATTCTGCCTCTCACAGCGCTAAGCGGCTCAAGGCGGATTCGCAAAGGAACACGTTGATCCCGGCGCACCATCTGAAACTTGCCGAGTTTCTTCGTGGGATGGGCGAACACCAAGGTGCGCGGACGAGCTGGATCGACGCCGCGGACCTGGAAAGAGGGGCTCTCGTGCAAATCCCACGGATCCGAGTGGAAGACGGCTGAGCCGGTGAGACCGAGGACGAAATAGCCGCCCAGAGGTTTGCCTTCAGGGTCGAATACTCTTCCAGGGATCGGCTTCGCTGGTTCGAGGGCGATGTCAAGATAAGTCGATTTGGGATCGTTGTTCGAGGGGTTTATCGGTACCCAGGCGTGAAACAAGGGAGGGGCGAGGTCAACGTAGGGCATGAGTTTCTCCCACTCCGCCGGTCTCTCGGGCTTATAGAAATCATCCTCAATCGCCAAAACAGTTAGCATTCCGGGACCGGGCAATCCGATCACGAAGAAGGTGCCATCATCAGCAGTAGAGTTTCGGCCATCGAGCGACGGGCGAGAGTCTTGCTTCAGATCGGCCGTGATTCCCTTTAGACGTGGATTGTCCGCGGATGCACGATATTGGACGTTGGCCCTGATTGGTTCGCCCGTCGCCTTGTTGATGACTCGACCGCGGATCTCGATGCCGCGTTCTAACTCGAAATCCACGACAAGCGGTTCAAAACCTGGCGTATCGGGGATATGGAGCCTTGTCATGGCGAAATACGGCCTCCCCATTACCACCATACCGTATTCTCGTTTCTTGGCGTTGCCGATGATCCGGTATCTTCCGTGTTCATCCGTTTTCGCATTATTGATCCAACGGTCCATTTGAACGGTGATCCCGGCTAGCGGCTTACCGGTACCTTTCTCTCTCACTGTGCCGACGATCGGCTTGGTGGGACCAGCTATGTGGTCGAACTTGGCAGTATAGATAGGCTCAAGATCGCGAGGGAGACCAGACATCTTTTTGGCCCGAGTCATCACCCAGCAACGGATATGTTCGATGGTCTCACCGCTGATATCGAGGTAGGCGAGCCGTTCTCGACCGAGACCCTGCAACTTGAAACGGCCGTCTCGATCTGTCGTGACCCGCATCGCCAGCGCTTCCGGAATGTCCGGAGGGAAGTACCATCGGCCGCGCTTCGCTTCCCTTAGCCACGAATCGAGATCCGTTTGATGCAGCTTCAGAACCCGGATCGTGGCGTTCAGAACCGGCCTGCCCTCGAGGTCGAGGACGCGTCCCTCGATCGGCACATCATCTTTGACCAACCGCAACGTGATTGGTTTCTTGTTATCCTTTGCGATTTCGGCCCAATTGGGACCGAATCCGTCGGCTCTGGCAGCGAGGATGGCCTTGCCTTTCGCGTCGAAGTCTTTTTGCTTGGCCGAGATGCGGAAGCCACCCTCTTTATCCGTCGTGGCCCGGACGGACACATCGAGATCTTTGCGATGGATATCGGCCAATAGCAGGAGGCTAGCTCCGGCGAACGGCTTGTCATCCGGATCTAGGACGCGACCTGTTATCTCGATGGTCTCATCCTTGGTCACCTCGCGCGCAGGAGGAAAGGGTAGCGCGGGTTGTGCAGTTTTCGGAGTGGCCGACGCTTCGATGCACGAGTAGCTTTGGAAGGAGCGATACGCCAGCAAGCCGCCGATGCCCAGCGTCAGCGATGCAAGCAGAACAAGCGCGACGATCACTTTCTTCGCCAACAGTATTCCCGCCCCGCTTTCGGCCAGGGCCGAGACTTGTGCCGATACCAGCGGAGCAATCGCCTGTCCCGTCCTCAATGCCAAGCCGGCACGCACAGTGGATGCGGCCAAGAGCGGCGGGAGTGATGATTGCGCGGCGGCATCGGCCAGCAGGGTGGCGGAGAGCGCGGCGGATAGAGTGACGTCGCGGCGCGTCAACCGGCGGCCGAGGGCGGTGCGTCCCTGCTCCAGACGGCGGCGAAACACCGCTTTCGTCCAGCCCAATTGCCGCGCCGCCTCATCGCGCGTCTTGCCCTCTAGATAACACAGGACCAAGGGAGCGCGATACTTCTGGGGCAATTTCCGCAGCTCCTCATCAAGTACCAAATGCAGTTCGCGCCAATGGATGTCATTTATCGCATCAGCTGTCGTGTCGCGCGCCAGGCTGCTTTCGTGAGCCTGGCGGCGAGTCTCCTTGCTTTTCAGCTTCTGGGCAACGCGATAGGCGACACCGTGCAGAAAACTTCCCACCGACTCGCGCTTGCGAATGGAGTCAGCCCTTCGTGCCAAGATCAGAAATGTCACCTGGAAAGCGTCTTCCGCATCTTGGGCATGGTGCAAGACGCGCCGGCACACACTCAGCACCATTGGCCCATGCCGGCGTACGAGCGCTGCGAATGCCGATTCAGACTTTTGGCGCAAGAATGATTCGAGCAATTGCGGGTCTGGTTCATCGATACACAATTGCGGCGCGGCCAGCTTGCGCAGTTGTCGTATCAGGCTCAGGGGAGTCGGGTTCATGACTGGACATTCCGGTAGGGTTTGAACAAGCCTCTACCTTAATAGTCTCAGCTCCGCCGCCGTCGTGCGCGCATTTTTCCCAAAATCGCCGCGAGAATCCTATTTCCAACCTTTAGGCAGCTTGGGCTTGAGGTCGCCGAGGTTTTTTCTCTCGCCCGACTCTACGGACAATCCCTCATCGATATACACGCGCAGAGAGAGGCGCTTCCACGGATCGCCGTAAGCAACGGCCAGCAAGAACTTGCTCCGGGGCAGCAAGCTTTCGACTCGAAACTTCCCATCGCTATCGGTCGTGGTCTGTCGATCGAACGTGGAGTGGACTTGGCGGACGCGGACGGTAAGACCAGCCAAAGGGCGGCCTTCGGCATTGATCATGCGACCAGTGACGATGCCGAGTGGTTCCAGTTTGACCGTCAATGACCCCTTTTCGTCCCCGCGCAATTGCAGCACCTTGCCGAGATGTTTTTCCTCCTGGCAGAAAATCAGCTTGCGTTCCCGTCCCGGCTCCACTCCCCTCACCGTGAACTCGGGATCCTTCTGCGCAGTCTTATCAGCGTCCGTCCATGTGGAGTTCAAGCCTACAATTTGCACGCCGGCCAACGGTTTGCCGTCCGGCCCGACCACCTTCCCTTTCACGGAACGCCCCGGATCAAGGGCGATGTTATAAACATGCGTTTTGGTGTCTTGTTCAGAGACATGAACCGGCACTAAGGCGTGATGCCCCGTGAGTACGATGTTGGGTACAGGTTTTAGCGGATTGCCTTTGTCGTCCACCGGCTTTGCTTCCAGGAAGGCACCGTCGTCGGCACGGACGCAGAGCAGTCCCGATCCAGGAATGCCCAGTGCGGAAAATGAGCCGTCAACGGCCGTATCGGAACGATTGCGAAGATTCACGTGAAGGATCGTGCCGAGTTCCTTGAAGTCCTTCAAGTTCGGATTATCGGCGAGTGCACAGTAGTATACCGAACCGCGAACCGGCTCACCGGTGACTTTGTTCGTAACCCGACCGTGGATCAGGATGCCGCGTTCCAACTCGAAGTTGACCGTGATCGGCTCCAACCCCGAAGTATCGGCGATGTCCTGTTTCGTGCAGTTGAAATAATAATCTCCCTCCGCGACGATGGCATAGCGCGGGTTCTTGGCCACACCCACGATGCGATATCGGCCGTTCTTGTCGGTGGTCGTCTCGACAGTGCCATGATTCACCGACCCGACCGTGATGCCGGCAAGAGGTTTGCCACTACCCCTCTCGCGGACGGTTCCCACGATTGGCTTGCACGGCGCGGCGAGATACTCGAAGCGCGCCGGGTACACACCCCAGAAGCCGGGAATGAAGCCGCGCGCCGGACCCGGTCGCGTCACGACCCACATTTTGCGCCAAACGATGTCCGGCCCTTCGATGTCCAGCCGCACGACGCGATCCCGGCCGAACCCGGTCAGGCGGAATGTGCCATCGGGACCGGTAGGCTCCGGCGTTGGAAGATCGAGCAACTTGGTTTGCAGGACGGCAAGTCCTCCATCGTTGAGATAGGTTCCGTTGCGGCGCATCGCGATGTTTTTATCGAGCCAGGATTTCAATTCCCCTCCTGCGACCTTGCCTACGCGAAGCACACGGACTGCAACGCCGGCGATCGGTTTGCCCTCCAGATCAAGCACGCGGCCGACAATGGGCACGTCGTCGGCGACGAGCCGCAGCGAAATGTCTTCGTTCTTGGCCGTGGCGTCCACGCCCATCCAGTCGAGTCCAAATCCCTTGGCGGTGGCGGCCAGCACGCCCTTGCCTAGCGGTCCGAAATCTGCTGGATGAGCCATGATACGGAAACGCCCTTCCTTGTCCGTGGTCGCACGGGCAGCCTTTTCGATCTGCTTTGGATTGTCCTTAGGCAAAAGGAACACATGAGCACCTACGGATGGTTTGCCGTCCAGATCGAGGACGCGGCCGTTGATCTCGATACCTTGGACTTTGCTTGCGTTGCGGGGTGATGGTGATGAGGGCTCAGGGGTTGCCGCCTTCGGCGGAGCCGGAGCTTCGGCGAGAGTGCGGCAGAGCATGGCACGATGCGCAAGCAAACCGCCGACTCCTAGCACCAACGAGACGAGTAGCGCGAGAGCCACGGCCGTTTTCTTCATCAGCAGCATACGCGAACCGGCTTCGACCAGAGCGGCCACTTGTGCCGGCACCAACGCATCGATTGCTTTTCCCGTTGCCACGGCGATTCCGGCGCGAGCCGTGCTGGCCGCGAGCAGTGGAGGCACCGCCGCCGTAGCGCCGTTCTCGATCAACACGGGAGCTGCCAACGCGGCGGACAGGGTAACGCCGCGGCGCGTCAGTCGGCGAGCCAACATTTGCCGCGCTTGATTGATGCGGCGGCCGACCGTGTTCTTGCTCCATCCGAGTCGGCGGGCTGCCTCGTCCTGAGTTTTCGCCTCCAGATAGCACAACACGAGGGGAGCGCGATATTTCTCCGGTAAACGCTGTAATTCCTCGTCCAGCACGGACCGCAGCTCGCGCCAGGTTATGTCGTTCGTTTCGTCGCCAAGCGGTCGGGCAACGAAGCGGCGTTCGTGGGCGGCTCGCCGCAATGCCTTGGCCTTGATGCACTCAGCGCTGTGGTAGGCGACACCGTACAGCCAACTGCTCAGTGATTCGCGCTTGCGAATCGCGCTAGCCTTGTTTGCCAGAATGAGGAAAGTGGTCTGAAAAGCGTCCTCGGCGTCCTGAGCCTTGCGCAGAACACGGCGGCACACGCTCAGCACCATCGGCCCATGGCGCTGCACCAAAGCCTCGAACGACACCTCCGAACGATCGTGGAGGAAGCATTCAAGCAATTGCCGATCCGAGACCGAATCATCCGTTTGTCGGCCAGCCAGGGTGCGAAGACGGCGCAGGAAATCGCTTGTCGTGGTCATGCTCGTGTCTCCCGGTAGGGGCTGTGTTCCTCTACCTGTATAGTCACGCGCCGCCTGTCCGCGCCCCCAATTATTCTCTGCTGTTTCCAGCTGAGCCGCTACCGTAAGCGAGCGGTAAGGAATCATCATTTCGGGCGAAACGATAGTTCCCAACCGCTCCCTCATGGTCACGGCTCGGCGGACGCCATCGTCGAGCTACGATTGCAATAATTGCTGCTCTGCGGAAGTGATTTTCTCCCACGATTCGGCAGGCGTTTGGGCGCCACGCAGCTCATCAAGGAAGCCAGGACGGAGGAATAGGCGCGTCAGACGAGCTAACACACGGAGGTGAGTCCGGTCATCACGGCAGCAAACGAGGAAGAACAGATCGGTCAGCCCCCCCTGGGGGGAGCCAAAAGGGATGCCCGAAGCGGTTCGTGCGTAGGCCATCACCGATTCGCCAAGGGCGGCGGGCAGAGGACGGCGTGGATGGGGAATGGCAACGCCCGAGGGCAAGGCCGTGCTGGCCATTTCCTCGCGTTGACGTACTGCGTCGAGGATGGCTTCAGGATCATAAACCTGCCAGGATTGCTCAGCGAGCGCGACCAACTCCTTCAACACCGAGGCGCGCGTCGAAGCCGCCAACGGCACGGCGATGCTCGACTCAGAGAGCAGACTTGCCAAGAGGGGTTCCGTGTCGCCGCCCCTGGAAGCCGACGATTCCAGGTTCGTCAACTCCTTCTCAGTCAGCGACGGCATCTGCTTTTCAATCCACTGATTGATCTCAGCGCGCGCAAACCGCCATTCGCCGCCGACCTTGTGGCCCGGCAGATGACCGCGGCTGGCCAGCTTACCCACTTCACGCACATCGCGCTGTAGGTAAGCCGCCAACTGCTCCATGTCCATCATGTCGCTCCCCATACTCATCTCACCTCCCCAAGCCGCCCACGCGGCTTACTTTTTTTACTCCCGCAACTCTCGTACCCGATCACTTGCTTTCGGGTCCGAGTAATCCCGGCAGATCGAAGCCCTTGCCGCCCTTGAGCAGCTGTCGTTGCGCTTGGGTCTGCTGACTCAAACCAAATAAACGAATGAAACCGCGCGCGGCCTCGTGATCGAACGAATCGCCGCTTTCATACGTGGCCAGCTTTTTGCTGTAGAGACTGTTCTCGCTCTTGCGGCCAACCACAATCGCCTTGCCCTTGAACAGCTTGATGCGCACCTGGCCGGCGACGAAGCGCTGGCTGCTCGACACAAAGGCGAACAAATCTTGATGGAAAGCGCTGAACCACAACCCATTATAGATTATGTCCGCATATTCCTGCGATACCAAAGTCTTGAAACGCTGAGCTTGCTTGCTCAGACACAAAGTCTCCAACTCGCGATGCGCCTCATGCAGGATCACTGCGGCGGGCGCCTCGTACAGCTCGCGGGACTTGATGCCGACAAGGCGATTCTCGACATGGTCAATGCGCCCGACACCGTGCTGGCCGCCCAGCTTGTTCAACCGATCGATCAACGGCACACCATCGAGCTTTTCACCATTCAGGGCGACCGGCCGGCCATGCTCGAAATCCAGTGTGAGGTAAAGCGGCTCATCGGGGGCTTTGCCTGGATCAACCGTCCAGGCGAAGGCATCGCCCGGCGGCTCATCCCAGGGATCTTCAAGAACGCCGGCTTCGCAGCTGCGGCCCCACAAGTTCAAATCGATGCTGTAAGGACTCTCTTTTGTCGCTTCTACCGGGATTCCGTGCTTGGCCGCGAAAGCAATTTCCTCATCGCGGCTCATCTTCCATTCGCGCACCGGAGCGATGATTTTCAAATTGGGGGCCAACGTCTGAAAGGTGACATCGAATCGGACCTGATCGTTGCCCTTGCCGGTGCAGCCGTGCGCGACCGCAACGGCGTTGTGCTCGCGGGCGGCATCCACCATCAGCTTGGCGATGAGCGGCCGTCCTAGTGCCGTGGCCAAAGGATACTTGCCTTCGTACAGCGCGCCTGCCATCAAGGCGGGGAAGACGAAGCAATCGACGAACAAATTGCGCGCATCGAGGGCGATGGCGTCGACCGCGCCGGTCCGCAACGCCTTCTGACGAATGCGTTCGATGTCCTCGCCCTGACCGAGATCGACCGTGAAGGCGACGACATCAAGGTCGTACTTCTCGCCGATCCACGGCACCATTACGCTGGTGTCCAGCCCGCCCGAATACGCTAGGATGACTTTATTGCGTGCCATTGCTTGCCCCATTGTCTCCACAGGTATGAACTTACGTTCCACGCTATCCTAGTTGTATTGGCGCGAATGGAAAGTCATGTCTTCGCATCGCTTCCAATTTTTGACACTTAATCGATCTGTTTATGAGGGAATGCTGTGGCACGCACGCGCGGAAAGTCCGCTCGAATGCTGCGGCTTACTGGCCGGAGTAATTCGAGAGGACGGTGTCGGCGAGGTACGGCTACGCTATCCGCTCATCAACGCTCTTGCCAGTCCCATCGAGTTCGAGTCGGAGCCGAAGACCCATTTATCCGCGGATCGCGACATACGCCGTCAGGGATGGGATGTGCTGGCGATTTATCATTCGCATCCCACCTCGGACCCAGCGCCCAGCAAGAAAGATCTCGAACGCAGCTGGAGCGATGATGTGGTTAATATCATCGTCTCGCTGGCAACATCGCCGCCGACGGTGCGCGGGTGGTGGCTGAGCGCCGAGGGGTATCGCGAGGCGGCATGGACAATTCGACAAGAATAGCGGGGCAGGAGGAATGGACTTTTTCCAAGGCAAAGTAAATCGCTCCCGAGGGGATGTGATTGGCCGTGAGCAACAGACCATGTCGTTTTTAGGGAAATTGGTTGCAATCCGACCTTCGGGGGGTAGAATCGGCCGTTGGCATCGTCGCCAGAGGACGGGATAAGGCACTGGGGCCGCGAATTCAGAAGTATCTTGCAGCGAGGAGAGTTCCATGTTTCGGCTGCTCGGATTGATTTGCCTTTTGTTGTTCTCCGTTTCAGGGGTTGCGCGAGCAGGTAATCCACAGGTCGATGCAATCCGGCTACAAATCAAGACCTTGCGCGAGGAAGAAAAGGCTGTCGTCAAGTATATCCGAGAAACCTACAAGGCGATCATCTCGAACAAACGCCTTGACGAACATGAGCGTGCCGGCCTGAGAAAGAAGCTTGCCGACGAAGAGCGCCAATCCTTGTCCCTAGCGACAGGGAAAGATCAGAAGGAGAAAATCCGTTCAAACTACAGCAATTTGCGAAAATTGCTGTCGGGTGAGATTCGTTTGGATACCGGAGCTATCCGTCGACTCCACGAGCAGGAAACCGAGCATATCCGGAATGTCCAGGCCGTGTACAAAGCCAAGCTCTTGGAACTGGAGGAAGCGATCAAGGTCGCTAGCCAGAGCAAATCTGCCGGCAACCGCAGAAAGAAATAACCTTGCCGAAACCCATCCTACTGCTGCAGCCCGCTCGCTGGAGCCATTCGTTTTGCTGGATGCTAACACAGGTTCCTTTCAGGAGATTGCTATGCTGTTCAGGCCGTTCGTTGTGCTCACTCTTGTGTTCACGTTCTCGCTCGTCGCAAGGGGCGATAACGCCAAGGACAGCGATACTCTTCAAGGCACGTGGCTGCCTGAAAAGGCTGAGATTGGGGGGAAGAAAATCCCCGATGAGGTCCGCAAGACCATCAAGCTGGAGATAAAAGATGGCAAGTACAGGGTGTCCGTCGGGAAAGGAGTCGATCAGGGGACCGTCAAACTGAATCCGACTGCGAAGCCGAAGGAGATGGACATCAACGGCACGGAAGGCCCGAACAAGGGAAAAATGTTTCGGGCTATCTACGAGCAGGACGGCGACACGCTGCGAATCTGTTACAATCTCAGCGGCACAAGCCGCCCCAAGGAGTTCAAGACAGAAGAGGGCACTGCGCTATTCCTCGCCACCTACAAGCGCGAGAAACGTTGAAGAACGGTTCAGAATACGTTCCGTGGCATCCGTTGGTCGCCGAGCACCGGGAGGTATTCTGTTCGATCCAGAGTGCGGGCGATTTACCAAACCGTCCTCCGTAAGGACATCCAGGGTGTGCCTCCAGAAACAGACAAACGGCTCGCGTCCTCCAAGCCCCTCACGCAGCGCAGCGGTGTAAGCGGCGCATCCAACCGCTTATGCCGCTGCGCTGCCTGCGAGGCTGAACGTTCCCAGAGACATACCCAATCGCGACCATCCCCTATCAGCTTTGCCCATGTTCGGATACAATCAGCCAATGATTTTCCACTCGTCTTGTCGGCCGGTAACATCAGCAGCCGCCCTTGACGCGGCGGCGCGTCCTTCAAATGGCCCCGGGTATTTGGCAAGCGTGATGATTCATGGACCCGCTCGGAAGCAAGTAGAATCGGAACAACCCTTGCTTCCGTCATCGTTGACGAACTGCGGGGGTTTCAATGCGCGGTGTGAGTCGAACGATCCTCTTACACTACAGCGGGGCGGTGCTGTTCACGGCCTTGGCTGTTCTCGTCCGGTTTCTACTCGACCCGATGATGGGCGACTCCCGGCCGCTGGCAACCTTGTATGGTGCCGTGGTGCTCGTCGCTTGGCTGGGCGGCTACCGGCCCGCAATCCTCGCCCTGGTCCTTGGCTACCTTGCTTGCAACTACTTGTTCATTGAACCCCGTGGCAAATTCCTCCTTCTGGATTCCCGAAGCCTGACGGGGCTAATCCTTGACCTGTTTTCCTGCGCCATCATCATCGGCTTTGCAGAGGCACTGCGCTTTGGCCGACGCAGGTTGGAAGAGGAGAAAGCAAAGGTTCAGGAGAGCGAGGCGGCTCACCAGGCGACCATGCAGCAACTCCAGATCGTGACGGAGAGCATGGCAGCGCCGATCACCCGATGCAGCCGGAATTTCACCTACCTGTGGGTGAACAAGCCCTACGCCGACTGGATCGGTCGTCCGCACGACGACATCATTGGCCGTCCCATCGAGGCTATTTTGGGCATGGAAGCGTTCATAAAACTGCGACCACATTTTGACAAAGTGCTCGCGGGCCACATTGTCCGCTACGAGGAGCAGGTGCATTTCCAAGGCATCGGCCCTCGATGGGTCAACGCCGTTTATACGCCCACGCTAGACGCCTCCGGCGTGCCGGATGGCTGGGTGGCCGTGGTCCTCGACATCAGCGAGCGGCGCGACATGGAAGATGCTCTGCGGCAGAGCGAGCAGCGTTTCGCGCGATTCATGGAACAATTGCCTGGCCTGGCCTGGATCAAGGACCTGCAAGGGCGTTATGTTTACGCCAACGACGCCGCCATGAAAGCCTTCCGCCGCACGCGAGATGAGTTGTACGGCAAGACGGATGAGGAAATCTTCCCACCGGAAACGGCGGCACAGTTCAAGCAAAACGACCGAAGGGCACTGACCACCGAGGCGGGCGTACAACTCATCGAAACGTTGAAACATGCGGATGGAATTGTTCATCACTCGGTCGTTAGCAAGTTCCCGGTCCTGGGACCAGAAGGCGGCCCGGCATTTATCGGCGGTATGGCGATCGACATTACCGACCGGCTGCGTGCGGAAGAAGTGCTGGCCGAATCCGAGGAGCGATTCCGTGAGCTGGCGGAGAACATCAACGAGGTCTTCTGGATGACGGATCCGGAGACCACTCAGATGCTCTATATCAGCCCCGCTTTTGAGCGAGTTTGGGGACGCTCCTGCCAGAGCCTTTACGAGCATCCCAGGTCTTTTCTGGACGCTGTCCATCCGGAGGACAAGGAACGGGTGCGGATCGCCGTCTTGGAGAAGCAAAGTCGAGGCGAGCCGACCGACAAGGAGTACCGAGTTGTGAGGCCCGATGGGTCGGTGCGCTGGGTTCGAGATCAAGCCTTTCCTGTAAGGGATGCCACAGGTCGGGTTTATCGAATGGTTGGTATTGCCGAGGACATTACGGAGCGCAAAACGGCACAGGACGCGCTGAAAGAAGCCAACCGGCGCAAAGACGAATTCCTGGCGATCTTGGCCCACGAATTACGCAATCCATTGGCACCTATTCGCAACGCCGTCCAGGTTCTGCGCATGAAGGATGTGGCCGAACCCAAGCTGCGCAGCGCAAGGGACATTATTGACCGGCAGGTTCAGCAAATGGTTCGACTGATTGATGAGTTGCTGGACATTTCCCGCATCACGAGGGGGAAATTGCAGCTCCGCAAGGAGCGGATTGATTTGACCACTGCTATCCATAGCGCGGTCGAAGCGGCACGTCCAGGCATCGACATGCAAGGCCATGAACTCAACGTAGCTCTGCCGCCCGATACGATCTATCTGGATGGCGATCCGATTCGGCTGGCCCAGGTGTTCTCGAACCTGCTCAACAACGCCGCCAAGTACACCGAGAAGGGCGGTCACATTTGGCTGACGGTCGAGCGACAAGGGGGTGAAGCCGTTGTCTCGGTTCGAGATACCGGCATCGGTATCGCCGCCGACCATATGCCTCGCCTCTTTGAGATGTTCTCGCAAGTTGGCACGGCGTTGGATCGGTCGCATGGAGGTCTGGGCATTGGGCTGGCCCTTGTACGCGGATTGGTGGAGTTGCACGGTGGCAACGTCGATGCCAAGAGCGCTGGGCCCCATAAAGGCAGCGAGTTTACCGTCCGATTGCCCATTGTCGAAACCACCCTGAAGGCCCAACCGGAACTGAGCGGAACCAATGAACAACCTACTTTCGGGCCAAAATGCCGCATCCTCATTGCCGACGATTTGCGCGACTCAGTGGACAGCCTCGCCATGATGCTTCGGTTGGCGGGCCACGACATCCAAACGGCGCACGATGGTCTGGAAGCGGTGCAGGCAGCGGCGACCTTCCGGCCCGACGTGATTCTGCTCGACATCGGGATGCCGAAGATGAATGGTTACGATGCCGCCCGGCACATCCGCCAGCAGATGGGGAGCAAGCAGATGCTCCTTATCGCCCTGACCGGCTGGGGACAGGAGGAGGACAAACGGCAGGCTTTCGAGGCCGGGTTCGATTATCATTTGACCAAGCCGGTGGAAGCCTCAGTGCTGGAGAGACTACTGTCGCTTATCCCCCCGGCAAAGCGGCGGTAGATGCAGTCGTTCGCTTTTCAGCCCATTTAGTCAAAATGCTCATCGCCTTCGCTAATGGGCAGATGGCGAAATCCCGGGGTGCGGCGCATCCAGGCGCTGGTCTGCCAGTTGTCCACGCTAGTTTTCTCCGAGAACAGCGGCGGCAGTTGAAAGTGGAAGTGGTGAGCCAACGCATTGACAAACGGTTCGTACATTCCGCGCAGCTCCGCCAGCTTGCCTTCGACCGCGGGACCTTGCCGCAACTCCATCCCATTCGCGCGTAACGCTTCGCTCAGCCGTTGCCAGTCGTCCGGCCCGAGGCGATTTGGCTCCACGGGACGCGGAGGGGTGTGGATCACCAGGGCGAGATCGACTGCCGCATGCCGCGCCATGGCAAATGTTAACTGGGCCTGAAAGAGACTCTTGCCGGGTGCGGCGGCCAGGATCAGCGCGCACGCATCGAGGATCGTGGTCAACGCGGCAAGCCAGGATTGGTTATCGTGCTGCGAGCGGTAATAACTGAGTACCGGAAAAGATAAGTGGCTCTCCAGCAACTCCGCCGACCAGCGTTCCCATTCGGCCAAAGCCTCTGTGGCCGCGCCTGCGTTGTAGTGCGGTGCGACGCGAAGCAACAACTGCCCGGCGCTAGGTGGTGAGCCGGCCCGCGCATCGAAGAGCGATATGACGGCCTCGCGTCGGGAAAATGCCTGATAGAGCACGGGCAAGTAGCCGATAATGACGGCCAAAAACCCAAAGCCGGAACCTCCCTCGACGACCGCCAAAAAGCGGCCCAGAGCATTCGCCGGCGCCAGATCGCCGAAGCCAATCGTGAAAAACGTGGTGCCACTGAAGTACAGCGAGGCGGACAGCGCGCTCGCTGTGCCGCTTGAGTTTTGCAAGGGCGTGCCCAACGACCAGTGCAGCAGAGCGAAGCCGAGGATCAATCCCCCGACCCATGTGCTAAAAAGCCCTAACAACGAGAGGGGGCCAAAGACGCTCAGGAAAGTTTCACGACGCTTGGGCGAGCGGAAGGCCTGAGACAGGAACACCCAAACAGGCCAGTTGATGTGATAGAACCAACGATTGAAGCGTAGCTTCCGCATTACACGGCGGGGCAGCACCATCGCCTCGAAAGCTTCAAGGAGAATCCATGCGATGAGTGCCATGCTAGCCGCTGCACCGACAAGGGACATGGTTTGTCACCATTTGGTTGTTAAAGGCAACACGTAGTAGTTTATGGAAGCGAGGGAAAGGAGGAGCTGGAATCGCATGCGGTACGCTCGCCTCCACACATCCGTATCAGAAAACGCAAATCGGTATGGATAAATGGAGTCGCCTTCCGTGTTGACACGCAGCCCCCTCAAGTGCTACAAGCCGCGCTCGACCGGCACTAGCCAGGTCCGCGTGTCCGTGGTCGCAACGGAACAGGAGACGAGGCGAGCAGACATTTCTCTACGAGAAAGGCTTAACTTATGTTGGTGCGATACTGGCAAACGGCGATAATCTCGGCGATTGTGACTCTGCTGGGAAACGTCGTCTGGGCGCAAACGGCGCCAGGGGACGGCTCATTGGGATTGCGCTCCCAGATTTGTAAACAAGGAAACTGTTACTACGTGCAGTTTAGTTGCACGAAAGGCGAGTGCTGCAAAGATGGGAAGTGCTGCAAGGATGGAGAATGCTGCTGCAAGAGTCAAAAGTGCGATGAAAAATGCACGTGTTGCAAAGATAACAAATGTGAATGCGGCAAGGGCAGTGAATGCTGCTGCAGCAAGAGCGGTAAATGCTGCTGCAACGACAAGACGAGCGAGGTGAAGACAGGTTGCTGCCCGTTCATGAGCAAGCTGGCGAAACGAGCGGCCATCATCATGGTGATGCCGGCGCCGATTCCGTTGTTCGGCGAAACACACGTGGAAGCAGTGCGCATGCTGCCGCATCCGCCGATGCCTGTGCCGCCGCATGTCGTGATGCCCGCACCGCTCCCGCCGCCAATGCTAACGCCTCCCGGCATTCCGGTGCCTACTCTGGGTTCGCCGATCATGCCGCCGCAATCGGTCGCCATTCCAGCGCCCCCGGCGGTTTGCTGCCCCTGTCCAATCGTGACAGCCGAGACTGCCATTCCTGGTCCGAAAACCAACACGAGCGTCGATACTTGCCTCCAACTCATGGGACTGGCGAGCGACTTGTGTTCCATCGCGCGCACGCCGAGCGTTCCTTCCTTGTGCGCGTCGGCGTTGGGTTTGATCTCAGATCTGTGTCCAGCAGTGTGCGCGCCAGCCTCACCTAGCTATGTTGCGCATCCTCCTCAGTACATCCCGCCATCGCCGCCTTTTCCTACGATGCATGAGTTTTATACTCAGGAGGCCGCTGTTGCGAATCCGTCTGCGTGTGGCAAGTGCTGCAGCTGTGGGGCGGTTGGTCAGCCCATTGTCGTCGGGACGCCCTGTTCGTGCGCCGCTCCGATGACTTCTGCGAAGATCCAAATCACCGCGATCTCCTCCAGTGACGAGGTAGAGATGAAGGTCGGTTGCGACACCTGTATTCGCTGCAAGAAGATGACGATCAAGATCGGCGAGAACGAGATCGCGGTAAGCCGTTTCGATGACCGCGTCCGCATCCGCGGCGAGGAACTTAAGGCAACGGCCGCCAACGTTCGCAGCGATGGCAAGGACCAGCTGATCCTCGAGGGCGACGTCATGTTGCACTACAGGAAAGGTGTCAATTCCGCCAATGTGAATGGCGACCGTATCGAGCTGAATCTGTGCAGCGGCGCGGTGACGATCAAGTCAGCCGGGAAGTCTTCATCAACCTCGTCGGTCTCGATCGGCAAGAAGTAACATCGCCTTCACGTTCGGTGACAAACTACAGGCGAGCGCGGAACCCCGCGCTCGCCTGCGTCATTCGCAAACTGATTTGGAGGCTGCATGCCGAGAATCGCCATCGTCAGCCCTGCCATCTTGCCGGGAGACGCGATTGGTCGAGATGTTCTGCACATGGCCCGCGTTCTCCGGAAAAAAGGGCATGAGGTCGAGTGGTTCTCCACTACTTTCGGAAGATCGCAACCACGCAGCGATGATGGAGTACATGTCCGCGATTTTCTCGGCGATGACCCGACCGCTCTACTCATCCTGCATCATGCCATCGGCTGGCCGCATGCCGTGCCGCTGATCTCCCGGACGAATTGTCGCCGAATTGTCAAATACCATAACGTTACCCCTGCTTGTTACTATGATTCTCTTGATCCCGAGTATGCTGAGCTTTGTCGCCAGGGCCGCAGCCAGTTGCGCGAGATAATTGCAGACCAGTGCGATCTGTATCTCGCGGATTCACCGTTTAACTGGAGGGAGTTGATCGACCTGGGTGCCGATCCGCGCCGTTGCGTCGTCCTTCCCCCCTTCAACGATCTGGAAAATCTTCTGAACATAGGGCCGGATGCGGAGGTGTTGCGCGATTACGGCGACGGTCGAACGAACCTGCTCTTTGTTGGCCGTCGGGTTCCCAATAAGGGACACCGCTTTCTTCTCGACGCCTTTGCTGCCTACCATCATCACCACAATCCCAGGAGCAGGCTTGTGTTGATCGGTCGTGGCGATCGGAAGCAAGCAAAGTATACTCAATCTCTCCGCGAACGAGTTTGGCGGCTTGGATTGCAAGGGCAAGTCATTTTCGTGGACGGCGTGACGGAAGCGGAGCTGAAAGCCTATTACGAGCGAGCGTCGGTATTTATCTTGGCGAGCGAGCACGAGGGTTTTTGCGTCCCGCTAGTGGAAGCGATGGCCTTGCGCGTCCCCATCGTCGCTTACGGCACTACTGCTGTACCGCATACGGTCGGCGACGCCGGGCTGGTATGGGAGGAGCCGGACCCGTTCCTCTTGGCGCAATCCATAGACGTCGTACTCCATGATCCGGCCGTTCGGCAGCAGTTTATCGAGAGCGGCTGGCGTCGGTATCAGCAATCCTTCGCCAATTCACGCATCGAAAGGGATTTTCTCCAAGCCTTGCGGCCGTTGATTGGACGAGAATCCACTCCCGGCTGCGGCACGCCCATGACCGAAGAGGCCGACATTCCGGCTTGACCGTGGCGCGCTGGGAATGCTATACCTTCCCCGGACGTTGTGACTTCTCGATACACCCACGCTTCAACAACCGAGAAAGCAACAAGCCTCGACTCTCCCTGGCCATTCTCGCGACAACCGGAACCTTGCTTGCGCGGGGCTTTCCTGGAGCGCCCCATCCTCGGCAACGGGAGGTAACAGCCAGCGATGTCGGCTCGCATGAACGGAACCGAGATGCGTCCAGCGGCAGAACGATTGGCCAAAGCCTTGCGCTCCGGGCTAGAATTACGCTGGTCGATCCCCACGTCGCGTCCCAACAGCCCCAACCCGTTTCCACCGCGAGGAAGCGTCCGTCCTTTCCTGGAACCCTATGCCGACTCGCTGCGCTTTCGACTACCGCGGCGCCGGCCACTGCTGCACCGCCTCGTCTGGGCCACGCGCTGCCTGGTGCGAAAACTCATAGCTCCTTGGCTGCACATTCAGTCGCACTTCAACCTCTCATTGGTGAGCGTCGTCGAGCAAGTCGAGCAGCGTGTACGTACGCTGGAAGATGCGGAACTTGTCTTGCGCCAGGCCATCGAAATGTTGGAAAAGACCTTGCTATCGCGGGCCGATAACGAGCTAGGCCGGCAAATCGACACTCTCGAAGACGGATTTCTCCTGCGCATCAATCAGGAACTGGGCCGGCAAGGCAAGATCGGCCAGGCCGGACTGTGGTTCGATCCGCCGGTTCAGGTCCAGCTCGATCGGAACGGCCCGCGTGTCGCCGGCGTTAGCGCGCGCATCCTCGAACAGATTTATGTTCATACTCATCTGCCCCGGCCGCCTGCTCGGCTGCTGGTTCTCGGTTGTTGCGACAGCACGAGTGCCATCGAGATGGCCAGTCTCGGCTTCCAGGTAGTCGGGATCGATTCCCGGCCAATGCCCTTGCGCCATCCGAATTTCACGATGATTCAGGGCCATCTCGATGAACTGCCGTGCGAGGACGAGTCGTTCGATGGGGCGGTGATCCTTTCGACGCTTGGCTCCCGGGACCGGACCGGCTTGAGCTTGGAGGAGCGCGACGCGGCTGACGAACAGATCATCAGCGAAGTGTTTCGCGCCCTGAAGCGCGGTGCGCGTCTCATCCTCACGGCGCCGTTTGGACAAAGCGAGGGCACACTAGTCCAGCCTCTCTATGACCGCGCTCAACTCGATCGCTTGATAAGAGCTTTCCGGATCGCCGAGCGCGGCTACGGCATCCGCGATGGCAACGCTTGGTCCTTCACGCTCGACGAGCAGCGAGCCGAGCAAACCGACAGCAGCGATTGCGTCAGCGCCGTCTGTTTGTTGGTGCTGGAGAAACCCTGATATGCACCTGCTCATCGACGGCCAGGCCCTGCAAACTTCGTCGTCTCGCCAACGCGGCATCGGGCGCTACTCCAGCAATCTCCTTCGCGCCCTTGCGATCGCTAGACCGAGTTGGCGGATCGAGGTCGTGCAGAATAGCGCGCTGATACCGATCGCGCCGGACGACCTGAACGGCTTGCCCGTCCTCCCATTTCAACCGCCGGTCCGTCCGGACATGGAGTATCGCGAGCTGAACGAGCGCTACTACGCTGACTGGTTGACGGCGCGGGGCGCGGATGCCGTCCTCGTGCTCAGTCATTGTGAGGGATGGGAAGCAATCGTCCCCTCGTTCTGCGGTCCTCGGCCGCGCGTCTATGGTATCGCCTATGATCTCATCCCCCTCTTGTATCCCGAACACTACCTTACCGATTTTGGGACTGCCCATTGGTACGCTCACCGCTTCCGTCACCTGCTCCGCAGCGACGCGCTGCTAGCCATCTCCGAGGCTACGGCACGAGACGTTCGTACCTTGGGAGCCGGCGAAGCTCCGCTTGTCGTGAACATCAGCGGCGCGGTTGATCCCTTATTTGCCCAATTACCGCCGAGCGAATTCGCTGGTCGTTCTCGAGACATCAGAGAGCGTTTCGGTCTTCGTCGAGACTTTTTGTTGTACGTTGGTGCTCTCGATTATCGGAAGAATCTGCGCGGGGCCATTCATGCTTTCGGCGCTTTGCCTGCTGACTGCCGAGGGCAGCTCGATTTGGCCGTTGTGTGCCGAATGAAGCCGGCGGAGCAAGCGTCGGTCGAGAAGATGGCGCGTCGGGCCGGCATTACATCTTCGCTGCGCTTGATTAGCTCGGCGAGCGATGAGGATCTCCGTGCGCTATATCAGATGTGCCGGCTCTTTTTTTTCCCTTCTCTCTACGAGGGACTGGGATTGCCGGTGTTGGAGGCCATGCAGTGTGGAGCGCCGGTGGTCACTTCCAATAATTCGTCCTTACCGGAATATGCTGGGCCACATTCGTGGTTGGGTGATCCGTCGTCGCCGCGGGCGATGGCAGACGTGCTCCGAGAGGCGCTGGCTCAACCGCGAGATGCTTATCGCGATCAGCGCGAAAAGTTCGCCCGGAGCTTTACCTGGCAGAGAACCGCGGAACGAGCCTGCTCCGTTATGGAACGCAGCGCGATGCGGCGCGGCAACGCGGTGCGGAGGCGCAGACGTCTGGCCTGGGTAATGCCACTGACGCGAAGTTCGCCCAGTACGATCGAGCACGCCGAAGGATTGCTGCCTCTTCTCTCGGAACGCTTCGATATCGAGGTGATCGCTGCATCCGGTTACATTGAAGCGCCCGCCGCCCTTGCAAGGCATCACCTTATCCTGACGGTTCGAGAAGTCCACGCCCGGCATGCTGCCTTGCCTTACGACATGTTCATCTACCAGTTGGTCCCGCCGCCCGGGCACCAGGACATGCTCGATGTGTTGTGGCAGTTTCCGGGGCTCGTTGTGCTCCACAACTTCAACGAGTCCGATTTGCGATGGCTTGCGGAAAGCAAGCTTCTTCCTCATCAATTCAATGACGATTCGCGCGCTCCCATGAAGCCCGCCGCACGAGGGCAAGCGCCCGTTCTGGAAGTCTTGGTTCATACAACCGAGGCATGGCAGGAAGTCCGCCGCGCCCTAAATGTGCCAACGGTCCACTTGCCAAGATCAAGTTCGGATATCGCATTGAACGAACAAACCGCAGCAGCTTACGCTGCCTGGATCGACATGGCTATCGATCGGCACGAGCAAAGTGACGGCCTTTGGCGCGGCTTTGCCACCCAATGTCTGGCAGACTGCGGTCATGCGGCCGGCACCATCATTGACTCCTGGGCCTCGCTGCGGGCGAGCGGGCAACAGGGCTTTGCTTCCAGACAGGCACGCAGCCTTTCTCGCACTTTGCAACCCGCGGCTGCTTGATGCCGGCTGCCGAGCTGGAGCGAGATCATTAAAGGGATCATTCGATGAACAAGGATTGGATTGGACGATCGGTTTTTTTTCATCCGTGGGTGGGTGCGGTCGGCTCGGGACTGTTGTTAGTACTGGTCTTCATCCTGGCTTGGTATCATTATCTATGCCGTCCCGGCAGTTTCAGCTCGGATCATCTTTATTGTCTTCATTTCTGCGATGACCTCATCCACGGACGCGATCTACGCGGCTGGCACCTGCCCGCAGCTCCTTATCTGTTTCCCGATATGGCGATCCTCAGCGCCTTGGCGCTAGTGACTTCCGATACCGCAACCGTCTTTTTGCTCTACTCGATAGTGCAGTATCTCCTGATGTTCGCCGTCCTTTGGGCGATCTTCCGTTTGATCAACTTCACCCGGAGTGCGTCCTTCACAACCGCTTCTCTCGGTCTGAGTCTGTTGCTTGCTGCTTGCTTCCACCCAGATTACGAAATACGCAGTCTTTTACTCCTCAATCCAGGCAATCACATGGCTTGCCATCTGGTGGGTTTGGCCGCGACTGCATTAGTCTTGCACAGTTTGATAAAGGGTTTCCACTGGCTGCCCGCCGGTCTTCTCGTCCTCGTCTGCTCCCTGTGCGCGTTCTCGGATCATCTTCTCATCGCGCAATTCCTTGTGCCGATTGCCGTGACGGCGCTGTTGCTTGCGCTGTGCCGACTGGTCTCGTTTCGCCGCGCCATGATGACAACAGCTTTGCTAGGCTCGGCGGCCTTGCTGGCGATGACAAAGCAAAGAGTGCTAAGCCGCCTTGGTCTCGTGCCGATGCGATTGACCATGTCGTATCAATGGCCGGGACTCGATGCGCTCAACGAGTTTGCCTCCATCTTCTGGGAGTCCTTCCGCGATCAATGGCTCATGCTCGTCGTGATCGTTCTTCACTTGACGTGCGCTCTGAGTGTGATTCTCCTGGGAGTGCGACTAGTTTGGAGAGAGCGACGCGGCGCGGAGTATTCCCAAGGCGCTAGTCTCGGCATGCGACCGAATTGCCCGATGATCCTATTTGTTGTGCTTGTTCTACTGCTGGCGCCTTTGTGCAATGCCGCGGTTCTGATGATCGCCAAGATGGTGAATATCTCCACGCTCTATCGCTATCTGTATACCTGGTTGCAACTGCCCTTTTTGTTCATCGCCATGTGGCCGCGCTTGTTTCCCTGGCGACCGGCGGTGCGTCTGGTTCCGATTGCCATAGCCGCCGTCGTGCTGTTTCGCGTGATAACCTTTCCCGACCCGCTTCCCATCGATCACTTCGACGCGCGCTATCCACCCTTGGCCCGCGCGCTGGACGAAATGGTCCGTAAACATGGCCGTCTGCGCGGATTCGCCGAGTATTGGCGCGCCCGCGAGATGCACTACCTGACACACGAGCGCGTTGATGTGCTGCCGATCCTCTCTTGGGGATTGCCCTGGTTTCATGGCACCAATCCCAATGCTTTTCTGTCGGACGATCGGCGCGAGCTGACGATCCCCGACTATCATTTCGTGGTCGTCCCCACGAGCGGAGAACCCGGTCCCGATCCCGAACACATCCAGTCACGCTACGGTAGACCCGTCGAGATCATCGCTGTGGAAGGCTACGAGATTTGGCGATATGAGAAGATGGAGAATCGCCAGCTGGATCTGTTTCTGCGTGCCCAACTGGCGCAGCGATTGGTTGAGGAAAATCCGTTCGCCGCCCCCACCGAGCCACACCTACTTGGTGTGCCGAAACGCAATTTGACGGCGTGGGAGTCTCGCAGCAACGTCCAAGTCCCGCGCGATGGAGCGCTCACGATTCGCTTCGACAAACCCGCTCGCGGGGCGATGATCGACATCACGGCAAATTTCGCCGATGAATACATGCTGTTTTTTTACCGAGCGGGCCGAGCTTTGGGCAAAACGCGCGTCCCCTCGGTGGATTGGACCGGAGCAGAAATCGCCTACTGCGAGCCGGGTCTGCAATCACGGCTAGTGCCCGTACCACCTGCTTGCCGAGAGGGCGGTTTTGATGAAGTACGGGTCAAGCCACTTGGCCGTTCACCGCATTTTTCCATCGGCCATTTCCTCGTCTTCGACGAGTGGATACCCCCCACTCCCGGCATCGCGCGCCCCAGCGAGAATTATCACCGCCATGAGGGGGAAAGAATGTCCCGCCAGGACTCGGCGGAAGTAACGACTGTCGCCGATGCTTCGGCAAGCGCGGGACACGCTCGACAAGCGACGGCCGCGTTCCAAGGATGTATGGCTTTTGGTCCCTACCTGCCCGTGCTGCCCGGACGCTACCGTGTCGATTTCGCTCTGAAAATCGACGACAACTCCTCATCGGACACGGTGGCGACTCTCGACGCCTATGCTTTCGCCGGCCAGCAACGGCTTCAAGTCCGCCCTCTCCGCGGCACCGATTTCTCCAGGGCTAACCAGTATCAGGTCTTTAGCTTCACCTTCGATGCCGAGGAAGAACTGGACTTGGTCGAGTACCGAGTGCTGGTTCCCGGCAAGGTTAAAGTCGCGCTCGATTACGTCGATGTCACGCGGCTGTCAGAAGTAAAAACGAGCGAGTCGTGCGAACCGTGATTGTGTTCCCGCTCACTGGGGAGGGATTCCATGAGGAAGTATTTGATTGGACTCGCTGCCATCTTGTTTCCAGCATTGCCTCTGTATCCGCGCGGCGACGGCTTCTATCTCGATTGGCACAATCACGTCTGGATGGTTGGGTATTTCGGCGAATACTTTCGTCAACACCATGTCATGCCGAAAGTGCTGTCCACGCCTGAGGTGGCTGGCTTACCTCAACCCATCTTTTATGGATACCTTTTCTATCCGATCCTTGGCTTGTTCAGCATGCGACTGCATCCGGAGGTGGTTGTCCGACTCGCGGCCGTATTGTTGTTCGCGGCCCAGTATGTCAGCGTCCGCAAAACACTGCGACGGGTCGGTGCATCGGAAGGCTTGGCTTCGACGGTCGCTAGCTTGACGATTTGGGCGACTTATGGCCTGACAAACCTGTATAACCGTTCGGCGCTAACGGAATTTTTCGCCGCCGGTCTGGTGACGTGTTCGGTCTGCGCATGGTTCGACATGTTGGCAGCGACATCGTTGCCTGCCGTCTGGCGGCGCGCGTTGCGTTTCGGTTTACTCTTTACTCTGGCTGCGGGCACGCATCCGATCACGGCGTTGTACAGCCTGCCGCTGTTAGCGGTCCTTGCCGTTGGACTAGCGCCGCAACCCCGCGGTCCCGGCCGTTTCCCGCGCCTGGCCGCTCTCGGTTTCGCGGGCGTCCTGAGCATCATCGCTCTGGCGCCTTGGCTTTGGAGCGTTCACAAACTCGGCCGAGACATCTGCATGGCCGACTTTACGAACGAAGTGGCTGATTTGACCGATTGCATTGATCATTGGACAGCTCGCCTGTCGCCGATTCCCTTCGATTCTCGGCCCCTGCGTGGCAATCCGGCCGATGTTTCGACGCCTTATCTGGACGCGCCGATTAACCTGTCGCTGCTCATCCTTGGCGCGGCAATGATGGTCCGGGTTCTTCGTGAGTTTGATCGACGCACCCGCATCCGCGCCGCCGCCTTCGCGGCCGTCCCCCTGTTCTACGCCGCGACATCGCTCTACTTCTCCATGCGACCAAAGGATTTCGACTACCTGCCTCGAATCTGCCTTGCCGTGCAATTCATCTACCGTCTTGTCACATACGTCAACCTCGGTCTGCTTCTCATTCCACTCTTTCTTCTACTCTGGCTTCGCGGCCGCAAGCCAGCTCTCGCGGCAACGGGGGAGCTGGCTTCTCCGGTAGTTCTGTGCTTCGTCTTGACCCTGGCAGGGACCGGCGTGATGGTGAAGCTCGTTCATGCGCAGGTTGCAACGATTCCGGAGACCGGTTATGGCCAGTATTGGGCCAAGTATGGCCGCTCGTTTACGCATCACGTCGGCGAACCGCATTGGTTGAAGAACGATGCCGATCGGCAAGCCCTCGTTCATTTGCCGCTTTCCTATCCTCATTATTTCGACTACACAACTCCGCGTTGGCTGCCGCCGGTGACCTCCAGCGAGGAGCCTGCGGTCCAGATTGCGTTTCTTGGCGTGGACTGGCTGGGAGGTCGATTCGGGGAGTGTCGAAGCACGGTGGTCCATCGTCCCGTGCCGGGGCTGGTGGCCACGGAAGTCGCCGCGTTTCCCTGGAGTCATATTCTTCTGGATGGACAAGAGGTGGCTCCACAGCAGTTGCGTTGCTGGAAATCGGATCGACTCGCGCCTTGGAATGGCGCCCGCCAAATTGTTGTTCCCTTCCCGGCCGGCGTGCATTGGCTCGAACATCGATTTATTCCTGATCCGACATGGCATGTATTGCATCGCGCCGCATGGCTAGTGTTGCTCGGTTGGATCAGCGTCGTCACTAGTTGGATCCTGATGCGTTCGTACTTGAAACGTCGATTCAAGACCATGTCGCAAACAACATCGATTCGCTTTTATTCGAATGCTTTCCGAACAGCAATGATTCGCGAAAGCCTCGTAGCCCGCGGCACCGCTGCCAAGCATGGTGAATCGAATCGGCCTTGACCACGGAAGAGCCTGTGGGATACAAGCTCTAGCGGAAGAAGCCGGCTCGGCCAACTTGTTTTCTCACTGCATCTCCATTCTTCCGAGTAAGTCAGGAGCAAGTCTCATGGCCGAAAGTCCTTGCCTAAGCTTGATTCTGCCCGCGTTCAACGAAGTCGGGCGTATACGACAAACGATCGAGCAAACGCAGGCCTACCTAACCCAGCGGCGCATCGTCCATGAAATCATCGTGGCGGCGGACGGCGATGATGGTACGCGTGAAACCGTCGCGAAAATGGCCCGCGGGGATCGGCGCTTGAGCGTGTTCGGCAGTGAGAGACGTGGTGGCAAGGGCCGCGGCATCCGCCTTGGTATTCAGCGCGCCGTTGGACAAATCATTGGCTTTGCCGACGCCGATTTCAAGACGCCCATCGAGGAACTCGACAAGCTGTTGCCTTGGTTTCGCGAAGGCTACGACATTGTCATCGGTTCGCGCGCCATGGCGGAATCACGCATCGAAAATCCCCAGCCGTTGTATCGGCAGCTCGGCTCACGCGCCTTCGCCCTGGCCATGCACACGATTCTGGGTTTATGGCACATTAACGACACTCAATGCGGCTTTAAGTTTTTCCGTGCTCCTGTAGCGCGCGATTTGTTCGCTCGCCAGCGCATCGATGGCTACATGTTTGATGTTGAGATTCTCCACCTGGCTGAGCAGAGCGGCTACCACATTAAAGAGGTAGGCGTGCGTTGGCGCGACGATGGCGACAGCCGTTTACAACTGGTGGCCGGCAACTGGCGGAATATGATCGACATCTTGCGTATCCGCTTCGGGAGAGCCAATCTATCGCCAGCGCCTGCCGAGGAACGCCTCTCGCCGGTTGGATGTGGGGACCGCTCGGCGGCCTGAGGAGCCGCGACTGTCGGGTGGATGGGCGGTTGAACTGGTGTGGTTCACGAGGATCGCATGCTGGACAAGGCGCGGCAAAGCAGCGCGGTGCTGACGGTGCTTTTCGTTGTCTCTGTGCTGATCGTCAGCCTTATCCTGCTCGTATGCGGTTATCTCGCCGACGGGACAGCTTTCAATTCTGATAATCTCCTTTCCACCGCGCAGTGCGATGATTTATTGCACGGGCGGGACGTGAGGGATTGGCACCTCCCGGGCGCTCCTTATCTGTTCCCAGACTTAGTGCTGCTCCTTCCGTGTCAATTACTGGCGCCGACGCTGCCGATCGCCTTCCTTGCCTATTGTTTGTCCCTTCACTTGCTTCTCGCCGCAACTTTGGCGTGGTTGGGGCGTCTCACGGGACTTTGTTGGCGGACCGCAATTGTCGCCGCCGGATGCGGGTCCATACTGCTCGTGGCCATGTATCTCAACAAGGTCATGGTGGACCGTGCTTCTCTACTCGTGCATCCCGGAAGCCATGTTGCCGCCTTGGTCGTCGGGCTTTTCTTACTGGCGCTAACAATCTATTCGCTGAGGAGCGGAGTCTCGTGGACTGTGGCCGGCGTGTATCTGCTGATCGGTGGGTTTGGCAGTTTCTCGGACCGGCTCGTCGTGGCTCAGTTACTAGCTCCGCTGGCACTGGCGCTAATCCTGCTCGCCGCGCGAAGGGTAATCTCGCTCAGGCAAGTCGCAGTGCAGCTTTCTCTGCTGGGCCTCTCTTTCCTGCTTTCTTGCGGCATTAAAATCGCCTTCGAAAAGCTAGGCTTCCATCTGCTGGGATTGGAAACATCCCCCGGGTCCCTGCGGCTGTCCGATCTTTTTTCGATGCTCTCTCGACTCTACCGGGGCATCGCGGACGATCATCTCTTGTGTGTGCTCTTGCCATTGCACCTGTTGACCGCGTTGGCCGTCATCTGGTTTTGGGCGCGCCGCATGGAGACGACTCAAGAGAATGCCGGACTAAACCGCCCCGCAGTGCTATTGGCCGCGCTGACATTCGCGCTATCACCTCTGTGCATTCTTGGCGCTCTGTTTGTACTAGGCATGTCGCATCATATGGCGATTAGTCGATACGTTCTTTCCTGCTGGTTCCTTCCGCCGTTGCTATTGCCGTTGTTGTTGCACTGGCTGCCAGGATGGACAGCACGAGCGTCGGCTATCGTTCTGCAAATCAGCATCCTCCTCTTCGCGCTCCAGCGAGCGTGGGTGCTTCTTCCTGACGTTGATCGCTGGCGCTTCGAGCAACCATACCCCTCTTTGGCCCAGGCGCTGGATCGATTGGCCCGCGAGCGTGGACCTCTTAACGGTCTCGCTAGTTTCTGGTTGGCGCGATCCACCGCCGTCTTCGCGCGTGAGAAGGTCACTGTCAACGCGTTGTCCGCGATGGGCGAGCCTTGGTTTCATGCTTCCAACCCAGCCTCTTTTCTTTCCGACGACGATCTTCGCATTCCGGAGTATCAGTTCGTCGTAGTGCGTCGGGGCGAGATCTTTGGACCAAGCGCAGGCGTGCTCGCTCTGCACTTCGGAATGCCCGAAGAGAGGATTCCGGCCGGAACGGAAGAGATCTGGTTGTACAAATCGCTACGCCCCCCGGCCCTCGATCGCTTCTTGCGGAGTCGTCTCGCCGATCGATTGCATCGCAAACGGCCTTACATCGGCCCGGTCGAGCCGGCCTGCTTGGCTCACCCGAAGAGGAGCATTACTCGAGCCGATGCCCCCGGCACGGTTGAATTAGAAGCTGGGCAGACGTGTGAAATTCGCTTCGCGCAGCCGATCAGCGGACAAGTGCTCGATGTCGGCGCGAGCGCGGAGGCACGTTTGGAAGTAGTATTCTTCCACGGAAATGAGCGCCTCGGCAATTTGCGTGTTCCCAGCGTGCCCTGGACGGGAACCTACTACGATCCGGGCATCCAATCGCGTTTGCTGCCGCTCCCCGAGGTGTTGCGCGAGCGGCGGTGGGACCGACTCCTTGTAAACTCACGGGCAGACTGCGAGAAGATCCGCCTGGGGCACGTTCTTGTTTTCGCCCAAAGCGTTCCAGGACTCGACGAGGAGGAACGGCCGCTGCCGCGTGTTCCGCGCGCGCGGCTCGAAGCTGAGGAAATGTTGCCGATCAATCGCGGCATGTCGTATGGCGACGATTCCACCGCAAGTGGCGGCCGCGTCCGTCGCGTTGTCGGGAAATCCGATTGTGTCCTTCATACTCCGCGCCTGTTCCTGCCACCGGGCCGGTATCGCTCGGTAATAGCCATGAAGGTAAACGGCAAAGCCGGTTCAGACGAGGTGGTTTCTCTCGTGATCGGATCTTTAGCGCCGCCAACAAAGCTGTGCGATCGAGTGCTTCGCGGCATCGATTTTCCCGCCGCCAGCAGATGGATCATTCACCAAGTCACTTTTGAAGTTCCCGAAGACATCGAGGACGTTCAAATCGGCATTATCGGCACGGGAAAGACACCGTTCAGTGTGGATTATCTCGATCTGATCTCTGAGCCGCAGGGTTCTCCTGGGGAGAAAAAGTGAATGTGCCGGATTCGACATCCATTATGGATGGAGTAAATCACATGAGAACATTTATTACTGGTGGCGCTGGATTCATAGGCAGCAACCTCGCCGATCGTCTTCTGGCCCTCGGCCATAACGTCACGGTCTATGACAACTTCTCGACCGGTCAGCACGCCTTTCTCGAAGAAGCAGTGCGATCGCCGAAGTTCACGCTCATCGAAGGAGATCTGTTGTCGCTCCCCGATTTGAAGCAAGCGATGGCCGGACACGATTTTGTTTTCCACCTGGCGGCCAATGCAGATGTCCGCTTCGGACTCGAACATCCGAGCAAGGATCTGGAACAGAACACTCTAGCGACCTTCAATGTCCTGGAATCGATGCGTGCCAACGGTATCCGCCGACTGGCGTTCTCCTCGACCGGCTCCATCTACGGAGAGCCGCACGTCTTTCCCACACCGGAGGATGCCCCGTTTCCCATTCAGACGAGTCTCTACGGCGCCTCGAAACTCGCCGGAGAAGGGCTGATCGCCGCTTACGCCACGGGTTTCGGCATCCAGGGCTACATCTTCCGCTTCGTCTCCATCCTTGGCGAGCGCTACACGCATGGGCATGTGTTCGATTTTTATCACAAGCTGCGCGAGAATCCGCGGCAAATCGAGGTCCTGGGCAACGGCCAGCAACGCAAGTCGTACCTGTTCGTTCAGGATTGCATCGATGCGATGCTGTTGGCCATCGAACGAGCCAACGAGCCGGTGAACATTTTCAACCTGGGTACGGACGAGTATTGCAAAGTCGATGATTCGCTCGACTGGATCTGTTCTCATCTGGACCTAAATCCTCAGCGGTGCTATAGGGGTGGTGAGCGCGGCTGGGTCGGCGATAGTCCTTTCATCTTCCTTGATGCCGCGAAGATTCGCTCGCTGGGTTGGCGGCCCAGGCTGACCATCCGCGAGGCCGTGCTGCGAACACTGCGATACTTGCAGGCAAATCCGTGGGTGCTGGAACACCGGCGGAACGCGGCCTAACACGGCCGACGAGGAGCAAGGGAATGCGTATCGTCGTCTATGGGCTTTGGCATCTCGGCTGCGTTACCGCGGCCTGCCTGGCAAGAGCCGGCCATACCGTCGCCGGCTTGGAACCGGAGCGGCACGTAATCGACGATTTGCGCCACGGCGATCCGCCCCTCCAAGAACCAGGTCTTCCCGAACTTATCCGAGCCGGATTAGCGAATAAAAACCTCTCTTTTTACTCAGAAGCAGCGCCGGCCCTGGCCGAGGCTGACATTCTCTGGGTCACATTCGACACGCCGGTCAACGAGCACGACGAAGCCGATGTTGCCGCGGTTCGCTCTCGGCTTGAGGAAGTTGGTCCTTTCCTCAATCCCGGAATGCTGGTGCTGGTTTCCTCGCAAGTTCCGGTTGGTTTTACGCGCTCCTTGCAGCGAGATTGGCGGGACAAGGGACTGCGTTTCGCCTATTCGCCGGAAAACCTTCGGTTGGGCAAGGCTATCGAAGTATTTTGTCACCCCGAGCGCGTTATTTTGGGTGTAGAGAGCGATTGTGATCGAACACGCTTGATCGAGTTGTTCTCTCCCTTTTGTTCACATTTGGAGTGGATGTCGCTGGAATCCGCGGAAATGACCAAGCACGCCCTAAACGCTTTTTTGGCCACGTCCGTTACGTTCATCAACGAAGTGGCGCGTTTGTGCGAAAAGGTGGGAGCGGATGCCAAGGAAGTGGAGCGCGGTTTGAAAAGCGAGGGGCGGATCGGGCCGCGTGCTTATCTGTCTCCGGGTGCCGCGTTCGCCGGTGGGACGTTGGCTCGCGACCTTCGCTTCCTGGTCCGTCGCGGACGGGATGTGCATGTGAAAACACCGATGCTAGAGGGCGTACTTGAGAGCAACGAGGTTCAGAAGAACTGGGTGCGCGAGCGCGTGGAGCAACTGCTTGCCGGCATCGCGGACCCGGTGGCGGCCGTTCTTGGCCTAACGTACAAGCCCGGAACAAGCACGTTGCGGCGCTCTTCGGCGATTGAACTGTGCCGATGGCTGCACGAGCGCGGCGTCCGCGTTCGCGGTTACGATCCCGCCGTCGCTACGCTGCCGGCGGAATTGAGCAATGTCCTGGAGTTGGCCGCCAGCCCACTCGATGCCCTCAACGGCTCGCACGTGGCCGTAATTTCCACGGAATGGCCGGTGTTTCGCAATCTGCGCGCCGCGGATGTTAGCGCTCAGATGCGCCACCCGCTGGTTCTCGACCCGAACCATTTTCTCGCGGATGTGCTGAGCGGCGATCCTCGCGTCCAGTATTTCGCCACGGGCAAACGCGCCGCCTGATCGAAACGAAGGAGAAAAAATGGCCCTTCATGGCCGTTCCGCCATCATCACGGGAGCCAACCAAGGATTAGGCTTGGCCATCGCCCATCGATTCGTCGAGTCGGGAGCCAATGTGCTGCTAGTCGCTCGCGGCGCGGAACAATTACACCAGGCCGAAGTGGAACTTAAAAGATATGCACGCCCCGGACAGATCGTCGTCAGTCAAACGGGCGATGTATCGCGGCCGGATGACTGTCAAACTATTGTCAGCCGAGCGCTGGCAACACTCCCCAACATGACAATCCTGGTCAATAACGCAGGCGTTTACGGTCCTATCGGACGGATTGAAGAGAATGATTGGGAAGAGTGGGTCCAGGCGATCCGGATCAATCTCTTCGGCACGGTGCTGATGTGCCGGGCCATCCTGCCCCATTTGCGCGAGCGGGGCTACGGCAAAATCATCAATCTCTCCGGCGGCGGGGCGACATCGCCGCTTCCACGTTTCAGTTCCTATGCGGCTTCGAAGGCGGCGGTCGTGAGATTCACTGAGACGTTGGCGGAGGAGGTGCGAGAGAATCAGATTGATGTCAATGCCATCGCTCCCGGCCCACTGAACACCCGGCTGCTCGACCAGGTATTGGAAGCGGGACCGGAACGTACGGGGAGAGCATTTTACGAGCGCTCTATCAAGCAGCGTGAAGAGGGCGGTGCTCCCCTCGATAAAGGCGCGGCATTGGCCGCGTTCTTGGCTTCGGACGTCAGCGACGGCATTAGCGGGCGGCTGCTCAGCGCTGTCTGGGACAACTGGACGGAGCTGCCCGCGCGTCAGAAGCAATTGGACAAAAGCGACATTTATACTCTTCGAAGGATTGTGCCGGAAGACCGAGGACAAAAATGGCAATGCGCATAGCGATCGTTGGCTGCGGCTTGATTGGCCACAAGCGTGCCAAGGCGTTGCCCGCCGACGTGAAGCTGGCCGCCGTCGCCGATAGCAACCATTCGCGCGCCCAGCAGCTGGCAGCCCAGTATCCCGGCTGTGAAGTTGAGCCGGACTGGCAATCATGCGTGGCGCGCCGCGATGTGGAGCTTATTATTATTGCAACGGTCAATGCCGCATTGGCCC
>Ga0070738_10001604_pt1 | contig 43198 bp, 41 predicted proteins | sample Coa_R2_2_FD_66446 | JGI IMG/M metagenome (GOLD analysis project Ga0070738, IMG submission 66446) | Surface soil microbial communities from Centralia Pennsylvania, which are recovering from an underground coalmine fire - Coalmine... | ecosystem: Environmental > Terrestrial > Soil > Unclassified ...
GTGCGAGCCGATAAGGCGAAGGATCTCGTTCACCCGTGGGAACCAGATCGGCAGGATGCCGCGCAGGACATGGAACGGACCGGACGCGCACGTCCACAGGCCGCTCGGCCATTCGCGCGCCTCAGCCTCGGCGGCTATTACCGCCGATCGGGCCAGTTCGGCGTAACTCCAGATTTCGCCGACCAGGCGATTGGTCTCCGGATCGACCGCGTTGATCGCCGCCTGCATTCGCAGGGCCAGCCCCCAGGCGAAATCGAGCTTCACCGAAGCGCGAATCATCGTCTGTTGCTGGATGTTCGGCGGCCAACTCGTGTTCATCACAGAGTTGTAGGACTTGAGGTTACAGTCGATGAACAGCCGGTCGCGTGGCACCTCGACGTCGTCGAAGATCACGAAGGCGTCCTGTTCGTCGAACCGGCTCGAGAGCGGATGGTCGAAGCGATTGCCGCCGGACGAAACACTGTCGCGGCACAGAAATTTCAGGCCCGGCGTGTCCATGGGGATGCAGAAGGACAGCGCGTAGGCGTCGGCACCCTGCGGCAGCGGCGCGGCCGGATAGACCGCGATCTCGTCGGCGAAAGGCGCCAGAGTCGCGAGCACGCGCGCGCCGCGCACCACGATGCCGTGCTCGGTCTCGCCGACCTTGCGCAGCGCGTGCTCGTTGCCCGGACCCGGCGCATCGCCGGTCGCCTTGTCGACCGTCGGCTGCACGATGGTGTGGGTCAGCGAGATGTCGTTGCGGCGCAGGAACTTCTGGTAGGCAACCAGCCGCTCGGCGCCGGCCTCGTTGCCGTGCGCGCCCCATTCGTCGGGCCGGCCGGCGAAGCCTGCGTAGGTCACATTCATGTAATCGGGCGTGCGGCCCATCAGGCCGACCGAGTATTCGGCAACCGTGCGCAGCGCCCTGCCCCGCTTCGCCAGATCCTCACGCGACTTCGGGATCATGTGGCTGACCGCGATCGCCTCGCCGGTCTCCGGATCGGGCGTCAGGCATGTCGCCTTTTCGACATGCTGCAGGTCGAAGATCTCGGCCAGTGCGTGGGCGGCGCCACAGAGCTTTGGATGGCTGACGACGTCGCTCACGCGCTCGCCGTCGACCCACACGGCCCGCGGCTTGCGCAGGCCGTTGAGGAACTGCTCGCCCGTACGCGCCGGCATCGTCTGCTCCTCAGCCGACCGGCACCGTCTCGGCGAGCGGCGGCAGCTTCGAGACCTTCTCGTACCAGGCGGTGAGCTTGGGATGGCCCGGCCGCCACGGCTCGTTGGCGTAGCGGAAATCGAGATAGCCCAGCGCGCAGCCGATGGTGATCTCCCCGATCGTGTCGAGGTTGCCGAGCGTATCGGCCTGCTTCTCGAACTCGTCGAGCGCGCGAGCGACCTTGCCCTGCTGCAGCGCGATGTAGCTCTTGCGCCCCTCGTCCTGCGGCAGCGCAATCTCGCGGCGGCGCGGCTGCGTCGCATCGAGGATGCCGTCGGCCAGCGCCTCCTGTGTTAGCGCCTTCCAGCGGGCCGGGCCTGCGGCCGGGAACAGCTTGGGCGCGGAGCCGATGCTGTCGAGATACTCGCAGATCACGGGGCTGTCGAAGATGGTCGTGCCGTCATCGAGAATGAGCGTCGGCACCTTGGACAGCGCGTTGTACTTCAGCAGCTCAGGATCGGTCGTGCCGATCTTCACCCGCTCGACCTGCCTGTCGAGGCCGCGCTTGATGGCACAGGCCGTGACCTTGCGGACGTAGGGGCTGGCGGGCGAAAAGGCGAGCTTCATTTCAGTCTCCTGAAGAATTGTCCTCCTTCACATACCCTGCCGGACCGGCTTCCGCCAAACCCCGATCAGGCGCAGCAGCGGCGGAACGACCAGCAGGGCGAAGCCCATCGCCACCAGGGTCGCGACCAGTGGATTGCTGACGAAGATGCCGAGGGAGCCCTGGGACATCAGCATCGACTGCCGGAAGGCGTCCTCGGCCTTGTCGCCGATCACGATCGCCAGCACCAGCGGCGCCAGCGGATAGTCGAGCTTCTTGAACAGGTAGCCCAGCACGCCGAAGCCCATCATCAGCACGACGTCGAGATAGGAGTTCGACACCGAGTAGGCGCCGACCACGCAGACGATGAAGATCAGCGGCGCGATGATGAAGAACGGCAGGCGCATCAGGGCGGCGAAGATCGGCACGGTCAGCAGCACCAGGATCACGGCGACGATGTTGCCGAGATACATCGAGGCGATCAGGCCCCACACGAAGTCGGGCTGTTCGGTGAACAGGGCCGGGCCGGGATTGAGGCCCCAGATCATCAGGCCGCCCATCATGACGGCCGCGGTCGCCGAGCCCGGGATGCCGAGCGACAGCATGGGCAGCAGCGCGCTGGTGCCGGCCGCATGATCGGCCGTCTCCGGCGCCACGATGCCCTCCGGCAGGCCGGTGCCGAACTTGTCGCGGTTGCGCGAGACACGCTTTGCGATGCCGTAGCTCATGAACGAGGCGGCGGTCGGGCCGCCGGGGGTGATGCCCATCCAGCAGCCTATGGCGGCGCTGCGCAGCAGCGTCCAGCCGTGCCGCGGCAGGCGGGCGATGGTGCGGAATACCTCGCCCCAGTCGATGCGCGAGGACACGGCGCGGGCGTGCATCTCCTCCTCGACGGCGATCAGCAGCTCGCCGATGCCGAACAGGCCCATGACGGCGACGACGAAGTTCACGCCCTTGACCAGCTCGTCGATGCCCATGGTGAGGCGGACCTGGCCCGAGACCGAATCCATGCCGATCGCGGCAATGGAGAAGCCGATCGCGAGCGACACGACCGTCTTCATCGGCGCCGAGCCGCCGACCCCGATGAAGCTCGAGAAGGCGAGGAAATAGACGGCGAAATACTCGGCCGGGCCGAACTGCAGGGCGACGCCGGCGATCCACGAGGCGAGGCAGGTGATCAGCACCACGCCGACCAGGGCGCCGAAGGCTGCCGAGCCGAACGCGGTCGCCAGCGCCTGGGTCGCCCTGCCGCTGCGCGCCATCGGATAGCCGTCGAAGGTCGTCGCGACCGAGGAGGGTTCGCCCGGGATGTTGAACAGGATCGAGGTCACCGAGCCGCCGAACAGGGCGCCCCAGTAGATGCTCGACAGCAGGATGATCGCGGCGACCGGCTGCATGCCGAAAGTGATCGGCAGCAGCAGCGACACGCCGTTCGGCGCGCCGAGGCCCGGCAGCACGCCGACCAGGATGCCGAGCAGCACGCCGCCGATCATCAGGGCGATGTGGCTGAACGAGATGGCGATCGAGAAGCCGTGCAGGAGAGCGTCGAGGTTTTCCATCGTCAGAGATCCAGCCACGCGGCGAGCAGGCCGTGCGGTAATTCCACCTGGAAGCTCCAGTCGAAGACCACGTAGAGGCCGACCGCGGCGACGACGGCGATGAGCGCCGCGCGCAGCAGCGACATGCTGTTCTGCCAGCGCAGGGTCACGAGCAGGTAGAGCGCCGAGGCGACGTACATGCCGAGCAGCGGGATCAGCGCGACATAGACCACCGCCGGCAGGAACAGCGCCACCGAGCGCTTGAACTCCACCCGGGTCACCATGACCTCGCGGCCGCGCAGCCAGCCGCGCATCATGTTGTAGAGGCTGCCGGCAACCACGATCAGGCCGGTCATGAAGGGAAAGGTCCCGGAGTCAACACCGGCTGACGACCAGCCGATGCCGTTGTCCCGGCTCTGCACGACGATCGCGATCCCGAACGCGCCGGTGATCGCGGCCGTCAGCGCCTCGAGCGCGCGTCGCGAGAACATCGACCTACTTGACCAGCCAGCCCTGCTCCTCCGCGACCTTGTGCACGCGCTCGGAGTCCTGGTTCATGTAGTCGGTGAAGTCCTTGCCGGTCAGGAACACCTGGCTCTGCGAGCTCTTCTCGACATAGTCCTTCCACTCCGGCGTCGCCTGCACCTTCTTCATCAGGTCGACATAGAAGGCGGTCTGCTCGGGCGTGACCTTGAGCGGCAGCCACACGGTGCGCGGCTGCTGGAACAGCGGGATGTTCAGACCGGCCTCGACGCAGGTCGGGATGTCGCTCCAGCCCTCGGTCGCGGTGACCTTCGGGCCGGCCGCCAGGCGCTTGGTGTTGAACACGCAGAGCGGCCGCTGCGTGCCGCCCTTCCACTGGCCGACGCTCTCGCTCGGATTGTTGACGTGGCTGTCGATGTGACCGCCGGCCAGCTGGACCGCCGCCTCGGCGCCGCTCTTGAACGGCACATAGATGAACTTCAGGCCCGCCGCCTTCTCGATCATGCGGGTCAGAAGCTCGTCGGTATCCTTCGATTGTGCGCCGCCCATCTTCGCCGCGCTGCCCTTGGCCTTCTCCGCCTCGATATAGGACTTCACGTCCTTCGGGCCGTCCTGCTTCACCCACAGCAGGAACTCGTCCTGCACCATGGCGGCGACCGGCGTGAAGTCGGTCGGCTTGAAGGCGACCTTCGACACCATCGGCTGCTGCCAGGTGTTCGAGGTACCGAACACCAGATGGTACGGGTCGCCGGCCATCGCCTTGACGTAGGTGTACCCCTCGGCGCCGCTGCCGCCGCCCTTGTTCACCACGACGATGGGCTGGTCGAGAAGCTTGTTCTTGACGATCGCCGCCTGGACCGCGCGGGCGAAGTTGTCGGTGCCGCCGCCCGGGCCTGCCGTGGCGACGAACTCGATCGCCTTGGTCGGCTGCCAGGCAAAGGCCGGCAGGGCAACGGTCGTGGCCGCGACCAGCGCAGCGGCGAATTTCAGGGTACGCAAGCAGGTCCTCCGAGTGTCTTCTTGATTGGCGGCCGGAGTTTGCCCCGGCGTGGGTTGTTTAGCCAGCAATACACTATGCTTGCGCCATGAAGCAGCAGGAGGCCGCATGACCGACAGGCATATCGAAGGTCTGAAGAAGCAGCAGGCAGAACTGCACCACGTCTCCGAGCATCTCGCGAACGAGCGCACGATCCTCGCCTGGGTCCGCACCGCCGTCGCCGTCATGACCCTGGGCATTGCCATCAATCGCTTCAGCCTGTTCCTCGTCGAATTCGCACGCACGGTGCCCGGCGGCCGGACGGCCAATGTCCATGCCGAGGAAGCCGGCATCGGGCTCGTGATCGTGGGCGTGCTCGTGATGCTGGGCGGCATCTGGCACTACCTCGACGTCGCCCGCGCGATCGACGAAGGCAACTACCGCTCGTCCCGCATGCGCATCGTGGTGCCGGCGCTGATCGTCGTCCTGCTGGGCAGCGCGAGCCTGGTATGGCTGCTGTGGTGAGCCTCGATCGACCACTTTTTTGCCCAGTTCTGGTCGCGCAATAACAGGCCGGAAAGGAGCCGATGTCGATGTCCGACCTTGATGTCACCTCCGACCTGCAGCAACGCCTCGCCCGGATCGAGGCGAGCCTTCTCCACCTCCGCCTCGGCAAGACGCCGGCCCAGCCCATCGACCTGATGGCCTGGCGGGTCGACACCACCGTTCCGCATCCTACGGAGCCCTATGCCGGCTGGCGCCTGGAGACGATCCTGCGCTGCCTGCGCGAGGACTGGCACGGCATGACCGAGGCCATCCGCAACTGGGGCGTCCGGTTCGAGGAACGCTTCAGTCGCTAGCGGCGTAGGCCGTACGGTCGGTTACATAGCCCGCGGCCAGATCGGCCTCGAGCGCCGCGGCCGACCGCTGCCTGGGATCGCCGTGGCCGCCGCCGCCCGGCGTGCCGAGTGAGACGGTATCCCCCTTCTGCAGCACGTACTGCTTCTTGGGATCGGTCTTCACGCCGTTGATGTGGAGCTCGCCGGGCGCGCCATCCTTGCCGCCCTCGATGCCGAAGGCCGGGAAGATCGTGCGCTCGGCGAGGAAGGACACGGCGATCGGCGAGTCGCTGCGGCTTTCGATCAGAATCTCCTGCCCCAACCCGCCGCGATGACGGCCGGCGCCGCCCGAATCGGGCCGCAGCTTCTTGTGATGGAAGCGCAGCGGCGCGATGTGCTCACTGATCTCGATCGAGGTCGAGGAGACGTTGGACGGCCACGACAGGCAGGTGACGCCGTCGCGCCGCGTGTTGCCGCCCATGCCACCGTTGTAGAAGAACATGTTGGCGTAGGGCTTGCCGTTGCGAACGCCGGACTGGTTCATGCCCCACATCGGGCTGCCGCACGCGGCCATCACGCGTTCCGGCACGATCTGGCCGAGGCAGCCGAACACCAGCATCGGCACGTAGTGGCCGATCAGCATGCGCGAGCCGCCGGGGGCCGGGAACACCGGATTGACGATGCAGCCGGGCGGCGCCTTGAGCTGCAACGGCCGCCACGCGCCCTCGTTGTTCGGCAGATTGGGGCTGGTGCAGACCTTCACCCCGTACATCGCCATCGCGTAGGTGTAGCAAAGCGCGCAGTTGATCGCGCGATCGACCTGGGCGTCCGTGCCGGCGAAGTCCATCAGGATCTCGTCGCCCTTGACCGTAAGCTCGAGCTTCATGGTGATCGGCGTTTCCATGATGCCGTCGGTCTTGAGCTCGCTGCGATAGACGCCGTCGGGCAATTCGCGGATCGCCGCGCGCATCGCCGTCTCGCAGCGGCCCTGGATCTCGCGGGCGAGGTCGGTGATGTCGTCGAGACCGTAATTGTCCATCAGGACGCGCAGCCGGTCCTCCATCACGTCGAGCGCCACGATCTGCGCATAGAGGTCGCCCATCGTCTGGTCGGGCGTGCGCACGTTCTTGCGGATGATGGCGACCAGCGTCTCGTCGGTCCGGCCGGCGGCGATGAACTTCATCGGCGGGATCTGCAGGCCCTCCTCGAACACCTCGCGCGGCTCGGGGCTGCGGATCTTGCCGCCTATATCCGGCGCATGGGCCGTTGTGGCGCTGAAGGCGATGAGCCTGCCGTCCTTGAAGATCGGCTTGGCCAGCGTGATGTCGGGCAGATGGCCGGTGCCCAGCCAGATGTCGTTGGTGATCAGAACGTCGCCCGGCTCGAGCTTGTCGGGCGGAAAGAACCGCAGGAAGTGCTTCACCGTCTCGGGCAGCGTGCCGATGAAGCTCGGGATGCTCTCCGACGCCTGCACCAGCGATTGCCCGTCCTGGTCGGTGATGACACAGGAGAAGTCGTAGCTCTCGCGCACCAGGGTCGAGAAGCTGGTGCGCACCATCGCCACCGCCGCTTCGTCGACGGCCGAGATCAGCCGCCGCCACAGGAGCTCCAGCTCGATGGGGTCGAACTCCCTTTTTTTGGGCGTAGCCATCAGTTCGCCTCCGCCAGGATGGAGCCGTCGGCCAGCAACCGAGCCGTCGCGTTCGGCCCAACGATGAAGGTGCTTTCGTCTTCCTCGAACACCGCCGGACCGTCGATCTTTACGCCGGGCTGCAGGGCATAGCGGTCCCAGACCTTCGTCTGCACCGTCTTGTTCTGGTCAGGAAAGAACACCGGCCGCGTGCCCTTCGCCGCATCGGCCGAGGCATGGCGCGGCAGTTCGAGCTTGCCGCCGGTGCCCGGCATCGGCGCCGTCACCGAAAGGCGCAGCGCCACGAACTGGATGTTGGCGCCGGGCGGCGTGCGGGCGAACAGCGCCTTGTAGGCCTTCTCGAACTCCACCCGCACACCAGCTTCGCCGAGAGGCGACGGCATGGTCACCGTGATCTCGCTGCCCTGGCCGATGTAGCGCATATCGGCCAGCCGCTTGACCGTGCGTGCCTCGACGTCGGCACCGGTGAGGCGCAACACGTCGAGCGATTCCCTTTCCAGCGTGGTGAAAATGGCTTCGGCCTCCGTCATGTCGGCGCCGGACAGCGCGGCAGTGAAGCTGGCCACGCGATCGACGCGCGCCGGCGCCATCAGCATGCCGATGGTGCTGCCTGCCCCCGCGCCCGGTGGGCAGACGACGCGCCTCACGCCGAGCTTGCGCGCGACGTGCCAGGCATGAACCGGCCCCGCCCCTCCGGTCGCCAGCAATGCGTATTCCGACGGGACACGACCCCGCTCGGCGATGGCGACACGGGCGGCGCCCGCCATGTTCTCGTTCACCACGTCGTGCACGCCGAATGCGGCGCGCGACGGCTCGACCTCGAGCGACGAGGCGAGCGCGCCGAACGCCCTGTCGGTCGCCGCACGGTCGATCTTCATCGCGCCGCCGAGAAAGAAGTCCGCGTTGAGATAGCCCAGCGTCAGGTCGGCATCGGTCACCGTCGCGTTGGTACCGCCGCGGCCGTAGCAGGCCGGGCCCGGCTGCGCGCCGCTGCTCTCCGGCCCGACGTTGAGCGTGCCGAGGTCGCTCCTGTGGGCGATCGAGCCGCCGCCGGCGCCGATCTCGATCAATTCGACGGTGGCGATCTGCATCGGCAGGCCCGAGCCGCGCAGGAAGCGCTTCTCGCGAGCCGCCTCGAAGCCGTAGGCGACCAGCGGCTCGCCGTCATCGACCAGCGCCAGCTTCGCCGTCGTGCCGCCCATGTCGAACGCCAGCACGCGGTCGAGCCCGGCATTGCGGCCGAACCACGCGCCCGCGAGCGCACCCGCCGCGGGGCCGCTCTCCAGCAGCTGCACCGGCACGCGCTTGGCCTCGCTCACATGCGTCAGCCCGCCGTTCGACAGCATCAGGAAAAGGCCGCCGGGAATGCCCTCGGCGCGCAATGCCTGCTCCAGCCGTTCGAGATAGACCTCGGCGAGCGGCCGGATATAGGCATTGGCCACCGTCGTCGAGGCCCGCAGGTATTCGCGAATCTCGGGCGCCACGTCGGACGAGAGCGAGATCGACAGGTTCTGGTAACGCTCCGCGATCGCCGCCCCGATCGCCCGCTCATGCGCCGGATTGGCGTACGAGTGCAGGAAGCAGATGGCGAGGCTTTCGACGCCCTGCTCGACCAGCTCCGCCACTTCGCGCAGCGCCGCATCGATGTCGATCGGCTTCTCGACCGAGCCGTCGGCCGCCAGCCGTTCGATCGCCTCGCGCCGCCATGGCCGGGGCACCAAGGGCTTGGGCATCTCGATGAAGAGGTCGTAGAGCTCGTACTTGCGCTCGCGGCCGATCTCCAGCACGTCGCGGAAGCCCGCGGTCGTCAGCAGCCCCGTCTTGGCGCCCTTGCGCTCGATCAGCGCGTTGGTGAACAGCGTCGTGGCGTGCACCACGCGGCCGACCTGCTCGGGCTTCGCCCCGGCCTTGGCGAGCACGCGCCGTGTGCCGTCGATCGCGCCGCGCGCCGGATCGTCGGGCGTGGTGCTCTCCTTCCAGATGACGGCGCGCCCGTCGCGCGGATCGTGGATGACGAGATCGGTGAAGGTGCCCCCGATGTCGATGCCGAGGGAAAGCGGTGCTGCACTCATCATCGCGTCATCCCGACCGGAGCGAAGCGGAGCGGAGGAATTCTTTTCGCGGATGCAGAAAACAAGGCCCCTCGGCTGCGCCCGGGGCGACGGTGTGCGGTACTCATTGCGCCCGGATATTGCCGGCTTTCACCACCTTCGCCCAGCGCTCGCGATCCTTCTGGATGTACGCTGCGAAAGCGTCCGGTCCCTGGCCCAGCGCCTCGAGACCCTGCTTGTCGAGCGCCTCCCTGTTGGCCGGATCGCCGATCGCCTCGAGGAAAAGTCTGGCGATCGCGTTCTTGACGTCCACCGGCAGCGCCGCTGGACCGACCAGGCCGAACCAGTTGTCGATATGCAGCGACGGAATGTCCCTGGTCAGCAGCGGCAGCTCGGGCGCCAGGGCGGACGGCTTGGTCGCGGCCAGCGCGAGGACGCGCACCTTGCCGCCGCGCGCCATGCTGATCAGCTCGGAGATGTTGCCGAAGAACATGTCGACATTACCGGCCGCCACGTCCGCAATCGCCGGCGCGCCGCCGCGATAGGGCACATGGATCAGCTTCAGCCCGCCCGATTCCGCGGCCAGGAATTCCGCCGCGAGCTGGTTGGTCGACCCGAGACCGGTCGAGGCATACGAGACCTTGCCGGGGTTGGCCCGGGCGTAGGCAACGAACTCCGGGATGGTCTTGAACGGCGCGTCCATGCGCACGATCAGCGCCATCGGCACGCCGACCAGGTTGGCGACCGGCACCAGCTCCTTGTCGATATCGAGCGGGATGTTCGAGCCGGGCACGACCGGTCCGACCGCGAGCTGGCCCATGATGCCGATGCCGACCGTGTAGCCGTCGGCCGGCGCCTGCGCGACGCCCTTGAGCGCAATGAAGCCGCCGGCACCGGTCTTGTTGTCGACCACGACGGTGAGGCCGTGCTTCTTCGATAGCGTCTCGGCGGCGATGCGCGCCGCAATGTCCGCCGTGCCGCCCGGTGCATAGCCGACCAGGATCTTGATCGGCTGCTTGGGCTCCCAGTCGGCACGCGCCGTTCGCGATGCGGCCAGGATCATCGGCGCGGCAAGCAGACTTCGACGCAAGATCACAATTCACCCCCGTTCCTCTCGTCATTGTCACCACGAGCCCCTTCAACGTCCACTGTTCGAATACCCGATAGGGGCGATGGCCTCGCGCGTTCCTTAGTGCGAAGTTGCTTTCGTCGACTCACCCTCGGTCGAGTCCACAGGAGTCCACTCGGGTGTGGACCGGTTGGACGCCGATGGCACAAGGGTTTCGGCCCCGGAGTCCACGAATCCACCGATTCTGTCCCAACTGAAAAACACCCCTCATCGGACCGCGCCACTCCAGTGGCCCTCATGACTCTGATTGCGCCACTGGAGTGGCGCGGTCCGATGAAGATGATCATGCGCGCGACTCTGCATGATCACGCGCCGAACACCTATTACGGGCAATGGCCGAGAGGAAAAGCCGCTGTCTGCGGGCCTGTAATCGCCGTCCATTGTCCACAATCAGCGCGCTGCGAGCAGCAGAGCCGTGACCTTTGACCTTCCGAGGCCAGATTTCCCAGGGAATCGCTCGCCGGCGCGTTGGAAAATTTCTGTGGGACAAAAAAGAAAGATCCGCGCGCCAGGCACGCGTGCGAGACCCGATCAATCCGATGCCCAAGGCGCCTCTGTGCGGAGCGCTTATCCACAGCCTTTCGGCCGCCTTCAGCGCGGTCAAACGATGCTCTAGGCTCTGCGCGTCATGCCGTTCTCCACGCCCGCCGCCGACGTCTGGACCCTGCTCGCGACCCTCGCTGAGGAGGCGCCCGACGGGCCCGCCCTCCTGCACGGCGAAAGGAAGATCTCCTTCTCGGAACTGCACGAGCAGTCGCTGCGCGTGGCGCAGGGCCTTGCCGATCTCGGCGTCGGGCCGGGCGATCGCGTGGCGTTGTGGCTGCCCAATGTGCCCGCCTATCTGTTCCTCTATTTCGCCTGCACACGGCTCGGTGCCATCGCGGTCGCCGTCAACACGCGCTTCCGGGCGGTCGAGGTTGCCGACATCGTGGGCCGCTCCGGCGCCAAGGTGCTGGCCTGCGCGCCGGGCTTCCGACGCATCGACTTCCTGTCGATCCTGGCCGAGGTCGATCCGGCTGCGCTGGAGAAGCTCGCGGCGATCGTCATCGTCGGCGACGAGCCTGCAACGCCGCCGCCGGCGATCGAGCGTCTGCGGCGCGTGCCGTTCGCGCGCATGCTGTCGAGGCCGCGGCTCGGCGTCGGTCATGCCGCTCCGAATGCGCCCTGCAACATCTTCACGACGTCGGGCACGACCAGCGCGCCGAAGTTCGTGCTCCATCGCCAGGGCGCGATCGCCACGCATGCGCAGGAAGTGGCCCGCGCCTTCGGCTTCGACGCGCCCGAGACGCTCTCGCTCTCGATCCTGCCGCTGTGCGGCGTGTTCGGCTTCAACCAGACCCTGACGACGCTCGCCGCCGGCAAGCCGTGCGTGCTGGTCGAGTCCTACGAGATCGAGGAGATCGCCCGCCTCATCGCGCAGCACCGGCCGAGCACCCTGCTCGGCAGCGACGACATGATCGCCCGCCTGCTCGAGCTGGTGCCGGGCGAGAAGCCGTTCCCGTCGGTCAAATGGATGGGCTATGCGGGCTTCAACGCGGCTTTGGAGAACATCGCCGAGGTGGCCGAGAGGCGCGGCCTGATCCTGCGCGGCCCGTACGGCATGAGCGAGGTGCAGGCGCTCTACGCCATCCAGCCGATCGATGCGCCGGTGGCGCAGCGCAAGAAAGGCGGCGGCGTGGTGAGCTCGCCCTTCGCCCATGTCCGCGTGCGCGATCCGGAGACCGGAGAGCTCCTGGGCGTCGGCCGGCCCGGCGCGCTGGAATGCGCCGGGCCGTCGCTGATGGTCGGCTACTGGGGCAACGAGAAGGCAACGGCCGAGGCGCTGACCAAGGACGGCTATGTCCGCACCGGCGATCTCGGCCAGCTCGAGGCCGACGGCAGCTTCACCTTCCTGAGCCGCATGGGCGACGTGCTGCGGCTCTCGGGCTTCCTGGTCAATCCGCTGGAGATCGAGACCCACATCCAGAAGCTGCCGGAGATCGAAGGTTGCCAGACCATCGCAGTGCCGCACCCCGAAGGCGTGCGCGCGGTGTCGTTCGTGATGCTGAAGCCCGGCGCCGCGCTCGACGAGGCCGAGGTGATCGCCCACTGCAAGCGCGGCCTCGCCAACTACAAGGTGCCGGTACGCGTCTTCGCGATCGACGACTTTCCCAAGACGCCCTCGCCCAACGGCTTCAAGATCCAGCGCACCAAGCTGCGCGAGATGGCCGAGGAGCGTCTGTCCTCATAGTCTTCCAGACTGGCAGCCTTCGGCTCGATCAAATGTCCTTTCCGCCGCGCAACCGAGGAGAGGTGTGGCCTCAAAGCTGCTTGCTGGCGATCGCCGCCCCTTGTGCCAGGGTCTCGAGCTTGGCCCACGCGATGTCGCGGTGGACGCGGCCGCCCAAACCGCAGTCGGTGGAGGCGATCACCCGCTCCTTGCCGACCAGCCTGGCAAAGCGGCCGATCCGTTCGGCGACCAGCTCGGGATGCTCGACGACGTTGGTCGCGTGGCTCACCACGCCCGGCAGGATGATCTTGTCGTCGGGCAGCTTGGTGTCCTTCCACACCGACCATTCGTGCTCGTGGCGGACGTTGCCGGCCTCGAACGAATAGGCCCCGGCGTTGATCCTGAGCATCAGGCCGACGATCTCCTTCATCGGGATGTCGGTCATGTGCGGGCCGTGCCAGCTGCCCCAGCAGAGATGGAAGCGGATGCGGTCCTGCGGCAGGCCCTTCAGCGCCTGGTTCAGCGCCTCGATCTTCGGTTCGGTGAACTTGCGGTACTCCTCGAAGGTCGGCTCCGGATTGATCTGGTCGAAATTCTCGGCGATCGCCGGATCGTCGATCTGCAGCACCAGCCCGGCATCGACGATTGCCTTGTATTCCTCGTGCATCGCATCGGCACAGGCGAACACGAACTCGTCGTCGCTCTTGTAATGCCGATTGCCGATGCGGGCGCAACTCGCCGGCCCGATCGAGGTCATGAAGCCTTCGCTGACGCCGTTGGCCTTCAGCGCCGCCTTGAAGTTCGCGATGTCGTGGGCGATGGCATCGTGGCCGGAATACTTCACCGGCCCCACGGCAAACGGCCAGTTCATCGGCCTTGGCCCGGTGGTGATGCCGGAGTCGGGATCGGCATAGGCCGCGCGGAAGCGGTCGCGGTCGCGGCGGTCGGCGAAGGTCGACAGGACGATGTTGCCGGGCGAGGAGCGATGGACCGGCATCGTGTCGCGGTCGATATCCTCGATCTTGAGGTTGCTGAGCCGCTCGAACGAATAGCTCCACCAGGCGCGGTAGTTGACCTTGGAGCCCATCGACTTGCCGTACTCGCCGTCGCCCGGGACGGTGATGCCGGCGGCGACCTGGCGGCGCACCACCTCGGCCACCGACTCGGTGAGCTTCTTCTGGAATGAAGCCTCGTCGATCTTGCCGGCCTCGCGGCGGGCATTGGCCTCGATCAGGTCGTCCGGCCGGGGCAGGCTGCCGGCGTGGCTGGTCAGGATGGCATCGGTGCTGCGTCGCATGGTCGGCGTCCCCTCTTAGCGTCCCTTGAAGGCCCTGGGCTTGCGCTTTTCGGCGAAGGCGCGGGCGGCCTCGCCGAAATCCTCGGAGAGGTAGAGCTTCTCCGGCGCGCCCATGAACATCACCTCGCGGCTGAGGCGATCCATGTAATAGCGCCGCATGCGCACGGTCGAGCGCACGCTGAGCGGCGGATTCTGCAGCACTTCATCCGCGAGCCCCCGCGCCACCTTGAGATGCTCGCCCTTGGGCGCAACGCGATTGATCAGGTTGGCCTTGAACGCTTCCTCGGCGGTGAAGAAGCGGCCGGTGAGCGCGGCCTCCATCGTGAAGGCGCCGCCGCCGCGATAGTGCATCAGCGCCCAGTACTTGCCGGCGCCCAGCCCGCGGGAGGTCTCGGTGATCTGGAAGCGCGTGCCCTCCTCGGCGACGATCAGGTCGCATTCCAGCACGATACCGACCGCCAGGCCGAGCACGTAGCCGTGCGCCGCCGCAATGACCGGCTTCCAGTTCACCGCCTTGGTCAAGAGGTCGGCGGAATGCGTGCCACGGCCCTGCGGCCCGCCGAGCTTGAGGAACTCCTCGCGGCTGCGCAGCTGGCGCTGCTGGACGTCGGCGCCGCTCGAGAAAGCACGGCCTGTGCCGCACAGGATGGCGATGTGCGCTGTCTCGTCGGCGTCGAACCGATGCAGCGCATCGCCCAATGCGCCGACCAGCTCGTCGCTGAAGGCATTCAGTTTCTCGGGGCGGTTCAGCGTGAGTGTCACCACCGCGCCGTCCTGCTCATAATTGACGAGCGCCATCGTTTCCTCCGTTTGGTTGTGCCACACTAACCGACAAGTTCGGGAGGAGACCATGGGCATGATCGCAAAAGCGACAGCCGTGTGCGTTGCGTTCGCGTTGAGCGTCGGTCCCGCGTTCGCACAGAAGAAGTACGACGCCGGCGCGTCCGACACGGAGATCAAGCTCGGCCAGACCATGCCCTATTCGGGCCCGCTGTCGGGCTTCATCACCCTTGCAAAGGCCGAGCTTGCCTACTTCGACATGATCAACGCCGAAGGCGGCGTGAACGGTCGGAAGGTGCGGCTGATCTCCCTGGACGACGGCTTCAGCCCGCCCAAGACCGTCGAACAGACCCGCAAGCTCGTCGAGGACGACCAGGTCCTGGCGATTTCCGGTTCGCTCGGAACCTCGACCAACGCCGCGGTGCAGAAGTACCTCAACCAGAAGAAGGTGCCGCAGCTGTTCCTGGCGAGCGGCGCCGCACGCTGGAACGACCCGAAGAATTTCCCCTACACGATGACGTTGACGCCGATCTACACGGCCGAGGCCAGCATCTACGGCGCCTACGTCATGAAGGAGGTGAAGGATCCGAAGGTCGCCGTGCTCTACCAGAACGACGATTTCGGCAAGGACTTCATCAAGGGCTTCAGCGAGCGGCTGGGCCCGAAAGCCAAGGACATCATCGTGCGCGCCGTGAGCTACGAGGTCACGGATCCGACGGTCGATTCGCAGATCATCGACCTCGCCTCGACCAAGGCCAACGTGTTCCTCAACGTCAGCACGCCCAAGTTCGCCGTGCAGGCGATCCGCAAGGCGCACGAGCTGGGCTGGAAGCCGCTGCAGTTCATCGACAACCCGGCGGCGTCGATCGGCATCGTCATGCGGCCGGCCGGCATCGAGGCGTCGAAGGGCATCATCTCGGCCGCCTTCGTGAAGGACCCGACCGATCCGCAGTACAAGGACGATCCCGAGTTCATCGCCTGGACGGCGTGGATGAAGAAGTACTTCCCGAGTGGCAGCCTGGAGGACCCTCAGAACGTGGTGGGCTACGTGCAGGCCCAGACCATGGTGCAGGTCCTGAAGCAGTGCGGCGACGTGCTGACGCGCGAGAACGTCATGAAGCAGGCCGCTAACCTCAAGCAGTTCCATCCGGCGATGCTGCTCAAGGGCATCAACATGACCACGGCACCGGACGACTACCAGCCGATGGAGGAGATGCTGCTGCAGCGCTTCAACGGCGAGCGGTTCGAAGTGTTCGGCGAGCTTCTCAGCGCCAGAGTTACGAAATGACCGGCGAACGCAGCGAACCCGTGACCAAGTGAAGGAGAGAGACGAGATGGCCAAGCGCAAGAGCATCAACTGGCCGGGTTTCAAGCACGAGAACCCGATCCCCAATGCGAGCCTGAAGGGCAACATCCTGATGTCGAGCATCATCAGCGGCCGCGATCCCGATACGCACACCATGCCGCCGGACGCCGAGGCCCAGGTCGCCAACATTTTCAAGCAGATCCGGGCGTGCGTCGAAGCCGCCGGGGGCTCGGTCGACGACATCGTCAAGATCAACTTCTGGGTCAAGGATCCGGCGATCGGTCGCAAGATGCTGAACGGTCCGTGGACGGCGATGTTTCCCGACGCCGACTCGCGACCGGCCCGTCACACGCTCCCGCTCGGCGCCAACAACCCCAACCACGTCACCTGCGATTTCATGGCGGTGATCGGGTAGCCCGTTTCGACGTTTCACCGTTCCTGCGGCATTTCCGCCAATGGATACAGGCCCTCATCCGCCTCGGATGTCCTCTCCGCCCGCGTCTTCGCGGGCGGAGAGGTGTGCTGACTACCGGCCCGGCAGCTTCAGGTTCGCGACTGCTGCGCCGACGAAAAGCTGCGGGCGCGATTCGCGGCGGACGCCCAGCTGCTGCTCGAGCGTATGCACGCAGGCGCGGGTCGCCTCGGCGAGCTCGCGCCAGGTCGAGGCGCCGTCGAGCTGCTGCAGGAAGCACTGGTCGTAATAGGTGTAGTCGTTGTCGGCGCCGCAGCCGAAGCTCGTGCGATCGGTCGCAGCGGCGGCGATGATGATGCGGTTGGGCCGGCGCGCCTGTGGGATGATGAAGGTGCCGCTGTGACAGGTCGAGACCACCACCACCGTCGGCCGTTCGCCGCAGCCCTGGTTCAGCGCCTCGTCGAGCGCGGAGGGCGAGAGCATCTGACGGCCTGCTCGCAGGAAGAAGCCGCTCTGGTCGCCATGGCTGGTCATGTAGACCAGGCAGGCGTCGCCCCCGCCTGCACGCAGGCCAGCTTCGATGTTGCGCGCGGTCGAGAGCTGGCCGCGGCCCGGCGACGCCGAAAAGACCGTGATGCCGCGCACGCCCATTCCCGCGAGGCGATCGCGCAGGGTGTCGATTCCATTGTCGAACGCGGGGCTGCTGTTGTCGCCGGCGACCAGGACGGCGCGCCAGCGGTTGGCCGGAATGCTCACAGTCGGTGCGCTGGCGACGATGTTCGCGGGCGGCGGCGGTTCGTCTGACGACTCCGAGCAGCCGGCGAGGAGTCCGGCGATCAGGGCGAGGAGGAACGCGAGGCAGGCGAGCGGACGGGCAGGCACTTGGAGTCGCTACGCCTTCGCCCCGACCGCACGCAAGGCCATCTCCGCATACAGCCGCGCCATCTGCTCCTCGCTGAGGCGACCACCGGGCGCGTACCACATCGACACGTGCGTCCACTGGTCGAGGAGCGCCATGGCGAGCGCCTTGAGATCGCGCTTGCCGTCGACCTGCGGCGGATCGAACACGCCCTTCTCCAGGCCTTCGGTGAGGAGGCCGACGACGATCTCGCGGATCGCGCGGCGGCTGCGGCGGATGTCGCCGATGCGGTCGGGATCGAGCCAGGAGATCTCGCGGTTTGCGACCAGCGCCTCGACGCGCAGGCGGCAATGGCGCACGACATAGGCGCGCACGAAGGCGGCGAGCTTGGCCCGCGGATCGCTGCCCGCCCCCGCCACCGCCTGCTGAGTCACGCGCTCGAGCTCGGCCTGCGTCGATGTGATGATGTCGTGCAGCAGCTCGTCTTTGGACTTGAAGTGGTTGTACAGCGCACCCTGCGTCAGGCCGCAGGCCTTCATGATGTCCCGCACCGTCACCACGGGATAGCCGCGCTCGGCGAACTGCTGGAAGGCCGCCGCCCGAATCGCCTCGACCGGCGGACGGCCGTCGCGCTCCACGGGCGGCGCCGACTCCACGACGGCGATCTTGCGCTTGCTCATCGCGCCGCTCCCGTCAGACCGTCGACCAGCTGCCAGGCGAGCTCGGCCGCCGGCCGCACCAGCTTGCCGGACTCGGCGGCGCGCATGTTGGAGGCGGTGCCGTCGAGCGCGCGGGCATAGACGCCCTGGCGAATGCACGACACGCGGAAAAGATTGTAGGCCATGTAGAATTCCCAGAGCGCCGCGTCGGGCACCGCACGTTTCGACAGATCGCAATAGTAACGCACCATCTCCTGCTCGGTCGGCAGGCCGAGCGAGGCGAGGTCATGACCGAGCAGGCCGCCCCAGTCCTTGGGCGTGCGCCATAGCATGCAGAGATAGGACAGCTCGGCGAGCGGATCGCCCAGGGTCGAGATCTCCCAGTCGATCACGCCCAGCACGCGCGGCTCGCTCGCATGGTAGACCATGTTGTCGAGCCGGTAGTCGCCATGGACCAGCACCGTCTCGTCGTTCTGGGGCAGATGCGCCGGCAGCCAGTCGAGCAGCTTGTCCATCGCCTCGATCCTCTCGGTCTCCGACGCCTTGTACTGCTTGCCCCAGCGGGAAATCTGGCGAGCCACGTAGCTGCCCGGCCGGCCGAAGTCGGCGAGCCCGAGAGCCGCATAGTCGACGCGGTGCAGCCGGGCCAGCACGTCGAACTTCGCCCGGTAGATCGCGCGCCGACCCTCCTTCGGCACCTCGGGCAGCAGCGGATCCCACAGCACCCGGCCGTCGCAATATTCCATGATGTAGAACGCGGTGCCGACCACGCTGTCGTCCTCGCACAGCGCGTAGGCCCGGGGCGTCGGCACGTCGGTCTTGTTAAGGGCGGAGATCACCCGGAACTCGCGGTCGACCGCGTGGGCCGACGGCAGCAGCTTGCCGGGCGGCTTGCGGCGCAGCACGTAGCGCCGGCCGGCGCCGTCCGTCAGGCGGTAGGTCGGGTTCGATTGACCGCCCTTGAACTGCTCGACCGTGACCGGCGCGGTGAAGTCCGCGACATGGCCGGCCATGAAACGCGCGAGCTTCTGCTCGTCGAAGCGGTGCTTCTCCTGCACCGGCATCGTGCCGACATATTCCGCGCCGCGTCTCGCCACTGGACTGGACCCCGCCTGAACGACTGTTCACTTTGCGGCGAGTTTGCTTGAGGCGATGGTCGGGAGCAACTGCCGGGGATTGTCCGCTTGGCCTGTGCATCGGGGGGGCCGGCCGCCCATCCGTCGCCATTGGAGAGCGCCAATTCCGGGTCTCGGACCGTACATGCCGGCATACGGTGCGACGTCATCGTATTGTTCTGCGTGGCGGCGCACTGTCCCGCGCTCTTTGTCGCGTCCGGCGCCGCCCACTGGCCGTCTGCCGCCGTCATGCTATTGCGTCACATCGTTCGCGCTCTGCCTGTGCCCCGTCGAGGTCCCGCATTCTGATGCGGTCATCAAGTTGGGGCTTGGGCGGATCGCCCGATCGTGTTTATCTAGGGGTTGGGCAGGCCCATCGGTTCGGGCCCAAAATCTACAGATAACGTGTCTGAGTGTTCGGGGAGGCATCGTTGAGCCGATTGCTAAGCAAGGACTTCTTGTCCGGCGTGATGTTCATCGCCTTCGGTCTTGGGGCCCTTTGGTTCGGTCGCCATCTGCAGATGGGCACCACCGTGCGCATGGGACCGGGCTACGTCCCGCACATGCTGGCCTACATCATGCTGGGGCTGGGCCTGATCATCGCCGTCGTCGCACTCTACAGCGGCGGCGAGCAGGTCGAGGCGCCGAAGTGGCGGCCCATCACGATGGTGACGGTCGGCATCATCGTCTTCGCCCTGCTGTTCGAGACCACCGGCATGTTCCCGTCGCTGGTCGCGCTGGTGCTGATTGCCTCGCTGGGCGGCGACGAATTCAAGCTCACCGAGGTGATCGGCAACATCATCGTGCTGACCATCCTGTGCATCCTGGTCTTCAAGGTCGGGCTCCAGATGAACATCTCGGTCATCAACGGGGTCTGGTAAGATGGATATGCTCCACAATCTCGCGATCGGCCTCGGCGTCGCGATCAGCCTCCAGAACCTGCTTTACGCTTTCGTCGGCTGCATGGTCGGCACGCTGATCGGCGTGCTGCCGGGCATCGGCCCGGTCGCGACCATCGCGATGCTGCTGCCGATCACCTTCCACCTGCCGCCGACCGCGGCGCTGATCATGCTGGCGGGTATCTACTACGGCGCGCAGTACGGCGGCTCGACGACCTCGATCCTGGTCAACCTGCCGGGCGAGGCCTCGTCGGTGGTGACCTGCATCGACGGCTACCAGATGGCCCGCAGGGGCCGCGCGGGTGCCGCTCTCTCGATCTCGGCGCTCGGCTCGTTCTTCGCCGGTACCGTGGGCACCCTGCTGATCGTCATGTTCGCCGAACCGCTGACGCAGATGGCGCAGAAGTTCGGCCCCGCCGACTACTGCTCGCTGATGGCACTGGGCCTCGTCGCGGCGATCGTGCTGGCCAACGGCTCGGTGCTGAAGGCGATCGCGATGGTGTTCCTCGGCCTGCTGTTCGGCCTGGTCGGCACCGACGTGAACACCGGCGCGCAGCGCTTCACCTTCGACATTCCCGAGCTCTCGGACGGCATCGACTTCGCGCCGATCGCCATGGGCCTGTTCGGCATCGCCGAGATCGTGGTCAACCTCGAGAAGAAGATGACCCGCTCGGGCGCGATCAAGGTGTCGTCGCTGTGGCCGACGCGCGAGGAGGCCCGGCGGGCCATCCCCGCCGCCATCCGCGGCACGGTGCTGGGCTCGATCCTCGGCGTGCTGCCGGGCGGCGGCCCGACCCTGGGCGCCTTCTCCTCCTATACGCTCGAGAAGAAGATCTCGAAGCGGCCGCAGGAGTTCGGCAAGGGCGCGGTCGAGGGTGTGGCGGCGCCTGAGTCGGCGAACAACGCCGCAGCGCAGACCTCGTTCATCCCGATGCTGACGCTCGGCATCCCCTCCAACGCCGTCATGGCGCTGATGGTGGGCGCGATGATCATCCAGGGCATCCAGCCCGGCCCGGAGGTCATGACCAAGAAGCCGGACCTGTTCTGGGGCATGATCGTCTCGATGTGGATCGGCAACCTCATGCTGGTGATCATCAACCTGCCGATGATCGGCATGTGGGTGAAGCTGCTGACGGTGCCCTACCGCTTCCTGGCGCCGGCCATCCTGCTGTTCTGCGCCATCGGCGCCTACAGCCTGCAGAACAGCACCTTCCACGTGGAGCAGGTCGCGATCTTCGGCGTGCTGGGCTACATCTTCGTCCGCCTCGGCTGCGAGGGTGCGCCCTTCCTGCTGGGCCTAGTGCTCGGGCCGCAGATGGAGGAATATTTCCGGCGCGCCATGCTGCTCTCGCGCGGCGATCCGATGGTTTTCCTGCAGCGTCCGATCAGCCTCGGCCTGCTGATCGCCACCTCGGTCCTGCTGATCCTCATGGCCCTGCCGAGCCTGCGCAAGGCGCGTGAGGAAGCGTTCCAGGAAGAGGGCTGAGCCCCTCGAAGGAGTAGGCGATGTCCGACTTGCCCAAGCGTGTGACCATCTCCGAGGAAGGCCCTCGCGAGGGCTTCCAGTCGGAGAAGAAGATGATCCCGGTCGCGGACAAGGTCCGCCTCATCGAGGCGCTTGCCGAGACCGGGCTCAAGCACATCGCCTGCGTGTCCTATGTCAATCCGAAGCGCGTCCCGACCATGGCCGACGCCGAGGAGGTGGCGCAGGCGATCCATCGCAAGCCGGGCATCGAGTACAGCGCCCTGTGGCTCAACCAGCAGGGTCTGGAGCGGGCGCTGCGCGGGCCGCTGCATGTCGATGGCGGCGTGCGGGTCACCGCCTCGGACACCTTCTCCAGGAAGAACATCGGCAAGGCCGTCGCCGACGCGCTGGTCGAGCAGCGCATGTCGCTCAAGACGTTCAAGGACCGCGGCATGCCGGTCGAATGGGGCACCATTCTCGGCGCCTTCGGCTGCAACTACGAGGGCGAGCTCTCGACCGACCTGATCCTGCACCGCGTGCAGCAGGCGCTCGACGAAGCGGAGCTCGCCGGCTTCAAGCTCAAGGGCATCAAGCTCACCGACGCCATGGGCTGGGCGACGCCCGCGTCGGTCTATCGCCTGATCGGGAACAAGTGGCCGGAGCTGGAAGTGTCGCTGCACCTGCACGACACGCGCGGCACCGGCATGGCCGCCGCCTATGCCGGCCTGCAGCTCGGCGTGACCGATTTCGACGCCTCGATCGCCGGGCTGGGCGGCTGCCCGTTCGCGGCCATCGACGGCGCGGCCGGCAACATCTGCACCGAGGACTTCGCCTTCATGTGCGAGGAGATGGGCATCGAGACCGGCCTCGACATCGACAAGCTGATAGAGGCGGCCAGGATCGCCGAGGATGTGGTCGGCCGCCCGCTGCCGGGCCACGTCATGCGCGGCGGCACGCTCAAGGCGGCCAAGGCCAAGGCGGCGCAGAAGGCGGCGGCGTGATTTTCCGTGTCATCCCGAGCGTAGCGAGGGATCTACGGGCCACACCATAGGGCCCTCGCTACGCTCGGGATGACACCCCTACATTAGAGGCGATGTTTCATGTCCGGTGTTCTGGCAGGCGTTCGCGTCCTCGATTTCGGCCGGTATATCGCCGGCCCCTTCTGCGGAACCATGCTGGGCGATCTCGGCGCGGAGGTGATCCGGATCGAGAAGCTGGAGGGTAGCGAGGATCGCTGGGTCACGCCGGTCGTCGATGGCGGCGAAGGCGCGATGTTTCTCCAGATGGGGCGCAACAAGCTCGGCATGACCCTCAATCCGGTGAAGCCCGCTGGCCGCGAGGTGGTGAAGAAGCTGGTGGCCGTGGCCGACGTGGTGATCGCCAACCTGCCCTACGAAGATCTCAAGAAGATGGGCATCGACTACGACACGATCGCCGCCATCAATCCGCGCATCATCCTGGCAACCAACTCGACATTCGGCTCGGAAGGCCCCTATGCGACCCGCGTCGGCTTCGACACGATCGGCCAGGCGATGTCGGGCGCCATGTACCTCTCGGGCGACGGCAAGGTGCCGACCCGCGCCAATGCGCCCTATGTCGACTTCAGCTCGGCGCTGCTCGCCACGATCGGCGTGCTGGCCGCGCTGATGGACCGGCAGAAGACCGGCAAGGGCCAGAAGGTCGAGACGGCGCTCCTGCGCACCGCCATCAACATCACCAACAGCCATCTGATCGAGCAGGCGATGCTGAACCTGAACCGCATCGCCACGCTCAATCGCGGCTTCACCGCCGGTCCGTCCGACACCTTCAAGTGCAAGGACGGCTGGATCTACGCCATGACCATCGGCCAGCCCTTGTTCGTCCGCTGGTGCCGCCTGATGGGCAACGAGGATCTCGCGGCCGATCCGCGCTTCAAGGACGATCTCGCGCGCGGCGACAATGGCGAGGCGCTGTCGGCGATCATGCAGAAATGGTGCGAGAGCCGCACCGTCAACGAGGCCCTCGAGCAGCTCGAGGCCAACCGCATCCCGGCCGGCGCCGTCTACACGCCGCAGCAGACGCTCGACGACAGGCACGTGAACGAGGCGGGCTTCTTCCATGCGATGGAATATCCGGGCGCCGACAAGCCGATCCCGGTCCTGAAGGAGCCGGTCAAGCTCTCGCGCACGCCGCTCACCATCCGCCGCCGCGCACCGCAGCTCGGCGAGCACACCGACGAGATCTTGGCCGAGCTGGGCTACGCCCCCGAGGCGATCGAGAAGCTGCGCGCCGAACGGGTGGTATGAGCGCGGCGGAGCGTTTCGCGGCCCTGCCCCGCCTGCTGGCTGCCGATCAAGACCTGCTGCGCCGCGGCCGCTGGCTGACGGTCGAATGCCGCGTCGATGTCGGCAGCGAGCCGTTCTTTCTCTCCATCCGCGACGGCAGCCTCGCCGCGCTCGAGCGCGGCGCAAGGCTGATGCGTTCCACCGCCTTCTCCTTTCGCGCCACCGACGAGGCCTGGACGAACTACTGGCAGCCGATGCCCGCGCCCGGCTGGCATGACCTGTTCGCCCTCGCCAAGCGCGGCGCCGCCTCGATGGAAGGCGACCTGCGGCCGTTCCTGCAGAACCTGCAATACTTCAAGGACCTGCTGGCCCTGCCGCGGCGGGAAGCCAACTGATGGCGCCCGCGCTCGAGCCGATGGTCGGCCGTTACGTGCGGCTGGAGATCGAGGGCGTGCCGCACCGCATCTACTTCGAGGAAGCGGGGCCCAAGGATCGAGGAGGCATCCCCCTCGTCTGCCTGCACACTGCCGGCGCCGACAATCGCCAGTACCGGCACCTGCTGGCCGACCCCGAGGTCACGAGACGATTCCGGGTGCTGGCCTTCGACCTGCCGTGGCACGGCAAGTCGACGCCGCCCGACGGCTGGGAGCGTGGCGAGTACCGGCTGACGACGCAGTCCTACACCGCGGCGATCCGCGCCTTCTGCAAAACGATGGAGCTCGACAAGCCCGTGGTGATGGGCTGCTCGATCGGCGGCCGCATCGTCCTCAATTTGGCGATCGCGCACGCGGCGGAGTTCCGCGCCCTGATCGCGCTGGAGGCCGCCGACTTCCAGCAGCCCTGGTACGACACCGCGTGGCTGCACCGGCCCGACGTGCATGGCGGCGAGGTCTGTGCCGCTTTGGTCTCCGGCCTGATCGCGCCGCAGAGTCCTGCGGTCAGCCGGCATGAGACGCTGTGGATGTACATGCAGGGCGGGCCCGGCATCTTCAAAGGCGATCTCTACTTCTATCGTGTCGACGGCGACCTGAGCGAGAAGGTCAGGACGATCGACACCAAGGTCTGCCCGCTCTACCTGCTGACCGGCGAGTACGACTTCTCCTGCACGCCCGAGGACACGCTGCGCACGGCCAAGCAGATCCCCGGCGTCGAGGTGACGATCATGAAAGAGGTCGGCCACTTCCCGATGAGCGAGAACCCGGCGCAGTTCCGCAAGTACATCCTGCCGGTGCTCGACAAGATCAGATGATCTCGTAGTGCGCCTCGGTCGGCTTGCCGGTGGTGCCGTTGATCGGGAGGATGTCCTGCGGGCAGGCTGACATGGCGACGATGCAGTCGAGCTCGGCGCGCAGGGTGACATGGTCGCCGGGCTTGCTGGTCGGCGGATCGAAACTGATCTTGCCATCGGGCTGCCAGGGGATGTTCATGAACAGGTTGAGCGGGCTTGGGCATTCCGGCGGCACGAGGCCGAGGCCCTGCATCGCGGCGAACAGGTTGTCGGTGCAGTTGTCGTGGTACTCCTTCACGCCCAGCAGGAGGTAGCGCTCGCTGTCGCAGGCGGCCATCAGCGTGTCGTGCGCGCCGAGGCTGGTGTCCTCGGTCATGGTGAGGATCCTGCGGCGGCGGTTGGTGTAGAGCCCGTCGCCCGGCCGCGGGACCAGCTTGGTGAGCGTGGCCCGCGTGTGCTCCATCGACATGAATTCGGTCAGCATGCCGGCGGTGAACGCCCAGGTGTCGACCACCTGGCTGCCGTGGGTGTTGACGATGCGGATCGACTGGCCCTGCCGGACGTAAGCCGCCTTGCCGCGGCGGGCGGGAATGGTCTCCATCGTCCTCCCCTTCTCCTGGCCCTAACCGGTGATCTCCACCTTGATCGGCGTCGGCTTGTAGCCGTTGCACGGATTGTTGACCTGCGGGCAGTTGGAGATCACCGCCAGCGCGTCCATCTCGGCCCGCAGCGCCACCTGGCAGCCCGGCGGCGAGACGCCCGATGCAATCGCCGCGCCACCTTCGGTCGTCACCGGCACGCGCATGAACCAGTTGATGTTGGGCACGATGTCCTTGCGGCCCAGGCCGTGCCGCGACAGCGCCAGCAGGAAGTTCTCGCGGCAGCCCGGGCAATCCTTCACGCCGTACAGCATCTCGTTGGAGGGAGCGCTGCAGCAGCCGCCGATCGTGTCGTGGCCGCCGAACTGATCCTCGACGATGGTGAAGATCGGCCGGGCGATGTCGGAATAGAGCCGGTGGCCGGCGGTCAGGAAGATCGTGCCGGCCGCCTTCACCGTGTTGGGCGCGTGATAGCGCTCCTGCGGGTCGGCCGCGTTGTAGCAGAGGAAGTCGACCGCCTGCTGGCCCTCGAGGTCGGTGATGCGCAGCACCTGGCCCCGGCTTACGATGCCCGACCAGGGCGCGCCCGCAGGGACGATCGTGGTGCTCACAGGGCGTGCCTCACAGGATGTGGAACACCTCGTAGACCGGCCCGGTCGGGTCGCGCCGGCCTGACGCGACGCAGACGATGCGGTTGAGGAAGCGGTACTTCTCCGATGCCGTCTCGAACCACGGCGTGGTGCGGAAGTAATACTGGTTCGGGTCGACCCGCTCGCCCTTGTTGAGTTGCTCGATCACCCATTGCGGGCCGTGCCGCATGCCCTCGTAGCGCATGTAGATCAGGTGGCCGTCGTCGGTCTTGAGCGTGAGCCGCACGTTCAGCATCAGAATGCCGTCGCGGCGCAGCAGCAGCCAGTCGCCGCCCGGCGCCGGCAGCACGGTGCCGCGGATCTCCTCGCCCTCGAAGGTGCCTCCGGTCACCGCGGCGATGCGGCGGCGGCCGTACGGCGTCTCGCCGACATCGGTCATGTCGGGATCGACCGTCAGCGACAGGGTGAAGAGATGGTTCGAACGCAGCTCGGGCTTGCTCATCGGGTCCTCGAAGGGGGCCTCAAATGCGCGCGCTGCGGCCGGCCCAGTAGGGCTCGCGCAGCTCGCGCTTCATGATCTTGCCGATGGTGCTGCGCGGAAGCGAGTCGCGAAACTCGACGCCGACCAGCCGCTGCGTCTTGCTGAGCTGGCCGTTGGCCCACGCCATGACCTCGGCCTCGCTCACCGTGGCGCCGTCGCGGCGTACGCACAGCGCGAGAGGCGACTCGCCCCACTGCTCGCTTGGGATGCCGATCACGGCGGCGTCGACGATGTCGGGATGCTTCAGCAGCAGCACCTCGATGTCGGCGGCATAGACGTTGAAGCCGCCGGAGATGATCATGTCCTTCTTGCGGTCGAGCAGGATGACGAAGCCGTCCTCGTCGATCCGCCCCATGTCGCCCGACTTGAAGTACAGCCGGCCCTGGTCGTCGTACCAGAAGAGATCGCGCGTCTTGTCGTCCTGCTTGTAGTAGCCCTTCATCATGATCTGGGCGCGGCCGGCCAGCTCCCCGACCTCGCCCTGCGGCAACACCTTGCCCTGCTCGTCCAGCACCACGATCTCCGCACCCAGGCCGGGCTTGCCGACGGTGTGGAGCTTGTCCGGATGGAGGTTGGCCTCCAGCGTGCAGGCTCCGCCGCCTTCGGTCAGGCCGTAGATCTCGATCAGCCGGCCCGGCCAGCGCTTCACCGCATCGGCCTTGATGGCGGCGCGCAGCGGCGCGCTGGTCGACAGCTTGCACTTGAAGGAGCTGAGGTCGTACTTGTCGAAGTCCGGATGCGCCAGGATGCGCTGGTATTGCACCGGCACCAGCATGGCGTGGGTCACCCGCTCTTTCTGGGCGATCTCCAGGAACTTCACCACGTCCGACCTGGGCATCAGGATCGTCGTGCCGCCGACGCCGAGCGTCGCCAGCACGGCCACGAGCGTGGTGTTGGAATAGAGCGGCGTCGAGGCGAGCGAGATCGTGTCGGGACCGTAGTCGAAAGCGGTGAACCGCACCGCCAGCAGGTCGCGCATGGCGTGGGTGTGCAGGATGCCCTTGGGCAGGCCGGTCGTGCCCGACGAATAGATGATGTTGAAGTCGTCGAGCTGCCCGATTGGCAGTTCGAACGGAAGCTCGCTGGCCCCGGCCAACCAGGCCTCGAAGTCGTGCCAGCCGGCGCGCGCGAAATCGTAGGCGATGCGGCCGCCTGGGATCAGCTTGCCGAGCCGCGCATCGTAGGGCTCGACCAGCGCGCGATACTGGTCCGACAGGAACAAGAGCTTGGCGTCGCAATCGTCGAGCATCTTCTCGAGCGCGTCGGCCGCCGCCATGGTCGACAGCGGCACGACGCAGGCGCCCGCCCGCAGGCCCCCCATGAAGGTCTCGAGATATTCGATCGAGTTGCCGGCCAGGATCGCGATCTTGTCGCCCTTGCCGATGCCCATGGCGGCGAGCGTGCGCGCGATCTTGTTGATGCGGAGATCGAACTCGCGCCAGGTGCGGCTCCTTCCCTCGCACACCACCGCGCGCTTGCCGGGCCACTGGTTGGCGTGACGGCCAATGCGGATCGGGATCGAGACGAAGTCGGGGAACTCCGCGGGCGACGGCTGCGGCACCAGCAGCTTGTCGGCAAGCGCGTCGGGCGGGCTCATAGCCTTACTTCTTCGGCTCGACCTTTGCCACGGGGCCACCGGCCTTTTTCCAGGCGCCGAGACCGCCCTCGAGATGGGCGACCGGCATCAGGCCCATGTCCTGCGCCGTCTTGGTCGCCAGCGCCGAGCGCCAGGCGCCGGCACAGAAGAAGATGAATTTGGCGCCGCTCTGGAAATAGTCCTTGGCGTAGGGGCTCTCGGGATCGATCCACATCTCGAGCATGCCGCGTGTGACGTTGATTGCGCCTGGGATGCTGCCGTCGCGCCACAGCTCCCGCGGATCGCGGATGTCGATGAAGGTGACGCCCGGCTGCCCGACCAGCTTGATCGCATCGTCGACCGAAACTGTCTCGATCTCGGCGTTGGCCTCGTCGACCATCTGCTGCACGGTCTTCTTCATCTTGAGTGGCATCGCTGTCCTCCCGACCCGATGCTATCGCGTCATCCAGAGCGAAGCGAGCGATCTATACCGAGGCCCCATAGATCCCGATGCTCGGATGACACAGAGGGTCGGGCGGACATCAGAGGACACGGCCTCAGAGTCGTCCTATCTCGAATTCCGCACACGAGAACCCGAATTGCGACAGCCCTTCTTCCAGGTAGTCGCTGAGCAGCGGTTCGCCCATCAGGTAGGCGCCGATGCGACCGGCATGCTCGCGATGGCCCTCGACACGCATCGCCTCCCACTCGCCCATCGTGCCGTCGCCGCGGCCGAGCCGCATCAGGCCGATCAGGTCCGCCTTCTCGTCCTCGTCCAGCTCGGCAATGAAGACGCGGATCTCCTGCGCGACGGGGTTGTCGCCGCTTTCCTCGAGCACATCGATCTCGCGATCGTCGCTGGGATTGGATCCGTCTTCCAGCTCGGTATCGACGTCCTGCACGTCGAACTCGCGCGCCTTGACGATCAGGTAGCAGACTTTCTCGGACGAGATCGACAGGTTCGGCATCACCCCTCCTACTTGGTGGGGACGGACGCCTTCAGCTCTGCCAGCCAGACATCGGGGCTGCCGTCCGAGGGCGCACGCCAATCGCCGCGCGGCGACAGCGAACCGCCCGACGATATCTTCGGTCCATTGGGCAACGCCGAGCGTTTGAACTGGTTGCCGAAGAAGCGCCGCAGGAACAGCTCCAGCCAGCGATGGATCTCCTCCATCGAGTAGGCGCGCTTGGAGGCGGCCGGCACGTTCGCGGGCCATGCGCCCTTCTTTTCGTCATGCCAGGCATTCCACGCCAGGAACGCGATCTTCGACGGCCGATAGCCGAGCCGCGTCAGGTAGAACAGGTTGAAATCCTGCAGCGCATAGGGACCGACGAAGCTCTCGGTCGCCTGCACCGCCCCGTTGTCGCCCGGGATCAGTTCCGGCGAGATCTCGGTGTCCAGGATGTCGTGCAGGATGTCGGCGGTGGTCTTGTCGACGTCGCCCGACGCCGCCACGAAGCGGATCAGGTGCTGGATCAGCGTCTTCGACACCGAGCCGTTCGGATTGTAGTGCGACATGTGATCGCCGACACCATAGGTGCACCAGCCCAGGCCGAGCTCGGAGAGATCGCCCGTGCCGACCACCATGCCGCGATGCTGGTTGGCCAGGCGGAACAGATAGTCCGTGCGCAGGCCCGCCTGCACGTTCTCGAAGGTGACATCGTAGACCTTCTCTCCCTTGGCGAAGGGATGGCCGATGTCGCCCAGCATCTGCTTTGCCGCCGGCTTGATGTCGATCTCGCCCGCGCTGACGCCCAACGCCTTCATCAGCTTCCAGGCGTTGTCGTAGGTTTTGCTGGTCGTGCCGAAGCCCGGCAGCGTGAAGGCCTTCACGTTCGCGCGCGGCAGGCCGAGCTGGTCCATCGCCCGGCAGGTCACGATCAGCGCATGCGTCGAATCGAGGCCGCCCGACACGCCGATGACGGCGCTCTGCGTCCGGCTCGACTGCAGGCGCTGCGCCAGGCCCTGGACCTGGATGTTGTACGCTTCGTAGCAATTGTCGCGCAGCTTGGCCGGATCGGACGGCACGTAGGGGAAGCGCTCGATCGGCCGTTCCAGCATCACGCTGTCGGTTGGCGCGTCGAGCACGAAGTCGATCGTACGGAAGCGCGCAACGCGGTCCTTTTCCTGCAGCGCATTGTCGGCGAAGCCGCCGTTGCGCAGCCGCTCCTGGCGGATGCGGCCGAGATCGACATCGGCCACGACCAGCGTCGAATCCTTCTCGAAGCGCCCGGACTCGGCGAGCTGGTCGCCGCATTCGTAAATCGCCGCGTGACCGTCCCACGCAAGATCGGTCGTCGACTCACCCGGCCCCGACGCCGAGTACGCATAGGCGGCGCTCGCGCGCGCCGACTGGCTGCCGCACAGCAGCCGCCGCAGCTCCGCCTTGCCGATGGTGATGTTGCTGGCCGACAGGTTCAGCAGCACCTCCGCACCGGCGAGCGCCGCATGGCTCGACGGTGGAATCGGCATCCAGATGTCTTCGCAGATCTCGACATGGAAGGTCATCGGCACGGAGCCGGTCGAGCGGAACAGCATGTCGGTGCCGAACAGCGCCGTCTGGCCCGCCAGCACGACCTCGTTCGTGATCGTGTTGGCGCCCGACACGAAGTGCCGCTTCTCGTAGAACTCGCGATAATTCGGCAGGTATGTCTTCGGCACGACTCCGAGGATCCTGCCGCGATGGATGACGATCGCGGTGTTGTACAGCCGATCGGTGACACGCAACGGCGCGCCGACCACCAGGATCGGGAAGAGCGTCTTCGAGGCCTCGACCACCTGGGCGACCGATCGCTCGACCTGCTCGAGCAGCGCGTCCTGCAGCAACAGGTCTTCGATGGCGTAGGACGAAAGCCCCAGCTCAGGAAAGACCATGATCGCGGTGCGGGCCTTGTCGCCTTCTCGGGCGAGCCGCAGCGTCTGGCCGAGATTGAACTCGGCGTCGGCCACGCGGGTGCGCGGAACGCAGCAGGCAACGCGCACGAACTCGTGGGCGTAGAGCGAATAAAAGTTTTGGATCAAGGGATTGTGGTGCAGCGTGGTGGGCGCGACAGGGTTTGAACCTGTGACCCCTGCCATGTCAAGACAGTGCTCTACCGCTGAGCTACGCGCCCGACGCCGCGAAGGCGGTCTCCCTACAATGACGGTTCCGCGTTGGCAAGTGATGGCGGATGATCGGCCAAGTGACTGAGCCGGCTGCCCGCGCTATGAGAATTCAATGAGTTTGTCTCAGGCCGAACACGAATCGTTGGATTGCCGCATCCCCGACCGGCAGCTTCTGCCACTGGTCGTGGCGTCCCCGCATAGCGGGTCGATCTATCCTGCGGAGTTCCTGGCCCAGGCCGCGGTTTCGCTGGCCGCGCTGCGCCGCGCCGAGGACGCCTTCGTCGACGAATTGTTCGCCGGAGCACCCGATCTGGGCATTCCGCTGCTCGCAGCCCGCTTTCCGCGGTCCTACGTCGATGCCAACCGCGAGCCGTACGAGCTCGATCCCGGCATGTTCGAGGGTCCGCTGCCGCGCCCGCTGAACCACCGCACGACCCGGGTCGCCGCCGGGCTAGGCATGATTCCGCGGGTCGCCGCCAGCGGCGAGGCGATCTATCGAGGCCGCGTGTCCTCCAACGAGATCGAGCGGCGGCTCGAGACCTGCTGGCGGCCGTACCATCTGGCGCTATCGACCCTGGTCGAGCAGACCCACGCCCGGTTCGGGGCCGTGCTGCTGGTCGATGCCCATTCCATGCCCTCCTCGGCGTCCGGCCTCGGCCTGCGCGAGCACGGCGTCGACGTCGTGTTGGGCGACAATCACGGCGAGGCCTGCGCCCCCGGCCTGATCGACGGCGTCGAGCGCTGGCTGGCCAGCCAGGGCCTGCGGGTGCGCCGCAATCAGCCCTATGCCGGCGGCTTCACCACCCAGCGCTACGGCCGGCCGGGCGTCGGCCGCCATACCCTGCAGATCGAAATCAATCGCGCGCTCTACATGGACGAAGCGCGCCACACCCAGTTGCCCACCTTCGGCGCCACGCGGCGCCTGATGACCAGTCTGCTCGAGGAGATCGGCGCGCTGGCAACGGTGCAGCTGATTCGGCCAATGGCCGCCGAATAGCGGACCGACTCGTGCAAAAAAAAGGGCCGTGCAAGCACGGCCCGAGTTTAGGGAGGAAACGCCCAAGACGGGCATACAGCAAACAAAGAGGTCGCCGGAGCGACGTTTGCTGCACCCGAAGAATGGTGCACCTGCGAAGGAAATGCAAGGCCGAAAAAGCCCCGGTAATTCACATGTTTACCCGATTTATCGAATGTGTTTGCAGTGTTGCTTTTCTGCAACGCACACAAAACTGAGGACGTTCAACGGGTTAGCGCCGTCACTGTGACGAGTTAGCGTTTCAAAAGGAGACTGACTGTGGCGAAGAAGAAGTTTGTTGTTGCGATGATGATGCACGAGACCAACACCTTCTCGCCGCTCCCTACTCCGATCGAGTCCTTCGCCCGTCAGGGCGCCCTGACTGGCCCGGGCGCCATCAAGGATTCCGAAGGCACCAACACCTCCCTAGGTGGGTTCCTCGAGGTCGCGCGCAAGGCCGGGGCCGAATTCACCGTGCCCATGGCCGCCTCCGCACATCCGTCGGGCCTCGTGACCAGGGCGGCCTACGAGCAAATGACCACGGCGATCGTCGACGAGGTGAAGAAGGGCTGCGACGCCGTCCTGCTGGCGCTGCACGGCGCCATGGTCGCTGAGCACTTCGACGACGGCGAGGGCGAGCTGCTGAACCGTCTTCGCAAGGTCGCCCCCGACGTGCCGATCGCCGTCGCCCTCGATTTCCATACCCAGATGACCGAGGCGATGATCCGAGGCGCCACGATCATGACGGGCTACCGCACCTACCCTCACGTCGACATGGCCGATACCGCGCGCCGCGCCGGCCGCACCCTGCTGCGAATGCTCGATGGCGAGGTCGAGCCGAAGATGGTGTGGGGCACGCGGCCGATCATGAGCAGCTCGCTGGTCCACACGCCCTCGCGCGAGCCGATGAAGACGCTGATGGGCATGGCCAACCAGGCGGAGGATTCGGGGCAGGTGCTGAACGCCTCGGTGTTCGGCGGCTTCCCGCAGGCCGACATCCCTCACCTCGCCCTCTCCTCGGTGATCGTCTGCGACAAGCGCACGGCCGAGGGCGAGATCCTGCTCAACAAGATCCTCGATACGGCATGGGAGAAGCGCGAGGGTTTCCTGTTCCATCCCGAGCCGCTGTCGGTCCAGGTCGCGCGCGCAAAGAGCTACAGCGAAGGGCCGGTGGTGATGGCCGACCACGGCGACAACACCGCCTCAGGGGGCACGCAGGACGTCATGAGCGTGATCGAGGAGGCGATGAAGCAGGGCCTCGAGGATGCGGTCGCCGGCCCGATCTGCGACCCCGCCTGCGTCGACCAGATGATCAAGGCCGGCGTCGGGAACGAGGTGACTCTCGATCTTGGCGGCAAGATCGACATGCCGGCGATGGGTCTCAAGGGCAAGCCGTTGCGCGTCACCGGCAAGGTCAAGGCGATCACCGATGGCACCTTCGTCGTCACCGGCCCGATGGCGACCGGCACCACCGTGCGCATGGGCCGCACCGCCGTGCTCGACACCGGCAAGATGCAGATCGTCGTCTCGGAGAAGCGCGCCGAGCCCTATGACCTCGGCGTCTTCACCCATTGCGGCATCGATCCCCGGCGCAAGAAGTACGTGCTGATCAAGTCGCGCCAGCACTTCCGTGCCGGCTTCGAGCCGATCGCCAAGCACATCGTGATGTGCGACGGCGACGGCTGCACCGCCTCCGACCTCAAGCTCTTCAAGTACGAGAAGGTCAAGCGACCGCTCTATCCGTTCGACCTCGACATGCGGCTGGGCCAGAACGAGCAATAACACTCATATCCCTCTCCCCTGTCAGGGGGAGAGGTTAGGAGAGGGGTTGCACGAGCTGTCGAAGCCCCCTCTCCCAGCCTCTCCCCTTTAGCGGGGGAGAGGAGGAAGAATGAAAGGATAGCTTCAATGCCCACGTACGATTTGATCATCCGCAACGGCCAAGTGGCCGACGGCACCGGCAAGAAGCTGTTCGCTGCCGACGTCGCGGTGAAGGGCGACCGTATCGCCGCCGTCGAGGCGCCGGGCTCGCTCAAGGGCACCAACGAGATCGACGCCAAGGGCAAGGTCGTGGCCCCGGGCTTCATCGACGTGCACACGCACGACGACACGGCCCTGATCGACAACCCGACCATGGCCATGAAGGTAAGCCAGGGCGTCACCACCGTGGTCTGTGGCAATTGCGGCGTCTCGGCCGCGCCGTACACCCGACCCGACATCGGGCACTGGATGTCGCTGATCATCAAGAAGAAGGAGAACCTGTCGAAGGACTTTGCCGAGTTCGCCGGCAAGGTCGAGGCCGCGAAGCCCGCGATCAACGGCGCCTTCCTGATCGGGCACGGGACGCTGCGCATCAACATGATGGGCGACGACCTCAACCGCGAAGCCACGCAGGCCGAGATCGCCCGCATGCGCGGGCTGCTCGACCAGAGCCTCGAGCAAGGCGCGATCGGCATGTCGAGCGGCCTGTTCTATGCCGTGTCGAATGCCGCCTCGACCGCCGAGGTGGCCGAAGTGGCGCAGCCGCTCGGCAAGTGGGGCGCCGTCTACACCGCCCACATGCGCGATGAGGGCGATCACATCATCAAGGCGATGGACGAGACCTTCGAGATCGGCCGCCGCGCCCATGCCGAGGTCATCGTCTCCCACCACAAGTGCTCGGGCCGGCAGAACTTCGGCCGCATGAAGGAGACGCTGCCCAAGTTCACCGAGGCGATGAAGACGCAGCAGATCGCCTTCGATGTCTATCCCTACATCGCCGGCTCGACGATCCTGCGCACCGACATGCTGGAGCGGGCCGACAAGGTGCTGATCACCTGGTCGGACAAGGTGCCGGGCCTGAGCGGCCGCGACCTCGCCGACATCGCCAGGGAGATGGACTGCTCGATGAAGGAAGCGGGCGACCGCATCCAGCCGGCCGGCGCCATCTACTTCATGATGGACGAGAAGGACGTGCAGGCGGCGATGAGCCATCCCGGCGCGATGATCGGCTCGGACGGCATCCCGTTCGATGCCCATCCGCATCCGCGCCTGTGGGGCACCTTCCCGCGCGTGCTCGGCCACTACTCGCGCGACCTCAAGCTGTTCCCGCTGGAGGACGCGGTGCGCCGCATGACGTGCTACTCGGCGCAGCGCTTCCATCTCACCGCCCGCGGCCAGATCAAGAAGGGCTACTACGCGGACATCTGCGTGTTCGACCCGGCGACGGTGATCGACACCGCGACGTTCGAAAAGCCGACGACGCCGGCGGCCGGCATCGACACGGTGCTGTGCAACGGCGCCATCGCCTGGCGCGACGGCAAGCCCGGCGGTGGCCGCGCCGGTCGCGCCCTCAACCGCCAGCAAATGCAGGACGAAGCGAAGGCTTAGTCTTGCGCCGGGGGCGCGCCACTCCAGTGGCGCGTCATGAAGCCGATGCCCCACAAAGGTTGGCACTCACGAAACTACCTGCCGCACTTCGATTCGCAGGATGTCGTTCAATTCGTGACGTTCCGGCTGGCCGACAGCCTGCCCAAGGCAGCTCTGGCGCGACTGGAGCGTGACAACCAACCGGAATCATTGCGTCACGAGATGCTTGATCATGGCTGGGGCGCTTGCTGGTTGAGGTCGGAGCCCATTGCGAACCTAGTAGAAGACGCCTTCTTGGTGTTCGATGGCAGCCGCTATCGTCTTCACGCATGGACGATCATGCCGAACCACGTGCACGTCCTCTTTACAGTTCTTCCCGAACATCCTCTGGGAACGGTCATCAGTTCGTGGAAGCGTTTCACCGCTCGCAAGGCTAACGAACAACTCGGTCGCTCGGGTGCCTTCTGGCAAACGGAGTACTGGGACCGCTTCATTCGAAGCGACACCCACTTCAGCGATACCGAGGACTATATCGATAATAACCCGGTCAAGGCGGGGCTCGTCAGCGAGCCTCGGCTCTGGCCATATGGCAGTGCTCGCCTAAAGACATGACGCGCCACTGGAGTGGCGCGCCCCCGGCGCAAGAAAAAGAAAGGCCCGCGGGGAGCGGGCCTTTTCACATCCTCAGTCGGCGCCTTCGTCGCGGCGGGTACGTTCGAGGCGCTCGTGGCGCTCCTGCGCTTCCACCGACAGCGTGGCGATCGGGCGAGCTTCGAGGCGCTTCAGCGCGATCGGCTCACCGGTCTCCTCGCAGTATCCGTAGGTGCCTTCCTCGATCGACTTGAGCGCCGAATCGATCTTCGAGATCAGCTTGCGGAAGCGATCGCGAGTCCGGAGCTCCAGGGAGCGGTCGGTCTCGGCCGTGGCGCGATCCGCGAGGTCAGGCTGCGCCAGGCTTTCTTCCTGCATGTTCTGAAGAGTCTGGTTGGATTCCTCGATCAGTTCGGCTTTCCACTTCAGCAACTTCTGACGGAAGTACTCTTGCTGAATGGGGTTCATAAAAGGTTCGCGGTCCGTCGGCCGGTAATTCTGCGGCAACGTAATCGACATCGTTGGCAACTCCACTCCCCAGCGACCACACCAACGTCCGCCTCGAGCGAAGGCGGACCTCCAGAGGCGGGCGGAGTATTAAGGGGCGGTCGATTGCTCTGCAAGGTTGAACCCGTACCGACTCCCCCAGTAGTAGTGCAGTGCAGCAAAATTGATGCCGGAGATTTGAACTGCCGCGCGAAGGCTTATGGCAATAGTTCGAAAACGGCTACCGCGCTGCATCAGAAGCGGAACTTGCCCACCCTATGCGTGAAAAACCATCCCCGTCCGCCCTCTCCCCGGGCGACTTCGTACGCCATCCCGACCGACCGGACTGGGGCTTGGGGCAGATCCAGTCCATGATCGGTCGCCGCATCACGGTCAACTTCGAGAATGCCGGGAAAGTCCTGATCGACGGGTCCGTGGTCGAGCTCGAGCCAGCCGAGCCTCCGCGGCCTTGAGGTCCTCGGGCGTGTTGATGTTGACAAAGGGCGCCGGGTCGCCCGGCCAGACCAGCTCGGCCTGGGCATGGCGCTCGCCGAACTGACCGACCCGCCGCATCCCCTCCTCCAGGATCGCCCGCCTCAGATCCTCGACCAGCTTCACCGACCACACGCCGAGCGACGGCTCGCGATGGCGGCCGTGGCGGATCACCAGCACGTCCGGTTCGGGTACATGCATGTGGCCGCACAGGCGCACCGTCAGGTCGAGCGGCAGGAACGGCACGTCGGCCGGCGCAGTCAGGATCCAGCCGGCATGGGGGTGATGCTTCAGCGCCCATTCCATGCCGGCGAGGATGCCGGCCAGTGGGCCCAGGCGCCGGCCCTCGCGCCTGGCGGCGCGCCGGATGTCGGGCGGATCGGGAATGACCGGCACGCCCAGCCGCTTGAAGGCAGGGTCGGGATCGTTGGCCACCACGACGAGGTCCATCACCTGCGGACGGAGCCGTTCGACGACATGCGCCACCATCGGCTTGCCCCCCAGCAGCCGTAATGGCTTCTTCACACCCTCGCCCATGCGCCGGCCCTCGCCCCCCGCCAGGACGACGCCGACCAGCGCGCCGGCGCGAACCGGCGCAAAGGGACCGCGCGCGTTGACCACCATGCCCGCACTATGCGAAGCGCTGGGACACGCACAAGTGAGAACACTCGAGTCAGAACACACAGGGGGACGTCCGATGGCTCTCAGCATTCCCAAGGTCGCGAACTGGCTGGCGCAGGTCGACAAGGCGCGCGCGGTGGTCGGCCGCTGGCCGGCGCAGTTCGAGACCGACGACGAGCGCCTGGCCTACAAGGTCCAGGACGCCTTCCTGAAGAAGCAGATGGTCAAGCAGGGCCCGCTGGCCGGCTACAAGATCGCACTGACCTCGCCGCAGATCCTGCAGCAGACCGGCCTCAAAGGCCCCTGCTACGGCCCGATCCGCAAGAAGCGCGTGTTCGAGCACAAGGCCAGCGTGCGCGCCGACCGCTGGACGCGGCTGGGCGTCGAGCTCGAGGTGATCTTCGTGATGGGCCGCGACGTGCCGAAGCCGAAGACGCCCTACGACAAGGACACGGTCGCCGAGTATGTCGGCGAGGCGCGGGCGGGCTTCGAGCTGATCGAGGACCGCGGGGCCGACTACAGCCGGTTGGCCGTCAACCCCTTGATCATGGATGCCGGCTGGAACGGTGGCTCGCTGCTCGCCAGGCCGAACAAGAACTGGCGCGACCTGCCGATCGACAAGCTCGACGGCTCGATCTCCATCGACGGCGTGGAGGTGCGCACCGGCCACTCGGGCGACGTGCTGGGCCATCCCCACAACGCCCTGGCGTGGCTCGCCAACAAGCTCGGCGAGCACGGCAAGCAGCTGAAGAAGGGCATGATCGTATCGAGCGGCAGCATGGTCGCCTGCCAGTTCGTCCCGCCCGGCAGCACCGCCACCGGCAAGATCGAGGGCCTGGGTGAGGTCACCCTGAAGTACGAGCTGCCGAAGTAGTCGGCCCCCCAACCCGCCCCGCATTATCCACGGCAAATGGCAAAACACCGGTGAGGGGAAGGTGGGAAGAATCGGCTAAAAGCCCTGTACCATCGGCATTGGAGGCTTCCCACGCGGGTGGGAAGTTGTGGGAAGTCCGAAGGCCCTACCGAACCTCCCGCACCCACGCCGTCTGGGCGATTGACGGATCGGGGCGGAGTTGCCGCCAGGACAGGCGGCGGACGGCGTCGCGGCCGACTACCAGGGCGTCATAGTCGCCCGGGAAGAGCTGGGCGATCGCCGGGTCGAGGGCGTTGAGGCCGCCGGCATAGGCGCCGAACGCCGGCAGGATCACCCTCTGGCCATCGGTCAGGAAACAGCGGCGGCGGATGCCCCGCCCCTGGACCGTCAGCGCCGCGACCGGATGATAGTGCCCGGAAACCTCGCCCTCGGCCGGGCCGAATATCGCCTCGTGGCGGAACACCAGCGGGCTGTCGGCGACCTCGACCGCGACATGGCCCCAGCCCTCGGGCGGCGGGGCCGGATCGTGGTTGCCGGCGATCCAGACGAATTGCGTTCGCCGGGTCAGCCGCTCGATCTCCGCCCGCTCGCCCTCCGGCAGGCGGTCGATGGCGGTGCGGTCGTGGAAGGAATCGCCTAGGCACACCACCGTCTCGGGGTTCAGCAGGTCGACCAGGGCGCCGAGCATGGCCAGGGTATGGCGCGTGTCGTGGCGCGGCAGCAGCTTCCGGGCGTTGACGGCGTAGGATGAGCCTTTCTCCAGATGCAGGTCGGCGACCGCCAGCAGCCGCCGCGCCGGCCAGTGAAGCGCGCCGGCCGGCCACGCCTCCAGCCGCTCGCCGGCGCACAGGAACTCAAAGGGGCTCACGGCTGTTGCCATATGCGCGCCACGAACCCTGCGCAAGGTCTCCCGATGCGACAGCTCGTGTGCCTCCTCGCCGCGTCCGCGGTGCTCCTTCCAGCTGCGGCCGGCGCGCAGATGCTGCCGCACCGTGCCGAGTATGCGCTGCGCCTGGGCGATGCGGTCAACGCGCCGCGCATCGGCACGGCAACCGAGGACCTGACGCAGGATTGCGCCGGCTGGCATCTCAAGCGCGACATCAGCACCGAGATCGCCATCACCTCCTCGTGGAAGCTGAACCTGCTCTCCAGGCTCGATGGCGAGGAGCGCCGGGACGGCAGCGATTTCCGGTTCCGCACCGTGCAGAGCCAGAACGGCGCCGAGCACGAGATGCGCGGCCGGGTGCGGCGCACCGACAAGGAGGTGCGCGCCGACATCGACTATCCGAGTGGGCCGCAGCAGCTCGTGCTGCCGCCCCCGACCCTGATGCCGGTCGCGGCGCTCAACAAGGTGATCGAGCGCCTGCGCGGCGGCGCCGCATCCTTCCCGTCGATGACATTCGACGCCGAGGTCGTCGGCGATGCGTTCCTCGTCGATGTCGACCAGCTCGATCCCGGCGTGCTGCGCGGGCCCCGTCCCGGCGAGCGGCCGATCGCAGTTCCCGGGCGGTCCTGGCCGGTGTTCATGAGCTTCACCCGCGGCCGCGACCAGCAGCAGCGGCCGATGTTCACCCTGAAGACGGAGCTCTTCGACTCCGGCATCCTCGACCGTCTGACGGTCGATACCGGACTGGTGACGGTGACCGCCGATCTTACCGCGCTGGAGATGCGCAAACCGCCGGCCTGCCCCCGTTCCTAGGGGGGCTCCTGGGGCGAACGGACGTTTTGCAGGCGCATTTCGAGCCTATATAACGGTCACAACAAGGCGCCCGGGCAGGGGTGGCGGCTAACAGGGAAGGCTCGAGGTGCATTCAGGACCGTCCGGAAGCGGAACGACCGCCTCCGCCAAAATTTCCTTCGGCCGCCTCATCGCCTACGCCACCTTGCAGCTGCCGCTCGCCATGGCCGCGCTGCCGGTCGTGCTGAATGTCAGCCACTTCTATGGCGAGGTCCTGAAGTTCTCGCTCGAGGTCATGGGGCCGATCTTCATCGGCTGCCGCATCATCGACGCCGTCCAGGATCCCGTGATCGGCCTGATCAGCGACCGGTTCAGTCGCCGCGGGCCGCGCGGCCGCCTGCTGTTCGTCGGCCTGATGACACCGGTGCTGGCGGGCGGCTTCTACATGCTGTTCGATCCGCCCGACGCCTGGTTCGGCAGCGAGCTGCTGATGGGGGTCTGGCTGACGCTGGCGCTGCTGCTGGTCCATTTCGGCTATTCGGGCGTGTCGATCAGCTATCACAGCCACGGCGCCGAGCTCGCCGACGACTACAACGAGCGCACCCGGGTCACCGTCGCGCGCGAGGTGTTCGGCCTGATCGGCATGACCTGCGCCGTCGTGCTGCCGGTCGTGCTGACCTCGCCCAAGATGTTCGGCAATACCACCGGCTACATGATGCTGGGGCTGATCTTCCTGCCGATCTGCCTGGTATTCAGCCTGCCGACCTTCGCCTGGGCCGGCCCGTCGGTCCATCCGCCCGTCGTCCATGGCGAGCGCAACGCCTTCATCGCCTTCTTCTCGCCGCTGAAGAACCCGTTGTTCCGCCGCCTGCTGCTGGTGTTCGTGGTCAACGGGTCGGCGCTCGGCGTCGCCGTGACGGTGATCCTGTTCTATGTCGAGCACGTGCTGGCCGGCACCAAGCTCCACGCCGGCATCATCCTGCTCACCTACTTCGTCGCCGGCGCCGTCTCCGTGCCGATGTGGCTGCTGCTGTCCAAGAAGCTCAGCAAGGCCGCCGCCTGGTTCTCCGGCATGATCTGCTCGATCGTCGGGATGGGCCTGGCGATCTTCCTGGGCCCGGGCGACTTCTACTGGTTCCTCGTCATCTCGGTGATCACCGGCCTCGGGATCGGCGCCGACTATGGGCTGCCGCCCTCGATCCTTGCCGACGTGATCAATTCGGAGGAAGGCGGCGACACCAAGGGCAAGACCGGCACCTACTTCGGCCTGTGGGCGCTGGCGACCAAGCTCGCCACGGCGCTGGGCGCGGCCCTGTCGTTGCCGGTGGTGGCGCTGCTCGGCTTCAATCCGGCGGCAGGCCGATACAGCACGACCGCGCTGGTCGTGGTCTATGTCGTGCTGCCGGTGCTGATCAAGATCGCGGCGGCACTGCTGATCTGGTTCGTGCGCATCGAGGCGCTGCGCGGCTCGGTGCGGGACGAGATGCGGCGCGCCTGATCAGCGCCTGCCGCTGTCCTGATCGTCCCGGCCGTCCTTGGGCCAGCCCATCGCCGCCGTCGATTCGATGACGCGCAGCACGTCGCGCAGCTCGCGCATCGTCCACGGTGGCAGCATAACCTCGCGACGCGAGACGAAGGCCACCACGGCGGCGCCCAGCTGGCGCACCGATGACGCGATCGCGCTCGCCACCACGACCGCCTGAAGCAGGCCGATCAGGGTCAGCAACAGGGCGGCCATGCCGAGCACCAGCGCGGTCTTGCGGAACGGCTCCTCGATCACCGAGGTCGGCACCGCGACCGACGCCGTCCAGCCGCTGATCGTCGAGCGCTGGAAGGAATTGCTCATCTTCACGCCGTCGCGCGAGACGACGTCGAACAGACCGCTCGCCCGGCCGCTGTTCACCGCTGCGACCAGCGGCTCCTGCGCGCGCACGCCGACCAGCGTGTCGGCATCGCGGCTGCGCGCCAGGATCGTGGCGTGGCGGTCGACGATGGCGGCTCGCCAGCTCTCGCGCATGCCGGCCTCGCCGAACAGCTTCTGCAGGTGTCGCGTGTTGACCCCGCCCGTCAGCACGCCGATCAGCTCGCCGTCCCGCAGCACTGGCACCGAGATGTAGTACGGACCGGGCTTGCCGTCGGGCGTCCGCTGCAGATCCGACACGAACAGCGGCTGGCCGCTCATCACGGCGGCGACGCCGACGGACTCGGCGCTGGGGAACGGCGGACCGCTCTCGGGCATCGACACCAGCAGCTTGCCGTCCCGATCGAACACGCCGATCGATTCGAAGGCGCGCAGGCGGGCAAGGCCGAGGACGCGGCGGACGACGTCGGGTGCCGCGTCCTGCAGGCGCGGCGACAAGGCGATGCCGTTGAGGAAGCCCGCCATGCCCTCGATGTCGCGGTCGATCAGATGGCGGAGATTGTTGGCGACGTCGACGCGCTGCGCCTCGACCGTGCGCCGCTCGGCGTCGGCATAGTGCCACGCCAGGACGCCGGCCAGCACGAGCATCGGCACCAGGACGGCAGCGATCAGCAGCACGAGATAGGCGCGGATCGAGAGATCGGCGAACACGCGCCGGGCCGGACGCGATGGCAATGAGGTCCCCGCTGTCATCGATGACCTACGGCTTGAACGGCCGCGGGTCGCCGCCCTCCGGCGGCCAGATCCAGTCGTAGCGGAACACGGCCGAGCCGGGCGCGATCTCGCCGAAGGCGGCGCGCATGGCGAACACGTCGGCGTCCCTCACTTCCACCTGGTCGCCCTCGTCGCCCATCGCGG
>Ga0070738_10001608_pt1 | contig 43163 bp, 32 predicted proteins | sample Coa_R2_2_FD_66446 | JGI IMG/M metagenome (GOLD analysis project Ga0070738, IMG submission 66446) | Surface soil microbial communities from Centralia Pennsylvania, which are recovering from an underground coalmine fire - Coalmine... | ecosystem: Environmental > Terrestrial > Soil > Unclassified ...
TCTGGCGGCCGCCAGCGCCGCCAGAGCCGTCGCCGTCGTGAAAATGCGGTTGCCATCGAGGAATAGCGGGCCGGCTTGCTCCCGGTTCCACGGATCTTCGCAGGCGCGATCCGTCAGACGAAGCAGCGCGGAGCTAGGCCAGCCGCCATCGGGATCCTGCGCGGCCACCAGCGCCGAGACGCCAGCCTCGTCCGCGTGCCCCAAATGAGCGCTGCTCATAATCCGCAGGCTCTGTTCAAAGCAATTCCGCGCTGCGATGGCCCGAAGCGCACGCAGCGCCCTGTCTGCGTCTATGGCCTCATCTGCGCGCCGCACCACCGCTAGACTGGCCTCAATCGAGTAGAGCCGCGAATCCCACCAGTAGGAATGCCAGAGCCCGTCCGGCGCCGTGTTTTCCAACAGCCATTCCACTCCGCGCGCCACGCATCGCTCGCCGGCGCCGAACCGCGTCAGCAGAGCCGACACGGCCGTAGCCGTTACTTCCGGGTGGGCTGCGGTCCATGCTCCAAATGCGCCGGGCGGCAGAAACGTAGCGAAGCCGCCGTCCGCGCGCTGAAATGCGAGCAGCCGCTCGAAACACCGGTCTGGCGCGGAAAACCCCACAGAGGAAAGGAACAGAATCGCGAGCGCGGTTGAATCCGCGTCCGGCCCGAGCTCTTCCCGGTACCCCCAGCCTCCTTCAGCGAACTCATGCGCGCGCAGCCAAAAGGCGGCTCTCTTCAAAGCCGTGGATGCGGTCTCGCTGTCAAACGGAGCTAGGCGGTAACCTACGTAGGCCGTGGTCCAGATTGTCGATTCTCCCGGCGGCAATTGCCAGTCCGTCCAAAAACCGCCTTCCGATTGCCGCGAAATCAGAAATTGCCGGCCCTTCAGCGCCGCGCGCTCGATCCAATCGGTCATTCCGAGATTCCCGGGCCTGGATTCAGATAGACGGTCGAATAGGGTTCCTCGCCGCGCACGCCCACGCCGACGTAGGCATGAAGCTTCGGCGCGCTCGCCTTGGGCGCTGCGCCGAGCAGTTCGACCATGTCCAGATACAAACCGGAATCCATCCCTTCGCTCTCGATCCATGCTTGGCTGCGCCGCGCCGCCTCCGCGTCGTTCAAGTAGGCGCAATGGGCGCACAACTCGAATTTTGGATTCATCGCCCCGCCCGGCTCGAATTGAAACGAGCAGACAGCGGACCGCAACGGATATTGCCGCTCCTCGCCAATTGTGGCGAGCGTATAGCGATCGATAAGGTCGCCGGCTTGAGCCGTAGCGGAAATATTCTCAAACAGATCCCGGTAGTCGCGCCATCTCAAGCCATAGCCGCTAAAGTAGGTTCGCGCGCTTACGGGATGGTGCGCCGAAATGGTGAAGGCTGTTCCCAATGGCGTGAGCGCCGGCGAAAGAGCTCCCTTAACGCGCTTCCACGAATCCCCTTGGCCGCAAAACTCCGCCGCGGTTTGCGCGCAACTCCAGGGGTGCTGATCCTCGCCGAATCGGGTATTCACGTAGATCGTCAGGGCCGGCCCGCCCGCGGGCGGAAAGCTCGCGCCAATCCAATAGACGCCCGGCCCGCTCCCGCTCCTCCGGGTCCCTTTTCGGGGCGCCAACTGAGGCATCAGATCCAGCACGCGTTTCGTCTCCGGTTCCAGGCCCAGCCGTTCTGAGACATCCGCAATCGTCTGCACCCCAACCTCGGCGCGCTCGGCGTCATTCAATGACGGCGAGCCCGCCTCGCCCAGGAACTGGAGCGCGGCGGCGCGCCCGCGCTGCAGCGCCAGAGAAAACTGAATGGCCGTGCCGTCCCGGTTGAGCCGGCACCCCTCTGGACGCTGGCGTCCCGGAGCCATCGAGAGCGATTCGCGGCAGATCCGGTCGTAAGTGTCGAGAATTTCTCCGCGGCGGCCGGAAAGCCCGAATCGCTCCGTCAACCGCAGCAGCTTTCCGCGCACCGCGGTAAACACGGTTTGCGTCGCCACGCGGCCTCCGCTACTTGAGCGCGATTCTTCGCAGCCCGGGCCGGGAGGATCTTCCCGCGCCGCCGGGGCCGTCGTCCGCCTTCTCCAGCTTCACCACGATTCGCGATGCCGCCTTGGCCTCGAAAATGACGGCTTGTCCCGGCTGTGCCTCCACCCTCGCCGGTTCCAGCGATTTCGCTCCGCAAGACACCCGAGCGGGCGGCGGCGGAACGTATGGTTTGGTTCCGATCTTCGGATACGGCACCACGATTTGTCCCGTCGCCTTGGTCAGCGTATTCGAGATGGAATACGTTCCCGGCCGCAAGAGGATCGCCGTAAACAGGTCGCCTTCGCCCAGGACCCTGCTGTCGTAGCCTTTGTCGCTCTGGTCCGCATCGATGCGCCGGACGTGAACGTAGTAGCCGCCGGATCCGCCCGAGACGCGGAACAGCACGTACCCCTTGGGATTTACCGTCAAATGCTTGCCGGCCGGACCCCCTTGGCCGCCGCAGCCGCAACCAGCCCCCCCTGCCGGCGAGGCGCCGGGGCCCGCCGCTGGAGTTGCGGACGACGCCAAATCCACCGTCACTTGCGCCGCCGGACTGTCATTGTCCGCCGTGATGAAACACACTCCCTCCACGGTCTCTCCGCGGTGCAAGGCCACCCGGTACTGGCCCGGCGCCCCCAACGAGTGGACGATCGACCCCAGCATCGTCAGCGAACCGCTATCCAGCCCGATTTGATTGTAAAGATTCGGATCAATGGTGAATGGCATGGCTCAAGCTCCTACATTGGCTTCGACAATCATTTCCTTCGAGTTTACGTGCGAATCGAGATCGCGAATCGGGATCTTCACGGGTATCAATCCTCCTCCCGTAATGATGGGAAACGGGTCCTCGAATTCGTAAATCGGATTCTGAGAGGCGAAATAATCCGCCACCGCTGTCTCGATGATGCCGAGCAGATCGAAGGTGTTGCCCAACAGATCCTGGATGAAGCTGGTGATGTCGTCGACGAACCCAAGGATGGTCTTGAGCATGTCGAGAATCGGCCCAAACAAGGCCAGCAAGACGTCTTTCAGCCAGTCCGGGCCCGGAAGAAGGTTCTTGATGGCGTCCGTCACCAGGTTATCGATGATATTCGCCAGCGACGCGGGAAGATCGATCGGATCTACGTGCACGAAAACCGGGTTGAGAAAGATTCGCCACTTGTTGGGATGGCCGTGGTCCTCCGCATCCAGATCCGTCCAACTCGGATCGCGCGCCGGGTCGACGAAATACGACGCCGCCAGATTGGCTTTCACGTCCGAAATCTTCGACACCAGGCCGCTCAAATCGATCGGCAGGCAGATCGAGCCGAGGCAAATTTCCGGTATTCCCACCAGACATCCGTTCCAAGGATCGGGCACCGCGCAATAAGGGCCGATGCAGGGCAGATTGAAGCACAAAGTTAGCTTGAGCGTATCCCACTCGACCAAAAGATTTTTTACTTCCACCGTATCGTCGTCGTTGAGTTGCACCGAGCCTCCGCTTAAGTGCATGCTCGCCGAATAGCTGGCGGAAAACGGCCCGAAGCTCCCGCTGTCGGACTTCGAAAAAGTAAACTTGTCTCGCAGCGCGTTGAACAGCTTCGTGAAGGCGTTTGCCGATGCAGCGATGGTGATATGTTTCATTGCGTCTCTCCTAAACCGCCATCGTGATGAAGACTTTGAGCGTGTCGTTTTCGATGGCCGGATTGTTGGGCACAGGCGGGTTGGGCGTGGGCGCGAGCGTCACCGTCGCCAGCCCAAATAGCGGGAAGCTGAGTCCCAGCGCGCTCAGAGCGATGGCCAGTTTCTCCCGCAAAATAATGTTGGCCGCCGTCTTGACGTAACAGTTGAAGTTGTCCTCCAATTTGTCCGGCTTGATGTCCACCGTGTCGATATCGTCCACTTTGCCGAGCAGAGCTCCGTTGGCGTGCTCGAAGTGGCCGATCACGAATACGTCCAGGCAGAAGCAGTCCGGTCGGCCGCGCAACGTCACGGGCTTCCCATCCCCTTGCGCGGCGCCAGTTACGGATGCCTGCGTCCCGCCCACCGGGATCACTTGCACCTCCTCGTCCGGAGCACACTCCAGGCCGCCGCAGATGCGGAATTGAAAGCTGAAACGCTGCGCCGGCAGGGGCGGATGAAGCTCGGCGGGCAGAGCGATCTTGTTGCCGGGGTGAAAATCAATCAAAGCCTTGGTAAGCTGCGCGCAAAATCCAATGGAGGCAGGGGGCGAGTCCGCTCCGATGTACGGCACGGGCGGCTCGACATGGAAGATCGGATTGTTGTGGCTGACGACGTCCTTGGTGAACTGGGGCTGGCTGCACCACAGCTTCGGATTATTCGCCACGTCCGCCGTGGCGAAATTGAACCATGAAGGGCGCTGCCTCATGACGTGCTGGACCACCAGATTCACCCCATCTTCATGCACTGCGAGAAATAGATCGCAATTGTCCGTAAATGCCATCGCGGTCCTCCTGTTTGTGTGGCGTGCTTTGCTCGATTTCGTTGCGCCCTCTCGCTCCTTGCATTCTTCCGGCCAACGGAATTCCTTTGATTCGACGGAGAGAGAGCGCCTGGGGCCTAACCGCGCGGATAGGATCTCGCCGGGCCGTCTCACCAAATCGCGAGGGCGGGCGGGCCGCGTCTACTTTTTGACGCTGTTTTGACGCCGCTTAATTGACTCTGCCAAGCGTCTGGGATACGCTGTCTCTGTCGTCAAAGGGGAGGTGGAACCCTCACAGGGCTAAGGGGTCAACCGGCGCGATTTCATCAATTGACCGGCCGTTTAAACGGGACTTTTTGTTATTTTCCGGAGGCCCTTTATGCGCTCCCCGTCTATCGCCATACGCAACGTTGCGTTTGGATTCGTTGCGTTCGGATTGGCCGCCTTCGCTCAAACCGATCGCGGCACAATTACCGGTACGGTTTCCGATCCCGCCGGCGCCGTAATTAGCGGCGCCTCGGTGGAAGCTAGAAATATCGCTACCGACGCGGTTTATCCCGCCGCCACTTCGACAACCGGCAATTACACCATCGCTCAACTGCCGGCTGGCGCTTATGAGCTGACCGTCACGGTCACGGGCTTCAAGAAGTTCGTCCGCACCGGCCTGACGGTGGAAGTGGCCGGAACTCTCCGCGTAGACGCCTCCTTGGAGGTCGGCGCGCCTAGCGAAAGCGTCACAATCACGGCGGAGGCGCCGGCGCTCAAGACCGAAGGCGGAGAGGTAAGCTACAATCTCCCCACTTCCACTCTGGACGACCTGCCGGTCCTCAATATGTTCGGCGCGGCCGCCGGCATCGGATCGGCCAACGCCTTGGGCAATATCCGCAATCCGCTTTCCGCGGTCCAACTGCTGCCGGGCGCGCGCGTCACCACGGATACGATTTTGCGCATCAACGGAATGCCCTCCAACTCGCAATCCATAAACATTGAAGGGCAAGACGCCACCAACGGATTTTTCAAGCAGCAGAACCAAATCAACCAAGCCGGCGTCGAGGCGATTCAGGAAGTGGCCATCCAAACCAGTAATTTCTCCGCCGAGTATGGCCAAGCCGGCGGCGGCTATTTTAATTACACGATGAAATCCGGCTCCAATCAGCTTCACGGCAGCGGTTACGACTATTTCGCCAATGAAGCCCTCAACGCCGGCCTGCCCTTCACGATCAACCCCAACAAACCGAATCAACTCGTCCGAAACCCGCTCCGGCAGAACGATTATGGATTCACTTTGGGCGGCCCGCTCTCCCTCCCCAAAATCTATAGCGGCCATGACCGCACGTTCTTCTTTTTCAGCTTTGAGCAGTTCCGTCAAAGCGCCGTGACCACCAGCTCCTATGCCACGGTTCCCACGCTGGCGCAACGCGGCGGCGACTTCTCCGCCGCGCTGAACGCGCAAGGCCCGCCCGTTTGCAACGGCCCGGATCCGGCCGGCCAAATGGTTTGCCTCAACGAAGTCTTCGACCCCAGCAGCACGCGCACCGTCAATGGCGCCCAGGTGCGGACTCCCTTCCCCGGCAATATCGTTCCGCTCAACCGGATGGATCCAACGGCGTCGATCATTCAGAACATGATTCCCCTGCCCAACGCGCCTGGCCTGTTCAACTACGACGTGCCGCCGTACTCGAATTTCCGGCATACGACCATTCCCTCGCTCAAAATCGATCAGAATATCCGCCAGAAGATGAAATTGTCGGCGTACTATTCCGCGAACAAGACTTTTTCGCCGGAAAACAATGGCTTCACGCAACCGTTTACCGCCTTGCAGCCGCAAAACGCCTTGGCCCAGACCACCCGCGTCAACCTGGACACTACCATCACGCCGACGTTGCTGCTCCACATCGGCGTGGGCTATTTGCACACTTCGAATCCCCAGACCGCCCCGGCCGTCGACCAGAAACAAATTTTTCCCTACGGCGTGCCCTTTACCGTGAGCAACTATTTTCCTTACCTCGCCGGCATGTGGAGCGGGCTTGGCGGCGGATGGTCCGGCGGCGGCCCGTTCCCCACGCTGAATACGGGCGTCGCGTTCACTCTCACCCCGGTTCAAAACGATTACAAGCCCACGGCCAACGCCAGCCTGACCTGGGTCAAAGGCAACCACACATACAAACTCGGCGCGACTGGGTTGTTCGAGGGCATCCAAAGCGTGAACGAGAGCCGCGCGGACGGGCAATTTGGATTTGCCCAGTCAACCACCTCCGACCCGTGGCAAAACGGCCAGCCCTTCGCGAATACCGCCAGCAGCGGGTTCGGATACGCCAGCTTCTTCCTTGGCGTGACCTCCAGCGTCTCCACGGCGGCTCCCGCCGATGTGCGTTTGGGGATGCACAGCTTCGGCTTCTACGCGCAAGATAGTTGGAAAATCACGCGCAAACTGACCTTCGATTACGGCATCCGGTACGACTACTCGACGGAGTGGACCGAACAATATGGGCGCATGCAGAATGCCGCTTTCAACCTCCCCAACCCGGTGATCGGCGGACGCATCGGCAGCGTGGAGTACGGAGCCACGTGCCGCTGCCAATTTCAGCACAACTACCCATACGCGGTCGGACCGCACCTGGGAGTCGCCTATCAGATCACGCCGAGGACCGTGTTCCGCGCGGGCGGCGCCATCTCCTATGCCGCCACCTCGGATCAAGCGGGGCTCAACAGCAGCGCGGGCGACTTCTACACCATCGGTCCGGCGGCCTACGGCGCCTCGGCGGGGAATTTGATGTATGGCGACCCGGAGGGGCCCGGAAACCACTTGGGAAATCCTGTCGTCCATTGGCCCAACTTTACTCCCCAATATCCCGTTCCCGCCGCGCCCGGGGTAATCCCGCCCTCCTCGCCCTTCGTCTCCATTGCCCCCAATACGGGCAGGCTCCCGCGCACCTTTCAGTGGAGCCTGGGCTTTCAGCAGCAGCTCACGCGGAGCCTGGTGGTGGACGCGGCTTACGTCGGCAACCGGGGCGCCTACTGGGCGGCGCCTTTGCTGGCCGGCCTGAATTACAACGCCTTTACGCCCCAGGGTCTGTTGTCGCAGTACGGCTTGAACGTGCAAAACCCGGCCGACACCGCCCTTCTGAATACGCAGATCAATTCGCCGCTGGTGCTTGCGCGATTTCCCTACCTCGCAAATCCAGCCAGCGTCTATCCCGGATTCCCCAACACGCAGACCCTGTTACAGGCCCTGCGCCCGTATCCCCAATGGATCGGCATTCCCCCTTTCCTCGGACCGCCCATGGGCAACACCTGGTATGACTCGCTCCAAGTCAAAGGAAACCAGCGCCTGTATCGCGGCCTCAGCATGCAGGTGGCTTACACCTGGCAGAAGGAACTCACCAACGGAACCAACTCCAACACCTCCTATGTGACCCCGTCTCCCCCCCTCATCAACGACGTATTCAACAAAGCGCTGGATAAGCAGATTTCCGGCTTCAGCATCCCGCAGGAATTAGTGATCGCCTGGAGCTATACAACGCCTAAAATCTCGGCCCGTTCAAGCTCCATGAAAGCGGCGTCCTGGCTCTTGCGCGACTGGACCTGGAGCGCCGCTCTTCGATATCAAAGCGGCCAAATCCTGCCCAGCCCCCCCTCGCTCAACAATCTGCTTTCGAACCTGGGCCGAGGCCCTTCAAACAACCCCGCGCTTTGGGGCGGCGGGTATACGTTCCTGAACCGAGTGCCCGGACAGCCGCTGTTTCTGGTGGATCCGAACTCGCATTTCGATCCCACCAAGCAATTGGCATTGAATCCGGCGGCCTGGGTAGAACCTCCGTATGGGACCTTCGGCGCGTCCGCGCCCTACTTCAACGATTTCCGTTGGCAGCGCCAGCCCTCGGAAAACATGGGCTTCGGGCGGATTTTCCGGCCCGTGAAGAATCACGAAAGCGTGACCCTCCAGATTCGCGCCGAGTTCGTGAACATCTTCAACCGCTTGTTCTATTCGCTTCCGCAAGATGGCGCGGGCTTTTTGGTGACCACCGGGAGCATCGCCACTCCCACAGCCCATGGCAACACGCTGGGCGGCGTGACGGGCCTGTTGTCCGGCGGCTATGGATACGTGAACTGGCCAAACGGCGGCTCCGATTTGCCGCGAAGCGGTCAGCTCATCGCGCGCTTCCAATTCTGAAAGTCATCCGCCCCGGCGGTCCGCGTTATTTTCCCAAACGCGCCCCGTCGGCGGCAGCCCCGATCGTCACCGAAACTCTTCCTGCAACTCTTCCAGCGCCTTCGATCCGGGGCATAGAGTTTCAAACGGGATGTTGACCAGGGGCGTCTCCGACGTCTGGCATAGCTCGTGCATATCGGCGGCGGATTCGTCCAAATAGAGCAGCCCCGTAAGAACTTCGCCCTGGTCCTGATGGCGATCCAGATACTCCGAGACCTTGCGGCGATCCGTAGGATCGTAGCCCGGGGGCGCCGAGGTGAAGCGGACCACGCTGCCGTCGTGCAGCGTCACGCTGGTTGCGCCGTTGGAGCTGATGTGAGCCAGGATCTCGCGCGCGGGCGGCACGAAATCGGCCTCCGTCGCCCGGATCATGTGCTTGCGCGTTTGCAGATAGCTCTTGGTCGAGCCGGAATGGTCGTTGAAAGTCACGCACGGCGAGATCACGTCGAGCAGCGCGAAGCCGCGATGAGCCACCGCCGCTTTCAGAATCGGCACAAGCTGGTCCTTGGCGCCGGAAAAGCTGCGGGCGATAAAAGTCGCGCCCAGGCTCAAGCCCAGCCGTACCGGATCGATGGGGGCCATGCGATTCGCTTCGCCGCGCTTGCTTTTCGAGCCGATGTCGGCGGATGCCGAAAATTGTCCCTTGGTCAGACCGTAGACGCCGTTGTTCTCGATAATGTAAACCATCCGCACGTTGCGGCGGATCGCGTGACAGAGCTGGCCCAGGCCGATCGAAAGCGAATCGCCGTCGCCGGAAACGCCGATATAGATCAGATCGCGGTTCGCGGCCGCCGCGCCCGTGGCGATGGCCGGCATGCGGCCATGCGCGGAGTTAAACCCATGCGCCCCGCCCACAAAATAGGTCGGCGTCTTGGAGGAGCAGCCAATTCCGCTTAACTTGGCGATCCGATGCGGCGGCGTGGAAAGCTCCCAAAAGGCCCGCGTCACCGCGGCCGTGATGGAATCGTGCCCGCAGCCCGCGCACAGCGTGGACATCGAGCCTTCGTAATCGCGAATCGTCAGCCCCAGTTCGTTGCGCTGGAGGCTTGGGTGAGTAGCGGCAGGTTTGGCGATCGAGGGCATCGTTAAGCGCTCACGGTTTCAATGACCGCTCCTTCGCGGTCGCGGCTGAGCAAGGCGTCCACCACATGTTGGGCGCTGAGGGGGAAGCCTCCATAAACCAGAATGCTCCGCAGCTTTTCCTTGGCCGCCGCCGTTTCCAGAAGCAGCAGAGATTTTAGCTGCGCATCGCGATTCTGCTCGATCACGTAGCAAACCTCGTGCTCCGCCAGAAACTGTTCTACTTGCTCCGAAAAGGGGAAGCCCTTAATCCGCATGTAATCGAAGGGAATTTTGTCCTGCGCTTCGCGGACCGCCGGGTCACAGCCGCCGATGGCGATTACGCCAAACCGGGCGCCCTCGCGGCGCACGATTTCCGGCGCGGGAATGTGCTTCGCGGCGGCTTTGTGTTTGCGCGCCAGCCGATCCATCACCTCTTGATACTCCTCCGGAATCTCCGTATAGCCGCCAAATTTGTTGTGCCCAGAGCCGCGGATGAAGTAAGAACCCTTTGGGCTCGTTCCCGGCAGCGTCCGGGCGGCAACGTAGTCGCCGTCGTGCGGATAATACCGGAAAAATCGCCCCGCCGCTTCCTCGACCTCTTCGGCGCTCAGTACGCGGCCCCGATCCGGACGAAACGCATCGTCCCACTTCAAGCGCGGCGTCACCCAGTCGTTCATCCCGATATCGAGATCGGACAGCATCAGCACCGGAGTTTGGAAGCGCTCCGCCAAATCGAAGGATTTCACCGCGAAGTCGAAACACTCCGAGGGATTCGCCGGAAACAGCAAGATGTGGCGCGTATCGCCATGCGAAGCGTAAGCGCATTCGAGCAAGTCGGCCTGCTGCGTGCGGGTGGGCATTCCCGTCGACGGCCCCACGCGCTGAACGTCGATCACCACGGCCGGAATTTCGGCGTAATACGCCAGCCCGAGCAGCTCGTTCATGAGGGAAATGCCGGGGCCGGCCGTCGAGGTGAAGGCGCGCGCGCCGTTCCAATTGGCGCCTAACACCATGCCGATGGCCGCCAGCTCGTCTTCGGCTTGTAAAATGATGTAGTTGTTCTTGCCGGTATCTGGATCGCGGCGGTAGCGCTCGCAAAATTCCTTGAACGCGTCCATGACCGAAGTGGCCGGAGTGATGGGATACCACGCCGCTACGGTCGCGCCGGCATACAAGCAGCCCAGGGCCGTGGCCGTGTTGCCGTCGATCAGGATCTTGTCGCGGTTGGCGTCCATCGTCTCCAGATGAAACGGCAGCGGACAGGCGAAATTCTCCCTCGCATATTCGTAGCCCAACTTCAAAGCCTTGTGGTTGGAGTCCAGCAGCGCCTGCTTTTTGCCGTATTTTTCCACCAGCAGCTTGTCGACAATGGTCATGTCGATATTCAGCGCCGCGCACAATGAGCCGGCGTAGGCGATATTCTTCATCAGAATCCGCTCGCGCGGATCGTGGAAGCTCTCGTTGCACATTTTCGCCAGCGGCACGCCCAGAAACGTGACGTCGCCGCGCCGCAGATCCGGATCCAGGGGCCAGCTGGAGTCGTACATCAGATACCCGCCGGACCGCACTTCGCGAACGTCCGCTCTATAGGTCTGCGAGTTCATGGCCACCATCAAGTCGTAATTTATGGCGCGCGCGCCATAGCCGTCCTTGTTCACCCGAATCTCATACCACGTAGGCAGGCCCTGAATATTGGATGGGAAAAGGTTTTTCCCGGTAACCGGAATCCCCATTCGGAAAATGGCCTGCATGATCAGGCCGTTGGCGCTTGCCGAACCGGTGCCGTTGACGTTGGCCAGCTTGACGGCGAAGTCGTTTATAGACCCGGGCGTGACGGGGCAGGCTACCAATGAGCCGCTGCGAGCGTTGTCGTACATGGACTCCCTGCGTATGGAATGTGAAGTTCGAATTTCTGCATGTCCCACGCCGCGGTGGGGCAGCGCTCCGCGCACAGCCCGCAATGAACGCAAACGTCCTCGTCTTTGAGCATCAAACGGCCGGTCTGCGGAAGCGGCCCGGAAGCGTATAAAGCTTGGTCCGGATTCACGGCCGGCGCGGACAGACGCCGCCGGACTTCGGATTCTTCGCCGTCGCGGGCAATGGTGAGGCACTGCACCGGGCAAACGTCGATGCAGGCGTCGCATTCAATGCAGCGTTTCTCCGTGAACACCGTCTGCACGTCGCAGTTCAGGCAGCGCTGCGCTTCGCGCTCGGTTTGCTCGGCGTTGAAGCCCAACTCCACTTCGATATTCAACCGCTGGAACCGGCGCGCTAAATCGACATGCTGCATCTTTTGCCGAGGAGCCGGATTGTAATCGTTGTGATAGCTCCACTCGCTGATGCCCATCTTCTGAGTGATCAGGCTCATGCCCTGGGGCGGCCGTTCCCCCACCGGGATGCCCTGGCAGAAATTGTGAATGGAAATGGCGGCCGCATGGCCGTGGGCGACGGCCCAGATGATGTTTTTGGGCCCGAACGCCGCGTCGCCGCCGAAAAAAACGCCCGGCCGAGTGCATTGAAGCGTGACTTCGTCCACCACCGGCATGTCCCATTTGTTGAACTCAATGCCCAGGTCCCGCTCGATCCAAGGGAAGGCGTTCTCCTGGCCGATCGCCAAAATCACGTCGTCGGCCGGAAGAAACACGGTGTCCAAAACGCGCGAGTTTTTGGCCTTCGAGTCCCACTCCAGACGCTCGAATTCCATTCCGGCCAGGCGTCCGCTTTCCATCACGAACCGCTTGGGAGAGTGATTGACTACGATCTCGATGCCCTCTTCTTCCGCGTCCTCCAGCTCCCATGGCGAGGCTTTGAAATAATCGCGAGGCCGCCGCGCCATAACCTTGATGTCCTGCCCGCCCAGCCGGCGCGAAGTCCGGCAGCAATCCATGGCCGTGTTGCCCACTCCGATGATCAGCACTCTGCGGCCAATCGATTCCACGTGCCCGAACGCCACCGATTCCAGCCAATCGATGCCGATGTGGACGTTCGCGGCCGCCTCCTGGCGGCCCGGAATCTCCAGGTCTTTGCCGCGAGGCGCGCCGCTGCCGGCGAAAATCGCGTCGAATTTCTCGTCCAACAAAGCGCGCAAGCTCGTGACCGGCGAGTTGTACCGCACCTCCACGCCCATGCCGAGGATGATGTTGACCTCGTCGTCCAATACCTTTTCTGGAAGGCGGAACGAAGGAATGTTGGAGCGCATCAGCCCGCCCGGCTTGTCCTGCTTTTCGAAAAGCGTGATCTCGTAGCCCAGCGGCCGCAGGTCGTTCGCCACCGTCAGCGAGGCCGGCCCGGCTCCGATCAGCCCAATGCGCTTGCCGTTGGACTTTTGGGGAATCTTGGGCAGCAAATGCGAGATTTCCCCGCGCAGATCGGCGGCGACCCGCTTTAAGCGGCAGATCGCCACCGGCTTGCCATCCACCCTCCCGCGGCGGCATGCGGGCTCGCAAGGCCGGTCGCAGGTGCGGCCAAGAATCGCCGGGAAAACGTTCGATTCGCGATTTACAATGTAGGCCTCGGTGTATTTGCCTTGCGCAATCAGACGGATATATTCGGGAACATTGGTGTGGGCCGGGCATGCCCACTGGCAATCGACGACTTTATGAAAGTACGCCGGATCGCGAACATCGGTGCTTTTCACTGTCGAGCGGTAACCTCGCGAGAGCAGGTCCTAAGACCATATTCATTGTATCAATTGTGGTTCTCGCGCACCCAGCGGCCCGCCCGGCCCGGCGGTTACTTTAGCAGCCGCCACAAAGGCGGAGCCGGCGTTTTGAAAAAGTTGCGCATCCAAGCGCGATTCGCTCCGCCGCGCCGCTTTTGCGCCGGCCGCCGCGGCTTGTCCGCGGCGGGAGGCTTCTGGGGCGGCGCTTTTTCCAGCGGCACGCAGCGGCCCCCGGCCCGGAGATACGTCTCGCCGTCCGGGCGCCGCTCGATCTGCGCGCTGGCGCCGCAGGCCACATAAGCCCGTTGCGGCAGTCTATAGGTTTCGCCCCGAAACTGCACCGTGCCGCGAGCCGAAATGACGCGCGTCTCCACTTCGCTGAGGATCGAATCTAGATCGTGGTGGGCTAGCAAAGGACGATGCGCGTTTCCGGGCGCCGCCGTTGGGCCATGCCGCGAACGCCACCAGGGAAGATAGACCCGCTCCAGATAACGGTTGGCGTCCGCCAGCGTCTCTATCCCCGCTTGCTGAAGACCTGGGGCCAGCTCCCGTTCGGCCAGGCGGAAAAATCGCGCCGCGAGCCCCGTCTTGGCCCAGCCGCTGGGCGACCATTCGATCTCCAACTCGGCTAAGGCGCGCCGGATCTGGCTCCAACCGGCCTCTTCGCCTTCGGCCCCTCCGGCCGGCCACCGCGGATTGCCCCGAAATAGACTCAAACGATGCGTGCAAAAGCGCGCCGGCCGGCCGAATTGCTCCAGATAAATTCTTAGAAAGTGCAGATTTTCCGCGGTGGAATTATTCGGGGCGAAGCGCGCTGCCGCCCTCGCGCCCGGTTCGTCGATCATGGCCATCAAACAGCATCGCGGCTGGCGCGGACCAAGCCAGGATCGCTTGCTGCTGCGCCAAACCACGGAATCGCCGCAATATTGCAATTGTGTTTTCGGCTTTCTTGCTGCGGAGCCTGTCAATCGACAGATTATCGTGATTCCCCTCGCGAGTCGATAGCGGAGCTTTGATAATCGATTTCACTCCCGCTGATAAAACCTGCGCCTCGCCGCGCGCTAAAGCTGAATCAATTTCGAGCCGCGCACGACCTTCAGCAGCTCCCGATTTTGCAGCGCGGCGTCCAGATTCCTTCGCGCCAGCCGCGCGTGTTCGCGCGCCAGCAAATCCGCGCGCATGCCTTCTCGGTTCAAAATCGCGTCGGCGATGGCGTGGTGTTGATCCAGCGCGATCAGAAAAAGATCCTTCGACGAGGAAGAAGCGTGCTGCTTCAAAAGAAAGGCGCTCGGGGAGGCGAACGGCAGCGCGCAAGCTTGTTGCAGCGCCCGGCGCAAAATTTTGCTGCGCGCCAGATCCAGCAAGGCGGAGTGGAATTGCGCGTTAATCTCAATGTAATCCGTGAATTTATCCAGCGACAGCCGCCCTCCTTTGAGCAGGGCGTCCAGTTCGCGGTTGGCGTCCCGAAGCGGAGCCAGGTCGCGCGCGTCCCGCAGCCGCTCCGCCGCCAGACGCGCCGCGGAGCCTTCCAGGATGCCTCGCAATTCGATCGCGTCGTAGATGTCGGTCGTTGAGAATTGCTGAACGACGAAGCCCCGAGTGGGCCGGAGCTCCAGCAATCCTTCGTGAGCTAAACGCTCCAGCGCCAGTCGTAAAGGAATGCGCGACACCTTCAGCCGCGCCGCCAGCGGAATCTCCTTGATGTGCTCCCCGCGGCGGAACTGGCCGTCGAGAATCATCTCGCGAAGCCGCAGCGTCGCCCGCGCGCTTTGCGACGAGCTTCCCGAAGTCTTTAAAAAAGCCTGCTGAGGCGCTTTCGGTTGCATGCAATCAGACTCCCGCCGGCGATTTCAAATCGTTTGACACCACGCCAATGACGAAATATAATACCAAACGGCTCTTTTGTTTGCATGCATTCTTGGAGGCAGGCCCGTGCTGGAAGCGACTTCCCCCCCTGTCGCCGGCGGCGGCTTCTCCGCTGAGCGCCGCGCGATGGTGACCAATTTCGACCTCAAGCTGCTGGCGATCATCGGCGAACTCCACCGTACTCGCAGCGTCTCGCAGGCGGCTGAACGCCTGGCGCTGAGCCAATCCGCGATCAGCATGAGCCTTGCCAAGCTGCGCAAACATTTCAACGATCCTTTGTTTGTACGAACCTCCACCGGCATGGAGCCCACGCCTCACGCCCTGGAACTGATTGGCATTTTAGGACAAGCGGAAAGCCTCCTGCAAACCGCCTTCGGGCACTCCGTTGTCTTCGACCCTCGCACCTCCGGCCGGACCTTCCGCATTCAATCCACCGACATCGCCCAGGTCACCTTGATCCCCAAGCTCATGCGCCACTTGAGAAAGGAAGCTCCGTCGGTGGCCGTCGATCTGCAAAGAATCACTCCCGCCACTCCCCGCCTGTTGGAATCGGGCGAACTGGATTTGGCCGTAGGCTTCATTGCGCCAATGGGAGCCGGCTTTTGCCAGCAAAGACTGTTCCGGGAGAGATTCGTATGCGCGTTTCGCAACCATCATCCCCGCGTCGACGGCAAGCTCACTCTCGAAAAATTCGAGGCGGAAAGCCATCTGGCCGTTTCTACGTCCGGCACCGGGCACGGCGTCCTCGAAAAGACGCTGGAGGCCAAAAAAATCCGCCGCAAAATCGCGCTCACCGTGCCCAGCTTTTTGGGAATCGCCTCCATTATTGCCACCAGCGACTATCTGGTGGTTCTGCCGGAGCAGCTCGGAAAACATCTGGCCGCTTCCGGCAACATCAAAATCCTCCCGCTGCCTTTCGACCTCCCGGCCTATTACATCGTGCAGCATTGGCACGAGCGCTACAGCCAGGACCCGGCGGGCCGCTGGCTGAGGAGCGTCATCGCGGAGCTGTTCCTATCCCCCAGTGTGGCATCATGAACTTGATCCGCGACGCCGCCGCCCCGGCGCCCACAAGGGAGCCTCCGGCGCGTCGCGAAAGGCGCGGCGACCTAACACTTAGGACAAGCGAGGAAACTTTTATGAAACTCAAGCTGGCGATCGTTGGCGCGCTTCTGGGCGCTCTTTCTGCATGGGGTCATCATTCCTTTGCGGCTGAATACGACGGCAACAAGCCCGTCACCCTCAAGGGAACCGTCGTGAAGATGGAGTGGGTGAACCCGCACTCCTGGCTGGAGATCCAGGTGAAAGGCCCCGACGGCAAGACGGAAAACTGGCTGTGCGAGACCGCGCCGCCCAACATTCTCTACCGCCAAGGCTGGCGCAAGACGAGCCTCAAGGAAGGCGAAGAGGTGACCGTGGAGGGCTTCCGCGCTAAGGACGCATCGAACACGATGACCGCCAGATCGGTGGTCACCTCCGACGGCCGCAGAATGTTCACCGGCTCGCCCGACGGCGCTCCCGGCAGCCCCAAGCAGTAACCTTACCATGAAGTTCTTTCCCATCGTCTTTCCCTTGGCGCTGGCGGCGGCCCTTTCCGGGCAAACCCCCGGCTACAAGCCTCCTCGAACGCCGGACGGAAAGCCAGATCTCCAAGGCATTTGGCAGGCCCGCAACACCGCGGCCTCCGCGCTGGAGGCTCATGGAGCCGCCGGCGGCATTGCGGCGGGAAGCGGAGTCGTAGTCGACCCGCCCGATGGAAAGATCCCTTACAAGCCCGAGGCGCTGCAAAAGCGCCAGTGGAATTTTGAAAACCGCGCCGCCGCCGATCCTTTGAATATGTGCTTCCTGCCCGGCCTTCCGCGCATCAATTACATGCCTTTCCCATTTCAGATCTTTCAGACGCCGCAATATGTGCTTATGGCGTATGAGTACGATCACGCCACGCGCATCATTCCAATGGATGGAAGCAAGCATCTGGAGGACCTGGATCTGTGGATGGGCGATTCCCGCGGGCATTGGGAAGGCGACACGCTGGTGGTGGAGGTCGCCGATAATATCGATCAAACCTGGCTCGACGCGGTTGGCGACTTTCATAGCGATGCGCTCAAGATCACCGAACGATATACCCGAACCGGCCCCGGCACGCTTCAATACGAAGCCACGCTGGAGGATCCCAAGGTGTTTACCAAGCCCTGGAAAATCCGAATGCCCCTGTATCTCCACGCCGAAAAAGACGCCCAATTGTACGAGTACGAGTGCCACATTTATTTAGAAGAATCGGCCCGGACGAAATCGAATGCGCCCAGCAAATAACTTGCGGCTTTCCCTCTCCGCCCTCTGCGCGGCTCTTTCTTTCTCCCTCCTCGCGGCGGCGCAGCCCCCACGCCCGCGCAACCAGGGGCGCTCCGCGTCTCCGGCCGGTCCGGTGCGCCGCCTTGCCGGCGGACAGCCCGATATGCAGGGAATCTGGGACGCCAAAAACGGCGCGGCCGCCTTCGACATCGAGGATCATCCGGCCGAGTTCGGAATTCCCGCCGGCAAGGGCATCATCGTCGACCCTCCCGACGGCCATATTCCCTATCAACCCTGGGCCATGGCCAAAAAGAAAGATTTGATCGAGCATCACCTTTACGAAGATCCGCAGGCGCACTGCACCCTTTCCGGCGTGCCCCGCCAAATGTACACGCCTTTCGGATTTCAGATCTTTCAGCCGCCCGGCTACGTCGTGATCTTCTTTGAAGCCTTCCACTCCTTCCGCATCATTCCTTTAGACGGCCGTCCGCATGTGCCCGACCAGGTGAAGCTATTCGAGGGCGATTCGCGCGGCCATTGGGAAGGCGGCACGCTGGTCGTCGACGTCGCCAACCAAAATGGCTCCACTTGGTTCGACATGGCGGGAAATTTTCATAGCGACGCCATCCACGTCGTCGAGCGCTGGACGCCCGTGGATTCCGACACCATTCATTACGAAGCCGTCATCGAAGATCCGAAAGTGTACACCCGTCCCTGGAAGATCGCGCTTGATTTCGGACGCAACAAGCAGCCCGGTTTTCAGTTGATGGAATTCGCCTGCGTTGAGGGCGAGCAGGACCTCAAGCACTACGTGGAAAGCGAAGGCGGCGCCGCGAAAAAGTAACGGCGCTCGCCGCGCCTCTTCCGCGCTCCCTTCGTCCGTACCCCCGTCGCAAGCCCCCGTTAGCCACCGGCGTTTTTTTTCGATATGATTTGCCCTCATGAAATCGTCCGTTCCGGTCCGGCGAACCCCACGCGCCGCGAAACCCAATCGCGCCGCCGAGCGCGGCCGTCGATTTCAATCGATCGGCCCTGCCGCGCCGGGCATCCATCGCCGGCTCTCGTGGTTGTGGCTCCCCACCCTCCTCACGCCCATCTTCGCGAGTTTTGCGCTGCTCCCCCGCGTGCATGCAAATCCCCATCTGAGCGCCTCCTTCTTAACGGCCGCCGCCTTCCTGTTCGCCGCGCTCTGCGCGCTTTGGTGGAGCGTCGCCCGCGCCGGGCGCGCTCTGACCTGCCAATTCGTTCCCCGGCCTGTGCATTGGGTCCAGATGATCATGCATTCCAGCGTATTTGCCTACTGGGGCTGGTATTGGCCCGAGGTTTACCACGAAATCCCCCTCATCGCCGCCCAGGTGGTCTTCCTCTACGTTTTCGACATGCTGGTCTGCTGGCTTCGCCGGGACCACTGGATTCTTGGCTTTGGCCCGATCCCCATCGTCTTCAGCACGAATCTGTTCCTGTGGTTTCGCGACGACTGGTTCTATTTCCAGTTCGCCATGATCGCCCTGATCGTGCTCGGCAAGGAATTCCTGAAATGGAAGCGCGACGGACGCTCCGTTCATATCTTTAATCCTTCCGCCTTTGCCCTTTTCCTCGTCTCTGTCGTCTTGCTGGCGGCTCGCGGCACGCCGCTCACCTGGGGCGTGGAAATTTCCACCACTTTCAATAATCCGCCCAATATCTATCTCGAAATCTTCCTGCTTGGGCTCATTGTGCAGGCTCTGTTCTCGGTGACTCTGGTCACCTTGTCCGCGGCGGCCATGCTGGTTGCGCTCAACTTCGCCTACCTCGGCGCCACCGGAATGTACCGTTTCATCGACTTCAACATCCATCCCGCCGTCTTTCTCGGACTGCATCTCCTGGTGACCGATCCAGCTACCTCTCCCCGCAAAAATCTCGGAAAGGCCATCTTCGGCGCCGCCTATGGCGCCGGCGTTTTTGTTGCCTTTAGTTTGCTCGACAGCCTGGGAGCGCCCACCTTCTACGACAAGCTCCTTTGCGTTCCCGCGCTCAACTTGACCGTGCGGGCCCTGGATCGCGCCAGTATCGCCCTCGCCGCCTGGTTTGCCCGCAAAAAGTGGGTTGCGGCGCAGAAATTTCCCTTCAAGCCGCTGTCGGCCTGGACCCCCCAGCAGGCCAACTTTGCATTCATGGGCCTCTGGGCGGCTCTTTTCGGCTTGATGTTCGCCACCGGCTTTCTGGGCGGAAAACACCCGGGCAGCGACCCCGGCTTCTGGGAAAAAGCCTGCCAGGCGGGCCGCACAAAAGCTTGCCAGGTCTTGGCACATATTCTTGACGTGCAATGCCAGCACAACTCCGCCCGCGGTTGCTTCCATCTCGGAACGCTGCTGAGCGAAGGCGGAAGACTCCCTCGCGATCCATTCGGCGCCGCCCGGAGTTTTAAGCACGCCTGCGATATCGGCCTCGCCGCCGCTTGCGACAGCGTGATGAACCTGGCGAAAACCGATGGAGACGATATATTGCTCCAGCCGTGCAAGCGCGGAGACGGAGAGAGCTGTTTCATGCTCGGCGCGCTGTATTACGGGGGCCAGGGAGTCGCCCGGAACCTGGAGTATTCGGCCGCCCTCTTCCAACAAAGCTGCGACGCGGGATTTGCTCGCGGCTGCGGACAAATCGGAGAAAGCTATCTTTTTGGCGAAGGCGTTCCCAAAGACATCGTCAAGGCCAGGCGTATTTTGGAAAGCGCTTGCGATGCGGGCTACGCGCCGGGATGCTTCAACGTTGGCGTCATGCACCGTCAGGGCATCGAAACGCCAAAGAACGAGTCGCTTGCCGAGGCTCGTTTCCGCCGCGGATGCGACTTGGGCTATAGCGAGGCGTGCCAGGCGCTGGACCCGTCGCCCTCCTTGGCCAAGTAGAGCTGCCGTCGCGCTCGCCGCGGCAAGCTCTGCAAAGTCCCGTTACCTTAGCTCGCGCAACGCTTGTTCCGCCGCCGCTCGGGCGTCCGGGTCGGGCCCCTGCGCGGCCGCCGTCAAATGCTGAACCGCCCCCCTGCGGTCTCCCTGCCGCGCCAGCACGATCCCCAGTTCAACCTGTGCGCGCCAATTCCCCGGTTGTAGCTGGACGGCTTCGGACAGTTCTCGCCCTGCGCCTAAAAGGTCGGCCTTGGCGTAGAACAGCTCCCCCAGGATCTGATGGCCGGACCCGGAGCGGGGATCGGCTTCCACCGCCAGTCTAGCCTGTTTCTCGGCCTCGGCTGGCCGATTCAAATCCGTGAGCACGCGCGCATAATCCGCCCGGGCTTCGGCGTAGCCGGGCTTCAGCCGAAGACTCTGCTCCATCTGAAAACGCGCCTCCGCCAGTTGGCCCTGCGACGCCAGCGCCCGGCCAAGATTCAACCGCCACTCCGCCACGCCCGGCTGTATACGCAGCGCCGCCCGAAATTCCTTTTCCGCCGCCGACCGGTCCCCAACCCCCCACAAAACCAACCCCAGATTGTTGTGCAATTCCGCGATCTCCGGCCCCAGGCGGATCGCTTTTTCCAGCGCCCCTTTTGCCTCCCCGGCTTTGTTCTGCTGCCACATCGCCCAGCCTAGCCGTCCCCAGGCCCGCGCGTCGTCCGGCGCGAGTTCCGTGGCCCGCCGTAGTTTCTCTTCCGCAAGGGGCCATTGCCCGGCTTCCCCGAGCGCGTCTCCCCACTGGATCAGCCGGCTGGGCGACGCCGGATCGCGCCGGGCGGCCTCCTCGAAATAGCGGACCGCCGAGGCCGTGTCGCCCGCCGCCGCGTAGCCTTCCGCTAGCTCCGCATAATAGGACGCTCTGGCCGGATGGTGCTTCTCGATTCGCGACGCCAATAACGGCAGGCCGGCTTTCAGATTGCTCTGTTCGCGCACCTGCGCAACCGCCACGATCAAATCGTCGTCTTCCCTCGACGACAGCTTGGCGGGGTAGTACAGCGCCACCTCTCCCTGGTAAGACGCGCCTTGCGTTTCCGCCCGTTCGGTCTTTTCCGCCAGCAAGTCTCCCGCCGGCGGACGGCGCGCAATCAGGTGATCCGTCATCACCACGTGAATTCCATCGTCGGTTCTCCGCTTCGGCATATGGCAGCCGGTGCAGTTGGCTTCGCGGGTATGCGGGGCCGAAGCCGCCCGCGTGACTTCCTGGTGGCAGCCCATGCAAACCTGGTTGTAGTGTGCCGTCGCCTGCTCGCCTCGCGGAATGTCGTGAGGATTATGGCAGCCGATGCATTCAAGCTTCCCCGCGCTCTTACGGAAGCATTGCGACTCCAGCAGCCGGTAGCCGGCCTGCGCCACCTCGAAGTTGTCCAGATTCCCCTGCGCCCGATTGAAGATCACTTCGTAGTCGCCCAGCGGCTGGCCCGGCGTATACGAGAACGGAAGACGATCGAAACGCACGATTGCATGCGGCAGCTTTTCGTTGGTGGTTTCAAGGTGGCACTGGAGGCAAACCTCCATTCGGCGGTCCGGCGGCAGGCGCGCCGGGTTGACGATCGCCAGGCGAATCGCTTCCACGCTCGCCCCCTCGTAAGCTTTGTCGACGTGGTCTTGTCCTGGCCCATGGCATCGTTGGCAATCGATTCCCTCCGGCAAAGGCGTCAGATACGTCGCCTGGGTTGCGTCCCTCTGCTCGCCTTCCGGAATCTTCGGATAGCCGTTGTGGCAAAACATGCACTCGTAGTAAATCGGCCGTACCGATCCCGCGTAGTCGGGCCGGTCGTAACCAGGATTCATCGCCCAGTAGCCGCCCTTTTCTGCATACCAGCCGAGCGGCAATTCTTGGAGCGTGTTCTTTTCGGTCAGGTGCAAAAAAGTCCGTGCATGGTTGCCCGAACCGAGCACGTAGTCCACGCGCTTCTCGTCCACGTTGGTTTGCTTGCCGTCGAATCCGATCTGCCAGCGCCGTTGAAACCAGACGCCGTCCCGCTGGACCATCTCAAAAAAACTGTCGGACGCGCCGTGACGCCAGGGCTTTCCACCCGCCGGCCACGCAATATCCTCCCTCCGGACGCGCCGGAACGACCGTCCCATCCCGGTTTTCCCGTACGTGGCTGCAATCTCCCCGTGACATTGCTCGCACGCCTGGGGGTCGGCGTAGCGGCCCCCCGTTTTTGACCATGCCGCATCGGACCCGCTGGCGCGCTGGGCTTCCCGCATACGCCGCCACACGCCGGCTGCGCCCAACGCGCCCAGCAATGCGGCCGCCGTCAGGCCCGTCCGTAATATCCTCGATCTCATCTACAGCGAGCCCCGCAAACGCCCACCACTATCAACTGCGTGAATTGCATACATCAACGAGAAACGAATTGACCGGCGTCGTCTGCTCGTGATAGTTTACCTTAAACGATATCCCAATCTGGGTGCGACGCCTGGAGGAATCTCGTAGCTTATTTTCAGGGGAAGGAAACGAATTGATGATCAGAAGTCAGCTCACGGCCTCAATGCATGCAATATTTGCGAGGCGCTGCGTTAGAGCGCTTGCGTGCCTGCTGTTGTTTGCGCTCGCCCTGTTCGGCCAGGGCGACCAGGGCTCCATCACCGGCACCATCACGGACCCGCAGGGCGCGGCGACTCCGAACGCCTCGATCGATGTCAAGAACGCGGAAACCGGTCAAGTATTTCACGGAGGCGCCTCGTCCACCGGCAACTATGTCATCCCGGTGCCGGCCGGCAAATACGAAATGACTGTGACGGCGCCCGGTTTCAAAAAATATGTCCGCACTAATCTCGAGGTGCAAGTCGCCACCGCGACTCGCCAGGATGTCCGTCTCGAGCTGGGAGGCGTCAGCGAAACCGTCGAGGTCACCGAACAGGCGCCGTTGCTTAAGACCGAAAGCGGTGAAATGAGCCACTTGCTCAGCACCGACGAAGTCAATCAGCTTCCCGTTCTTACAACCAATGGCAGCGGAGGAGCCACCGGCACTGGCAACATTCGCAACCCCCTGCAGGAAATGATCCTCCTTCCGGGCACCTTCTTTCAAAACGATAACGCCGTGGTGGTGAACGGCCTTCCCGCCAACAGTGAAAACATTCGAATCGAGGGCCAGGACACCAACAGCAACATCTGGAAGATCGCCCAGCAGAACAGCCAAGGCGGCGTCGACGCCATTCAGGAAGTCGGAATTCAAACCAGCAACTTCAATGCGGAATACGGGCAGGCTGCTGGAGGATATTTCAACTACACCATGAAGTCCGGAACCAACACCTTTCATGGCAGCGGTTATGACTATTTTGTCAACGAATTTTTATATGCTGGAGCGCCCTTTACCGACCGGTGCACCCAAAGCAGCCTCTACTGCGGCCCGGTTTCGGACCGCCAGCACATCCGCAACCGTATTCGCCGCAACGATTACGGTTTCACCCTCGGCGGTCCCATTCGAATTCCCAAAGTATTCGACGGCCGGAATAAGTCTTTTTTCTTTTTCAACTTTGAGCAATTCCGCCAGAACAACCTCAACGGAACCACCACCGACACGGTCCCCACTCAGGCCTACCAGCAGGGCAACTTCAGCACGGCCGAGTGCTCCACATACATCGGCGGCGCCGTCGGCGGCGCGGGCGGCGTCTGTACGCCCTTTCCGGCCGTGAACCTGGTTGGCACCAGCACGCCGGCCATGGACCCCAACGGAACCGCCTTGGTTCAAGGCCAAATCTTCGATCCTTACTCCACCCGCCTGGTCGGCGGCCAAGTCGTTCGCACTCCTTTCCCCAACAACACCATTCCCGCAACGATGTTGGATCCGGTCGCCTTGGCCATTCAGAAGCTTCTGCCCCAGCCCAACGCGCCCGGCATCATTAACAACTACAACGTCCCCGCCTACACCAGCTTCACGCACACCACCAACGTCTCCATCAAGCTGGACCATTCCATCAGTCCCACCATCAAAATCTCGGGATACTATTCGCAATTGAATACCTATTCGCCCAACGTGGATGGCGGCATTCAACCTTTGGCGCTCGGCGGAGCCGACACCAACATTTGGAACCACACCGTCCGCTTGAACTACGACCAAAGCTTAACCCCCACTGTGCTTTTCCACCTGGGCGTCGGATACTTTCAGACCTCGGAGCCCCATGTCGCGCCGTCTTTCTCCCAGAGCAACATCGGGCTTAAAGGCTACTTCGCCAACAACATCATGCCCGACATCAGCGGCATCTACAGCGGCACGGCGGGCGGTTACAGCCCCGGCGGCGGAGCGATCGGCGCCACCTTCAGCGCAACCGCCTATGAGGAGAAGCCCACCGCCAACACCAGCTTGACGTGGGTTCACGGCAACCACACTTTCAAATTTGGCGGCGACTATGTGCAGGAGGGCTTCCCCGTCCCGAGCCTGTGGCGCGCCAACGGAAACTTCGTCTTCAGCAATGCCGAGACAAGCGACCCCTGGCAAAGCACAGTGGGCCTTAGCTCCGCCAACCCGACCGGTTTTTCTTACGCCAGCTTCCTGATGGGCCTTCCCGATCAGTTGAATCTCAACGCGCCCACCGACGTCAGGCTGGGCTATCACTCCTTCGGTATTTTTGCCCAGGATAGCTGGAAGGTGAGCCGGAAGCTGACGCTCGATTATGGCCTCCGCTACGACTACCAGACATATATGAAAGAGCAGTACGGGCGCATGCAAGACGCCTCCTTCAGCACCTTCGACCCCGTCACCAACCACTATGGAGCGGTGCTCTACGGCGCCACTTGCAACTGTCAGTTCTCGCACAACTATCCCTACGCTTTTGGCCCCCGCCTCGGAGCGGCCTATCAGATCGATTCCAAGACCGTCCTTCGCGGCGGCGCGGGCATTCAATACGACGTCGAAGAAGCCCCCAACGGCGTTTTGTATAGCGCCGCCGATTACTACACCATCTACCCCAACGGCTATGGAATCAGCCCCATGCAAAACACCGGCAACCCCGCCCAAAACGGCCTCCAGGGCGGCAACCCCTATGCGCCCGGCAACCCCTTCGGCAACGCCCCGGTGGTCTGGCCGAATCTGAATCAGTACAAATATCCCATCCCCAACAACGGCATCTTGGCCCCCACCGCGTCCCTTCCGTTCGTCTTCTTCGATCCGCACAACCGTCCCGGCCGAATCCTCACCTGGAGCATCGGCGTGCAACGCGAGCTCATGAAGAATCTGGCTGCGGAAGTCAGCTTCGTGGGCAACCGCGGCGCCTATTTCCCGGCCCCCAACATGGATCAAATCGCCTCCAACTCCCTTACCCCCGCTGGTCTGCTAGCGCAATATGGAATCAACATGAACAGCGCGTCCGACCGGGCCCTGCTCACCAGCCCCATCAGCAGCGCCGCCGTTCAACAGCGCTTCCCCCAATTTGCGCTGGTAAACGTGAACGGCACTCCGACTGTCCCCTCCATCTACCCCGGCTTCCCCGCCAATCAGCCGCTCGAACAGGCTCTCCGCTTCGTGCCGCAATGGGAGGGCGTGTCCCCCTGGCTCGGACCGCCTACCGGCAAAACCTGGTACGATTCGCTCCAAGTCAAGGTCACCAAGCGCTTATCCCACGGCCTGCAAGCTGCCGGCAACTTCACCTGGGCCAGCGCGGAAGTCCTCGGGGCGGCTTCCGACAGCACCTACTATCTGACCAGACAGGCCGTAACCGGCGACATTTACAACTATCCGAACAATAAGCAGTTGAATCAATACGTCCAGCCCTTGGCGATGACCATCACCTTCAGCTATATAACGCCCAAATTCTCCGCCGACAAGACCGCCATGAAGGTGCTTTCTCAAGTCACCCGCGACTGGCAGCTTGGCGCTGTCCTCCGTTATCAGAGCGGCGCTCTGCTTGGGGAGCCCGCGTCGAATAATCTCCTCCTCAACCAATTGGGCAGAGTCGCGGGAGGATTTACCGAAGTTTTTGGGAATAACTTCCAGAATCTTACCGGACAGCCCCTGTTCACCCATGACCCCAACTGCGGATGCTTCAACCCCCAGACCACGCAGATTCTGAATCCCAACGCTTGGAGCGATGCCCCCGGAGGAACGTGGGGAACCGCCGCCCCATTCCTCAATAACTTCCGCTGGCAGCGCCAGCCCGCGGAAAACGCCAGCTTTGCGCGCAACTTTAGAATCGGCAAGGAAGGCAAGTACGTCTTGCAATTCCGCGCTGAATTCTTTAATATCTTCAACCGCCTCTTCCTGTCGATGCCGTCGGTGTCCAATCCTCTTCTGCCCATCACCACAGGCGTCTACAGCGGCAATGTCTACAACGCCGCCGGCTTCGGCAGCATTGCCACTCTCAACGGCGCGGGAGCCACCCCTCGCAGTGGTCAACTTGTTGGCCGGTTTACCTTCTAAACGTTTTATTCCTTGACCTCTAAACGCCGGCGATCTCTTCGCCGGCGTTTTTGTCTTTCAAGCCCCGCGCCAAAACGGCTGCGATAACATCGAAATTTGCCCATGCGATCCGTCTGTCTGCTGATCCTGACGGGGATTGCGCTTTCCCACGCGCAGGACGGAGCCGCATTGTATCGGCAACGTTGCTCCTCCTGCCACGATGCGCCCGCCGGACGCGCTCCGTCCTTTGCCGCGATCCAGCGCATGACCGGCGCGGCCATCTACGCGGCCCTTACCAACGGCGTCATGAAGTCCCAGACCAGCGGTTTGTCCACCCAGCAGGTCTTATCTCTTCTCGTCTACATCGCTCCCACCGGCGACCTCGGCGCCAAACCCGCGTTTGAGAAAAACTGCCCGGGCAATCCTTCGTTCAACCTCGGCGAGGCCGCCTGGGGCGGATGGAGTCCCAGCGTCACAAACTCCCGCTATCAGGACGCCAACGCGGCCGGGCTCTCTTCTGCCGTTGTGCCCAGGCTCAAGCTCAAATGGGCGTTCAATCTTGGACCGGTGACCATGGCGCGCGGCCAGCCCGCCGTCGCCGGCCGCCGCGTATTTTTCGGCACGCTGGCGGGCGACGTCTACTCTATCGACGCCGCCAGCGCGTGCGTCCACTGGGCCTTTAAGGCGGCGGCCGGAATTCGTTCCGGCGTCGCCGTAGGCCAGGCCAACGGCGTTCCGGCCATCTTCTTCGGGGATCGCAGCGCCGTCATGTACGCCCTGAATGCGGCCTCCGGAGAACTGTTATGGAAGACGCGGCCCGCCGAACATTTGCTCGCCAGCGTCACCGCCACCCCGGTGTTCTATAAAGGCGCCGTCTACCAGGGTTTCTCTTCCATCGAAGAGTCGCTTGTGACCGACCCCAACGCCGCGTGTTGCTCGTTTCGCGGCAGCGTCGCCGCTCTCGACGCGGCCACCGGCCGCACCATCTGGCAAAGCTATACCATTGCCCAAGCTGCCATGCCGTTGGCGCCAGCCAAAGCCATGGGCCCTTCCGGAGCCGCCATTTGGTCCACGCCCACGATCGATGAACAGCGCGATGCGCTCTATGTCGCCACGGGGGACAACTATTCCCATCCCGCCACCGGCGCCAGCGACGCGGTGCTCGCCTTCGATCTAAAAACCGGCAAGCTGCTCTGGTCGCGGCAGCTTGCCCAGGGCGACGTCTATAACGGTAGCTGCTCTTCTCGCACGCCCGCCAACTGTCCGGATAATGCCGGGCCCGACTCCGATTTCGGCCAGCCCCCGATTCTGGTCCAGCTCGGCGGCGGTCGGCGCGCTCTGGTTATCGGGCAGAAGTCCGGCATCGTGCATGCAATCGATCCTGACGCCGAAGGCAAAATCCTTTGGCAAACCCGTGTGGGCGCCGGCGGCCTGCTCGGCGGTAGCCAATGGGGTTCGGCCGCCGATGGCCAGCGCCTTTATGTCGCCATCTCGGACGTCGTCCTGCACACCGTCGCCGACCCCGCGGCGCCGGGCGGACGCCGCATCGTGCCGGACCCAAAAAAGGGCGGCGGCCTCCATGCCCTCGATCTTAAGTCGGGCAGAATCCTCTGGAGCTCCCCTCCCCCCGTCTGCCCGCCCGCTCAGCCCATCTGCTCCCCCGCGCAATCCGCGGCTGTCACCGCCATCCCCGGTGCGGTGTTCTCGGGCGCCCTCGATGGCCACCTGCGCGCCTATTCCACCGCCGGCGGCCGCGTGATCTGGGACTTCAATACCGCCCGCCAGTTCCCCACCGTCAACGGTAAACCGGCCCGCGGCGGATCCATCGATGCCACCGGAGCGGCCGTCGCGGACGGCCTTGTCTTGGTCCCCTCCGGCTACAACCAGTTCGGCGGAATGCCCGGCAACGTCCTGCTTGCTTTCTCCGTGGATGGCAATTAGCGTGGTAAACTGGCTTCATGGCCAAGGTGTGTGAAATTTGCGGGCGCGGTCCGCGGTTCGGCAATCGGATTAGCCACGCTCATAATGTGACCAAGCGCCGTTGGAACGTGAACTTGCAGCGAGTTCGAGCCGTCCTGAATGGCGCCAGCCGCCGCGTTCGCGTCTGCACCTCCTGCATTAAAAACGGCAAGGTTCAGAAAGCCGCTTAGCCATCCTGCGCGCCTCTGCTGCGCCGCATTCGCTCCGCCTCAGCGTGATATCTTGGCGGGAGCATGGCGCGCGATCTCAAAATCCGAGTCAACGAACGAATCTGGAAAGTGGCGTCCGCCCCCGATACGCCGCTTTTATATGTCCTGTCCAATGAGCTGAGGCTGCAAGGCCCGCGCTTCGGCTGCGGCTTGGCGCAATGCGGTTCTTGCTCTGTGCTCGTCGATGGCGTCGAGACCCGCTCCTGCGTTACTCCCGTCTCGGCCGTCGAAGGTAAGCCGGTCACTACGCTTGAAGGCCTCCCCGCCTGGTATGCCGCGCGGAACAGGCTTGCCCATCCTCCCGCCTTGCATCCCGTGCAGCAGGCCATGCTCGACGAACAGGCTTTGCAGTGCGGCTATTGTTACAACGGCATGATCGTCAAAGCCGCCGAACTTCTCTCGAAAACGCCCCGCCCCTCGCAGGCCCAGATCCGCTCGGCCATGAACGGCCACCTCTGCCGCTGCGGGACCTATCCGCGCATCATTCAAGCCATTCAGCGAGCCTCTCGCGCCATGACGGAGGCGCGATGATTCGGCGCGATTTCTTAAAGGCCGGTGGAGCTCTGGTTGTCGAATTTGTCCTTTCCGGCCCCGGCATTCTGCATGCGCAACAAATTAAGGGCCAGGAAAGAAACGAAACCGCGCGCAGCGAAAAAGCCGGCCCGCCCGACGCCCGCCAGGTGGATACCTGGCTCGCCATTCACTCCGACAACACCGCCACCGTCTACATCGGATTCGCCGAACTCGGCCAGGGAGCCTCCACCGCCCTGCTTCAAATCGCGGCGGACGAGCTGGATCTCGATATGAGCCAGCTCAACACCGTCCGCCTCGACACCAACGTCACCCCCAATCAAGGCGGCACTTATTCGAGCGCCTCCATCGCCAGAGGCGGCCCGCAGATCCGCGCCGCTGCGGCGGAAGCCCGGGCCGCCTTATTACAGCTCGCCTCCAACAAGCTCGATGCGCCCGTGGAGCGCCTCGCCGTCTCGAAAGGAATTGTTTCCGTCGCGGGCCACCCCAGCCGCCGCATCGCCTACGGCGATCTCATCGGAGGCAAGCGGTTTAATTTCGCCGTCAGCGGTTCGGCTCCCGTGAAGCCCCCGTCGGCTTATAAATTGGTCGGCGCCTCCGTTCCGCGCCTCGACATGGCCGCCAAAGTAACCGGCAAATATGTCTTCATGCAGCACGCTCGCATCGAGGGGATGCTGCATGGTCGCGTGGTCCGGCCGCCAGGCCAGCGAATGTATGGCGCGGGCGCGAAGGTGCTCGGCATTGACCAAGAATCCATCCGCGGCGTCCCCGCCGCGCGAATCCTCCGCAAGGGCGACTTTATCGGCGTCGTCGCGCAGAACGAATGGGATGCCGTGCGCGCCGCCCGGCGGCTGAAAGTGACCTGGGAGGCGCCGCCCGCCCTTCCCGTTAACTCCGCCTTACACCGGCAAATGCGCAGCGCCAAATCCGAAGACCGCGTCGTGTTGGAGCGGGGCGACTTCGACGCCGCCATCGCCAAAGCCGCGCACGCGGTTTCGTTGGCCTGCCACGGGCCCTATCAAGCTCACGCTCCCTTCGCTCCCAACTGCGCCCTGGCCGACGTCAAGCCCGATTCCGCCCTGGTAATGTGCTCCACCCAGGACGTTTATGGAACCCGCGCAAGCCTCGCCCGCGTCCTGGGCCTGCCTCCCGAAAAGGTTCGCGTGCAGTATTACGAGGGTTCCGGCGCTTATGGCCACAGTTGCTACGACGACGCGGCCCAATCCGCCGCCATTCTTTCTCAGTTGGCCGGCAAGCCGGTTCGTCTCCAATTTATGCGCTGGGACGAGCATGGCTGGGACAACTTCGGCCCCGCCCATGTCGGCGAGGTCCGCGCCGCCGCCGACCCTTCCGGCAAGATCCTGGCCTATGAGTACCAGGGCTGGCAGCATGGCTGGAGCAGCGTCGAAACCGCCGAGCAACTGGCGCTCGGACGCGCCGCCGCCGAATGGCCTTCAGGAGCTTCGCAGCAGGTCAGCCCGCTCAATTGCGGAGGCATGTACGACATCCCCAACTTGCGCCTGGTGAACCATAAGCTTCCCGTGGCTTCCTATTTGAAGGGCGGATGGCTGCGCTCGCCTTTGGATCTTTCCTTCTCTTTCGCCTCCGAGCAGGCCATCGATCAGCTCGCCTTCTTGCTCGCCATGGACCCTTACGCGTTCCGCCGGCTCAACATCGCCGACGCGCGCTGGCTGGGCGTTCTGGACGCCGTCGCCCAGGCCGCGCGCTGGTCGCCCCGAAGGGCGGCTTCCGCGCTCGCTGGCGCCAAGCTCGTTCGCGGCCGCGGCATTGGGCTCGGCACCCATCTGGCCTCCTACGGCGCCGCTGTCGCCGAGATCCAAGTCGATAAGGAAACGGGCCGCGTTCTGGCCGAGCGCTTGTACGGCGCCATCGACGCCGGCCAGACCGTCAACCCTGGCAACGTCGAAAGCCAGATCTCCGGACAGCTCGTGCAGGCCGCTAGCCGCATGCTTAAGGAAGAAGTAACGCTCGGCGGCGCAAGCGTAACCAGTCTGGACTGGTCCAGCTATCCCGTCCTGCGTTTCGACGAATGCCCCGAGGTGACGCCGGTCGTCGTGCAGCGCATCGGCCTGCGCTCCACCGGCGCCGGGGAAGAGGTGATGGCCGCCGCCGCGGCCGCCATCGCCAACGCCTTCTTTGACGCGACCGGAGTGCGCATGCGCCAATATCCGCTCACCCCTGCCCGCGTCCTCGCGGCGTTAAACGCGCCCCTGTAAATTGTGCTTCTTGATCTTGTACCGCAAAGCGTCCCGCCCGATCTTGAGTGCGCGGGCGGCCTGCGACTGATTGCCGCCCGCCGCTTCGAGCGCGTGCGCAATCAATCGGCGTTCCTGCTCTTCCAGAGTGCCTGCTCCCCCCTCCTTGCCTTCCGCCGCCGGCTTGGAGCTTCCGCCGGGCTGAAATTGGCTCGGCAGATCCGCGACATCGATCGTGTCCCCGGTCGCCATCATGGCCGCATAGCCGATCGCGTTCTCCAACTCGCGCACGTTCCCAGGCCAGGAGTAAGCGGCCAGCGCGATCTGCGCTCGCGGCGAGATCCGCCGGATGTCCTTTCCGTATTGCGCCGCGAACTTGGAAAGGAAATAACGCTCCAGAAGCGGAAGATCCTCTTTGCGTTCCGCCAGCCGCGGCGTCCGGATCTCCACCATGGAAAGGCGGTAATACAAATCCTCTCGAAATTGCTTTTCGCCCACCAGGGCCCGCAAGTCGCGGTTAGTGGCCGCGATCACCCGCACATCCACTTTCTTCGGCGTGAGCGAGCCTACCCGGAGCACCTCCTGATTTTGCAGCACCCGAAGAAGCTTGGCTTGAGTTGCGAGCGGCATGTCGCCGATTTCGTCCAAAAACAGCGTGCCCCCATGCGCGTGCTCGAATAGGCCGGGCTTGTCGCTTGCCGCCCCGGTGAACGCGCCTCGGACATGGCCGAACAGCTCGCTCTCAAACAGCGTCTCCACCACCGCCGAACAATTGAGCGCCATGTACCGTCCCCGCGCCGCCGGACTCAGCCGGTGCAGCGCCTGCGCCACCAGGTCCTTGCCCGTTCCCGTCTCTCCCGTCACCAGCACCGTGCGGAAGTGCGGAGCCACCCGGCGGATTCGCGAAAACATCTCCCACATCAAAGGACTGTTCCCCACGATGCTCTCGAATTCCGCGCTCTCCAGCAGCTCGCCTTCCAACTGGAAAGCCCTCTGCCGGCGGCGCGCGTCTTCCAGCAGCTTGCCAACCCGCTCGCGAAGCGAAGAGAGCGAGACCGGCTTGTTCAAATAGTCGCTCGCGCCCTTCTTGATGGCCTCCACCGCGGATTCGGTGGAGTAATGCGCCGTCATCAAAATCACTTCGATCGACGGGTCGAATTCCACGATCTTCTCTAACAGCTCCAGGCCGCTCATGTTCGGCATCACCAGATCGGTGATCACGATCTGCGGACGCTCGCTATGCGCCCGCTCCAGGCCGCGCTGGGGATCGCTCTCCGTGAAAATACGCAGCCCCGGTTGAGCCAGCGCGGAGGAAAGCAGCTCCAAGCTCGCGGCGTTGTCGTCGACGATCAATAAACGAATTTCCGGGCTAGTCATAACAGCGAAGCATCGTCACTTGAGTAGGCGCTTCACCTCTTCACGCAAGGCGCTCAGCCGCACCGGTTTCGTGATGTACCCCCCAAATCCGGCCGCCATGGCGCGCTCCCGGTCGCCCATCATCGCGCTGGCCGTGAGAGCGATGACCGGAGTCGCCGCGAACCTTTCGTCGCGCCGCAGCTCGCGCACGACGCCGAATCCATCCAGGCCCGGCATGTGCAGATCCAGAATCACCAGGTCGGGCTGAATCTCCCGCGCCTGCCGCACCGCCTCCAGCCCATCGCTTGCCTCCACCACCTGGTAGCCGCTGTTTTCCAGCACGGTCCGCACCAACTCCCGCCCGGTGGCCTTGTCGTCGGCTACCAGCACCGTTTTCATTCCGGCGCCCCCGCGGCTTTGTCCCGTCGGAGGGGAACGCGAAACTGAAAGCGGCTTCCCTTTCCAACCTCGCTCTCCAGCTCGATGCGCCCGCCGTGCTGCTCCACCAGGCGTTTCGTGATCGCCAGACCGAGACCGGTGCCTTCGCGCAGTCCTTTGGTCGTTTCGCCCACCTGATAAAACTTGTCGAAAACCGCGCCTTGCGCCTCTTTGGGAATCCCGACGCCGGTGTCCTCAACCGAAATGCTGACGGCCCCGTCTTCCAGCCGCGCCTCGATCCGCACGCGCCCTCCTTCCGGCGTGAACTTCACCGCGTTGCTCAGCAAATTCACCACAATCTGTTTGATCCGCAGCCGGTCCGCCTCCAGCACCACGTTCGCGGGAAGCTGGGTCTCGATTGCGATGGACTTCGCCCGGGCCAGCGCGCGAAACGACGCCACAGATTCTTCCACCGCCTCGCCCAGGTCGAATGCTTCCGCCCGCAGCTCCAAACGCCCTGCTTCGATTTTGCTCAGGTCCAGAATGTCGTTGATCAATTCCAGCAGGTGATTTGCGTCGCGGTGAATATGATCGACGAACCGCTTCTGTTTGTCGTTCAGCGGCCCTTCCAGCTCCTCCGCCAGCAACTCCGAAAATCCGATGACCGTGTGCAGAGGCGTGCGGAGCTCATGGCTCATGCTCGCCAGAAATTCGCTCTTCAGCCGGTCGGCCCGCTCGATCTCGCGATTGCGCAGCTCCAGCTCGCGATTCGTGGAAGTCAGCTCGCGGATATAGCTTTCCTGAAGCTGGCGCAGTCTTTCCTCGGCCTGTTTCCGGCTGGTGATGTCGCGCACGATGGCTGTTACGAGAAAGCTTTCCTCGAATTGCGACGGGCTGAGACTGATCTCTACCGGAAAGCGCGAGCCGTCCTTGCGCACCCCGCTGAGGCTCAGGCCCGCTCCCATCGGACGCCGGGCCGGCTGCTGGCGATATTCCCTTCGGCGCGCCGTGTGCGCGTCCCGCAATTCTTCCGGAATCAGAATTTCCACTGGCTTTCCCAGCAACTCCTCCCGCGTGTAGCCGAACATGTCTTCCACCACGCAGTTCACCAGCACGATTCGTCCCGTCTCGTCCACTTGAAGAATGGCGTCGGGAGCGGCTTCCAGCAGTTCCTGAAATCGCCGCTCGGCGGCCCCGCTTGAGCGCGTCTGCCCTTTCGTTCGCATCTCGCCTGAAGGCTCATTATAGAGTCCAGCCTCACGGCCGCTGCCGTTTCTCGATGTATTTTGCGAGATTCAGAACCCGCACCCGGCCCAGATCCCGGTCCCAGGCGATTTGCGAGAAGATCGGCCCCCACAGCGGCATCTCCCGCGTGCCGTGCCCCGCCTCGATCGGAGTTTCGCCCGAGATGATGCGCTCCACTCGCTCGAGCGGAAACTTGCCCCCGTTGCGGGTGGCGATGCGCGTCAGATCGGCGGGCCGCGTCTTTAAAGCTCCCGCCATCGGACCGTCGCCTTTGCCGCCTTCGCCGTGGCAAACCGCGCAATATTCCCGGAACAGCGCTTGTCCTTCCAGCGAATCGATCGGGCGCCTCTCTTCCTTAGCCGGAGCGGGCGCGCTCTGAGCCGCGGCCAGCAGATAAACGCTTGCTGCCGCGCCCCATGCCAATACGATTTTTCCAGTCACGGCGCTTTCCTCCCGCCAATTCGTCTTGCAGGCGTGGGGCCGCGATTATTCGCCGTGAATCGTTGCCGGGCGCCCCCCGCGGCGCGTCTTCACCCACTAGACTGCGCGCGTTCGCGCAAATCGGCGCACCATGCCATCGGCTGCCCCTCCGCCGCCGCCGGCGTCGCCCTTTATCTGTGGAGCCTCGTTTCCCCGGAGCAACCGGCGACCCTCGGTTCTCCCCCTCGCAACCACCACCCGCATCCGAAAACCTGGCGTTAACCCTTCAATTCAATCTCTACCTCGCGTACCCGCCGCCCGCGCCGCGTCCGGACCTTGACGCGGTCGCCCGGCTTTTTCTCCCACAAAGCCAGCCGCACATCGGCGGCCGTCTTGATCGCCTCTCCCTCCACCTCCACCAATACATCGCCGCTTTTTAAGCCCGATTGCTGGGCCGCTCCTTCCGCAACCACCGAAGCGATGCGGCATTCCCCGCGCCCGTCTTCCAAACGCGCTCCCAGTACGCCCGCCGGAGGAAGTTTCTGTCTCGCACTCAGCACGATGAAATCCGCGACGTGCGCCTCCGCTTCCACCCCGCTGCTCAGCACGATGGCGTAGCTCGCGTGGATCCGCCGCTTCAAACGTTCGGGGATTCCCGAGCCGAACGCCACGTGGCCGGCCCCCGCTAAAATCGCCATCCGCCGCTCCGGATGAGCCGTCAGGTACTCGGCCGCGCTTGCAGCCATGCTCTCATCCCAGGCGAGTTGCGCCTCCACGAAATGCTCGAACGCCCCCGGCTTCTCGTTTTCGTGAGCCTCGAACGCCTCGCGCAGCCTCGCCCGGTAAGCTTCCTCCGCCGGCTCGATGTCTTTCGGAAGCTGCGCCCTCTGCTCGGCCGGCAGCCCCTGGATCCCGTTCTTCGAAATCGCCGAGGCGAGACCAGTAGGTATATTCAGCGCCCGCACGGGAATTTTCTGCTCCCGCGCGAAACGAAAAATGGGCGCGTAAAGACGGTAGTCGTAGCCCCATTCCTTGAAATATTCCGTGGACCGCAGAAATTCTCGTTCCCCGATCCGGCCCGCGATATAGTCGTCTACTTTCGATTGGAAGCGTTGCTCCAGATATTCCACGCCAATCGCTAAGTCGGGATCATGCTGATGAAGCCGCCGGAGGATTTCGAGCTGGTTTAAGTGGTGATCGTACCGGTCGTGCGTCTCGCCGATAAACACGACTCGCTTCGTGTCGAGCTTCGCGATGACATTCGCCAGCGCCTCCGGCGCATCCAGATCCAAAACCCCTGGCCAAGCGCTATCTTGGCCCGCAACCGCAATCGCGAACGCGGCCGCAATGGCTAGGCGTCTCATCGCTATTCACTAGCGTAACGAAAAGCCGCTCCTCGTCGTCTCAAACCTGGCCGCATGCCTCCGCCATCGCCGCTTTCGCCCGCCATCGCTCCCGCGCCGCCGAGCTCAGCATCGTCGCGGCTGTATAAACCACCACCCGGTCGCCAGCCATAGCATAGCGGTCGGCGGAATCGGCTTCGCCAAAAACGCCGCCAAGAAAATGCCCGCGGGCCGTCCCGATCCTTTATCCTGGGGTCGAGCCATGGCCGCTTCTCTGGAACTCGCCGGACAGCCCCTCAAACTCGAAGAAATCGCCTTGGCCGCCGCCGGCGGCCTGCAGCCTTTTCTATCCCCTCGCGCCCGCGATCGCATCGAATTGTCCCGTCGCGTTGTCGAAAAGCACCTCCGCGAAAAGAAAATCGTTTATGGAATCAATACCGGCTTTGGCAAGCTCGCCGACGTCCACATCCCGGACCACGAAATCGAGCGGCTGCAAATGAATCTCGTGCGGAGCCACGCCTCCGGCCTCGGCGATCCGCTCTCCCAGCTCGAAACCCGAGCCCTCATGCTGCTGCGCGCCAATGTTCTCGCCACCGGCTGCAGCGGCTGCCGTCCGCTCCTGGTCGATACTCTCTTTCTGATGATGGCGCAAGAAGTCTATCCGCGCATCCCTTCTAAAGGATCGGTTGGCGCAAGCGGCGATCTGGCCCCCTTGGCCCACCTGGCCCTCGCCATGATCGGCGAGGGCGAATGCTTTTACCGCGGCCGCCGCCTTCCCAGCGCCGAAGCCCTCCGCTCCGCCGGAATCGCGCCCGTCCGCTTGGCCGCCAAGGAAGGCCTGGCCCTGCTCAACGGAACCCAGGCGATGGCGGCCGTCGGCGCCTTGGCTTTGCTTCGCGCCGAACGCGTGGTCAAGCTCGCCGACCTCGCCGGCGCGATGTCGCTCGAAGCCCTCCGCGGCGCCCCCGTGCCCTTCGACTCCCGCATTCACGCCGCCCGCCCTCATCCCGGCCAGCTTGCTTCCGCCGCCCATCTCCGCGAACTCCTCGAAAACAGCGAGATCCGAAACTCCCATCTCTTTGGCGACCCCCGCGTTCAGGACGCCTACTGCCTCCGCTGCATGCCCCAAGTCCACGGCGCCGTCCGCAACGCTCTCGCCCACGCCCGGGAAACCGTCGAGATCGAAAGCGGTTCCGCCACCGACAATCCCCTGGTTTTCGCCGAAGCCCAAGAGATTTTAAGCGGCGGCAATTTCCACGGAGCTCCCTTGGCGATGGTTTACGACTACGCCGCCATCGCTCTCACCCATCTCATCGGCATCGCCGAGCGCAGAATCGACCGCCTCCTCAATCCCGATCTCAACGAAGGCTTGCCCCCGTTTCTAAGCCCCGAGCCGGGAGTCTCCTCCGGCTACATGATGGCCCAGGTCTCCGCCGCCGCCCTCTTAAATGAAGCCAAAGTGCTCGCCCATCCCGCCAGCGCCGATAGCGTCCCCACTTCCGGCGGCAAGGAAGATCACGTCTCCATGGGCATGACCGCCGCCCTCAAGCTCCGCCAAATTGTCGACCACGCCGAAAACGTCCTCGCGATCGAGCTAATGGCCGCTTCCGAAGGACTCGATTACCGCCGCCCCCTGCGCTCCTCCGCCCTCCTTGAATCGGCCCGCGAAATCGTGCGCGCCATCGTGCCGCGATTGACCGAAGACCGTCCCCTGGCCCCCGATATCGAGGCCCTCGCCGCCTCCCTCCGCCGCGGCGATTTTGACCGGTTCGCAAAATGAGCCGATTGCTCGTCACCCGCGCCAGTCAATTCGTGACCCTGGCCGGCCCGCCTCGTCCCCGCGTCGGCCCCGCGCTGCGCGACCTCGCCGTTATCCCCGACGGCGCCATGCTCGTTCGCGATGGAATCGTCCAGCGCGTTGGCCCCCGCTTTGAAATCGAAGCCCTCGCCCCCTCCGATTGCGAAGTCGTGGATGTCGAAGGCCGCCTCGTCATGCCGGGTTTCGTCGATGCCCACACCCACCCCGTCTTCGCCGGCGCCCGAGTCGAGGAATTCGAACGCCGCGCCCTGGGAGCCTCCTATCCCGGCATCGCCGCCGCCGGCGGCGGCATCCTCTCCACGGTCCGCAAAACCCGCGAGGCCACCGAAGAAGACCTCTTCACCGCCGCCTGGCGCCGCATCGATTGGTTCCTCCGCAATGGAACCACCACCATCGAAGCCAAATCCGGCTACGGCCTCTCGCTCGATTCCGAACTCAAGATTCTCCGCGTCATCCATCGCCTGAGCCAAAGCGGCGGCTTGCGCCTCGTCCCCACTTTCCTCGGCGCTCACGCGGTTCCCGACGAATTTCGCTCGCGCCCCGCCGAGTACGTCGATCTGCTCCTCCGCCACATGCTGCCCGCCGTCGCCGCCTCCGGCCTGGCCGAATATTGCGACGTATTTTGCGAGCCTTCCGTCTTCAACCTTGACTCCGCTTTTCGCATTCTCGACGCCGCCCGCAAGCTCCATCTTCGCGCCCGCGTCCATGCCGATCAGTTCTCCCGCTACGGCGCCGCCGAATTGGCGGCCCGCGTGGGAGCCGCCACCGCCGACCATCTCGAACACATCGGCCCGTCCGGCATCCAAGCCCTCCACGCCGCCGGCGTCCAGCCCGTTTTGCTCCCCGCCTCCGTCTACAACCTCGGCTCTCTCCGCTTCCCGCCCGCCCGCGCCATCATTGACGCCGGTCTCGCCGTCGTCCTCGCCACCGATTTCAATCCCGGCTCTTCTCCCACTCCCTCCATCCCTTTCGTGCTCTCCCTTGCTTGCACTCATATGCGCATGACGCCCGCCGAAGCCATCGCCGCCAGCACCATTAACGCCGCCTATAGCTTGGGCCGCGGAGAAATTCTCGGTTCGCTCGAACCTGGCAAGCGGGCGGATTTCGTCATCCACGATTGCGCCGATTATCGTGAAATCCCCTATTTCGTCGGCGTCGAGCCGGCCGTCCGAACCTACCTCGCCGGCCGCCTGGTCTACGCCCGCCACTCCCCATGAGCGCCGCTCCCCAGCCCGGTTGGCTCCCCGATCTTCTCTACCTCGGCGGACGCTTCCAGTCCGGCGTCGCCATGTTCGCCGATCCTCACGGCCGCATCGCCCGCTTCTCTAGCCTCCCCGGCGACCTCCGGATGGCCCGCCGCCTCTCCAACAAGGCCCTGCTCCCCGGCTTGGTCAACGCTCACTCCCATTCCTTCCAGCGAGCCATCCGCGCCCGCACCGAGCATCGAACCGGCCCCGGCCGCGACTCCTTCTGGACCTGGCGTCAGGCCATGTATCGCGCCGCCAATCGCCTCTCTCCCCAAGACCTCTTCGACGTGGCCCGAATGGCGTTTTTGGAAATGCTCGCCAGCGGCATCACCACCGTCGGCGAGTTCCACTATCTCCATCACGCCCCCGATGGAACTCCTTACGCCCATCGCAACCTCCTGGCCGAAACCCTCATCCGCGCCTCGGCCGATGTCGGCATCCGCCTTGCCTTGTTGCGCGCCGCCTACGCCCGCGCCGGTTTCCAGACGCCCCCCCATCCCGGCCAGGCCCGTTTCCTCACGCCCCGCGTGGAAGACTTCCTCGCCGATACCGAACAATTGCTCTCTTGCGTCGCGAATTCCTCCCCCCCTTTTCGCGCCTGGCTCGGCGTCGCTCCTCACAGCATCCGCGCCCTCCCTCTTCCCTACTTGCTCGCCGTCGCCGAGTTCGCCCGCAAGCGCCGGCTCGTCCTCCACATGCACGTGGCCGAACAGCCCGCCGAAGTGGAAGCTTGCCAGGCCGAATTCGGCCTTCGCCCCGTCGAGCTTCTCCACCAACGCGGAATCCTCAATGCCCGCTTCACCGCCGTCCACGCCATCCACCTCGCCGAGCGCGAAGTGGAATGCCTGGCCCAGGCGCGCGCTCATATCTGCGCTTGCCCTACAACCGAGCGCAATCTCGGCGATGGCGTCGCTCCGGCCCAGCTTTGGGCCGCCGCCAACCTCTCCGTCTGCTTCGGAACCGACAGCAATATCCAGATCGATTTACTGGAAGACGCGCGCCAGTTGGAGTATCACCTCCGCCTCGAACGCCTGGAGCGCGCCGTGCTCGCCTCCGGCGAAGATCCCGAGAGCTTGGCGAAACGCCTCTTCGCCGGCGCCACCCAAGCCGGCGCCGCCAGCCTCGGAGCCCCGGCGGGCAGCCTGCAAGAAGGACTCGCCGCCGACTTTTTCACCGTCGCCCTCGACGATCTTTCCATCGCTGGCGCCGGCCCCGATTCCCTGCTCGCTCACATCGTCTTCTCCGCAGGCCGCTCCGCCGTTCGCGATGTCTTTGTCGCCGGCCGGCCCGTCCTCGAAGACGGCCATCATCCCCTCCGCCACGAAATCGTCCGCCGCTTCCAAGACCTCCAGCGCAGGCTCTGGAGCGAGGGCTCATGAAGCGCGTCGAAAGAAGGCCTCTGGCCCTCCTTCTCACCGCCCACGAAGAGGTCGGCTGTCTCGGCGGCCGCGAGGCTCATAGCGCCTTCCCCTCCAAGGGCCACTCCGCGATTTACGATGCCGCTCGCGCCATCGCGCGCTTCTGCAAGGAGCCGCCGCGCGTTGCGCCCGCCGCCCCGAGTCTATTGAATCTTCGTGAACGTTTCCGGACCGCCGCCGCCCTTTCCTTTGCCCCCGCCTTTTCCTCCCTTGCCCCCGAATCCGCCGCCGTTGCCCGCCGATACCATCTGCCGCAACGCCGAATACGTCTTGCCGTCGTCCGCCAGCGTCCACTCGTCGTGCCATTGCATGCCGGTCGGCATCGTCGTGTCCACCACCAGCTTGTTGCCCTCCATCTTCCCCGTGGCTTTCGAGTCCTTCCAGACGCCTTCCGTCATCGTGATCTCCTGCCCTTGGGTGGGATATTGGCGCAAAATCACAGAACCGTTGGTCTGCGTCTCTTCCATATACACCACGCCGTCTTTATACGTCAGCTTCCGCACCTGCCCGTTATCGCCCTTCCAGGTGCCGTTGAACTTCGAGCCGTCTTGCGCCATCAACAAAAACGCCGCCGCGCTCAAAGCCCCCGCCGCCATAAACATCGTCTTCTTCAATGTCTCTCTCTCTCCCTTCCGCCTTCACCAGCCGGGCCAAGCTCCCTTCCTTACCGGCCGTAAACTCGCAACTCCTTGCCGTCGGCCAGCACAACCCGCTCCAGCCGCACGATTTTCTCCCCGTCCGCGAACTGATAACCGATGCCCGTAATCGTGTCCCCCGGCTTCACCGTCGTCTTGGTCCAGCCGTTGGCCTCCATCCGGTTGATCGCCGGCCCGCCGATCAGCCATCTCTCCGTCCGCCCCCCGTTCCCCTGAACCTCAATCGTCATCATCGGGTGCGGATTGGACCAATTGAGCTCCACCACCGTCCCTTTCACCGTCACAAGCTGGTCGTAGCTCACCGGCCAGGAGTGATGCGCCGCAAGCGGCATTGCGCCAAAACCGAGCGATAGCGGCGCCAACGCCGCAACGCACAAGGCCTTCATCGTTGCTTCCCTCCTGCGAGCCATTCTAGAACAAAATCCTCGCCGCCAAAACCCATCCCGCCTTTTGCCGCGCAATCCCGGCGCTTCGTTCAAACGTTCAAAATCTCGAAGCACCGTTCCAGGCTCTTCACCGGATCGTTGCCCATCGCGGGCCGCCACTCATGCGCCACAAATCCCGTGTATCCCAAATCGGCGATCGCGTTGGCGATGAACCGGTAGTTGAGCTCTTGTTTATCGTCGATTTCCAAACGGCTGGGCACCCCCGCCACGTGGATGTGGCAAATGTGGTCGAAGTTCTCGCGCAGCGTGCGCGTCACGTCGCCATCCGCGATCTGGGCGTGATAAATGTCGTACAGAATCTTCACCCGCGGCGAATTCACCCGCTTCACCACCTCAAGCCCCCACGCCATGTGGTCGAAAATCTGATCCGTGCGCTGATCCGCCGCCACCTTGGAGTTCGTAATCTCCATGCAGACCGTAACCCCCTTTTGTTCGGCGTAGCCCTTCACCCGGTTCAGAATCGCCACCGCGTTATCGGCCCCTTCTTCTTTCGGCATGCCCCGCCGTTCGCCGGGGATCGCTATCAAAACCGAGCATCCCAGCCGTGCGCACGTGTCGATTCCAGCGTGAGTGGCTTCTTCAATCTGGTCGTGGATTTCCTTCCGGATCAATCCATTTTGAAAGCTCGTTCCCGTGCCCGTCATCATGGCCGGAGCCAGGCCATTTTGCGCCAGAATCGGCGCCTGTTGGGCGGTCGGCAGATCGACGCCTTTAAAGCCGATGCGCGCCAGAATTTTGCATCGCTCCTCGAACGACAGCGTCGAGCCCATTCCCCAAACCGAAGCCATCACGCTCTGCTTGATGCGCGTGCGGGTCGCCGGGGGAGTTTGCGCCGCCAGTGGGCCGGAAATGCTCGTAACCAGCGGCGCCGCCATGCCTGCTAAAAAGGTTCTTCGTTCCATCGGCAGTCAATATATCACGCCCGGTCTGCAACCGGGCCCTTTGTGCATTCCCCCTTCTGCAAATCCCCAAACTCCCGCCCCTTCACCAACATCCCATTAAAACCCGCCCTCTTCTCCCCTTTCCCCTCCTCAAAAACAAATCGGAGGTTCTTCTTATGAAACCGCAACTTGCCCCCGATTCCCAGCGCGCCGCCGCGAATCGCAACAACGCCGCCCGC
>Ga0070738_10001609_pt1 | contig 43150 bp, 43 predicted proteins | sample Coa_R2_2_FD_66446 | JGI IMG/M metagenome (GOLD analysis project Ga0070738, IMG submission 66446) | Surface soil microbial communities from Centralia Pennsylvania, which are recovering from an underground coalmine fire - Coalmine... | ecosystem: Environmental > Terrestrial > Soil > Unclassified ...
CTCGTGACCGTGCGCAGGTCGTGCCAGAGGTCGACAACGGAAGGGCGGCCCCAGAACCAATAGCCGTTATAGATGCGATGGATGATGAGGCGCGGTTTCAGCACGAGCGTATGGGGAATCATCGGATCGTGCTCGGGATCGGTATATTCGCGGATGTCGAGGTCCTTCTGCACTGTCCGTTCGGGATCGGATAGAAACGTCCACTCGGCACCGATGGACGCCCGGAACTCCTGCAAGGTGTGGTGGTCGTCCGTAGAGATCGTAGCGATCTGCGTGTAGCCGACGGCGATTTTCGGATAGAAAGAGGCCAGCTCAAGATGTTGCTGGTGCTCCTTCGGGCAGTAATGGCCGCGCGCGAGCGTGAGGATCAGCGGATCATCTCCTTGCAATTCGCTGAGTTTGCGCAGCGAGCCCGTGTGGTCGGGCAGCTGATAATCGGGAAAAGTGCTCCCGGGTACGATATCAGAACGCATTCGCGAACTCCTTCTATCCCGAGTGGCGCGGCAGGTGCTCCACATCTCGGCTTGACGAGCTTGGCATTGAAATTTTGCGGTGGGTCGAGACGTGATAGACGAGAGCGCAAACAACTGAGACTCCACCTGCGAGAGCGAAGGCCGGCGTGAACGAACCGCTTGCCTGAACCAAAAGCCCGGTCAGGAAAGGCGCAAGTGCGCCGCCCAACGAGCCGCCCACATTTTGAATGGCTTCGAGAGTTGCGACGGCATTTGGCGGCGCGATGACGGCCGCCAAAGCCCATCCGCAGCTCGACGAAACATTGGCGGCGAACAGGCCGCAAGCCATCAAGCAGATTGCGACGTAAAGGTTGCCGCTAGCGGAACCTGCAAGCGTAAACGCGCCGGCTGCAAGCAAGCCCGCAATGGTCGGCATTCTGCAGCTCGTCACCGCATCGAGGCCGTGTTCATCAAGTGCGCGCGCGATGAATCCACCTCCGAGAGCGCCAAGAAAGCCTGCGCCTAGCGGGACCGCAGCCCAAAAGCCGGCGCTGGCGATGCTTTGGTGACGGACATTTTCCAAATAGGCCGGCAGCCATGTGGCATAAAGCCAGGAAATATAGACGACGCCGAAGAAGCCGAAAAACATGCCCCACGACGTCGGAAAGCGGAGCAGCCAGAGAGCCTGCTGAAAGCCGACGTGTTGAACGTTGGCGGAGTCCTGACGCCGAATTTCGGTCAAATCGGCCGCCGGAATAGATGCCGACTCGGGCGCGCGATAAAGCGCGACCCAGAGGATGGCAATCGCAAACCCGGCCAAGCCGGCGATCAGAAACATGATCCGCCAACCGAACGCCAGCATCAGCCAGGTCAACAAGGGCGGCGCGAGCGCCGGCGCCAGCCCGGACGACGAATTGAAAATCGCAATTGGCAATGCTCGTTGGTCCAGCGCGTACCAGTCCGTGCAGACACGCGATCCGCCGATGTACATCGGCGATTCGCCGAGCCCGAGAGCGACGCGTGCCGCGATGAATTGCCCAAGCGAGCGCACCGAAGTCGCGGCAATTTGGGCGACCGACCACAAGATCAAACCGGCGCCCAAAATTCGGCGCGGCCCGAATCGATCGATCAAGGTCCCGGCGGGAATCTGCGCAACACCGTAGCTCCAAGCGAAGGCCGAGAGCACGACACCAAGCTGGTCGTAGGAAAGCTTCAACTCCTGGTGGATCTGCGGCTCGGCCACAGCGACCGCGGCGCGGTCCAGATAATTCACGCAGCCTGCACCAACGAGCAAGATCACTGCGATCGTCCGCAAACGCCGCGTCGCCGACGAATAAGCAAAGGACGTGTGAAGCGAGTCGGACAACGACAATTATTCCTTAAACGACAGCCCTTGAGCACATTACGAATTGCGATAATGAATGATAGGATCGCCGAACGAGATCATAGTATCGTGATCCATCGGCGTTAGGGTCGAGCGGATCGCATGACGTTCGCGCCGAAAGAATGCATTTTGCGGCGAAGCTCCTCCACTGAGGTCCGGTATGGCTGATCGCATTCTGGTCTTTTATGGATCCTACCGGTCCGACCGGCTTGGCATCCGGCTCGCGAATTACATCGTCGGCAGATTGCAGCAGCGTGGCGCGGCGCCGGAACTTATCGATGCGAAGGCTATCGGCCTGCCGATCCTCGATCGCATGTATAAAGAATATCCGAAAGGCACAGCGCCGGCACCTATGGAGATCTTGGCAGAAAAGCTTCGCCAAGCCGATGCCTTCATCTTCGTGACAGGCGAATATAATTGGGGTCCGCAGCCCGGCCTCAAAAATCTGACGGACCATTTTCTGGAAGAATGGTTTTGGCGACCTGCCGCGATCGCCAGCTATTCGGCGGGACGTTTCTCGGGCGTACGATCCGGAACCGTATGGCACGGCATTCTGTCGGAAATGGGCATGGTGGTGATTTCGAGCACACTCGCAGTCGGCCCGATTTCGCAGACACTGGACGCTGACGGAGCGCCCATCGGCGAAGGCGGCAAAGCGCTCGAGAACGGCTTTGGCCGCTTTGCCGACGATCTCGCATGGTGGACGCAGGCAGCCCGCGCTCAACGCGCGCGCGAGGCGCCACCCTATTAGCTCAGCTATGCTGCGGTCAGACGAATGCGCGCGATAGGAATAGCGAGTGGACCAAGACGCTTTATCTTATCGCGCCCTCTGATCCACAAGCGCGTTGACATGTGATGACATGTTTATATGCTCTTCACATGTCGACGATGATCCAAATTCGCAATGTTCCGGATGCATTGCATCGCCGGCTCAAATCGCGCGCGGCGCTTGCCGGCATGTCGTTGTCCGACTTTCTGCTTAACGAGATTCGTCAAGTGGCGGAGCGACCGACGCTCGACGAGCTGCGGGCGCGGTTGCATAGCCGCATGCAAACATCGCTCTCCGTGCCGCCGGCCGAAGCGGTTCGCGCCGAGCGCGATCGCTCATAATGGTCGTCGACGCTTCGGCTCTACTTGAAACTCTTCTGCGCACGCCGGCGGCGAAAGCGGTCGAGGAACGGCTGTTCGCTCCCCGTCAAACGCTCCATGCGCCTCATCTACTGGATGTCGAGGTCGCACAGGTGATCCGGCGTTATGCCGCCAGCGGCGAAATCGACAGCGAATGCGGTCGCATGGCTCTCACTGACTTGGCGGATTTTCCGTTGCGGCGATACCCGCACGATTTCCTTTTGCCGCGCATCTGGAACCTGCGGAACAATCTGACGGCTTACGCCGCCGCCTATGTCGCGCTGGCTGAGGCGCTCGAGGTGCCATTGCTGACGCGCGACAGACGTTTGGCCTCAGCCGCCGGCCATAGCGCGCAGATCGAATTGGTGTAGCTCCATCCGGCCCGCGCGATGGAGCTAACCCGCCTCCGACTCGGGAACGAGGGCAGGCGCGAGAGCAAAGAAGCAGGCCAAAGCCCACAGTCTGTGATAGGTTACATATAACCTATTCGGAGAATATATGGCCCCGGCATCAAAACCCAAGTCTTCGCGCACGAAGGTGCGGCAACATCGCGAGCGACTGCGTGCGCAGGGTCTGCGCCCGATTCAGATTTGGGTGCCGGACGTGCGCGCGCCGTCCTTCCGGTCTGAGGCGCATCGCCAGTCGTTGGCCGTGGCCACGAGCGCGCAAACTCATGAGGATCAGGCGTTCATCGACGCCGTATCGGATTGGGGCGATGAATGAAGCGGGGCGAGGTCTGGACCGTCTCCGGCGGGAAGGACTATGCGGGCAAGCCGCGCCCGGTCGTCATTGTTCAGGACGACAGTTTCGACGCAACCGACTCGATCACGATTTGCGCCTTCACCACTGACGAAACCGAAGCACCCTTGTTCCGCCTGCCCCTCGAGCCGAACGAGCGCAACGGTTTGCGAACGGCGTGCCGCTTGATGGTGGACAAGATCACCACCGTCCCCAAGACCAAGTTTGGGGCACGCGTCGGCAGGTTGGACGACGAGGATATCCTGAGACTCAATCGGGCCGTGCTCGTGTTTCTCGGACTGGCCGTCTCACCGAAAACAAGGCAGGTGGCCTGACGAGCAATGGTGTCCAGCGCCGCTCGGGAATCGGCCACTATCTATGACATCGCAACAGGGTGATATTCCCCTGGCGGGCCACGACCGACGATAATGAGCATTATGTCTATGCTATAGCCCTTTGAGGCGCATGCGCCTCGGCTCATTGAAGCGCCAGTATGTCAAACGCACGCATCACCGCCGATCCGGGCATCATGATGGGCAAGCCCTGCATCAAGGGGACCCGGATTACCGTAGAGTTGATCTTGCGCAAGTTGGGTGCTGGCCGGTCGATTGCGGATATACGCGAAGCCTACCCCCAACTTACAGAGGACGATGTGCGGGCGGTGCTGTCCTTTGCTGCCGATTACCTGCAGCATGAAACGGTTCTCGCTGCCGAGTGATGCGTTTTCTGGCCGACGAGAACGTTTCACGTTACGGACGCCCGCGGCGACATCGGACACCGTATCGTGCTCTGGCGTAGGCTTTGGCGGAGACGGAGGGATTCGAACCCTCGATAGGGCTTTACAACCCTATAACGGTTTAGCAAACCGCCGCCTTCAGCCTCTCGGCCACGTCTCCCGGCGGGCGGACAATGCCCGAGCCGCTTGGCGATAGCAAGCGCGCGTCTTCCGGCAGGAATGTCCGGCCATTCGTCGGCGGCAGAGGCGCCTGCGCCCTCATGCGGCGATCCGCTCGTTGGCCTCCACCTCGGCGACGAATTGGGCGATCCGGCCGATCGAGGCTTCGTCATAAAGAAGCGGGGCGTGGCCCTGGCCCTCGACGACATAAGTCGCGCAATGTGGGTGCCGGCGGGCCATTTCCACAAGCGTTGCCGGGGCGAGCGCGTCCGAATTGGCGCCGCGGATGACGAGCAAAGGCACGTCGGCGAGCGCATCGAAAAGCTGCCAGACCGGCGGCAGCGGCTCGTCGAGCTGGAGCCGCTCGAGCGGCTTCACCAATTTCGGATCGAAGGTGAGGCCGAAGCTTCCGTCGGCCTTCTGAAATGTCGCGCGCGCATGGGCGGCGAAATCCGCCTCGCTCAATGCCGGAAATTGCGCGCTCATGATCTTCTTCACGCAGTCGATTGCGTCGGGGAGCGAGCTCGGCGCGCCCATATGGCGCAGATAATGGCGGATCCGGGTAAAGCCCTGAGGCTCGATCACCGGCCCGATGTCGTTGAGCACGGCGCCGGCGACGAGGTTCGGCCGGCGCGCGGCGAGCGACATGACGTGAAAGCCGCCGCGCGAAGTTCCGACGAAGATCGCGCGATCGACTTCGCAGGCGGTGAGCATGGCCTCGACGTCGACATTCTCCACCGGGATTTCGTAGTTGCGCCAGTCCGGATCGAAATCCGAAAGGCCGCGGCCGCGGTAATCGAGCGCGAGCACGCGCCTTTTGCTTCCAGCCGCTCCGCCGGCGAGGGCTTCGGCGAGCGGGCCGAAATCAGCCGCGTTGCGCGAAAGGCCGGCGAGACAGACGAGGGGCAGGCCGGGATCGGCCGGCGAGCCATAGTCGCGCGCGTGGAGTCTCAGCCCGTCGGGGGCGCCGATGAAACGGCTAACGAAAGGCGGCATCCGCGCTCCGCGCTAGGTCAGGATGCTTTGGATCGGATCGATCCAAAAGCATGAACGGGATCTATTCTAAAGATTTAGAACGGGGATCGCGCGAAAACCGGCGTCCGCCCTTTCGCATCCCGCTCTAAGTTTTCCTTTACCATAAAAGGGGATAGCTGGAACTTAAATCGAATTCTAGTCATTCTTCCGCCATGCAACAGAACCGTCACGCCCGGATTCTCATTGTCGAAGACGACATGCTCGTCCGCGAGCTTCTCGTCGATATCCTGCGCGAGGCCGGCTTCGAAGCGCAAGAGGCCGATTGTGCACGAGAGGCTTTGCGCGAGCTCGCGGCACGTCCGTTCGATCTCGTGATGAGCGACATCGACATGCCGGGCGAACTCGACGGCATCGATCTCGCCCGGCATATCGGCGGCTCCTGGCCGGAGACCCGCGTGATCCTGATCTCGGGGCGGAGCCGGCCGGCGCTGCCGGGGGATATTTTGTTCCTTCCCAAGCCCTTCACCGCCGCTCGGCTTATCGCTGCGGTGACCCAAATGATCACCCAGCCGATCTGTCTCGCTTCATAAGCGCGCGGCCTGCAGCAAGCTTTCCTGCGGCTTCGGCGTGCCGAAGCTCGCCTGGTACATGGCCCAGTTTTCCATGACCCGCTGCACGTAATTGCGCGTCTCTTCGAAGGGAATGCGCTCCACCCAATCGACCGGATCGACCCCCGGAGAGCGCGGATCGCCATAGGCTTCGATCCATTCCTTCACCCGCCGTCCTCCGGCATTATAATCGGCGAAGACGAGGATAGGAGAGCCGCGATGCTCGGCGAATAATTCGCCGAGATGCGCGGCGCCGAGCCGGGCATTGAATGCGGCATCGGTTGTCAGCCGCGTGGCATCGAATTCGATCTTGGCGCGTTCCGCCGTCCGTTTGGCCGTCGAGTCGATCATCTGCATCAGGCCTTTGGCGCCGGCCGAGGAAACGGCGTGCGAATCGAAGCCGCTTTCTTGCCGGGCGATCGCATAGACGATTGCTTGCGGCGCGGAATTGTCGAGCGGCGCGAAATCGGGGACGCCGTAGGTGGGGAAGGCGAGACTGTCGACCGCCATGCCGCGCTGCGCGAGGATCTTGCCGATCACGAGCGACATATGTGCGTCGCGTTCCGCCCCCACGACATCGGCGAGCGCGGCAATCTGTGATTCGCTCGTCAGATGTTGCGCGGCGGCGACGGCGAGATTGAGGGCGAGCTCCCGTTCGTCCAGCGCGAAGAGCAATTCGACGACGCGGACGGATTCATCGCGCGCGGTTCCGGTCGCGGCAGGGGAAAGCCTGCGCAAAGTGATCGCCTTGAGCTGCAAGCGATCGCGGGCAAGCTGTCCATAATAGGTCGCAACCTGCGCTGCGGCTTTTTCATAATAGGCCTTGGCGCGCCGCGCGGCGTCCTCGCCGGGCGAAACCTCTGCGGTCCGTCCTTGCCAATAGGCAATGCGTGCAATCGACGTCGGCGTACGGGCGATGAGCGCCGCCGCGTCGAAATGGCTCGCGGCGCGGATCGGATCGTTGAGGAAACGCAGCGCGATCCAGCCGGCGTGAAATTCGGCTTCGATCCTCGATTCGTTGCTCTCGGCCGAATGTTCGGCACAGATGCGATAGGCGGTCACGGGATCGCCGAGGTCGAGGAGCTTGCGGGCAATGAGGCGCCGCTCGACCCACCAGGCATCGCCATCGACGATGAGATCGGGATCGCGCGGCGCGCTCAGCATCAACGCTGCCGCCTCCTTGACCTTGTCGGCGCGCCGCGCCTTCTGGATCCGGGCGAAAAGATAGGCCGGATCGCTCTGCATCGACGCGGGCACGGCAGCGAACATTTTGTCGTTTGCAGCCTCGTTGTTCAGGGCGACGCGCAATTTTGCGAGCGCGAGAACTTGCGGGCCGGCAAGCGCGGCGGCGCGCAAGCCCGCTTCGTTCTCTTCCTCGTAGAGCAGCCGGTCGGCGCGCGCTTTGTGATCGGCGGCGGTCAGGTAGGCGCCGAACTCGCTCTTCACCCGCGACTCGATGCCGATCAGGTCCGATTTGCGCCAGACGCTGCGCACGAGATCCCGGCCCTCGCTCTTTCCCTCGGCGATCCAGGCCCGGGCGACGGCAAGCTTGCCGACCGCGATCTGCGGCTCGCTATGGGCGAAATAATCTTCGACGAGCTTGGGATCGGCATGCGCATAAAGCTGGTCCTCGATGTGCCGCTCGAGGAAATCATTCGCCGGCCAGGAGGGATGGGCTTCGACGAAGGCTTCGAGCCTCGCATAGCTGACATCGCGCGCCTCGCGCAGCGCCACCCATTCGAGCGTTGTACGCACAATCGGGTCGGTCGCGGCCATCGCTTGCAGATCGCCATGCGTGAGATCGCCTGCCTTATAGAAGGGCAGGGCCTCGCGCAGGCCCTTCGGGTCGAGACCTAGCGCCGCGGCGCGGTCGATCGGCGGCGCCGCACTTTGCTCAATTCGCTCATTGGCGGGAGGAGCGGGAATTGTGTGCGGCTCGAATAGCCGTTCGATGCTTGCCGTTGCCTGATAAAGCGCGCCGTTGATCCACTCCGCGAGCTGCGCCGGCGCCGCGCGGTCGATCTTGGGACTGGGCAAATTGACGTAAACCCACGCCAAGCAAAGCCCAAGTCCCACAAGGATTAAAGCCGACGGCAACGTGCGCAAAGCGAGACGCCGCATGGTTCTCCTGCGTTTTCGAGCGCGCCTTATTCCTGCGGCCGCGACCATCAGGCCCTGCCCATCTTGGCGAATTTTGCCTTATGAAACGTCAACCGTGACCGTGGCATTGCGCCCGCGGCAATTCCCCCATAAATTCCAAATGCGAGTTCAATAGCTTGCAATCCAGCCCATCCTAGCGCGCAACCCGGCCATAATCGGCGTATGGCGACATGGACTTCCCGCCATAATTGTCGGAAGAACGGTGCAAAACTAAGGCGCCCTGAGCGGCATCCAGAGAGAATTTCTATGACCAAGAAGGCCGCATTCAAAGGCTCGATCACCGCCCTCGTCACGCCGTTCAGGAACGGCGCGTTCGACGAAGCCGCCTATCGTGCGCTTGTCGACTGGCAAATCACCAACGGCACACATGCGCTGGCGCCAGTCGGCACGACGGGAGAAAGCGCTACGCTCTCCCACGCGGAACACAGGCGTGTCATCGAGGTCTGCATTGCGGAAGCGCGCGGCCGGGTTCCGATCATCGCCGGCGCCGGGTCGAACAACACGACCGAGGCGATCGAGCTCGCCCGGCATGCGGAAAAATCCGGCGCCGACGGCGTGCTCGTCGTGACGCCCTATTACAACAAGCCCTCGCAAGAAGGCATGTATCGCCATTTCAAGGCGATCAACGACGCAATCGGCATTCCGATCATTCTTTACAATATCCCGCCGCGCTCGGTGGTCGATCTCTCGATCGAGACGATGCAGCGGCTCTTCGAGCTGAAGAATATCGCCGGCGTGAAGGACGCAACCGGCAATCTCGCCCGCACCGCTCTGCAGCGCCATGCGCTGGGGCCGGACTTCATCCAATTGTCCGGCGAAGACTTAACCGCGCTCGCGGTGATGGCGCATGGCGGCGACGGCTGCATTTCCGTCACCGCCAATGTCGCCCCGCGCATCTGCGCCGACATGCAGGAAGCCTGCCTGAAGGGCGATTTCGCCGCTGCATTGAAAATCCAGGACCGGCTGACGCCGCTGCACGCCGCGCTCTTCGTCGATCCTAATCCGGCCGGCGCAAAATACGCCCTCGCTCTCCTCGGCAAGATCGAGAACGAGCTCCGCCTGCCCATGCTGCCGGCCGCGGCCGCCGCGCAAGCCGCGATCAAGTCCGCCATGGTCCATGCCGGGCTCTTGCCGCAGTGAGCGGGGGATCGTCTTGGCCACAAAGCAGGACACTAATTTCAAAGTGGTCGCGGACAATCGCCGGGCGCGATTCGATTACGAGATCGGCGAGACGTTCGAAGCCGGCCTGGTGCTGACCGGCACCGAGGTAAAGTCCTTACGCACCGGAAAGGCCTCGATCGGCGAGAGCTATGCGAGCGTCGACAAAGCCGGCGAGCTTTACCTGATCAACGCTAACATTCCGGAATACCTGCAGGCCAATCGCTTCAATCACGATCCGAAGCGGTCACGCAAATTGCTCCTGAAATCGCGCGAGATCAGCCGGCTCGCCAAGGGCATCGAGCGAGAGGGCATGACGATCGTGCCGCTCAAGATCTATTTCAACGATCGCGGCCGAGCCAAGATCGAACTCGCCCTGGCGCGCGGCAAGAAGCTTCATGACAAGCGACAAACCGAGAAGCAGCGCGATTGGAACCGCGAAAAGGGCCGGCTCTTGCGTGACAGGGGATAGGCTTCAAAGAAAAACCGAGTATCTGCGGATGCAGGGCCGATGGCCTATCACCCTGCCGCAACGGCAAGACGCCGGCACGCGCTTGCAAAGACTTCCCTGAACATCGCCTCGGTCAGAACCGCAGTCGCGGTGTTGTAGCGCGAGCAATGATAGGAATCGAAAAGCGTCAGCTCGCGTCGCGAATCTTGCAGGGCGTGTTCGGCGCCGTGCGCGAAGGGCAGGGCGGAGAGTTTTTGGCCGAACGCGCGCACCACCGAATCGTGCGCAATGCGCCCCAGAGCGATGATCGCTTCGAGGTTCGGGAGGGCGGCGATCGTCGCGCTGAGGAAAGTCCGGCAGTTCGAGATCTCTTCCGGCAGCGGTTTGTTTTGCGGCGGCACGCAGCGCACCGCATTGGTGATCGCACAATCGACGAGTTGCAACGAATCGTCGACGCGCTCCTCGTAAGTGCCGGAAGCTAAGCCGCAGTGGAGCAGGGTGCCGTAGAGAAGATGGCCGGCGAAATCGCCCGTGAAAGGTCGCCCCGTGCGATTGGCGCCGCGCAGCCCGGGCGCAAGCCCGACGATGAGCAGTCGTGCGCCGCGCGATCCGAACGTAGGAACGGGCGCGTTGAACCAATCCGGGTGTTCGCGGCGATTTTCGGTCCTGAATGCGACGAGGCGCGGACAGCGCGGACAATCATGATCCGGCTCAGCCGCGCCTGTCGCTTCTTTTGCACGTTCGGCCGTGCTCAATCGTCTAGCATGTCTTGATCATAACCGCCCGAGACGGCCTGAGCGGGACGCCGGTCTTGATATTTCTGCGCGCGCTCGGCGCGCTCGACAGGATCGCGACCGATCTTCGCGGCGAGATGAACGAGATCGATGAATTCGTCGGCTTGGCGGCGCAATTCATCGGCGACCATCGCCGGCTGCGTGGTATTCGTAGATACGACGGAGACTCGCACGCCTTTACGCTGTACGGCTTCGACGAGGGAGCGGAAATCGCCATCGCCCGAAAAGAGCACGATGTGATCGAGATGCTCCGCCATTTCCATGGCATCGACGGCGAGCTCGATGTCCATGTTTCCCTTGACCTTTCGGCGTCCGAGCGAATCGACGAATTCCTTGGTCGGCTTGGTGACGACCGAATAGCCGTTATAATCGAGCCAGTCGATCAGCGGCCGGATCGAGGAATATTCTTGGTCCTCGACCAAGGCGGTATAATAGAAGGCGCGAATAAGCTTGCCCCTACTTTGGAATTCCTTCAACAGGCGCTTGTAATCGATGTCGAAGCCCAGAGATTTGGCTGTGGCGTAAAGGTTTGCGCCATCGATGAAAAGCGCAATTCGCTCCTGATCGGCCATAAAGGTTCTCTTGTTTGTCGTCGGAGGTCGCTAGGTCAAGTGTTTGGTATCGGAAATGGGATCGTAAAATCCTTCCGGCGTCGGATGCGCGAGCCTATTGCCTGTGCTTTCGACCGAAGGTATGTGGCCCTGGGGGCCTTGCCCGTCAAGGGCGATCCCCTTGATCTAATTCGAAATCCAAAACTTGGTACCCCCGAAACGGTTACATCCGGCTCCCGCGATCCCATTTCAGAATCACAGGGGCCACTGTCAGCTTGATGAAAGGCTACAGCTTCTGTAGGAAGCCTGAATATTCCATATTAAGCAAATCAAGGAGTGTTGAATGGCGCGCGTCACTGTTGAAGACTGTATAGATAAGGTCGAGAATCGTTTCGAGCTCGTGCTGGTTTCGGCGCATCGGGCCCGCATGATCGCATCGGGCGCGCCGATAACCGTCGACCGGGACAAAGACAAAAACGCCGTCGTCGCGCTGCGCGAAATCGCCGAGGCAACGCTCGCGCCGGAAGATCTTAAAGAAGATTTTATCCATTCGCTGCAGAAGCACGTCGAGGTTGACGAACCGGAAGCCGAGGCTGTTCCGGCGCTCGCTCCCGCCGACAAGCCGCAATCCGATGCATTCGGCGATGTCCAGTTCGATCGGATGACGGAAGAAGATTTGTTGCGCGGCCTTGAAGGTCTCGTTCCGCCGGCCGAAACCGAAGACGAGGGTGACTGAGGCCTGCCTGGGCTTTGTGGGGCTCGGCGGCTAGACACGGGGGAGGCAGAGTTCGAGGAGCTGAGGCGTGTTTGCTGCCACGCGGGCTCGCATGGGATCGAAAAGAACCATGATGCGGCAATACGAGCTCGTCGAGCGTGTCCGGCACTACAATCCGCACACCGACGAGGACTTGCTTGATCGCGCCTATGTCTATGCGATGAAGGCACATGGCGCGCAAATGCGCGCCTCCGGCGATCCCTTCTTCTCGCATCCGCTCGAAGTCGCCGCAATTCTCACGGACTTGAAGCTCGACGATGCGACGATTGTCGCGGCGGTCCTGCACGACACGATCGAAGATACCGATTCGACCCGCGAGGAGATCGACCGGCTGTTCGGTCCCGACATCGGCCGCCTCGTCGAAGGATTGACGAAGCTCAAGCGCCTCGATCTCGTCTCCAAACGGGCGGTCCAGGCCGAGAACTTCCGCAAGCTCCTGCTCGCCATCGCTGCCGATGTGCGCGTATTGCTCGTCAAGCTGGCCGACCGCCTGCACAATATGCGCACTCTGCAATTCATGCCGCCCGACAAGCAGCAGAGGATTGCGGAAGAAACGCTCGATATTTATGCGCCGCTTGCCGGGCGCATGGGCATGCAGAGCATGCGCGACGAGCTCGAGGAACTCGCGTTTCGCCATCTCATGCCGGAGGCTTTTGCGACGATCAAGGCGCGGCTCGATGAGCTTCGCGTGAAGAACGGCCGCATCATTGCCAGCGTCGAACAGGAATTGCGCGATGAACTTTACGCTCGGGGCATTGAAGCCAAGGTCGAGGGGCGCCAGAAATTGCCTTATTCGATCTGGCGCAAGATGGAGCGCAAGTCGATCGCTTTCGAGCAATTGTCCGACATTTTCGGCTTTCGCGTCTGTGTCAATACGGTCGAAGATTGCTATCGCGTGATCGGCGTCGTCCACACGAAATGGCCGAGCGTTCCCGGCCGCTTCAAGGATTATATCTCGACGCCGAAGGAAAATGATTATCGTTCGATTCACACGACGGTGGTCGGCCCGGGCCGCCAGCGCGTCGAACTGCAGGTGCGTACCTATGATATGCACGAAGTCGCGCACTTCGGAATCGCGGCGCATGCGCTCTACAAAGACGGGCGAGTCGCCGACCGCGAAGTCTTGACGCGCGAGAGCCGCGCCTATCAGTGGCTGCAGCGCACGATCGATCTTCTGGCGGAGGGCGATTCTCCGGAAGAATTTCTCGAGCACACGAAGCTCGAACTCTTTCCCGATCAAGTCTTCTGTTTCACGCCGAAAGGTCAGCTTATCGCGCTTCCGCGCGGCGCAACCCCGATCGATTTTGCTTATGCGGTCCACACCGACGTCGGCAATTCCGCCGTCGGCGCCAAGATCAACGGGCGCGTCGCACCGCTCGGCTCGCAATTGCAGAACGGCGACGAAGTCGAGATCGTGCGCGCCGGGGGCCAAGTGCCGCCCGCGGTCTGGGAGAAGCTGGTCGTCACCGGCAAGGCGCGCGCGGCGATTCGGCGCGCGACGCGCGACGCGGTGCGCACGCAATATATGGACCTCGGCAAGCAGATCGTCGTGCGTGCTTTCGAACGGGCGGGCAAGCCTTTCGCGGAAGAGAAACTGAAGACGGCTTTGCCGCGTCTGGCGCGTGCCGGCGTCGACGACGTGCTCGCAGCGGTCGGACGCGGCGAGATCTATTCCGGCGACGTCGTCAAGGCCGTCTATCCCGATTTTTCGGACGACCGCAAGGTCGGCGCGCGACAATGGCGGCCGGAGGGGGAGGGCGGTTGGTTCGGCCTGCCCAAGGCCGAAAGCCTCGTCTTCAAATTTCCGGGCCGCACCGGCGAATCCGAGGCGCTGCCCATTCACGGTCTGCGCGGCGATCTGCCGGTGCGCTTTGCGCCGAACGGCGGCGCCGTGCCGGGCGATCGTATCGTCGGGATCGTGACTCCGGGAGAAGGGATCACCATTTATCCCATTCAGTCGCCAGATCTCACGGCCTTCGACGATCAGCCGGAGCGCTGGCTCGATGTGCGTTGGGATCTCGAAGCCGGGCACAAGCGCTTTTTTCCGGCGCGAATCCTCGTCACGGCAATCAATGAGCCGGGCACCCTGGGCACGATCGCAACGGTCATCGGCGACATGGGCGCAAATATCGACAACATCACGATCCACGTAATCTCGCCGGATTTTCATGAATTGATCTTCGATGTCGAAGTCGCCGATCTCAAACATCTGAACGGGATCATCGCCGAGCTCAGGACGAAGCCGGTCGCGAGCAAAGTCGAAAGGGTGAACGGATAATGCCGGCGCCGCTGCGTCTCGGAGTGAATATCGACCACGTCGCGACCCTGCGGAACGCACGCGGAGGGGCGGTGCCCGATCCGTTGCGCGCCGCCGAGCTCGCTCTTGCCGCCGGCGCCGATGGGATCACCGCGCATTTGCGCGAAGATCGCCGCCATATCCGCGACGACGACATGCTGCGGATCAAGGCGGCAATACGGGCTCCGCTCAATTTCGAAATGGCCGCAACCGAGCAGATGCTCGATATTGCGCTCGCCATCAAGCCGCATGCCGCCTGTCTCGTGCCGGAACGGCGGACGGAGCGCACCACCGAGGGCGGGCTCGATGTGCTCGGCGGACACGATCACCTGAAGCCCTTCGTTGCCGAACTCGGCCGGGCCGGAATCATTGTCGCTCTCTTCATCGAGCCCGAGCGCGAGGCGATCGAAGCGGCGCGCTCCATTGGCGCGCCGGCGATCGAGCTTCACACCGGCGCCTGGTGCAATGCCGTGCTCGACACGAATGAGGCGCGCGCCGAGCAGGAATTCGCGCGATTGCGCGCGGCCGCAACGCTCGCTTTTGAGACCGGAATTGAATGCCACGCCGGCCATGGTCTCGATTACGAGACCGCGCGCTCGATTTCGCGCCTGCCGCAAATCGTCGAGCTCAATATCGGCCATTTTCTTGTCGCCGAGGCGATCTTCATCGGGCTCGACGCCGCCATCAGGAAAATGCGCGCGGCCATGGACGCCGGCCGGGCCTATCCCGAATGATCATCGGCTTCGGTATCGACCTCTGCGACATTCGTCGCGTCGATCAATTGCTGACCCGGTTTGGCGATCGCTTCATCCTGCGTTGTTTCACCGAGGTCGAACGCGAGAAATCGGATGCGCGCGCCAATCGTGCAGCTTCCTATGCAAAACGCTTTGCCGCCAAGGAGGCTTGCGCCAAGGCGCTCGGCACCGGCTTGACCCAGGGCGTCTATTGGCGCGACATGGGCGTGATCAATCTTTTGTCCGGGCAGCCGAGTCTGCTGCTGACCGGCGGAGCTGCGCATCGTTTGACGCGGCTGACGCCGAGCGGCCACACTGCCCAGATTCACCTGACGTTGACCGATGAATATCCGTTTGCCCAAGCCCAAGTGATTATCGAGGTCATTGAAAGTCCACCTGTCGCGCCGAAGCCCGCCAACGATGAAAAGGCGCGCGTGTGAGGCGCGCGTGCAGGCCGCGCTTCACCGCTCCGCTCCTGCGTGCTAAGGAGCGCTGCCCTGCGGCGAACTCGGAGAGCCAAGAAACATGACCGAAAATTTAGGTTTGAACGAAAAGGACGAGAGTTCAATGCAGAGCGGCAAGGAAGGCGGCTTTTTCGGCGAGCTTGTGAAAGTCATCATTCAGGCGGGCCTCATCGCGCTCGTCGTGCGCACATTGCTCTTCCAGCCTTTCAATATTCCGTCCGGCTCGATGATCCCGACCCTCGATATCGGTGATTTTCTTTTCGTTTCGAAATATGCCTATGGTTATTCGAATCACTCGCTGCCGTTCAGTCCGCCGCTGTTCAATGGCCGCATTCTCTTCTCGCCGCCGAAGCGCGGCGACGTCGTCGTCTTCAAGCTTCCGAGCGACGGGCAGACCGATTATATCAAACGGGTGATCGGCCTGCCGGGCGACACGATCCAGGTGAAGCAAGCGCGCCTCTATATCAACGGCCAGCTCGTGCCGCGCGAGCCGATGGCCCCGGTGAAAGCGCAGGATTTCTTTGGCCGCGTGCGCGATGTGCCGACCTACAAGGAGACCTTGCCGGGCGGAGTGTCCCATACCATCATCCAGCTCGAAGGCGATAATGGCGTCTACGACAATACCGGCGTCTACAAGGTCCCGCCGGGCAATTATTTCATGATGGGCGATAATCGGGACAATTCGACCGATAGCCGCGTCCCCCCGGGGGGTACGAGCGGCGGCGTTGGTTATGTGCCGGCCGAGGATCTCGTCGGGCGCGCGGAAGTGATTTTCTTTTCGGTCAAGCAGGGCTATCCCGCCTGGGCTTTCTGGGAATGGCCTTGGAGCGTACGCTGGAACCGGCTGTTCACGCTCGTGCGATAGATGGCGCCGAAGACGCTCGACATAGAACCGCTCGAGACCCGCATCGGGCATAGATTCACCAATCGCGATCTTGCCGCGCTGGCACTCACCCATATCAGCGGAGCCAGCGGACGGCGCGAAAGCTATCAGCGGCTCGAATTTTTGGGCGATCGGGTTCTCGGGCTTGTCGTCGCCGAGTTGCTCTATGCGAGTTTTCCCGAAGCCGAGGAAGGAGAATTGTCGCGCCGCCTCGCCGATCTCGTGCGCCGTGAGACTTGCGCCGAAGTAGCGCGCGAATGGGGCGTCGAAGCGCATTTGAGGCTCGGCGAGGGCGAGCGTCAGGCAAGCAACAAGGTGACGATCCTTTCCGACGTTTGCGAATCCTTGATCGGCGCCGTGTTCCTCGATGCGGATTATGCGGCGGCGAAGGACGTGATCGTGCGTGCCTTCGAGCCTTTGATGCGTGCGCCGCGCCGGCCGTTGCGCGATCCGAAGACCGCTTTGCAGGAATGGGCGCAGGCGCGCGGGCTCGAGGCGCCGCTCTATCGCGAGGTCGGCCGTGCCGGGCCGCATCACGCACCGGAATTTACAATTTCCGTCACGGTGACGGGCTTCGCTTCGGCCGAAGCCAAAGGCTCCTCGAAGCGCGGCGCGGAACAGGCGGCTGCGCTCCAGTTCCTCGCCCGCGAAGGCATTGGCCAGCAATGACGGCGTCATGAACGAAGGCGCAGATCCATCCGGGAGACGATGCGGCTTCGTCGCTTTGATCGGCGCGCCGAATGCGGGCAAGTCAACGCTGCTCAATGCGCTCGTCGGCGCCAAGATCTCGATCGTCTCGCGCAAAGTTCAAACGACGCGCTCGCTGGTGCGCGGCGTCGCGATCAAGGGCGTTGCGCAAATCATCTTCGTCGACACGCCGGGAATTTTCGCCCCGCGCCGGCGGCTCGACCGCGCCATGGTCGCCTCGGCCTGGAGCGGAGCGAAGGACGCCGACGTCGTCGCGCTGCTCATCGATTCACGCAAGGGAGTGGATGAGGAGGTCGCCACGATTCTCGCCAGTCTGCCTTCCGCCGCAGCGGCGCGCGTGCTGGTGCTCAACAAGGTCGATCTCGTCGCCCGGCCGAAGCTGCTTGAGCTCGCAGCCGAGCTCAATGCGCGAACGGCTTTCGCCGAGACTTTCATGATCTCGGCCCTTACCGGGGACGGCATTGCACATCTCAAAGAAAGGCTCGCGGCTTTGATGCCGGCGGGGCCCTGGCTTTATCCGGAAGACCAGATTTCCGACGCGCCGGTTCGCGCGCTCGCCGCCGAGATCACCCGCGAAAAGATCTTCGATCGCCTGCATGACGAATTGCCTTATCACACGACGGTCGAGACCCAGAGCTGGACGGATTTGAAGGACGGTTCGGCGCGTATCGAGCAGACGATCTATGTCACGCGCGAAGCGCATAGGAAGATCGTGCTGGGCGAGAAGGGGCGCACGATCAAGGCGATCGGCATGGCGGCGCGGCGCGAGATCGAGGCGGCCGCGGATCAGAAGATCCATCTCTTTCTTTTCGTGAAAGTCCGCGATTGGCCCGACGATCCCGAGCACTATCGCGTCATGGGTCTCGAATTTCCGCGGGAGTGAGCCGGACAAAAAGCCGGGCAGAGGCTTAGCCTATTCTCAGGTCCGCCGGGCGCCAGAGCCAACGCGCAAAGCTAAACAAAAAAGAGCTAAACAAAAAGAAAGGAGCCCGGTGACCGAGCTCCTCTCCTTGCTCCATTCTTCATGGTGCGCCGCAAAAGCGACTGCACCCATGCGGTTAGATTTCGGCCGACTCGTAGCTGGTGACTTCCATGCCGACGCAAACTTCAGAAACGATCGGGGTTGTCCAAGCCATGATATCCTCCTGTTAGCCTTCCGAGACTTCGGGCACCCGGAGTTGCCCTTGAAACTCGATGTAGGGCGATCCTAAGGGGCCGCCAGAATGAGTTGGTCAGGGCCTGGCAAGAATAATGTAAGATCTATGTAAGAAATGACCGAGGTTCTTCGCGCCGGCAAATCTCGAGGGTGCAGCCGAAATCCCTTGCTGCCTCTTGCGGAATTGCCGGTCTTGGCGGCTATTTGGCCGGCAGGGGCGCCTGCTCTTATCTATGGAAGGAATTGGGCGCTTCGGCGAAAGGGAATGAACCCGCGGAAATGAACAAGGAGTCTCGCAGGCGCCGCGCCTTCCTGCTCGGTCGGCCGCAGACGCCGGATATCTGGCGCACCGTGACCTGGTTCGGTGTGCTCATGGCGCTGCCGCTGGTCGTGTTCGGGATCTTCGCCGCCTATCTCATCGACGCCGATTATGCCGTCACGCGGACGCGGGAGGTCTCGGACGCCTCCAAAAAAGTCGCGGCGCTCGGGCGCGTCGCTAACGACGCGATCAACGCCAAGGCGGATCAGGCGATCCACCAGATCCGCACCGCGCTCGACGGCGAGGGGGACGTGGTCCGCAATGTCCGCGTCGCGGGCTTCGTCAATGAAGTGCGCTTCATCTTCGTCCATTATTCCGACGGGCGCGTTCTGCCGCTCGCCGTCGGCACGCTCGAGACGGAGAATGCGATGATGCGGCGCGTCGGAGGCGCGATCTCCGAATTGCGTTCCGATCTCGGAAGCGGGCCGGCGGCCTCGAAAGCCGGACTCTGGACGGTCGGCGATACGCTCATTTCCTTCGTCTATTGCGAGCGCGACACGAAGGGACGCGACATCTGCGCGGTTTTCGACGAGATCACGCTCGATCCGGTCCTCGAAGTGGCGCTCGACGCCGCGACGGCAAAGATCGACGACCGGCTCATCGTCCTGCGCGATCCCGCTGGCCGCGCGCTTTGGAGTCACGGCCCGACATCGCTCAGCACATCCTCGATCGCCGAACTTTCCGGATCCATGCGCGGATGGCATATGGAGACATCGACGCCAAGCGGCACCTACCACGGAATTCTTCCGCTGATTGCGATTACCATTCCGCTCATTGGCTGCTGGCTGCTCCTCGTCTGGTATATGTATCGCAATCAACAAGCGCGCCTGATGGAGAGCACGTTCCGCAGCGAAATGACCGCCAAGCTTTCCCATGACCTGCGCACGCCGATCGCCAATCTGCGCCTCTACGCGGATCTCCTCGCTCGCCGCGCCGGCGACGAGGCGACCGTGCTGCGCTATTCGAATGTCTTGAGTGCGGAAATCGAGCGCCTCGCACTTTTGGCCGACAACACGATTGTTTACGGCCGCACCGCGGCGCCCGCGCCGATCCGGCTCGATCAGGCGGTGCCCGACGTCGTGCTTGACGCAACGATCGAGCGCTATCGCAATCTCTTTACTGCCACCGGTTCGACAATCGAGGTTCGGCATGGCGCGCCGCGTGCCGGGCGTTTCGACCGGATGGGCTTCGAGCGTATCTTGATCAATCTGCTGGACAATGCCTGCAAATATGCGCCTGGCCGGATCGAAGTTGCAACGCGCGAAGAAGACACAATGCTCTATCTTGCGGTCCGCGATCATGGGCCGGGTCTCGATCCAGCATCGAGAGAACGGCTGCTCGCACCCAATCTCGCTGCCGGCGGTGCGAAGGATGGATTTGGCCTCGGCCTCGTCGTGGTCCGCGAGCTCGCCGCGGCGAATGGGGGCGCGCTTGCGATCGAAGATGCAGATCCCGGCGTGCGCTTTACGGTGTCCATGAAAATCGCGGTCGAGGCCAAAGCCGAGGAGGCCGAATGTCCATCCTGATCGCCGAGGATGATCCGCATCTGCGCGCAGGCATTGTCGACCTTCTCAGCCTCGAAGGTTTTCAATGCCAGGTGGCCGACGACGGCGCCAAGGCGCTTGCTTTGTTCAAGGCGGAGAAACCGGAGATCTGCGTCTTCGACGTCATGATGCCGGTGATGGATGGCTTGACGCTCTGTCGCGAGGTCCGCCGTATCGATCCGCTCGTGCCCATTCTCCTTCTTTCGGCACGTGGCGAGGAGGGCGACCGGGTGCGCGGGCTCGAGATCGGCGCCGACGATTATGTCGCCAAGCCTTTCAGCGCACGCGAGCTCGTCGCGAGGATCAAGGCGGCGCTGCGCCGGACGAAGGTGGCAGGCGCGCCGGCGCGCAACGAAAACGGGCGATTGCATATGGGCGATCTCGTGATCGATCAGAAGGCGATGCGCGCCTATCGCGGCGAGCACCGGATCGATTTGACGAGCCGCGAGGTCGCAATTCTGGCTGCGCTCTACGAGCGCCGCGGGCAGGCGGTCTCGCGCGACGAATTGTTCGATCTTTGCTGGGGGCGCGATTATATGCCGAACAGCCGGGCGCTCGATCAATATGTGTCGGCGCTGCGCAAGAAGATCGAGCTCGATCCCGCCTCTCCGCGCATCATCCGCACCGTCCACGGCGTCGGCTATCGTTATGACGAGGACGAGGATTGATCGTCAAACCCAAAGTGGCACCGGTTTTGGACGAATCCGATGCTGAGCTAACAATGAGCGGCAATTCCGAGTCTCTGAACATCCGCTTGAACGAGCGCTCCCCATGGAATGGCGCGACCAAGGCCTGATCATCGGGGTCAAGAAATACGGCGAGACGAGCGTGATCCTCGAAGCCATGACCCTCGCACATGGGCGCCATTTTGGCCTCGTGCGGGGCGGGCGCTCGCGGCGCATGCAGCCGATGTTGCAGCCTGGCAATCAGGTGGCGCTCACCTGGCGGGCGCGGCTCGAAGATCATCTCGGTCTTTATCTGGTCGAACTCGTCGAGCCGCGCGCCGCAAGGCTGATGGCGAGCGCTGCAGCGCTTAGCGGGTTCAATCTGGTCGCGGCTCTGTTACGGCTCCTTGCCGAACGCGATCCGCATCCGCAGCTTTATGAGGCGGCCTCTCTTATCGTCGATCGCCTCGACGATGCCTCCCTGACGCCGGCGCTTCTCGTTCGGCTCGAGCTCGCGCTGCTGGCCGAACTCGGCTTCGGCCTCGACCTCGCGCGCTGCGCCGCGACCGGAGCGACGGAGGATCTGATTTATGTCTCGCCGAAGACCGGCCGCGCGGTCTCGCGGGAGGCAGGGGCGCCTTATCGCGAAAAGCTCCTCAGGCTGCCGGACTTTCTGCGTAGCGACATCATCGAGCCGCCGGGGGCGTCCGATCTCGCCGACGGATTTGCGCTCACCGCCTATTTTCTCGAGCGCGACGTATTCGGGCCGCGCGGCCTCGATTTGCCCGGTCCGCGCCGCGCCTATCTTGCCGCGGTGGTGAAGGCGCAAATCCCAAAAGCGGGTCCGGTTTTGGGTTGAATCCGATGCTCGAAACAATCTATTGCGTGCAGACGCGCCGTTCGGCCTTGCGGCTGATGCCATAGCCGTCGTCGAGCGAGAACACCTCGACGTTGCACCGCTTGGCCGCGTCCTGTGTGACGGCTTGATGTATGCCATCTCCGCTCGTCGCCGGCGCACCCATCAAAGCTATGGCGAAAATTGCCAAGCTCGTGACTAAACCGAGGCCGAAAATGAGTTTCGTCATCGCCTGCTCTTGGCTAAAGCCAATTCTTGGTCGTGCTCGCAAGCACCGATGCAGACGCCCCCAAGCGCCCGTGATTCGTTTTGAATTTAGGGCGTCCGGCCGAGCCGGCCTAGTGCACGCCTGCAACACAGATTGAATTCCAATCAGAGCCGCAGGTTGCAAGCGCGATTTGCCGCGACTCAGTGGATCCTTTACATGAGGCGAATCTTATTCGCCTGCGACGAGAATTGACTCATGGGAAAGAACGTTCCGCCGCCGCCGAGCGACAACAGCGAACCGGTCAATCTGCGCGAAGCGCTGGAAGAGCGCTATCTCGCCTATGCGCTCTCGACCATCATGGGCCGGGCACTGCCGGATGCGCGCGACGGGCTGAAGCCGGTTCACCGGCGGATCCTTTACGGCATGCGGATCCTGCGGCTCGATCCGAGCGCCGCCTTCAAGAAATGCGCGAAGATCGTCGGCGACGTGATGGGTTCCTTCCATCCGCATGGCGATCAGGCGATTTATGACGCGCTCGTGCGCCTCGCGCAGGACTTTTCCTCCCGCTATCCGCTGGTCGACGGCCAGGGCAATTTCGGCAATATCGACGGTGATGGCGCCGCCGCCTACCGCTATACCGAAGCGCGGATGACGGAAGTCGCCCGCCTGCTGCTCGAAGGCATCGACGAGGATGCGGTCGATTTCCGCGACAATTACTCGGGCGACCTGCGCGAGCCGATCGTTCTGCCCGCCGCCTTTCCCAATCTGCTCGCCAATGGCGCGCAAGGGATTGCCGTCGGCATGGCGACCTCGATCCCCTCGCACAACGTCGCCGAACTCTGCGACGCCGCGTTGCACCTGATTTCGCACAAGAGGGCGACGACCGACGATCTCCTCGCCTTCGTGCCCGGTCCCGATTTTCCGACCGGCGGCATCATCGTGGATTCGAAGGAAGAGATCGCCGAGACCTATCGCACGGGGCGCGGCTCGTTCCGCGTGCGGGCGCGCTGGACGAGGGAGGAGGGCGCACGCGGCGCTTACGCGGTGGTGATCACCGAGATTCCCTACATGGTGCAGAAGTCGCGCCTCATCGAAAAGATCGCCGAGCTTCTTGCCGAGAAGAAACTGCCGCTCGTCGCCGACATCCGCGACGAATCGGCCGAGGACGTGCGCATCGTCATCGAGCCCCGATCGCGCACCGTCGATTGCGCTTTGATGATGGAGCAGCTCTTTCGGGCGACCGAGCTCGAGAGCCGCTTCCCGATGAACATGAACGTGCTCGTCGACGGAGTCGTGCCGCGCGTCGTCTCTCTCAAAGAGGCCTTGCAGCAATGGCTCGACCATCGCCGCGTCGTGTTGCAGAGGCGTTCGCGCTTCCGGCTCGGCGAGATCGATCACCGGCTCGAAATCGTCGCCGGCATGCGCATCGTCTTCCTCAACCTCGACGAGGTGATTCGCATCATCCGCGAAGAGGACGAGCCGAAGGACGTCTTGATGGCGACCTTCCGGCTCTCGGAGGTGCAGGCGAATTATATTCTCGACACGCGGCTGCGCAGCCTGCGGCGGATCGAGGAAATGCAGTTGCGCCGCGAATTCGAGCAGCTCCGCAAGGAAAAGAGCGAGATCGAGAAATTGCTCGGCAATGACGCCATGCAATGGCGGGCGGTCGGTGCCGAGATCCGTGATTTGAAGAAGAAATACGGGCTCGATACCAAGCTCGGGCGCCGGCGCACCAGTTTCGAAGCGGCGCCCGATGTCGGCAATGTCGATCTTGCCGCTGCCATGATCGAGCGCGAGCCGATTACCGTGGTCGTGTCGCAGAAGGGCTGGATCCGCGCCTTGAAGGGGCAGGTGGAAGATCTCACCAACGTTCAGTTCAAGGGCGATGACGAGCTGAAGCAAGCCTTCTTCACTGAGACCACGGCAAAGATCCTCGTGCTCGCCACCGACGGGCGGATCTTCACTATCGAGGCTTCGAAATTGCCGGGCGGGCGCGGGCAGGGCGAGCCCTTGCGGCTGATGGCCGATATCGGCGAGGGAGAGGATATCGTCTCGGTCTTTCCCTATATTGCCGGCGAGAAAATGCTCGTTGCGACGAGCGACGGGCGCGGTTTCATCGCGCCTTGCGACGAAATGGTCGGCGGCACGCGGAAGGGCAAAATTCTGCTCAATGTCGACGGCGCGAAAGCCGCGCTGATCACCCCGGCCAACGGCGATTACGTCGCAACCGTCGGGCAGAACCGCAAGCTGCTTATCTTTCCGCGCGAGCAAGTGCCGGAGATGGCGCGCGGCAAGGGCGTGCGCCTGCAGCGCTACCGCGAGGGCGGCCTGTCGGATGCGCAGATCTTTGCACGCGCGCAGGGCCTGAGCTGGCAGGATTCGGCCGGCCGCACGTTCACCGTGGCTTTCCGGGATTTGCGCGATTGGATCGGCAATCGGGCCGAGGCCGGACGCCTGCCGCCGAAGGGGTTCCCGAAGAACAATAAATTCGGCTGAGCGTCATAAGGAGGGCGGTCGCCGCGAACGGGCTGCTGCCTTCTGCCGTAGAGGGAGACGGGTCCGAAAGCCCGGCGCAAGCCGCTGCCTCTAGGCCTTATCCTGCAGCAGTTCCGCTGCGGAGCGCGCCCGATGCAGATCGAACTTCCCGCTGCCCAGTCCGTCGATCACGCGCTCGCCGGCTGGCGCGCGCTCAGCCCCTCGCTCGATGACATGTTGGTGCGGCATCCGCCACATCAGGCGTTGCGCCAATTCGGCCTCACGCTCTGGGCGAAGGGGGAGGCGGAAGCGGCGATCGGGATTTTCAAATCCGCCATTGCGCTGGCTCCGCACGAGGCGGCGCTCTGGAGCGATCTTGCCGGCGCGCTCTATACGCTTGGCCGCACGGGCGAAGCGCGTACCGCTCAGCATCTCGCGCTCGAACGCGATCCGACGCAAGCGCAAGGCTGGCTGATGATGGCGACGCTCGACAGCGGCGCCGGCGACCTCAAGAGCGCCGAAAGCTTCTATCTCACCGCGCTGCGGCTCGATCCGAATCTGGCGGATGCCTCATTCGGCTTGGGCGTCCTCTATTTTCAGCAGCGCCGTTTCGACGAGGCGATTGCGCAATTGCGCAAGGCGATGGACGGCGGCGGCAAAGGACTCGGCCTTTTTGTCTGTCTCGGGCAGGCCCTGTTTCTCACGGGCGATTTTTCCGGTGCCATAGCCGTTCTGACGATTGCCGCCCGATCTGCTCCTGGCGATGGCAAGATCGCCGAAAAACTGGCGAGGCTTCGCCTCATCGAAGCCGTCATTCATGGAAGCGCTGAAGAAGCAATTGCCGTCTATCGCCAAGCGGCGGGCCCTCATGCGGACGATATCGATGGCGTCACCGCAACCGCGTTTCACTTCCTGAGCGGCTTCGGTCATCGCGAGGCGGCGATCAAGCTCGGGCGCGCGCGGCTCGAGCGCAAGCCCGACGATCCGATGCAGGCCTATCTCCTCGCCGCGCTCGAGAAGGCGCCGCTCGCGCGCGCGCCGGACGATTATCTCGCCGCCTATTTCGACAATTTCGCCGACGGGTTCGAATCGAAACTCGTCGACGTGCTCAATTACCGCGTGCCCGAGGAGCTCGCCGCCATTCTGGCGCATGCGGGCCGGAACTTCGAGAACATGTTGGATCTCGGTTGCGGCACGGGGCTCAGCGCGCCCCTTTTGCGCCCGCTCGGAGCGAAGCTTACGGGCGTCGATCTTTCGCCACGCATGCTGGCGAAGGCTGCTGCACGCGGGCTCTATGATCGTCTGATCGAGCAGGAAGTCGGCGGCTTCCTCTGCGAAACACAGGAGACTTACGATCTCATCGTCGCCGCCGATCTCTTGGTTTACTTCGGCGATCTTCAATTTCTCTTCGCCTCTTTGGCGAAAGTCATGCGCGCAGGCGGTCTCCTCGCCTTCAATGTCGAGACGACGAACGAGGCTGATTTTCTCGTGCTTCCGTCAGGCCGCTTTGCGCATGCGCGCGATTATATCGAGAGACTGGCGGGCGCGGACTTCACGCTCGTCGAACTGCGCGAAACGACGATCCGGCTCGAAGCCAATTCTCCCGTTGCGGGACTGCTCGTCGTGTTCGGGCGGCGGTAGAAGGTGACATCGCGCCTGGATCCCGGCCCTTCGCTTCGCCGGCCGGAAAACGGGCTAATCCACCCGTTCCCAGCCGTTCATGCCGAGCCGTTCTTGTGGCAGGAATCGCGCCTTATAGGCCATTTTGCGCGAACCCTTGACCCAGTAGCCGAGATAGAGATGCGGCAGTCCGAAACGCCGGGCGCGGTCGATATGATCGAGGATCATGTAAGTGCCGAGCGAGCGGCGTTCCTCTTCGGGTTCGTAGAAGGAATAGACCATCGAGAGCCCGTCGGCGAGAATGTCGGTGAGGCAGACGCCAAGCAAATAGGCCCCGCTGCGATATTCGATGAGACGCGTATCGACGTGGCTGTCTTCGATCATCATCGAATAGTCGAGCACCGTCATGTCCGCCATGCCGCCGTCGCTATGGCGCGCATCGAGATAGGCGCGAAACAAGGAATATTGTTCGGATGTCGGCTCGACCCGCACGACACTGGCGGCGATGTCGCGATTGCGGCTCAAAGTGCGTCGCAAGTTTTTCGAAAGCCGGAATTCGTCGACCTTGACCCGCACCGATACGCAAGCGCGGCAATTCTCGCACGCCGGCCGATAGGCGATCGTCTGCGAGCGCCGAAATCCCGATTGCGTCAAAGTATCGTTAAGGGTCGCCGCGCGCCGCCCGATCAGATGGGTAAAAACTTTCCGTTCTTCCCGGCTCGGCAGATAGGGGCAGGGCGAGGGCGCGGTGAGGTAGAACTGCGGCGCCTCGCGCAGCTCTCGCGTCAAGCTCGTTTCTCTACCCATCAGCGAGCAACCGTCTGCAATCCGCCGCGGCTTGCCGAGCGGCGCGATTCGGAGCCTTCGTCCGCGGCAAGCATCAAGTTAGCGTGCCGGCCGTCCGCCGCAAAGCGGAATCATCACAGAAAATAAGACGGCCGGCGGGTGACGACCACCCCGGCGAGAATGTCATGCAGGCAGCGCTTGTCGTCGGACAGGAGCGAGATCAGGAAGATCGGCGGAAACATCCAGCTCAGGTAAAACAGCACGGCGTGCACCGCAGCATTGAGGAAGGGCACACGGCTCCCGTCCGTGCAGCGCATTTCGAGGTCCATGGCGTGCATGCCCGGCGTGGCCATGCGCGGGCCGGAAACTGTGAGCCCGTTATAGAAGAAGGCGACCAGGGGAAAGAGCGGCGGAACGAAAAAGAGCGACAGGCCGAGCGTGAAAATCACGAGCGCGAGCCAGATTACGAACGAGAGAATCGAAACGATGATAAAATCGATACCGAGCGCCAGAATGCGGCGGGTCCGCACGCCGGCAAGCGCCTGCGGCGGAAGGCTCACGTGAAAGAAGGTTGGGGCGCTTCGATCGAAACCGCCGATCGTGCTCATCATGCTCTCCTCAATCGAAGCCGGGCTTTCAGCTTAGCCGACGGCTGCGAGGAGATGTGGCGCCGAGCCGATCCGGAAACAAGAGGGGCGCCGTCCCGGCTGAATATGCGCCCCGCCTCTGACTCGACGTTTATCCTGCCGTTTCGAGCCAGTGCTTAGCCCGGCCGAGCGCGAGAAGCGGAAAAGAGTGCCGGTACATGTTGTAGCCGAGCAGGAATCCGCGCGACAGTTCGGTGCCTTGCCCGAGTTTTCTGCTGAGACCCTCGGCGTCGAGATTCATGCGGGCGCCGACGCCATATCCCGGAAAACCGGTACCCGTATAGTAGCGCTCGTCCCACGTGCCGCTTTCGTCCTGGTTCTTGATGAGAAAATCGACGCCCTTGCGGATCGGGGCGGCATGGTCCGAACTATTCACCGCGAGCAGCGACATCAGCCCCCAGGCGGTTTGCGAGGGCGTGCTGGGACCGGTGCCGCGCAATTTCGGATCCATATAGGAGGCGCAGGTCTCGCCCCAGCCGCCGTCCGGATTTTGCTTCGAGGCGAGCCAATCGGCGGCGCGCCGGACGTAGTCCTGGCCCATGTCCTCCCCGATTGCTTCGAGCGCCGGCAGCACCGCCGCCGTCCCATAGATATGATTGACGCCCCAGCGGCCGAACCAGCTTCCGTCCTCCTCCTGTTCGGCGCGCAGGAAGGCCAATCCCTTGGCAACGGCCGGATGGTCCTTCGTAAATCCGAGCGCGCCCAAAGCCTCTAGAACGTGGCCCGTCACGTCGGCGCTCGGCGGATCGAGCGCTTCGCCGAAATTGCAGAAGGGGATCTTGGAAATGATCTCCTTGTCATTGTCCTTGTCGAAGGCGCCCCAGCCGCCCGAGCGCGATTGCATGGCAAGCGTCCAGGCGACCCCTCGTTCGATCGCCGTCTCGATCCGCTCGCGGAGCGCCGGCTCGGCGCTGCCCCGAATTCTTCCCAACATAAGCAAGGCGACGGCGGTGTCGTCGATGTCCGGGTAATAGAGATTGGCGCGTTCGAACGCCCAGCCGCCCGAGACTGTGTTCTTGACCGTGATCGACCAATCGCCTGGCCAGTCGACCTGTTTTTGCAGGACCCAGTCGAGCGCCTTCCGCATGGAAGGCGAGCTCTTGAGCGGAGAACCCGCCTCGTGCATTGCGAGCAGAGCGAGCAACGTGTCCCACACGGGCGACTCGCTGGCTTGGATATGAGTGACGCCATCGCGCTCATAGCTCCAATGATCGCTCAGAGTGGAAATGCCCTTGGCGAGCACGGGATGATCGAGCGCATAGCCCTCGACGTGCAGCGCGATGAGCGCGTAGATCCAGGGCGGCTGAATTCCGCCCCAGGCGCCATCGGCGTCCTGATGCTTGATGACCCATTCGAGGCAAAGCTTGATCGCGTTCTCGCGCCCTGGCGTCAGGCGCGCGTTCTGCAGCGCATGCAGGATCCTGTCGACCTTGAGGAAAATCCATTCGAGCGAGAGAAAGTCCGCGTCTTTGACCGGCGTGTAGAAATCAAAATTTTCATAACCGTCGGGAAAGAGCTCATCGAGCCGACCACAGGGAAGCGGAAAGACGGCACGGCGCGCCGAGATGACCGTCAGAGGCACGAAGGTTGCCCGCGCCCATTGCGCGAAATTATAGATGTTGAATGGAAACCAACGCGGAAACCGGATGACTTCAGGCGGAACATTAGGCGTCGCCTGCCAGGGCCAAATGCCCAGCATTGCAAGCCAATAGCGGGTGAAGACGCGAACCTTGCGCAAGCCGCCGTTCTGTAGGATCCAATTGCGCGCCTTCGTCATCACCGGATCGCTGGGCGACAACCCCTTGAGGCGCAGCGCGACATAGGATTCGACGGTGGAATTGATATCGCCGCCAGTCGCGCCCGGATAGGTCTCCCAGGCGCCGTCCGGCCGCTGCCCTTTCAGGATCGCGCGGACAAGCCCATCTTCCATCGGCAGTTTGATACCGAGAATATGGCTGGCCATGAGCCACTCGGCTTCCATGCAGCAATTGGTTTCGATCATTCCGACCCAGAAGCCCTCGGGCTCCTGATGGGCATCGAGCCAGCGCACAGCCGCCTTCACGGCCTCGTCGATCGGGGCGAGGCGGTTCATGCTTTTGGTTTGCATCGACATGGCTACTCGTCAGATAGGCTGCGCCTTGGGATAGGACGAATCTAGGTTCCTCGACCGGCTCGTCGAGGACGAACCGACCCCTCGCGCGAATTGAAAGATCAGCAAGTTCAAAGCGAAGGGGTAAACGCAGGCGGCCCCTGAGGCAAGTGCGACACCGCACCCGAAAGCGGCTCTCGAAAGAACATAAAACTTATCAATGATCTAACCGAGCCTCAGTGCTTTGGCCGCGCGCGGGGCGAAATAGGTGAGGACGCCGTTGGCGCCGGCGCGTTTGAAGGCCATCAGGCTTTCTAGGATGGTCCGGTCGGCATCGAGCCAGCCCGCGTTCACGGCCGCCATGATCATCGCATATTCGCCCGAGACCTGATAGGCGAAGGTCGGCACGCCGAACGTTTCCTTCACCCGGAAGAGCACGTCGAGATATGGCAAGCCCGGTTTGACGATGAGCATATCGGCCCCTTCTTCGAGATCGGCGGCGACTTCGCGCAGAGCCTCTTCGCCATTGGCCGGATCCATTTGATAGGTGCGCTTGTCGCCGACGAGCGTCGCCTTTGTGCCGATCGCATCTCGGAACGGACCATAGAAGGCCGAGGCGTATTTGGCCGCGTAGGACATGATGCTGACGTGCTCGAATCCTTCCGCATCGAGCGCCGCGCGGATCGCGCCGACCCGTCCGTCCATCATGTCGGAGGGCGCAATGATGTCGGCGCCGGCGCGCGCTTGGTTGAGCGCTTGCCCGACGAGCACCGAGACGGTCGGATCGTTGACGATCTCCTCGCCTTCGAGCAACCCGTCGTGACCGTGGCTCGTATAGGGATCGAGCGCGACGTCGGTGATGATGCCCACCTGCGGTACGGCGCGCTTGATGGCCCGCGTCGCACGGCAGACGAGATTGGCTTCGTTGAGCGCTTCGCTCGCTTCAGCGTCGCGCAGCGATGGATCGGTATAGGGAAAGAGCGCGATCGCCGGAATGCCGAGCTCTGCGGCTTCGCTCGCCGCATGGGCCGCCGCATCGATCGATAGCCGCTCGACTCCGGGCATAGAGTCGATGGGCTGGCGTCCCGTGCCTTCGATGAGGAAAATCGGCCAGATGAGATCGGCGGTCGAAAGCTCATGCTCGCGCACGAGCCGGCGCGTCCATTCCGCCTTGCGATTGCGCCGCAGCCGCAGCCGCAACTCGAGCTTTTCAGGTTTGATCATGGTTCGCCTTGCAACGAGACCTTCGTTTTTAGCACGCCGCCGGAGGTAAATTGCAAGTTGTCGAAATCTTCCGCGCCGGACCGAGGATTGACGGCTTGACCTCGACGCGGGTAATCCAAATCCGATGAGCGAAGCTGAAATCGGCTGCGAAAAAATCGGACATTGCGGCGTCATCACGCTCGATCGTCCGCGCGTGCTCAATGCCCTGAGCTCCGCCATGGTTACCGGAATGGCGCGCGCGCTCGACGCTTTCGCGAAGGACGAGGCCATCGGCTGCGTCGTTGTGCGCAGCACCAGCGCGGCGGCCTTTTGCGCCGGGGCCGATATCAAACGGGTCGCCGAGCTTGGCATAGAGGGCAAGCATGCCGAACAGCTCGCCTTCCTGCGCACCGAATATCAGAATTGCCATAGGATCAAATTTTATCCGAAGCCCTACGTCGCCCTGATCGATGGGATCGTCATGGGCGGTGGCGCCGGTATCGGCGTAAATGGCGCCTATCGCGTCGTCGGCGAACGCGTCACTTTTGCCATGCCGGAAGTCGGCATCGGATTTTTTCCGGATGTCGGCTCGAGTTATTTTCTGTCACGCCTGCCGGCGCGCATCGGGACCTATCTGGCGGTTACCGGCGTCCGCGTCGCGCTCGGCGATGTCGTTGCGCTGGGGCTTGCGAATGCGCATGTGCCGGCCGAGCGCTTCGATGCGCTTTTCGAGCGGCTCGTCACCGGCGAAGCGGTCGAGCGCGCGATTGCGGCGGAGGCGAGCACGCCGCCAGCCTCGGAACTGCTGCAGAACCGCGATCTCATCGCACGTTGCTTCGGCGCACCGAACCTTGCCGGTATTTTCGCGGCGCTCGAAGATACGGATGCACCCTTCGCGCAATCGGCGCTCGCCTTGATGAAGACGCGTTCGCCGACCAGTATGGCTCTCGCATTGCGGCAGATGCAGATCGGACCTGCGCTCGGCTTCGCGGAGGCGTTGCGCATGGAATATCGTATCGCCAACAGGATTGTGCATGGGCATGATTTCTATGAAGGCGTGCGCGCCGTTCTCGTCGCCAAGGATCATGCGCCGAATTGGCAGCCGCCGTCGATCCGCGAGGTCACCGAGGCCGAGATCGGTGCTTATTTCGCGCCGCAGGCCGAGGAGCTCGTGTTGACCGAAGGTGCCGCATGAAATTGTTCGGCTCCGTCGATCGCGGTGCGGAACGGCCGGCGCCTGGCTCGGCCATTCGGCTCGAAAATCCGCGGGCGAACCTGACGCATACGCCTTGGGGATCGATCCTCGTCATTTTTATGCGCCTGCTGGCCTGCCTTTGGATCTGCCAGGGGCTTGCTGCTTGGGCCCGCGTCCTCCTGCCCGACCAGACCCTCTTCGCCACTCTGCCGGGCGCCACCTCGGCGGCGGTCATCTTCTTCGCGATCGCCGATCTTGTCGCCGGCGTCGGCCTCTGGCTCGCAACGCCCTGGGGTGGTGCCCTCTGGCTCTTTGCCGCGAGTTCTCAGATCTTTGTCGCGATCGCGATCAAGAACTCGATTTCCCTTGTCTGGATCGGCCTCGATGTCTTTTTGATCGCGATCTATTTCTTCCTCACCTACAAGGCCGGAGAGGTGCGCGAGCCGTAAATACAAGCTTTCCGGCGCGCTCTTGCAGCAGAGGCATAGATGTTACTTGCGCCTTTCCAAGTGTCTTTCTTTGATCCAGGCGCATAATTATAGGTTAACGATCTCAATTCTTAAGCATCCTTATCGTAAAGATCAAATTGAATTCAAGATTGATTCACTCCAATTGCTAAACCTATGATTCAGCTTGTTACTTAAACTCGTTTTCATTGGCGGGCATTATAGATCATCTCTCATGAGCCGCGGCATGGGGAGGCTCGTTTTGAAATGAAGGGACTGGTCATGAACAGCGTTCTCAAGACCGACGTCGCTCAGGCGCGCGCGGGGCGGGTGGCCGAAGTGAGGCCGGCCTATATCGAGGCGCTCACACTCGTCGAGCGCCTGCATCGGCGCTTGCTCGACGTTATCAAGGATGAATTCGATCGGCGGGGGCGCAGCGACGTCAATTCGGTGCAGGCGCTGCTGCTCTATAATATCGGCGACAAGGAACTGACCGCCGGCGAATTGCGTACGCGCGGCTATTATTTGGGGTCGAACGTTTCCTACAACGTCAAGAAGCTCGTGGAGATGAACTATCTCCATCATGCGCGTTCGCGTCTCGACCGGCGTTCGGTGCGCATCAGCCTGACGCCGAAGGGTAAGGAAGTGCATGACATTGTCGCCGCGCTTTACGATAAGCATGTGCTGACGGTCGAGCAGATCGGCGGGATTTCGCTCGACGAATTCAACCGGCTCAATCAATCCTTGAACCGGCTCGAGCGGTTCTGGACCGATCAGATCCGCTTTCGCCTCTGAATTGATCGTCTTGCGCCAAGTCGCGGCGCATCCCCGCGGGGGATGCGCCGACTTTTTGCTTATTTTTCGCGCAATTCGCTTTCCTGAACACTTCGCTTTCGCGCGATCATCGCAATGAATTGACTGCCGGTCGCGTGCGCGGAAGGGGGAATCACCTTAGCATGCCCGGCGTGGGAGGCAGGCTGCGCGGCTCTTCGCCCGCCGCACGCCTGCGCCACAAAATCGCCGCCCATTTGGGCCCTTTTAACCAAGGCAATAAATCATCATCGGACGAGCCGGCGTTCGGCAGGTCTAGGTCCAATCGATCCGCGGAAAGCGCCGGGGTCCGATTGACGGAATTTCGGAGTTCGCATTGAGGCGGCATTCATTCCTCCCTTCAAGGGTTTTTCGCGCGGGCCGGGTTTTTGCTTTTGCGGCGATCGCATCTGCCGCGGCGTTCGGCGCCTGCGGCTATGCCTTCGCCGAGGATTTGTTCGGCAATCAGGCGGAATGGGCGCAGAGCTACGATGCCGACGAACATCTTGCCGTCCATCGTTCTTCGACTCCGGTGCTGTCGCCCGATACGTTCACCGCGACGGAACAGGCGGCCGAGCGCTATCGGCAGATCGCCGCCAACGGCGGCTGGCCGCAGGTGCCCTCCGACCGCAAGCTGCGGCTCGGTTCGGAAGGGGATGCCGTTGCCACTTTACGCCGCCGGCTTTCGATCACGGGCGACCTCGATCCCACTGCCGGAACGTCTCCTGTCTTCGACTCTTTCGTAGAGGCCGGCGTCAAGCGCTTCCAGGCCCGTAACGGACTCAATCAGACAGGCGTCGTCGATAAGGATACGTTCGCCGCGCTGAACGTGCCCGCCGATGTTCGGCTGCGCCAGCTCGAGATCAATATCGTGAGGCTCAAGGCCTATTCAGGCAATTTGGGCGAGCGTTTCGTCGTCGCCAATATTCCCGCGGCCGCCGTCGAGACCGTCGAGAATGGTGTTGTCGTCACCCATCATATCGCCGGGGTCGGGCGCATCGACCGGCAATCGCCGGTGATGATGACCAAGGCGACCGAGATCAATTTCAATCCCTATTGGACGGTGCCGGTCTCGATCATCCGCAAGGATCTCATCCCGCGCATGCAGGCCAATCCGAATTATCTCACCCAGCACAAGATCCGCATCTTCGACCGGAACGGCAACGAGCTGCAGCCGAATCAGATCGACTGGAACTCGGACGAGGCGGTCAATTACAAGTTCCGTCAGGACACCGGCGAGGACTTGAATTCGCTGGGCGTCGTGCGGATCAACATCCCCAATCCTTACGGCGTCTATATGCACGATACGCCGGAGAAGGGCATTTTCGGCGACGATTACCGGTTCATCTCTTCGGGCTGCATCCGCGTCCAGGATGTGCGCGACTACGTCGCCTGGCTGCTCAAGGATACGCCGGGCTGGGACCGCCAGCATATCGACGACGTCATCCGCTCCGGCCAGCAGGTCGACGTGAAGCTCCCCGAACCGGTGCCGGTCTATTGGGTCTATATTACCGCTTGGGCTACGCCGGACGGGATCGTCCAGTTCCGCGACGATATTTATCAGCGCGACGGTCTGAGCTCGATCGCCTCGGCGCAAATGCCGGTTCAGATGCCGGGCGCGCCACCTCCGCCGACCCAGCCGGTTTCAACCGAATCTCCAGCTCCGCCGCCCCAGGAAGTGCCGCAGGCGCCCTCGCAGCAGCAGGATTGGTCGCCCAGCCAGGATATAGACCAGCAGCCGCTGCCGCCGATGGACGGTCAGCAGCAATAGCGCGGCGCAAGCGCGCATTGCGGCGCATGGTGCCTCCCTCCTAAGAAGGCAAATTCCTGCCTTCTTCACGCTGGCAGATCGGCATGCTAAGTGCAGGTCGAGGCTTACCCTGCCCGTGCGCATTCCGTCACGCCGCTATTCAAGGTGCGTAGCTCATGACCCAGTCCGAAGCCGGCGCTCACGCAGCGTCCAATTCTTTCTTTTCCGCTTCTCTCGCCGCCTCCGATCCGGAAATCGCCGCCGCCATCGACAAGGAGCTTGGCCGCCAGAGAAACGAGATCGAGCTCATCGCCTCGGAGAACATCGTCTCGAAGGCGGTGCTGGAAGCGCAGGGCTCGATCCTCACCAATAAATATGCCGAGGGCTATCCTGGCCGGCGCTACTACGGCGGCTGCCAATATGTCGATATCGTCGAGACGCTCGCGATCGAGCGCCTCTGCCGGCTGTTCGATTGCAAGTTCGCCAATGTTCAGCCGAATTCCGGAAGTCAGGCCAACCAGGCCGTGTTTCTCGCTCTGCTTCAGCCGGGCGACACGTTCATGGGCCTCGATCTCGCCGCGGGCGGGCATCTGACACATGGCTCGCCGGTCAATCTCTCTGGCCGCTGGTTCAAGCCCGTGTCGTATGGCGTGCGCCGCGACGATAATCGCATCGACATGGAAGCGGTCGCCCGGCTCGCCGAGGAGCACCGGCCGAAGCTCATCATCGCCGGCGGCTCGGCCTATCCGCGTTTCTGGGAATTCGAGAAGTTCCGGCAGATCGCCGATTCGATCGGCGCCTATTTCTTCGTCGATATGGCGCATTTCGCCGGACTCGTTGCGGGCGGCGTGCATCCTTCGCCGTTCCCGCATGCGCATGTCGCGACCTCGACCACGCACAAGACCTTGCGCGGGCCGCGCGGCGGCATCGTGCTGACCAATGATCCGGAGATCGCCAAGAAGATCAACTCGGCGGTCTTCCCGGGCCTGCAAGGCGGCCCGCTCGAACATGTCATCGCCGGCAAGGCGGTGGCCTTCGGCGAGGCGCTGCGGCCGAGCTTCAAGGTCTATGCCCGCCAAGTCGTGGAGAACGCCAAAGCGCTCGCCGCCACGATCGTCGAGGGTGGCTTTGCCATCACCACGGGTGGGACGGACAACCACTTGATGCTCGTCGATTTGCGCCCGAAGAACCTCACCGGCAAAGCCGCCGAGGCGGCGCTTTCGCGCGCACATATCACCTGCAACAAGAACGGCGTGCCTTTCGACACGGCAAGCCCGATGGTCACCTCCGGTGTCAGGCTCGGAACGCCGGCCGGAACTTCGCGCGGCTTCGGCGTTGCCGAATTCAAGAAGATCGGCGAATTGATCATCGAGTGTCTCGACGGTCTCGCAAAGAACGGCGATGCCGCCAATGCGGCTGTCGAGGCGGGCGTCAAAGCCAAGGTCGAAGAGCTGACGCAACGCTTCCCGATCTATTGAGGAGCCTCGATGAGGTGCCCTTATTGCGGCAGTCTCGAAACGCAAGTGAAGGACTCGCGCCCGACTGAGGACGCCTCGTCGATTCGCCGCCGCCGCGTCTGTCCCGATTGCGGCGGCCGTTTCACGACCTTCGAGCGCGTGCAATTGCGCGAGCTCACCGTCGTCAAAAAATCCGGCCGGCGCGTACCCTTCGATCGCGACAAGCTGATGCGCTCGGTCGAGATCGCCTTGCGTAAGCGCCCGGTCGATCCCGAGCGCGTCGAGCGCATGGTCAGCGGCATCGTGCGCCAGCTGGAAAGCCAGGGCGAGGCGGAGATCCAGAGCGACCGGATCGGCGAATTGGTCATGGAAGGCCTGCGCTCGCTCGACAGCGTCGCCTATGTGCGCTTTGCCTCCGTCTATCGCAATTTCCGCGAAGCGCGCGACTTCAACACCCTGATCGACGAGCTCTCGCAAGGCGCGCCGGACGAGCCGCGCCCGGCGAAGTCCAAGCTCCAGGCATGAGCGGAACGCCGCGTTCTTCCGCCAAGGAAGACGAGCGCTTCATGGCGGCGGCGCTCAACCTCGCCCGGCGAGGGCTCGGCCGCACCGCTCCCAATCCCGCTGTCGGTGCGCTCATTGTCAAAGAGGGTGCCGTGATCGGGCGGGGTGCTACGGGGGAAGGCGGGCGCCCGCATGCCGAGACGCTTGCGATCCGCGAAGCCGGGGCCGCCGCTGCGGGCGCAACGCTCTACGTGACGCTCGAGCCTTGCAGCCATCACGGCAAGACGCCGCCTTGCGCTGATGCGATCGTCGCAGTCGGGATTGCCAGAGTCGTGTCGACCATCGAGGATCCTGATCCGCGCGTCGCCGGCTCGGGGTTCCAGCGTCTGCGCGATGCCGGGATTGCCGTTGCGACGGGCGTGCTGGCCGAAGCGGCGCTGCGCGCCAATCTCGGCCATGTTCTGCGCGTGCGGCGCAGGCGGCCCATGGTAACGCTCAAACTCGCCGAGACCGCCGATCTCTACGCCGCCGGGCCGGCTGGCGCGCCGCGCCTGATGATCACCGGCGCACCGGCCAACGCGCGCGTGCACATATTGCGCGCCATGTATGATGCCGTGATGATCGGGGCCGGTACGGCGATTGCCGATGATCCCATGCTGAACGTGCGTCTGCCCGGGGTCGAAGATCGCAAGCCTTTGCGGGTCGTGCTCGATTCGCATCTCGATCTTCCCATGCACGCGCGGCTCGTGACGAGCGCGCGCGAATATCCGACGCTCGTCATCGCCGGCGAGGGCGCCTCGACCGAAGCTGGCGCGCGGCTGCTCGAGGCTAACGTCGAAATCGAGCGCGTCGCTTGGGACAGCGCCGGGCATGCCGATCTTGCCGCGGCGCTCGCCGTTTTGGGCGCGCGCGGCATAACGCGCGTCCTCTGCGAAGGTGGGCCCTCGCTCGCCGCAGCACTCGTTGCGCGCAATCTCGCCGACGAAATCCTGCTTTTGCGCAGCGACAAGCCGCTCGGCGCAGCGGGCAAGCCCGCGCTCGACGCTTCAAGCCGCGCGGCGCTTGCCGATACGAGCCGCTACCGGCTTGCGGAAAACGGACGGCTCGGCGAGGATTCTTATCTGCGTTACGAACGGGTGCTTTGAATTATGTTCACCGGTCTCATCAGCATGGTCGGAAGGATCGAAGAAATCGAGCCGCGCGGCGAATTGAAACGGGCGCGGATCTCTTGTTCCGCACCGCCGGAGGACATTTCTGTCGGCGCCTCGATCGCCTGCAATGGGCCGTGCCTTACGGTTGCCGCTTGCGGCGCCGACGCCGAAACCTGGTTCGAGATCGACGTCGGCGCCGAGACTCTGGCACGCACCACGGCGCGCAATTGGCGCGTCGGCACCAAGCTCAATCTCGAACGTTCGCTCAAGATCGGCGACGAGCTCGGCGGCCATTGGGTGACGGGACATGTCGATGGCGTCGCTAAGATCCGAGGCATCGACGCGTTCGACGGAATGAAGCGCTTCGCGATCGAGGCGCCGCCGCACCTCTGCCGATTCATTGCCGTCAAAGGCTCCGTGGCGCTCGATGGAACTTCGCTGACCGTCAACGACGTCAAGGGCGATTGCTTTTCGATCCTGCTCATCCCGCATACTCTGGCGGTGACCACTTGGGATGAGAGACAGGTCGGCGACGAGCTCAATATCGAAGTCGATCTCATTGCGCGCTATGCCGCGCGGCTGCTCGAGCTCGATTAGCCGAAATTCCGAGCGATCGGTGGACCAGGGCGGCGCATCGCCGCGATGCGGCAGGCGTTCTCCTCGGGGTGCCGCTTGCAGCACGAGATGCGGCTTGTTAGTCAGGCCGCCGCAGGAACAGGGACAATGGTTAAGCCGCGCCGATCCGAACTGACCGAAGAAAGCGTCGAAGGGGCGCGTTTCCTCATTGTCGAGGCGCGCTTCTATGAGGATGTCGCTGCGCAGCTGCATGAGGGCGCCGTTGCCGCGTTGAAGCGAGCGCAGGCGCATTATCTTTCCTGGCAAGTGCCGGGTGCGCTCGAAATTCCGATCGCCATGGCGATCGCGCTCGAAGCGGCGGAGGCTTCGGGGACGCCTTTTCACGGCGCGTTGGCGCTCGGCTGCGTGATCCGCGGCGAGACGGCGCATTTCGAAATCGTCGCGCACGAAAGCGCCCGCGCTTTGATGGATCTCGCACTCGCAAGGCGACTTCCTGTCGGCAACGGCATTCTGACGGTCGAAAATGCAGCCCAGGCGAAGGAGCGCGCCGATCCGCGGCGCGGCGACAAGGGCGGAGATGCGGCGCGCGCCGCTCTTGCGCTCTACCGCCTCAAAGCCGGGCGGGGGATTTGATGGGAGAGGCTCGGCAGCGCTCGGCGGCGCGGCTCGCCGCAGTCCAGGCGCTCTATCAGATGGAAGTTTCGGGCAAAGGATTGGCCGAGACGCTCGCCGAATTCGAAACCTACTGGATCGGCGGCGAGATCGAAGGCGCGCGCTATAAGGATGCGGAAGTCGCCTTCTTCCGCGACGTACTCGGCGGCGTTCTCGAAAATCAGGGTCCGATCGATCGCGCAATCGACAAGACCTTGGCCGAAGGCTGGCCCTTGGCGCGCGTCGATTCCGTGATGCGCGCGATCCTGCGTGCCGGCACCTATGAGCTGAAAAAGCGCGCGGATATTCCGGCTCGCGTCGCCATTAAGGAATATGTCGATGTGGCCGGCGCCTTCTTCGGACAGGACGAGGCGGGCATGATTAACGCCGTGCTCGATGGGTTGGCGCGCCAGTTCCGAGCGGGTGAATTCGCGTCGCGGGCTTAGAGCGAGTACGATAGAGGCTCGACAATGGCTTGGCAGCGCCCGTGACTCTGCGCCCGACCGAAGACGAGATCATCGAGAACTTCTTTGCGCCGCTTGCCGGACCGGCGGGTCTCGGCTTGCGCGATGATGCGGCTCTGCTCTCGGTTGCGGACGACAGCGAGCTCGTCATGACGACCGACGTATTGACGTCGGGCGTGCATTTCTTCGCCAGCGATCCGCCCGATGCCATCGCCCGCAAGGCGCTGCGCGTCAACCTATCGGACCTCGCTGCCAAGGCAGCCGAGCCGATCGGATTCCTCCTCGGGCTTGCTCTGCCCGGCGACTGGACGGCGGAATGGCTCGACGGTTTCGCGAAAGGCCTTGCGGATGATGCCGCCTGTTTCGCTTGTCCGCTCATCGGCGGCGATACGGTGAAAAGCCTTGGCGGGCTTACCCTGACGATCACGGCGCTCGGTACTGTGCCGAAGGGGAAATTCATCCCGCGGCGTGGCGTCGAGGAGGGCGATGTTCTCTACGTTACGGGCACGATCGGGGACGCTGCGCTGGGCCTGCGGCTGCGTCGTGGAAACGGTGCCGAACGGCCCTGGGGGCAGGCTTTGAGCTCGCCTGCGCGCGATTATCTGCTGATGCGCTATCTCCTGCCTTTGCCGCGGCTCGGGCTGCGCGACGGGCTTCGCGCGCATGCCCGTGCTGCGATGGATGTCTCCGATGGACTTCTCGGCGACCTTACGCAGATGTTGCGCCTGAGCGGCATGACGGCCGAGCTGGCGCTCACCGAAATTCCGCTCTCGAAAGCGGCGCGCCAGGCGCTGGCGCAAGATCCGACGCTTGTCGAGCCGATGCTGACGGGGGGAGACGATTATGAAATTCTCTGCGCCGTGGCGCCCGAGAATGAGGCCGGTTTCAAGCAGGAAGCGGCGGCGGGCGGGCTCACCGTGACCCCCCTCGCAAGGGCTCGGCGAGGCGAGGAAAAGCCGCTCGTCAAAGACGCCGAAGGCCTGCCTTTGGCCTTTTCTGCGGCTTCCTTTCGGCATTTTTGACCCGGCAGGCCACCGCAACCCCTTGAACTGTTGAGAGTTGCCACCGCTGCGACAGCCGAGATTGCGAAATTTGCGGCTTTCCGCCATGGTCCGCGCCCAAGGGTGGAGAGATCCGCCCGCCTCAAGCATTTTCGCGCGCGGGGGAGGGTCGGCGGCATCCGCAGGAAGGCTTGCCTTTCCGCGGACGAGCATCCGAAAGCGCGCTCTCACACAACGAAGGGCGAGTAAATGTATTCGATTTGGTTTGTTATCGTAGCGGGGCTCCTTGCCGTCGCCTATGGGATCGTGACGGTAACGGAGCTTCTCAAGGCTGACACCGGTTCGGCCCGAATGCAGGAGATCGCCGCCGCGATCGCCGAAGGCGCGCAAGCCTATCTGAGGCGGCAATATTCGACGATCGCCATCGTCGGAGCGGTGATCTTCATCATTCTCGGCCTGCTACTCTCCTGGACGGTGGCGGTCGGCTTTCTGATTGGTGCCGTGCTATCGGGCACGGCAGGCTTCATCGGCATGAACGTGTCGGTCCGCGCCAATGTGCGCACCGCGCAGGCGGCGGCGAAATCGCTCGGCGCCGGGCTCGACATATCGTTCAAGGCCGGGGCGGTGACGGGAATGCTCGTCGCCGGTCTCGCGCTGCTCGGCGTCTCTGTCTATTACGCGATCCTGACCGGCCCCTTGGGCCATGCGCAGAACAGCCGGGAAGTCGTCGATGCGCTCGTCGCGCTCGGCTTCGGCGCATCGCTGATCTCGATCTTCGCGCGACTGGGGGGCGGAATCTTCACCAAGGGCGCCGATGTCGGCGCCGATCTCGTCGGCAAAGTGGAAGCGGGAATTCCGGAAGACGATCCGCGCAATCCCGCAACGATCGCCGACAACGTCGGCGATAATGTCGGCGATTGCGCCGGCATGGCGGCCGATCTTTTCGAGACCTATGTGGTGACGGTCGTCGCCACGATGGTGCTGGCCGCGATCTTCTTCACCGGCCAATCCGTGCTCGGCACCGCGATGCTCTATCCGCTCGCGATCTGCGCCGCCTGTATCGTCACCTCGATCGCCGGCACGTTTTTCGTCAAGCTCGGCCCGACCAATTCGATCATGGGTGCGCTCTACAAGGGCCTCATCGCAACAGGTCTGCTGTCGATCGTCGGGCTTGCGGTCGCAACCCAATTCGTCATCGGCTGGGGCAAGATCGGCACCGTCAATGGTGCGGCAATCCATGGTACCCATCTCTTCGTCTGCGGGCTCGTCGGCCTCGCCGTCACCGGGCTCATCGTCTGGATCACCGAATATTATACGGGCACCGGCAAGCGTCCCGTCGTATCGATCGCACAGGCCTCGGTGACGGGGCACGGCACGAATGTCATTCAAGGCCTCGCTGTCTCGCTCGAGGCAACGGCCCTGCCGGCTCTCGTGATCGTCGGCGGCATCATCATCGCATCGCAGCTCGCGGGACTCTTCGGCATCGCGATCGCGGTGACCACGATGCTCGGCCTCGCCGGGATGATCGTCACCCTCGACGCCTTCGGCCCGGTCACCGATAATGCCGGCGGCATTGCCGAGATGGCGGGATTGCCGAAAGAAGTGCGCCATTCGACCGACGCGCTCGATGCCGTCGGCAATACGACGAAAGCGGTGACGAAGGGCTATGCGATCGGCTCGGCCGGCCTCGGCGCGCTCGTCCTCTTTGCCGCCTATACCAACGACATCAAACATTTCGTCGATACGGGCGTGACCTATTTCAAGGATGTCGCGGCGGTCAATTTCGATCTCTCGAATCCTTACGTCGTCGCCGGCCTCATCTTCGGCGGCATCATTCCCTATCTCTTCGGCGGCATCGCCATGACCGCGGTCGGCCGTGCGGCAGGATCGGTGGTCGAAGAAGTGCGCCGGCAATTCCGCGACAAGCCCGGGATCATGGCGGGAACGGAGCGCCCCGATTACGGACGCGCCGTCGATATGCTGACGCGGGCGGCGATCCGCGAGATGATCGTGCCGTCGCTCCTCCCGGTCTTGGCGCCGCTCATCGTCTATTTCGGCGTCCTCTTCATCTCCGGCTCGAAAGCTTCGGCGCTCGCGGCGCTCGGCGCCTCGCTGCTCGGTGTGATCGTCAACGGCCTCTTCGTGGCGATCTCGATGACCTCTGGCGGCGGAGCCTGGGACAATGCCAAGAAGAGCTTCGAGGACGGCTTCATCGACAAGGATGGCGTGAAGCACTTCAAGGGCAGCGAGGCGCATAAGGCTTCGGTGACGGGCGATACGGTCGGCGATCCTTACAAGGATACGGCAGGCCCGGCGGTCAATCCGGCGATCAAGATCACCAATATCGTGGCGCTCTTGCTCCTCGCCATTCTGGCGCATTGAGCGCCGGCTCACTTTCCGGGACGAGCCGCAGATCAAATCCG
>Ga0070738_10001610_pt1 | contig 43146 bp, 41 predicted proteins | sample Coa_R2_2_FD_66446 | JGI IMG/M metagenome (GOLD analysis project Ga0070738, IMG submission 66446) | Surface soil microbial communities from Centralia Pennsylvania, which are recovering from an underground coalmine fire - Coalmine... | ecosystem: Environmental > Terrestrial > Soil > Unclassified ...
ACGGCCGCGATGCTCCGCTGCGTGCCCAGATCGATCACCGCGTTGATGAACGCCGATTCCTTGGCCAGCAGATCCACATACCGGCGCGGCCTTTTGCGCACCGCCACCATGACATCCTCGTACCAGATCGGCGCATAGCGGCGGGCTAGAGCGGGCATTCCAGCGCGATAGAGGCGTTGCTCGACTTCGGCAAGAGCCCGTTGCAATGGCTGGCCGGTTAGTTTCCAGGAAGCGGCCAGGGTGGCTTGGTTTTCTGGATAGTCGCGCAGGTCGTAGGTGAACTCGGACGGCTCCCGGCCGTAAAACAGACGGGCCACCGCATAAACCAGCATGGAATAGGCTCCCTCGCGATCTTCGAAGCGTTGGACATCGCGGAAGCATTCTTCGGCGATGGAGCGGCGCAGGAACGATTGCAAAGCCAGAGAGACATCCTGCCAGACCGGGAAATAGCGAGGTTCGCACTCGTCTGGCGCTGCCGTCCAGGCGGGATGTGCAAGCGCCAGCGTTGCGGCCCGATCGCGCAGCGCCGCCGGAACGGGAAGCGAGTAGACGATGGAATCGCCGCGGCGCTCCAGCGTTAGAGAGCGCAAAATCTGATCGCGCCGCGCCCATTCGCGCTTATCCAGAAAGGGAAGATAGATCTTGATCTCGTTGAGATCGCCAGCGGCCAACTCTAAAGCCCGCTGCCGAATGGCGGGATCGAGATCTTCCGCCCGAACCCGGAGTCCGGCGTCGCAGCCGTTTTCTCTCAGCCAATACAATCGAAAACCGCGTGTCATATAAGCCCAGCTCGATTGTACCTTGCGGAAGCAAGCAAGGCGGCTCCGTCGAAGGCGATAAATCCAGCCGAATAAACGGCTTGGCCGTGGATATTGGCCGCGTGACCGCTGCTTGACGGCGCCGGACGCAGTGCTTTATCCCAAAGCCGATTGATAAATCTCGAGCGTCCCGGCGGCGTCGATCGGGCGTGGATTGAACCGGCCAGTCCACTGCGCCGCCGCCTCTTCGGCCAGGCGGGGAAGGGCGGCGGCGGAAACGCCCGCTTCCCGCAAGGAGGACGGAAAGTCCGCTAGATCGGCCAGGCGCCGCAGACGCTGCTCCAAATCGCCTGCGTGAAGATCGTCGTAGCGTTCCCCGGCCGCGGAGCGGTTCCAGCGCACCACATGCGGAAGCATCAGGGCGATCGCCACCCCGTGCGCTATGCGGTAGTGCGCCTGTAGCGGACTGGCGCAGGCGTGCGCGGCGCCTAGCATGGAATTCTCCACCGCCAATCCGGCAAAGTGCGAGCCGAGCAACATAGCCCCGCGAGCCTCCATATCGTCGGGGCGGTTCAAGACGCGTTCGAACGCGGAATCGAGCAGCCGCCAGGCGGCCCGCGAAAAACACTCCGATAGGGCCGTCCGGCGTGTGGTTACAAACGTCTCCAAGGCGTGAGACAGGGCGTCGTAGCCCGTGGCCGCAGTCAGTTCTCTGGGCTGGGTAAGCGTCAGCTTGGGGTCGAGGATCGCGGCGCGGAAGGCCAGCTTTGGGTCGCCGCAAGCGATTTTGGCTCCTCCGGCGCCGGTGACGATGCAAAAGCTCTGAGCTTCGCTGCCGCAGCCGGCGGTGGTAGGCACGGCGACCATCGGCAGCATCGGTCGCGCCGCTTTTCCGTAGCCCTGATAATCGGAGATTCGGCCTCCATTGGAGAGCAATAGATTGATTCCCTTGGCGCAGTCCAAGGAGCTGCCGCCGCCAACGCTGACAATCAGGTCGATATTGTTCGGCGCGGCGTACTCGCGTCCAGCTTCCATCATGGCAGCCGTGGGGTTGGGGCGAAAGTCGTGGAAGGCGAACACATCCATACGGCGGGCCTTTAACGAGCGGATCGCTTCCTTAGCATGTCCGGCCTCGACGATGCCCGGATCCGCGACGAGCAAGCATCGCCCGCCGCCCAACTCCCGCGCCACTTCGCCCAAGCGGGCGAATTCGCCGCTGCCGAACACCACGCGGGTACGGGGGCGAAAATCGAAGGGCGTCATGATGTCAGGATAATGCAGCCAGCAACTTTCTTACTCCCTCCACGCAAAGCGCGGCGGCGTGTTTCGAAGCCGGCTCCAAACCGCCTACAAGTTCTTCCACCGCGGCTGTCGTCAGAGCGTCCAGTTCCGCCCGCGATCTGCCTATCATCCATTCGGTTAGGGCGCTCCCGGATGCGATGGAGGCCGTACAGCCGCGGCTTTGATAACGGGCCTGGGCCACGCGCCCCTGGTCAAACCGCGCGGACAGCCGCAGAGTGTCGCCACAGGCGGGATTGGAAACGTCCACGATAAGCGCCGGCGGCGGCAGAACGCCAACGTTCCGTGGATTGCGAAAATGATCTAAGACGCCCGCCGAATACATGGGTGCTTCCATTATTAAACGAGAATGTCCAGGGACTCGAAGGTGACCGTGGTGGCCGCCGTCGTCAAAAGAGATGGTAGAATCTTGATCGCGCAGCGCAAGTCAACTCGCCGGCATCCGGGAAAATGGGAGTTTCCCGGGGGCAAAGTTGAAGCGGGCGAAACGCCGCGCGCCGCCCTCCGGCGCGAACTGCGTGAGGAATTGGGCATCGAGGCCCAAATTGGCGATGAGGAAGCCCGCTACACGGTCTCCTATGACGGCGGGCCGCCGATCGATCTGCTATTTTACAAAGTCGTCCAATTCCGCGGAGAACTCGGCAATCTCGACTTTGACCGGATTGAGTGGGTGGTTCCGGAACGCCTTCTGGATTATGATTTCTTAGAGGGTGATATCGCCTTTGTGAAGCTTCTTAGCACAAAAGATGAGGGACCGCAAACAGCTTAACCCCAATGAACTACTTTCTGGCTAAGACGGATCCGGAAACCTATTCTATCGACGATCTCGAGCGCGACAAGAAGACCGCTTGGGACGGCGTCACCAATCCCCAGGCCGTCCGCGCCATCAAAGGGATGCGGCCTGGAGATCGCGTGCTTATATATCACTCTGGCGGGGAGTCGGCGATTGTGGGGCTCGCCAGCGTTGTGTCGGATCCCCGTCCCGACCCGAAAAATGCCAAATCCGCCATCGTCGATCTTGAGTTTGCCCGGAAAATCGAGCCGCCCCTGACCTTGAAAGAAATTAAAGAATCAGGTCAGTTCGCCGATTGGGCTCTGGTTCGCCAAGGAAGGCTCTCTACAATGCCCGCGCCTGAAAAATTTCTCCGTTGGATTCGGAAGCGCTGCCCGGAAGCCAAAATCTAGGCTTTCCGTTCCTCAACTTTCCCTGGCCGGCAGCTTAGGACCTCCAGCAGAATTTCGAATTCACGGAGAAATAATTCCCGTTCGCCCTCGCGCACAGAGTCGGGAAGACAACTCCGATAGAACTCAGCTTTCGCCCAATGATCGAGCACAACGGGCGGAGGTTCGTCCAGCCCGTACAAATAGGCTCGGAGATCTTCTGTCTTTTCTTCAAGCGGCATGTTGAGCCAGGCTTGAAAAATGTCGCAATGGCTCTGCGCAAGCGCCCGGCGGGTCTCGTCGCGGCCGAAGATGCTGATCATCCCATGGTGCCGGTAGATTCCCGAGTTTGGGTCCCGCAACGACGCGAGATAGCACAGCCGTCCGAAGGCCGTCGGAATTCTTGAGAGAGTGTTTTTGAAAAGGTCGGCCGTTGCGGACCGTTCCAGCATCGCCCTCTGCCTAAATCGCGGCACGGTCTCCTCCAGGTGGCAACTTCAATTGTAATCCACTTGGATTTGTTGGCGTTTGGAGCGACTCCAGCGTCGTTCAGGCCTCCAGGCGGAGGCAAGTAAGGTACTAGAACCCCCTCTCTATCGGAAAACGGAAAGGTGATAGACTCATCGTAGGTCCTGAGTTATGTTGCGGAATGTCGAACAAGCCATGTGGTACATAAACATGGCGGCGGCAGCCGTGCTTTTTGGCCGTTTGTACGTGCAAGGGCTGGTAAGGGCCTATCCGTTTCTTTTCGCGTACTTGGCCGTCGACACGCTTGAACAGATCATCGCGTCGGCATTCGCCCAGAACCTTCGCTTTTATACCGAGATCTACTTCGTGGGCCAAACGGTGAAAGTCGGACTGGCTATCTTTGTGATCCTAGAGCTTTACGAACTTGCTCTAGCCCAGCAGCCCGCTTTGGCGCGTTTTGGCCGCCGGATGCTTGGTTATTTGTTTTTGATTGCCATCGCGTTTGGATTTGTCAACCTGTTGCTGGAGTTTGATGCGGCCGATCCGAATCGAGGAACGCTCCTTGTGAGCTTCCTGAGGCTGGAGCGCAGCATGGATCTGGTTACTTTTGTCGTCTTGATCCTGATTGCCGTGTTCCTGCTCTGGTTTCCCGTGCGCGCCCGTCGCAACGTCGCCGTTTGGCTCGGCGGATTTTTGCTGTATTCGTTTTCGAGGTGGACGGGCCTGCTGCTGATGAACCGTTTCCATCAGCTTACGCATGACGTCAACCGCTTCCAGCAGCTCACCCATGAATTGAACGTCGCCATGCTTGGCGCGTCGCTGGCGTGCCTGATCGGTTGGTGCCTCATGCTCAAGCCGGCGGGTGAACAGGAAATGGTCGTCACCGGCCATGCTTGGGACCCCGCCGAAATGGAACGTCTGACGGTTCAACTCGACGCGATCAATTCCAGGCTGGTCCGGATGGCTCGCTATTAGCCCCCGAGACCGGTTGGGGTATTGTAAATACACAACCCTTCTGCATCGTGTTTCGGGCAACCCTTTATCACTCTTGGCTTTAACCGAGCTTCCCCAAGCTGGCAGGAAAACCGTTCCCGGGCGGAATTGTCGTCGGCTTCGGCTATGGTGGAAAGCTTATGACTTTTAGATCTCGACCCCTGCTAAATTCCTAAAAATTATTCTGAATTAACCATTGCTTTTTTGAGGCGATTCTTGTATGCTAGAGCGGAAACTGAAGGAGCCACACGCTGCATGATTGAACTTCTTGCAATGGGTGCGATTGCCGCCGGGGCGTCATCGATCGCGGCGGTTGGATTCTGGGCTTGGAATCGTCTTTCGCCGCAAAAGGGCTCGACGCGGGATTTTCAGGCTTCCGGCGGATTTTCCATGCAACGCTATGAGCCGATGACCCGTTTGCTTGCAGCCGAAGATTTGCAGTTCCTTCGCAAGCACGCCTGCGGCAAAATCGCCGCCCAGTGGGATCGATCTCGGCGCCGTGTGTTCCGCCAGTACTTGAGGGACCTAGCGATTGATTTCCACCGGCTGCATGCGCACGCACGCGCTCTTGTTGCGGAGTCCCCTGAGCAATATTCCGACTTGGTCGGCGTGCTTATGCGTCAGCAAATGACTTTCTTGCGCGCCATGGCGGCGGTCGAGGTTCGCCTCGCCTTGCACGCAGCCGGAATGGGAACTGTAGACGTCCGTGGTTTGATCGGCGTTATCGACGCGATGCGATTGGAGTTGGAGCGCTCCCTAGCCGTCTCCGCCGCTTGAACGGTTAGCGCCGCCGGCGTCCCGGCGCGATCTGCGATTTCCATACTTCCGCGAACGCGCTTAGCGCTCGAGCTTTCCTTTGTCCGAAAATCATTCTGAGGGTTTCCACGCCTGCCCACGCGAAGTAGATCCCTGTGACGGCTGGCGCTGCCGCATGCCAAGCGAAGGGAATCAGGAACAGGCCAAACAGCGCCCATGCCTCCCAGAACGCAAACTCCATATTGATTAGGAACGTCAATCCCACCAGAGCCTGCGCTAGCGTCATCGTCAACTCCGGGCGTTGGAGACTGTCGAAGACGATCCAGCTCATCCGGCCCGCGCTAATCGATAGCAGCACCGGCAATAACGCCGGTAAAAGCGACCATTGGCTGATGTTGCTCGAGACCATGTTCATCAGCGCCATGGGAGCCCGATCCACAGTTCGCGACCAGTAAAAAGTCGAGGCCATTTCTGGAAATTCCGTGGCGATCGGCGCAAACCACTGTAAGAAAATGAATCCAGGAATCCCCGCAAGGGCCGCAAGCGACTGAAGACTACCCGCAAAGGGCTCTGTCGCGTAATAAATCAAGAAGCCCCCGCCCATAAATAGCATTGCGATCAGAGCGATGCGCAGCGGCCGGGGCGAAGTGGCGATCTTTCGCGGAATCGCTTCCATCTCTTCAATCGTTTCCGCCGCTTCCGGAGGCATTCTTCCCAAAATCAATAAATATGCTGCGTACATCCCAAGCATTACGGCTCCGTCCAGCACGGAAAGCGAGCCTTTCCAAATGACAAAGGCAAAATACAGAAGCGGAGGCGCCAGACTCAGAACTTCAACGGCTTGATGATCTTCCAGGCGAATATGGCGAAGCGGCTTTCCGGTGCGCCGGCGGTGCACCGTTGCAGCGGTGAGGTAAATCGCCGGCCAGCCGAAACCTGTGAGCAGACGAAGCGCCCCGGTCAGTCCCGCCACCAGATAGTCGGTTTGCCGATGCCACGCAAATAGGGCTTCGATAGCGAATTCCGGCAGTGTCTGCATCCACGCCAAAATCGCCAGCGCGAATCCCTGCGCGATGAAAAACTGCGCCGATTCGGCGGCCCACGCGATCATCAGCGCGGAGCCCAAAATCGCAGGGGCCGACCAGAGAATCGCCCCCGGACCACCCTGCTTGATCCCAGTGGTTGTGAGGAAAAACGCCGGAACAAGCAGGTAGCTAGCTGAGCGCTGAAAGCTGATAACCCATGGTACAACGAACATATGCCGCGCCTTTACCCAGTCCTGCAGACGCCGATCCGCGTGGAGACGCCGCAAAGGGCTTACGAGGCGATTGTGGAGCGCGGCGGCCTCGCCCGGCTGCCGGAGTTTCTGCCTCCGCGTTTGGGCAAAATATTCGTCGTCACCACCGCGGACGTCTGGAGTCTTCACGGCGCTTCGGTTCGCAACGCACTCGCCTCCCGCGCGCACGAAGTTCTTATTTTCCCGGGCGGAGAACCGCGCAAACGGCTGGCCGAAGTGGAGAAACTGGCCGAGCAGATGGTGCAGGCAGGCGGCGACCGCTCCAGCGTCGTCGTGGCCTTCGGCGGGGGCATCGTCGGCGACGTAGCCGGATTTCTGGCGGCGATCTTCATGCGCGGAATTCCCGTGATTCAAGTCCCCACTACGCTACTGGCGCAGGTGGACGCCTCCGTGGGGGGCAAAACTGGCGTCAATCTGGCATCTGGCAAAAACCTGCTGGGCAGTTTTCATCAGCCTTTGGTCGTTCTCATCGATCCCTCTGTTCTCAATACGCTGCCGGAGCGCGAGTACCGGGCTGGGATCTACGAAATCGTCAAGTGCGGCGTAATCCGCGACGCGGAGCTATTGGAAACGCTCGACGGTTGCTCCTCCAAGATTCTGACGCGCGAGCCGGAAGTTGTCGACCGCATTGTTGCAGCCGCGGTTCGCATCAAAGCGGAAGTTGTCAGCGCCGACGAGCGGGAAGGCGACCTGCGCCGGATTCTCAATTTCGGCCATACTTTCGGCCACGCGCTTGAGGCCGAAACGGAATACTCGCGGCTGCTGCACGGGGAAGCCGTCGCCTGGGGTATGCGCGTGGCCACAATTCTCGCTCAACGCAAACGCTTGCTTGACCCGGACGAGGCCTTCACAATTCAAGGCGTCATCGACAAATACGGGCCGATTCCATCCCTGGCGGGAGTTTCGGCGGCCAATATTGCTGGCCGGCTTCGGAGCGACAAAAAGACGGTCCAGGGCAAAATCCACTTTGTGCTTCCCGTCCGCATCGGAGCGGTGCGAATCGTCTCCGATGTCGCCCCTGGCCTGGCGCTTGAGTGCATCGAAGCCGCCCTTGCCTGACGCCACCGCTACTACGGGAACCACGCCTCGCGGCGTCGCGGGCGAACAGGCCGCCGCGCGCTGGGTTTGCCAGATGTTCGGACGGGTCGCGCCGCGCTACGACCTGCTGAATCACTTGCTTTCCTTCAACCTGGACAAGCGCTGGCGCGCCCTCCTCATTGCGCGCGTGGCGCCGCTGCTCGCCCGTCCGGGCGCGCGAGTGCTGGACCTGTGTTGCGGAACAGGGGACGTGTTGCTGGCGATGTGGCAGCGATCCGCTCCGAACGCTTCCCTCATGGGCGCCGACTTTTCCCATCCCATGCTGGTCGAGGCCAAACGCAAAATCGCCGCCCGCAACTTTCATAGACCCGTGCTTGAGGCCGATGCTTTGATGCTGCCGCTTGGCTCCGCCTCGCTCGACCTAGTCACCATCGCGTTTGGATTCCGCAACCTCGCCAACTATCAGGCCGGCTTGCAGGAACTGCTGCGAGTGCTGAAGCCCGGAGGGCTGGCAGCCATTCTGGAATTCTCACAACCCACCCGCCCGGTCATCGCCGGCCCCTATCGGTTCTTCTCGCGATTCTTGCTGCCGCGAATCGGGGGCTTAATTTCAGGCGTTCCGGAAGCGTATTCCTATCTTCCCGAATCGATTCAAAAGTTTCCGGGCGCTGAAGATCTTGCTCGCCAGATGCGTCAGGCCGGTTTTTCGTCGGTTGGTTTTGAGCGCCTGACGGGCGGCATCGTTGCGTTACATGTGGCCGCCAAGTGACTCCTCTGACGCTAAGCGAACCGAGGCGGAACCATTCCTCAACCCGCTACTTCGGCTCAGCTTTTCTCATATCGCCTGGCGCCTGCCCGTCCGGCGGGCGAGCAGCTACGATTTTCACGCGCGCAATCCGGTTGCGGTCCATTTGTTGAACGATGAAGGTGCGGCCGTTATAAGTGATTGAGTCGCCAGGCGTGGGAATATAGCCGAGCCGAAAGAGCAGGAATCCGGCGAGAGTTTCAAAGCCCGCATCCCCCGGCAGATTGATCCCGTATTCAGAGGCCAGATCGCGGATATTGACGCCGCCTTCGAGCTCGATTACGGGCGCGCCCAGCACAGGCTTAGGACGCCGGATGTCATGCTCATCGCCTATTTCGCCGAAGACCTGCTCCAGCACGTCCTCCAGGGTGACAAGTCCGGTGACCTGTCCAAATTCGTCCAGCACCATCGCCATATGGGCATGGTGGCCGCGAAACTCGTCCACAAGCTGGCTTAGCGGTTTGGTTTCGGGGACTACGATCGGCTCGCGCAGGTAACGGCGCAGGCGGAACGGAGGGGAGGGAAGGCGGCGGTCGTTGGCGACTTTACGCTCTTGCCACGCTCTCAGCAGATCTTTGAAATGCACGATGCCGATGATGTGCTCCGGTTTGTCCTCATAAACCGGAATGCGCGAATATTTGTGCTCGATCGCCAGGCGGAGCAAATCGTCGAGGCTGGCGTCGACGGACGCCGAGACGATATCGACGCGAGGGGTCATGATTTCGCGCGCCGAGACGTCGTGCAGCTCCAGAAGTTTCTGGATAGCGATTTCCTCGAACCCTTCTAAGTGACCTGCGCGGCGGCTCGATTCCAGAATCAGTTTCAATTCCTCGGTGGAATGACCACCGGCGGCCGCGGAATGGATGCCCAGCACGCGAGAAACGCCCTGCGCGCTGCGCTCCACCACGTATACGAAAGGAAGGGCAAGGCGGTAGAACACCAGCAGCACGGGCGCCACCAGCAGAGCCAAGCGGTCCGCCTTCACAATGGCAAGATTCTTGGGCGCGACCTCGCCAAGGACTACGTGAAAGTAGCTCATGGCCAAAAAGCCAAGCGCGAAGCTGGCGGCATGCAGATAAGGCGCGTCGCGGGCCGTGACGAGCGGCCCGAGAGCCGCCAGAATCGCGCGATACAAGGTATTCTCGCCCGCCCACCCCAAGCCCAGACTCGCCAAGGTGACTCCAATCTGAGTAAGGCTGAGCAATCGTTCTGGGTTGGCGAGCAGCTCGAGCGCCGCGCGGGCGGGGACGCTGTTTCGGGCGGCCAATTCTTTGAGCCGCGACCGGCGTACGGCGACCAGGGACACCTCGGCCGCTGCGAAAAACGCGTTCATCGCCACAATGGCGGCGAGCACAATGAATCGAAGTGTCATCAGCGGCGTTCGCTACAATGCGCAGTAGTGCCCTTTTCCAACGAACCTCGCGGCACAACAGAGCCTAGCGCCGCGGCGCCAGGCGAGTCTTCGGATTCGGCCGAGCAGGCGCGCGCGCCGTCCGTCCATCGCGCCGGCGAATCGCCGCCTCGCGGCCCTGTTTCCCAGGCTCTTTTTTCGACGCCTTTACTCAAGGCGCTCAATCTGAGCATAGCCGTTTTGCTGGCCGCGTTGACGGCGGCGGCATATTGGTTTGGGTGGAGAACGCTGCCGGAAACCTCGGGGACGATTGCCGCGCCCATCTCTGCCCGGGCCACGGTCGCGCGGGATGCCCGCGGCGTGCCGCACATCACCGCAGCCGCTTGGGAGGACGCCGTGTTCCTGCAAGGGTACGTTACCGCGCAGGACCGGATGTGGCAAATGGACGCGCTGAGACGTCTTGCCGGCGGCGAACTGGCTGAAGTTCTGGGAAAGGGAGACAGGGACTCCATTCTGAATTCCGACCGAGAGGCAAGGCGCTGGCGTCTCCCCCGCATCGCGGAGGCGCAAGCGCGCAATCTCACCGCCGAGACTCGTTCGATTTTGGCGGCTTATGCGCGTGGAGTGAACTATTGGATGGAAACCCACCGGCGCAGCTTGCCGCCGGAGTTCGCATTGCTGGACTACGACCCGCGGCCCTGGCGAATCGCAGATACTTTGCTCGTGGCCCTGGAGATGGGCCGGACGCTCACTTCCACCTGGCGCGAGAAAGTGAATAAACTCCATATGCTCCAGGGAGGCGACGCCGCGAAAGTGAATTTTCTCTACCCGCGCGCGGCGGGAAGCGACATCCAGCCGGGATCGAATGCCTGGGTGCTGTCCGCCGCTCACTCGTCGACCGGCAAGCCGATTCTGGCGAACGATCCGCACCTGCAATGGTCGATCCCCAGCGCCTGGTATCTGGTCCATTTGCGCGCCCCCGGCCTCGACGTGGCGGGGGCTTCGCTGCCGGGCGTTCCCGCCGTTATTATTGGCCATAACCGCCGCATTGCCTGGGGAGCGACGAATCTCGGCTACGACGTTCAGGAATTATATCGGGAGCAGATCGATTTACAATCGGGCCGCTACATATATCAAGGACGCGTAGAGCAGGCGCGTTTGGAGCGGGATGCAATCGCGGTCAAAGGCGCGCAAAGCGTGCCCGCCGATCTATGGGTAACCCGGCACGGCCCGGTCTTTCTCACCGAGGGAGGTCAAAGCTATTCCATGCGCTGGCTGCCAGCCGACGATAGCGCGCTGGATTTTCCTTTCCTCTCGCTGGACCGCGCGCAGGACTGGGCGGAGTTCAACGCGGCGCTGGCGCGCTTCGCCGGCCCGGCCCAGAATTTTGTCTACGGCGACGTGGACGGCAATATCGGTTACCACGCGGCTGGGCGTTTGCCGGTTCGCCAGCCGGATTGTCCGGCCGACGTTCCCGTGGATGGAGCATCGGGGCGGTGCGAATGGCAAGGATTCATTCCTTACGACCGCTTGCCTCAGGTTTTCAATCCTCCTTCGGGGATCATTGTGACGGCTAACCAGAATCCGTTTCCTGCGGATTTCGCGTGGCCGGTGGATGGACGGTTCGCGCCGAGATATCGCGCCCAGGAAATTTTAGCGTTGCTCCGATCGCGCGACCGGTGGCCGCCCGAAGAAATGCTGGCTGTTCAGAAGGACGTCTATTCGGCATTCGCGCGGTTTCTTGCGGAGCAGATCGTCACGGCGTCCAAGAAGCGGCCAGCGCACGATGCGGCGGCGCAAAGCGCCGTCGCCCTGCTAAAATCCTGGAACGGCCAGATGGAGATCGGTGGTGCGGCCCCCATGATCGTCACGCTGGCTTTCGATGAGCTGCGGAAGAAAGTGGCCGAACGCGCTTCGCCCGGCCACAGCGAAGCATATGAGACCTCGCTCATGGCGCCGCAGGTGATAGAAAACCTCTTGCGCGAGCGCCCATCCGATTGGTTTCAAGATTACGACGCGCTTTTGATGAAATCGCTGGCCGATGGGCTGGCGCAGGGCCGGAAATTTCAAGGCTCGAATTTTTCCCGCTGGAATTACGGGCTCTACAATCAGTTGAAAATCGAAAATCCCGTTCTGGGGCGCTTGCCGCTGCTGGGCAAGTATTTCGATATCGGACCGGTGGCGATGAGCGGCTCGCCTACCACGATCAAACAAGACTCCGCGCGGTTGGGGCCGTCCATGCGGATGGTAGTCGATTTTGGAGATTTCGATCATTCGCGCCAAAACATTACGACGGGCGAGTCCGGCGAGGTTCTATCGCGCCATTATATGGATCAGTGGCCGGCTTACTACGTGGGGCGGAGTTTTCCCATGGAGTTCGACAAGGTTGAGGCGAAGCAGACCTTGACGGTGAATCCGGAATGACCTTTACCCTGGCGCCGCTCTCGTCTGAGCGTTGTTGATTACGCCAGATCCTGCTGGCGGATCGGCAGATGGCGGATGCGCTTGCCAGTAGCCTTGAACACGGCGTTGGCTACGGCCGGAGCGATGTTGGGCGTAGTCGCTTCGCCGGTGCCGCCGGGACTGGCGGTGCTCGGCACGATATGCACCTCGACGACCGGCATTTCGTCGATGCGCAGCGGGTCGTAGTTGTGGAAGTTGGCCTGAACCACGCGGCCGCGATCGATGGTGATCTCCTGCCGCAGGGCCGGCCCCAAGCCGAACACAATTCCGCTCTGCACCTGTTGTTCGACGATCGCGGGATTGACGACGGTACCGCAATCGATGGCGCAGGTCACTTTGTGCACCTTCAGCTTGCCGTTGGCGACGGACACCTCCGCTACCTGGGCGTTAAAGCTTCCGATATTGTCCACCACGGCGACGCCATGAAAATGTCCCGCCGGAAGGGGCTTGCCGTAGCCCGACTTCTCGACGGCGAGGTTCAGGACGCCCAGCAGACGAGGATTCCGGGCCAAAAGCGCGCGCCGGAAATCAACCGGATCTTTGCCAGCGGCATGCGCCAACTCGTCGATGAAGCTTTCGGTGAAGAAAGTGTTGTGCGAATAGCCGACGGATCGCCAAAACGTACACGGAATGCCCGTTTCCGTCGGGTGATTATCCACTAGAATATTCGGAATGCCCGAGCCATAGCCCAAATTGGCGATGCCATCCACCGCGTTGCGATCTACGCCGTTGTTGATGCCTGCAAACGGCTGGGACGCCACGCGGGCGGTGAACGCGGTCAGGTTCCCATTTGCGTCCAGCCCTCCCACGAACTTTACGTGGGATGCGGGGCGATAAAGATCGTGCTGCATATCGTCCTCGCGTGACCAGGTCAGCTTCACGGCAACGCCCGCCGCCTTGGAGATTTCGACGGCTTCGGCTACGAAGTCTGCGCCCCCGCGCCTGCCGAAGCCGCCGCCGAGGAACATGGTGTGGATTTTGATCTTGTCGTTGGGTAGCTTGGTGATCTGAGCCGCGGTCTGCTGCGCCGCAGTCTGGATCTGTGTCGCCACCCAAACGTCGCAGCCATCCGGGCGGACATGCGCGGTGCAGTTCATCGGCTCCATCGGCGAATGCGAGAGGAAAGGCGCTTGGTAAACGGCCTCCACTTTCTTGGCCGAGCTGGCCAGCGCGGCGTCGGCGTCGCCTACCTTACGCGCCACCGCGCCGGGCTTGTTCATCAAATCGGCGAAGCTTTGGAAAATCTTGGCGCTGGTCTGCTGCGCGTTCGGGCCTTCGTCCCATGTGATCTGCAATGCCTTGCGCCCTTGCATTGCGTTCCAGGTATTATCGGCCAGCACGGCCACGCCGCTGGAAATCTGAACCACCTGCTTCACGCCGGGCACGGCCCTCGCATTCGAGTCGTCGAAGCGGGCGACTTTACCCCCGAACACCGGGCACCGCGCGACCACGGCATAGAGCATGCCGTCTACCTTGGCGTCGATGCCGAATTGCGCCCGCCCGCTGACCTTATCTGGGGTATCGACGCGCTTCACGGAAGTTCCGACGATCCGGAATGTCTTCGGGTCTTTCAGGGGAACGTTGTTGGGCGCGGGGAGTTTGGCCGCCGCATCGGCCAGGCTGCCGTACGTGAGCCGCGCATTAGTGGCGGCGTTAATCACAGCGCCGCTTTCTGTCCGGCACTGAGACTTGTCCACGCCCCATTTCTGCGCCGCCGCCTCGATCAGCATGGCGCGCGCGCCCGCCCCTGCCTGGCGCAAGGAGTTGTAGGTGGTCCGGACGCTGAGGCTACCGTAGGTTCCCATCATGCCGAACTGCGGCTCGGGGCTGGGGATTTCCCTTCGAATCTTCTTCCAATCGCAATCCAGCTCCTCCGCGAGAATTTGCGAAAGGGCGGTGAGTGGACCCTGGCCCATTTCGGATTTGGTGATGGTGAACGTCACCATATCGTCGGAGCCGATGTGGATATAGGCGTTCAGCTTGGCTGGATTCGCGGCGTCCGCCGCGAGCTGGGAGCGTTCGGGAAAATAGAATCCGACCCACAGGCCGCCGGCGGCCCCAGCGCTTGTTTTCAGAAATCCACGTCGATTCATGCCGCGCCTACCTTCCCCTCTCTGTATTGAACAGCCAGATGGATCGCGCGCCGGATCGACTGATATGTGCCGCAGCGGCAGAGATTGCCTCGCATGGCCTCGTCGATATCGGCGTCAGTGGGCTGGCTGTTGGGCTTGTCGATGAGCGCGGCGGCGGTCATGATCTGGCCGGATTGGCAGTAGCCGCATTGCGGGACGTCAGCCTCAATCCACGCTCGCTGCACGGGATGGCTTACTCCATCCGGCGAAAGGCCCTCGATGGTTTTGACGTTTTTGCCCGCGACGCTTGAAACCGGCATCCCGCAAGAACGAACTGGCTGGCCATCGATGTGGACCGTGCAGGCCCCGCAAAGCTGCATTCCGCAGCCGAACTTCGTGCCGGTCATGCCGAGGGTGTCCCGCAGCACCCATAACAGGGGCATCTGCGGAACGACGTCCACGGTTTGGGGTTTGCCGTTGAGAGTGAATCGTACGGCAGCCATTTCAGTTGGCCTCCTTAATTTTGCGGCTGGCTTATGCGAATCGCCAACCGCTTATTTCCAGGTATCGTAATTCGGAATCTTGATGCGGCCTTCCCAGAAGCTCTTGTTGTTTTCTTCGCAGGAGTATTCCATGATTTGCCAATCGGTGCGCAAAGTGAAGGTCCGCTCATTTTTCCATTTTTCCGTATAGGTCTTGGGATCGTCGATGATCACGGTATAGTTGATGTGCCCCAAATCGGGCCTCTTGAAGTACTCAATGATGTGCAACTGATCGCTATGCGGATGGCCGTTGGTGTCAAGCCGCGTGCGGCCGTTGAAATTTGTCGTATCCACGACCAGCGTGTCGCCCTCCCAATGGCCGATGGAGTCGCCGAACCAGGTGGGCGTCATTTTGGGATCGTGCGGGTGCCCATCCAATTTGAAAACCTTGAACCAGGTGTTCTGCTCATACAGCAACGCGAAATAATCCTTGCTTTGCATGATCTGGATCGGGTCGGGCGAGTTCATGGAGCGCATCAGGCCGAACGGCAGGCAGGCGCCGGTGTAGTCGCCTTTTTCCGGCGTGTATTCCTTCCAATTCTGTGCGCCCCAGGCGGTATACGGCAGTTTGCGAGGGCCGCGGCCGGCCCCTCTGCCACCCTGTTTCCCTTGGGCTTCGGCGGCGGGAGGGTTCTCAAGCGGATATGGCTTCCCATTTAAGTCCGTAGCCGTGATGCTCATATCGGGCGTGTAGGGACGCTGCCAAAGCCCGCTGAAATCGGGATGGCCGTCGGCGGTTTTCGGCGCGGGGCCGGTAGGCGGCTGATACCCGCCTCGGCCTTGCCCGAATACGGAAACGGCGGCCAGCAAGGCCGCCGCGAAAATGAAAGAAACAATCCTGATACGCACTGTATATCTCTCCTTGCTCCCCCCGGCGCAAGACAGAAGCCGGCTCAGCCTTGGGGGACTCCCGAAACCACTAGATTACTGTTTCCCGCCGCCCTTGGCGTTACCGCCCTCGGATTCCGCCGAGCCGGCAAAAAGTCTCCTGCCATCGGCCAGCTTCACGGTGCTGGCGTTGCAGGTGTTGCTGGCGTCCTTGGCAAGCGCGCCGCTGATGGTGACTTGGTCGCCGGATCTCAGAGACTCCCGGTTCCAACCGTTCCGCACCAGAGAGTTCGGCGCTCCGCCTTCGCATTGCCAGCGCGTAACTTTGCCGCTCTCATCCTTGGCGTCGATATAGATCCAGATGTGAGGGTTCAACCACTCGACTTTGACCACGGAGCCGTTTAAAGTGACCGTCTTGCTGGCGTCGTATTCAGCCGCGAACGAGTGGTGCGCCATTGCCGGAGCCGCCGACGCGGCCAGACCCAAACCGGCGATCAAAACTTGCAGCTTAGTTCTCATGACCTAACCTCCCGATCCTCTTCAATAAGCCCCACGCACAAAACCGCCGGCACAGCCGGTTTGTCACAAAACGCTTCCCTCTGGAGCCTGGCTTGCACGCCGGAAGGAAGAACTGGAACGGGCACAACCCACGACCACCTGCAAAAAAATAGCACGGCGGCGGCACCGTGTCAATCGACCGTGGAGATTCGTGTCAACCCTTCTTGGCCTCAACCGGACAGGATCAAACGGGCGCAACAACCCCCCGCCGTCCGCTCCGCTCGCCTTCTCCGCCGCGGATTCTATCCGCCCCCGCATACACGTTAAACCGTTCCTGGCGCAGGAAGCCGATCAATGTCATTCCAAAGCGAAGGGCGGTCTTCACCGCCAGGCTGGAGGGGGCGCCCACCGCGGCCAGGATCGGAATTCCCGCCATTGCCGACTTCTGAACAAGCTCGAAACTGGCGCGCCCGCTCACCACAACAATCCGATCCCTGAGCGGCACGGCGCCCTCCATCACAGCCCACCCCACTAATTTATCCACGGCGTTGTGCCGGCCGACGTCTTCCCGAACCGCGATCAATTCGCCTTGCGCGGAACAAAGCGCGGCTGCGTGCAGACCTCCCGTGCGGTCGAACAACGCCTGAGCCTCGCGAATCTTGGCGGGAAGAGAATGCAGGGTGTATTCCGCCACTTGCGGGATTCCGCGCGGCAGCATGGCGCATCCCGCCAATGCCAGTGCTTCAATGGACGCCTTTCCACACACCCCGCAGCTTGAGGTCGTATAGAAGTTGCGCTGAAGCCGCGCGGCATCGATCTCGACCCCGGGCCCCAGGGTCACGTCCACTTGATTTTCGCCGCAGTCGATGCGCGCGATATCGGCCGCGCTTTCCAAAATGCCTTCGGTAAAAAGAAATCCCACGGCGAGTTCGGCGTCGTTTCCCGGCGTCCGCATGGTGATTGAGACGTCGCGCTCGCCAAGCCGGATTTGAAGCGGCTCTTCCACGGCCAGCAAATCTTGCTCCCTGCGGGGAGAATTGCCGCCAAACCTCTGGACCGGCGCCGAAAGAATCCTGCCGCGCACTACTTTTGCTTTTTCTTTCCGCCCAGCAGGCCCTGAATCAGGTCCGTGGCCGCGCCGGCTGAGGGAATCGCCGACTTCAATTTCTCGCTGGTCAACGTTCGCACGTCCGGGCGGAAAAACGGATTCTGCGACGTTCCGGAAATCGTGAAAGGGATGCCGTTGTTGGACCCCAGAACTGCCGCTACGCCGGCGGCGGTACGCATCGCCACCCTCATCTTGAAGTTCAAATCATGCGAGGCGTCGATCGTCCCTTCTCCCGTAATCCGCCCGATCGAGGGCGCCACGATCTGGATGTTGTCAAGCTCAGTTCCCTCGGGCGAATCCTGCACATTCGCGCTGAGCGCTTCGATTGTCGTCTGCGGCTCGGCTTTGATTCCCGCCAGCTCCTCGATTACTTTCATCTTCGACGCAAGGTCGTAATTGGCCAGCATCGCGTTCTCTATGCCGATGGTTCCAGCCGTGGACAGCCTGTCCAGAGCCCCTTGGCAGGCCAAGTGAACTTCCGCCGTCCCGGCCTCGATTTCGGCGCCCGCCGGCAGAACGATATTCAGCGCCGGCAGCAGGGAAGCGAGCTCGGTCAAAGGCATTTTGGAACCGGAAAGTTTTAGACTTACCGCCGGCGGCTCGGTGTGAAGATTGTACGTTCCGGTAAGCGAGGCCACGGCGCCGCCCACGTGAATGTCGGCCCGTTCGATTGTTCCGATAAGCTTGTTCAGGTCGTGGTGGACTGCAAAATCCAGCTCCAGCGGTCGTTTGGCCGGGCTGCCGCTACGCGCCAGTCTGGCCTGTTCCAGCTTCAGCTTTCCTTGAACGGAAGCAACGCCCTGATTCGCTTTAAGCCCGCCTTCGATTGAAACCAGCCCTGCCAGGCCCGTCCCCGGGTCAAGCGCGCCCGACTCGGCCAAATCCAAATGCGACAGAGTAATCTTCGCATCGATGGGAGTGGAGATGGCCTCGCCCGCCGCCACCGGTCCCGCAAGGCCCTCAATCCTGAGGCTGCCGCCGGCCGGAAGAGAAGCCGCAAACGAAAACGGAGACGAAGAAGACGCCGAAAAATTCTTCACCTCGATTGCCGTTTTGTCGAACACCATCGGCTTGGCTTTGCTTGCCAGCCTTCGAAGCGTCACCCGTCCCTCAGTGAGTTTCACGTCCGCTATCGAGAGATCTTGCCCCGGGGCCGAGGCCAAGGCGGATTCCGGCGCTTGCGCGACGCTCGCCGGCCGGGCGACGGCCTGCGCCCCCAAACTGGAAAAATTCCACACGCCCTCGGCATTCTGAATGAGATCGACATCCGGCTTAGCGATGGCGATCCCGGTGACGTTGAGTTTGCGTGAGAGCATCAACGGCATTAGCTCGACACTGGCTTTCAGCGATTCGGCGCGCAGAAACGGAGTCGAGCCGAAGGCGGCGTCTTCGGAAATAGAAACGTCGCTCGCCGTCACCGATCCCGATAGAATCGTGAGCCGCAAATCGCCAATCTTCACCTGCCGGCCGAGAGTCTGGCTCAGCTTTGCTTCCAGAGCCGGCCGGAACTGATTGGCGTCCACCAGGAACGGGATGGCTAGAACGGCGAAAAATAGCAGGGCGGCGACGGTCCCGGCGGCGATTGCGGCGCGTTTCATGCAACTGTTTCCCCGGTCCTCAGGTTACCTCATGCGCCTGCCAATCCCGGCGTAGCTCATCTCGCCGAACACGGCTCCGGCATCCAGCCGCTCGCGTCCCCCTGCTTCTTGAAATGAGTGCTGGTGAGGAACGGCGTCGTGAGATACTGCGGATCCACCACCTCGGTGGTCACGACGAGCCAGGTGTCGCCGTTTGGGGCAACGTGCAGATCATAATACTCGTTCAGTACGGCGCTGGCGCTATAAGGAACTCCGTTTTTCCGCAGGTATCCGGGCTTTAGATTTGTGGTGACAACTTTCAAATCGCCCATCTGCGCAGATCCCCGGCCGCTTGGCGGGGCCGCATATTCCCACTGCGCCACGGAATATCCCTGCCAGCTCGCGTCGATATCCTTCGGCGCGGAGCCGGCGAAATGGAAAAGGCGAGTCTGTAGTCCCGCGTCCGTATCGATGCGCAGAGTAGTGTCGTTCTCCCAAGTAATGTGGAGCCGGCCAGGAATGCGCATCAACGCCGGCGCTCCGTAGGCCTTGCATTGATTGCCCTCGGCCTCGTCTTTTGCCGGATCCCAGGCATCTGCGATTCTGCGAGCTTCGGCGTTCATGGGCACGCCCAGATATTTGCCCTTCGGCGGAGTCACCATGCGGTACATCCAATCCTCGGTGACCACGGAGACCCAATAGCCGGTGGGATCGAAGGCCGCCGCGGCGCGCGGACTCGCCGCCGCTCCGCGGCCTGCTCCACGCCCGCCGCCCCGCCCCTGCGCGAAAACGGGCGCGATCAACCAAAGCAGCGCCGCGATCGGTAAGATCCGCTTAATCGATGGTTTCACCGGGTTTGTTGCCCCACCCAAACCCATCCGACTTACGATGCAGAGTCTTCAGCGCGCCGCGATGATCGGCCGCGGTGCGGGAGGGATTCATCGTGATCACCACTTCATCGCCGATCTTCAGCGTGTCCCGCCGGATCCCCTGCTGCCCGAGCTGGCCCGACGAGCGCCACTCCAGCGACCATCGCTGCATCGCTCCGGCCTCGTCGGGTGCGTCGATCTGAAGAAACGAATGCGGATTCCGCAGCAGAATCTCCGCGATTTTGCCGTCCAGCGTCACCTCTTTATCCGATTCGTACGTAGCCGCTAACGAATGGTGGGCGTATACGCCGCCCGCCGTGGCCAGCCAGAAGCCGGCTCCCAGCATCGCTCCCAAGCGCATTCTCTGACTCCTCTACCTTTTCAGACTCCTGTAGACGGCCTCGACGAACTGATCCGTGGTCCATTCGCCGGACGTCGATCCGTACAAGCCATCATAGTCCATGGTCGGCTTCGCCGCCTTCACCTGATCGAGCGTCATGCCCTTCTGGATCAGCGCTTGAATGCGGTCGCGAATAATGGCCACCATGTTCCGGTAATTCGCCACGTCGCCGGTATCGCACAGTCTCCCGTGGCCGGGAATGATGAGCGTTCCGCCTTGCGAGCGGAACTCGGGAATGGCGATCTCTAAAATGTGATTCAAAGCATTGAGCACGCCATTGATGCTCCCGCCCTTTTCCAGGTCGATCATGGGATAGCTATCCGTGCGAAGAATATCGCCCGCGGCGATGACGTCCGAATAGCGGAAGAAGACCAGCGAATCGCCATCCGTGTGCGCGGCCGGCTCATGAAACATCTGCACGCCTTCGCCATTGAAAAATTCGCTGAGTTTGTAGGAAGCGTCGCGATAGGAATCGGTGGGCCAGTCGGCGGAAGGAAAGGCCGTCTTGTCCTTCCCGCCAGAATCTTTCGATGCCGCGCTCATGCGCGTCAACACGTTTTCATGCGCAATGATCGTCGCGCTGGGCGCAACGCCAACCGGTGGAAAGGTGACCCCTAAAATCTTCGTGTCCGAAGGTAACTCGGCCAACCGCCCGTTGCCTCCGGCATGATCCGGATCGGCGCTGGTATTGAGGATATAGCGCACCGGCTTGGCCGCCGCTGGAGAGGCGATCACCGCCGCCAGCGACGGGCTGCTCCATCGGTAAGGGCTGTCGGGGCAGTGCATGCCAAGGCATTTGTTCGGCGCCGGCGAAGCGGCGACCGAAGTTGCCACCCGCAAAACCGTCTGTAAAACCTTTGTCGCCATCTCCGCCTTGCCGGAATCCGCCAGCAAAATGCCGTCCTTGCCGATCGAAGCGGCGATGTTTCCTCCCGCGCCCACCAGCATGTAGACATTGCCCTGGACCGGCATGACATGAATTTCTTCGTCCGAATGCTTCGGCGACGCGGCCAGCACGGACGGAGAAAGCTTTGCGTTCCCCGGCATCCGCGCCGGAGACAGGGTATTGACCTGCGCTTGCCGCAATTGCAGGCGGTATTCGGGATAGGTGGAGGCGGCTCCTCCGCGCGCGGCCTGCATCGGAATCCAGCCCGCCGCGTCCTTCAGTTGCTGCGTCTCGCCCGGAAGGAAGTGCGGGATCGCCTTCGAGATGTTCTCTTCGCTAACGGTGCACGGATAGTACGTCAAAGCGGTGTGCAGATTCAGACGGTAATTCGTGGTTTGAATCAGCGGCTCCTCCAGCCATACCGGGTCGGTCAAAATCATCGTTACGGTCAGAATATCGCCGTGCCGGTCGATGTATTCCATCATCGTGGCTTTGTCGCTAAAGCTCGCGCCGTTGCGCCGCAAGTAGCTGCCTTTGATGTGCGTCGTCGTCACCGCCAGGGTGTTGCCTTCCCATTTGCCCGTGGAAAAGCCAGACCAGCTATGCGGCGCCCACTCCGGCGGATGCGGACGCCCGTCCATATAGATCACGCGATCCAGCGAGCGCAGATACTCGATGTGAATCGCCGTGAGGTCCCGGCCGATGGGGTCCACTTCATTCCAAAAACGCACGCTGCCTAGCGCCCGCCACTGATAGGGAGCCGAATGTGGCCGGCACTGAAACTCCGGCAGGCTCCATTCGGAGTGATCGTGGCTGTCGGCTTTCATCCGCCCGGCGTCATTGAGCGGAATCCCTTGATAATCCCCTAGCGGAGGGCCGCCCGACCGCTCGTAATTATCTTCATGGATCACCTCCTCCCACACGCCCGAAAAATCGGTGACGTCAAGCGCCGGCGCGCCCTGGCCGAAGGTGGACGGGGAAACGAGCGAGGCAAAGAGGAAAAAGGGAACTGCTGCCGGGTATGCCTTGGTCATTGCAACCTACTGATAGTGTATATAAGCTCCCTTCATGAGCGTTGTGGGCTTGCCCCCCTGGTACTGAAGCGTGTCGTTACTCGCCGCGACCGAAATGACCCCGGTCCCCGATATGCTCATGTCCGCGGCGCACACCGCGTCTGGTTTGACCTTGACGGAATGGTGGAGGAAAGGCGCGCCAAACCCTCCTCCGCCCGAGATCGTCAGCGTCCCGCCAGTCTGACAATTCACGGTGATGGTCCAGGGCCCGGTAAAGTCGTCGATCTTGTGGTCGCCGTCATCGGCGACATAAGTTGGCCGGTGAAACAGGCCGCCGTCGAAGGAAGCGCCGTCTTTTGGGTCGAACTTCAATGGCGGGGCGCTCGCGCTCCCGATCGTGAAGACCTTACCGGTCTTAAAATCTTGATCGGAGTTGGATGCGATCCGGATCGGTTGATCCCCATTGCCCCTGCCCCCTGTCCCTACATTTGAGCAGCCGGCCAACCCCGAGATCACGATTGCGACCCCCAATGCTTTCCTCATGCGCGATTTTCCTCCCCATGAATTAGCGTGATCGCGACGCCGAAAGGGACATCGCCAATCTCCGCACTTCCGGGCTGCTGGAATAACTGCTCCAAACCGGCTCGCCCCACAGTCTCTTTAGATCGTCAAAGGCGCCCTGAGCCCGCTCCGCGTATGCATGATCGGCGCGCGCGATCCAGGCCAGAGCGCGCCATTTGGTCTCCGGGCGTTGTTCCAGAAATGGCTCCATTTCACGAAACAACTTCAAGGCCCGGGTTGCATCCGCTTGAAGAACGCGAGCTTGAAGCGCTCCAAGCTGCGCGGCAACCAGCAGGTCGCGATCCTCCAACTTAGCCGCCTCAACCAGCGCCTGCTCGCAGAGCCGCGATCCCTGGGCAAGGTTGCCGCGGCGCAGCAGCGCCAAGCCGAGGATTTCCTTCAATTGCGTTGCGCTGGGAGACGGTCTGTTCGCCGCATTCGAAAGCCCCAATTCGGCGATGGAGACAGCTTGCTCGGGCTGTTCGGCGTCCAGAGCCATCGCGGCCCTTGAAACGTCGGCTTTCAGCGCCAAGTCCGGGAACTTCGCCCCAGCGCGCTTGGCCTGCATCAACATCTGAGCCCCTTCGTCGAACCGCCCCAGGCGCCACAGCATCCCTCCTGCCTGCAACGCCGCGTAGCCCCGTGATTCCTCATCCGAAGCGGAGTCTAAGTTGCGCCGGTAGGCGGCCAAGGCTTCCCAAAAGCGCTCCTGGGACTCCAGCACCGATCCCAACGACGAATTCGCGATCGCCAGGCCCACCCGATCTTGCGCCTTTTCCGCCATTGCGGCCGCCAGTTTGAAATTTTCGGTGGCCTCGGCGTACATCCCCCGATCCCGCTGATAACGCCCGATCAGAATCGCGCCGCGCGCGGTTTCGTAAGCGTAGCCGTTAGGCTGGTAATAGGCGAGGGCCTCTCTCGCTTCGCTCTCCGCTTCTGTTTCGCGCTTCTGCTGGTCGTGCAAGGTCGCCAACGAAAGTACGCATAAGGCCGCCAATGAGCCCAGCGCTTCGTTGCGCGCCATGGCTAGGCCGTCTCGGTAGAACTTCTCGGCTGAAGCAAAGTCGTACTTCACCGCGAACGCATTGCCCAAGTTTACGACTCCAACCACCGCCAGCGCCTGCATTTGATTTCTTTGCGCCAGCTCCAGCCCCTCGCGCGCATTTTGCTCGGCGAGCGCGGCGTCGCCCTCGCCATACGCGGCGGCGGCAAATTGCAAGATGGCGCTTACTTCCTGCGGAACGTTCGCCGCCAGGCGAGCCGTGTCACGGGCTTTTGCAAATTGCGCTTTCGCCTCCCTGTAATCCCCGCGGCGCGCGGCAGCCGAACCCCGCTGGCGCGTCAGCTCCACCAATCCCTCCAAATCGTTATTGGTTTGATAAATCCGTTCAGCTTGGCTGAATGCCTCTATGGCTGGCCCGGCCTCGCCGGTGCGCGATCGCAGGACCGCCAGGCGCAGCCAGGCGGCCGCGCTGCGAGGCGAACTCGCGGCAACCTGCCGGTATTTTTCCTTGGCATCGGCAATCCGGTTGGCTCTCTCATAGGCTCGGCCCAAATCCAAGTCGAATTCCGCGCCGCCTTTGGAGCGGAGCTGTTCGTATTTTGCCGCGGCTGCGGCAAAATCCCGGGTCACCGTCAAATCAATCCCCTCAAACTGCAAGCGATCAACGTCGGAAAGCGACCAAGGCCCGTCTCGTCGCGCCAGCAGCATCTCCCGCGTCGCCTTCTCCGGGATCTGGAGTCCGATCCAAGCCTCGGCCAGCCGCGCGTGAGCGAGCGCGAAATGAGGCGCCACATTCACGGCGCGGTCCAGCGATCTGGTCGCGGCGAAATACGACCCGGCGCGAATCTGATCGACTCCTGTTTCGTAAAGGCGCACTGCTTCTGCCGGTTCCCGGCCGGCCGCGTGCGCCGAAAGCAGCCATATGGTTCCCCCGACCAGCGCCAGGCCCGCCGCCACGCCGCCTGCTGTCAGCTCGCGCCTGCTCAGCGCCGGAAGCCGCCGAGTGACCGTGGCTTTTTCCAAGGCCGCGACAAATTCTCCCCCTGTCTTAAAGCGCCGCTCAGGATCGGGATCAAGCGCGCGCTTAATGGCCGCTTTCCAATGCTCGGCCAGGCGCGGATCGTCGATGGAAAGCGACCCGGTCGCCATAAACAGCGTCACCTTCCCCAGGGCGAAAAGGTCTGATGCCACCGACGCCGCGCCGCCCGCTAACAGTTCCGGCGCCATGTAGTCGAAAGTGCCCGCGATCTGGCCGGTCTGCGTCACGGCAGCTTCGTTCGTGGCGTGGCGCCGGGCCAGGCCGAAATCCATCAGCACGGCGCGCGTCCCTTCCGCCGCCGGCGTCAGCATGATGTTGGAGGGCTTCAGATCCCGGTGAACCACGCCCGCTAAATGCGCCGCTTCCAAGCCTTTCGCAATCTGCTTCAATAGCGCCAACCCCGCGCCGGCGGGCAGGGGGCCATCGTTTTTCACTTTTGCGGCAAGGGTGTCCCCCTCAAGCAATTCCATGCTCAGGAACTCCCGCTCACCCCAAGGAAACTCGTGCCGGGCCAAGTCAAATAAGCGGCATACGTTGGGGTGGGTCACGCGGCGCGCCAATTGCAACTCGCGCCGCATCCGGGCGGAGGCGGCTGGATCGTCTTGCAGGTCTGGGACAAGAAGCTTCAGTGCGACCCGGTCATTCAGCTCGGTATCGAAAGCCTCGTAAACTTCTCCCATCCCTCCGCGGCCGAGGAACCGCTCCACTCGAAATCGTCCCGCGAGAACCTCGCCTTGTTCAAGCGTTGGGGCGGCGGCGAAAACGGCTCGGCGGAATGCCTCCGGCGGCTTCAGAAAGCTCGGCCCCGCTGCTTCGAGATTGCGCAACAGCCGGACCGCCTCCGTCCGGACTTCCGCCGTGACGGTAGAATCTGAAAGAAGGGCCGCGCGGAGCTCTGGCGGAGCATCGAGGCACCGCTCGAAGAGGTCTTTTACGGCCCGCCACTCCGCTGGCGTCATATTAAAACGAAAGCGCGCAAATTATACGGGGACGAAAGTCAGAATATCAGAGAACGGACCCCTTATCTGCTCCCAGCTCTCCACGGAGCCAAGCCTTCGCCATGGTCCACTCGCGGGTAACGGTGCGCTTGGACAGGCGCAGGGCGCGCGCAATCTCCTCCTCTGACAGGCCGGCAAAGAAGCGCATTTCGACCACTTTGGCTTGGCGCTCATCGATGGCGGCCAGGCGATCCAGCGCCCGATCCACGTCGACGATCGTTTCTCGCAATTGATCGGCCGCTCCGAGGAATTCCTCGAGCGGAACTTTCACCACCTGTCCGCCGCGTTTTTCCGCTTTCATGTTTCGGGCGTAATCTACCAAAATCCGGCGCATGATATTCGCGGCGACGCGGAAGAAATGGGAACGGCCTTCCCACTGGACGTTGCCTGCGCCTACCAAACGTAAATACGCCTCATGGACCAGCGCGGTGGGTTGCAGCGTGTGGTTCGCCCGCTCGCCGCGAAGGTAGCGGGCCGCCAGCCGCCGCAGGTCGCGATAAATATGCCGGATGAGTTGCTCTTCCGCGTCGCGGTCGCCGGAGGAAAGCCGCCGCAGGAGCATGGTGATCTCGCCACTGCCGGGTGCGCCAGGGACGGGATTTGCCGAAGCCATAATTAGCGTTAATGATATCCGCTCTGCGCTAAAATCACCAGCCCGCAAAGGGCGCGGAGGGCGCGGGCGCAAAGAGCCGTTCTCTCTCACGCCCGGTTTTACGGGCTGATACATTAGGTGCTGATGCGATCTCTCACGCTGCTCCCGCTCCTCGCCGCTCTTGTTTTCGGCCAATCCTCGAAAACCCAGATCCCCGCGGCTGATTGGCCGATGTTCAATCGCGATCTGGCCGGCACGCGCTACTCTCCGCTTACGCAGATCGATGCATCCAACGTTTCCAAGCTCACGATCGCCTGGACCTACAAATTCAACCGCCCGGGGAAGACGATCCGCGGCAATAGCCCTTCGGAGCTCTATCAGGAAATCACCCCCATCGTGGTCGGCGGAATCATGTATATGCCCTCGGGCGATCGCGTCGTCGCTCTCGACGCCGAAACGGGCAGGGAGATTTGGGTCTACGAGCTGCCTTCGGGCTTGGCTTCTTTTCGGGGCGTCGCTTATTGGGCCGGCGACAAACAGAACCCGCCCCGCATCATCTTCACCAGCGGCCACAAGATGGTCGCATTGAACGCCCGCACCGGTAAGATCGATCCCGGCTTCGGCAAAGAAGGAGAAGTGCCCTTGGAGGTCGCCTACGATGGCGCCCCCATCATTTATAAAAACCTTCTCCTGATCGGCACGAACTTCTACGGACCCGGCGACCGCCACATCAATCCCGCGCTGGATCAGGCCGGAGGCCAGATCGCCGATTCGCACGGCTACGATGTCCGCACGGGCAAGGAGCTGTGGACGTTCCACAACATTCCGCATCCTGGCGAAGTCGGCAACGATACCTGGGGAAACGATAGCTGGAAGAATCGCACGGGCAACAACGTCTGGGCTTTCGCCCTGACCCTGGATGAGGAGCGCGGCATCCTCTATCTGCCCGTCAGCGGACCCGGCGCGAATTTCTACGGCGGCGACCGGCCGGGCGTCAATCTGTTCGGCAACACCACCGTCGCCGTCGACGCCAGCAGCGGCAAGCTCAAATGGTATTTCCAGAATGTCCGCCACGAGCTGTGGGACTATAATCTGCCTCCCGCGCCCACGCTGTTTGACATGGTCAAGGATGGCAAGAAAATTCCGGCGCTGGCGCAAGTGGGCAAGTCCGGCTATATGTTCATCCTAGACCGCACAACCGGAAAACCGGTCTTCGGCGTCGAAGACCGCCCCGTGCCTCAGGGCGACGTTCCGGGCGAATGGTATTCGCCCACGCAGCCGTTCCCCGTCAAGCCTCCGCCGCTTGCGCGCGTAAGCTTCACCAAAGACGACCTCGTCACCGCGGAAGACACCACGCCGGAACACGCCAAGGCTTGCCAGGAGCAATATGAAAAATTCAACGCATATGGCGGACTCTGGAACGCCGGACCGTTCACTCCGTTCCCCTATCACGCCGAGGGCGGCCCTTCGCGCGTGGGCATCGTTTTCCCCGGCTTTACGGGAGGCGCGAATTGGGGCGGCGCCGCCTACGATCCCAAGCTCGGCTATATTTTCGTGAATACGAAAGACGCGCCAGGCGTCGGATGGATGGAGAAAAATCCGAAATACACACCCGGCAACCCTGATGGCATCGAGCCTTTTATTCGAAGCGGACCTTCGGGCCTGGGCGGCTTCAGCGCCATTCTCCGCAATCCTGATGGCAGCGTGGCCGCGAATCTGCCCTGCTTTAAGCCGCCATGGGGCCGGCTGATCGCGGTGAACGCCGCCACCGGCGATTTCGCATGGCAAGTCCCCCTCGGCATCACCGAAGCCCTTCCAGAGGCCAAGCAGCATACCGGCACGACCAACACTGCGGGAGCGATCGCCACCGCCGGCGGACTGGTTTTCATCGGCTCGACCGCCGATAATCGCTTCCGCGCCTTCGATTCAAAAACCGGCCGAGAGTTGTGGGCCGTCAAGCTCGACTACACCGCCACCGCGATCCCGATGACGTATCAAGCCAAGAACGGCAAGCAATACGTCGCGATCGTCGCAGCGGCTGGAGGCGGAGCGGGAGGCCGAGGCCGCGGCGCCGGCGCCCCGGCGCCGCAGAATCAGGGCCTGGTGGTCTTCGCGCTGCCGTGACCGCCGTAAAAAAAGCGGTCAAAATTGCTATACTTAAAATGTAATGACTCTGGAAGAACTCGAGCGAGAATACTACCTGCTCCGCCAGCAGGCCGACGCTGTGCGGAGCTATCTTTGACGCCCCCGCTCGAAAAACTCAGCTAGACAAACTCGAAGAAGAGATCAACAATCCTGCCTTCTGGTCGCAACCGGAAAAGAGCCAGAAAATCATGCAGGAACGCAAGCGCCTGGAGGAGCAAATCGCGCAGGATCAAAGGATCGCTTCCCAAACCTCCGATCTCGACACCCTGTTTGAGCTCGCCCGCGAAGGCGAAAACGTCAATGGCGACCTCGAGAAGGAAATTCGGGATCTGGCCGCCCATTTGAACTCGCTTGAAAACCAGATGTTGCTTTCGGGCCAAAACGACGCTTTGAGCGCCATCGTCACCATCCATCCCGGCGCCGGCGGCACCGAAAGCCAGGATTGGGCCGAAATGCTTTTGCGCATGTATTTGCGCTGGGCGGAGCGGCACGGCATGGAGACGGCCGTCACGGACAGGCTGGAGGGCGAAGGGGCGGGAATCAAGTCCGCCACTTTTGAAGTGAATGGCCGGGACGCTTACGGCCTCTTGCAGAGCGAGGTCGGCGTCCATCGCCTGGTCCGGATTTCCCCGTTTGACGCCAACGCCCGCCGCCATACGTCTTTCGCTTCCGTCTTCGTCTATCCGCAAATCGACGACGAAATCAAGATCGAGATTCGGCCGGAAGATTTGCGCGTAGACACGTTCCGCTCCTCCGGCGCCGGCGGACAGCACGTGAACCGCACCGATTCCGCCATCCGCATGACGCACCTGCCTACGGGAATCGTCGTTCAGTGCCAAAACGAGCGTAGCCAGCACAAGAACCGCGCTAGCGCCCTCAAGCAGCTCCGCGCTAAGTTGTACGAGCACGAAATGGAAAAGAAACGCCTCGAGGAGCGGAAGCTCGAAGACACCAAGCTCGACATCAACTTTGGCAGTCAAATCCGCAGCTACGTCCTCGCGCCCTATAGGTTGATCAAGGATCACCGGACGAAGCTCGCCATCGGCGACGTGGATCGCGTGCTGGACGGCGATCTCGATGAGCTGATTCACGCCTATTTGGTGTTTCGCAAAACGGGCAAGACGGTGTCCGATAAGGATGAGCCTCTCGATTGACCAAGCCGCTCTCCGAATTCGCGCGGGCGGCCTGGTGGCATTCCCCACCGAGACGGTGTACGGTCTCGGGGCCAACGCGCTGGACGCGGCGGCTGTGCGGCAAATCTACGAACTCAAGCGCCGTCCCGCGACGAGTCCTTTGATTGTTCACGTGGCTTCGGTGGAAATGGCGCGGCAGATCACGGCGGAATGGCCGCCGGTCGCCGAAGAATTGGCCAGATGCTGGTGGCCGGGCCCGCTTACGCTAGTCCTGCCAAAGCGGGAGGCCGTGCCGGATATCGTAACGGCGGGTTTGCCCGCCGTGGGAGTACGAATGCCGGCGCATCCAATTGCGCTCGCGCTCATTGAGCTCGCGGGTGTGCCGATCGCGGCGCCGAGCGCGAATCTCTTCGCCGGAATCTCTCCCACCACCGCGGAACATGTCCGCGCGGCGTTTGGCGATGCCGTCGATGTGATTGAAGGAGGGCCGGCGCGGGTCGGCATCGAATCGACCGTAGTCGCGATTGAGAACGGGAGCTTGCGATTGTTGCGGCCAGGGATGATTTCCTTGGGCGATTTAGAACTGGCGGCCGCGCCAAAGGCCGCGCACCCTTCTCCGGGCATGCACGCGCGCCATTACAGCCCTCGAACCCCCTTGTTCCTCATACGCGATCCGCGGGAGCTGCCGGAAGGGCGCGGCGCGTACCTATGGTGGCGCAACGCGACCGATGTAGCCCGCAGCGTGCGCATGAGCGCCGATGCCCCATCTTACGCCGCGCGCCTCTACGCCGTGCTGCACGAATTAGACGCCGAAGGCTTAGATTGGATCGCCGTCGAGCTTCCGCCCAATGAGCCGGAATGGGCCGCTATTCACGACCGCCTCCGCCGCGCGGCGGGCGCCCTCGGTTCATAAAGCCGCCTTGCTAGAAATGGGATCGTCCTCTTCGGTTTGGATAGCGGGTGCGGCTCGGCTGCTGGCATGCCGCTCGGTGACGATGACGGCTTCAGCCGCTTCGCGCGCTAGTTCAAAGGTTCAAACGTGGCTTTCCCTCTCCCTCCTTGCTGAATCAGCCCCGTTGTAACCTTTTGTTCGCCCTCCGGTATTGTTAGCTGAGACGTGATCGCCACCGATAACTTTTTGATGGCGCGAGTGGGCGCGGGCGAGCTCTCCAAGCTGGCCGTGCTGTTCGAGCGGCATCACCGCGCTCTGTTCCGGTATTTCGTGTCCATGACCCGAAGCCGGGAGACGGCCGAAGATTTGGTGCAAGACGTTTTCTTCCGTATGCTTCGCTACCGCGCTAGCTACGATCCCGAGCGGCCATTTGCGGCCTGGATGTACCAGATCGCGCGCAGAGCGAGCCTCGATCAGGCCCAAAAGCGGGGCGCGGAAGTGGTTGGAATCGAGGGCTTCCTCGACCGCCCTGTCGAGCTGGTTTCGCCCTCGCCAGGACCGGAGGAGCGCGCCTCGCGTGGCCAGCGGCTGGCGCTGCTGCGTCGCGCCCTGGACCGGCTGCCGGAAGAGAAGCGCGAAATTCTGGTGCTCGCGCGATTTCAGGGAATGAAGTATGAAGCCATCGCCGAGGTGCTCGGCTGCGAAGCGGCGGCCGTGAAAGTGCGGGTATACCGCGCAATGCGGGCGCTGGAACAAATCTATTTCGCGCTCGAAAAGGAAAAGGCGTCATGACATGCGGCCAAGCCAAGAGGTTATTCGCGGACCATTGGAGCCAGTCGCTGTCCGCGGACCAAGAGATCGCGCTAGAGGCGCACTTGGGCGGCTGCGATGTGTGCCGGCCCGAGGCGGACCGGCTGGGTGCGCTGTGGAGCGATCTCGCGCGCCTGCCGGCGGAGGAGCCGGGTCCCGGACTGCGGCCGCGCTTTTATGATTTGCTTCGCGGCGCTCGTTCTCAGCCTGCGTCTGCCAACAAGCCGCAGATGAGTTGGCGAATCGCCGCCGGAATCGCGCTCTTAGCCGCCGGCGTCCCGATCGGATACGCCTTGCGGCCGAAGGATCCCGAGCTTGCCCAGCTTCGGGAGGAGGTTTCCAGTATGCGTCAGCTTGTGGCGCTTTCCTTGTTGCAGCAGCAATCGGCAAGCGAACGTCTGCGCGGAGTAAGCTGGGCCTACCGCGCCGAGCCTTCCGATTCCGAGGTGCTTCGGGCCCTGCTCGATAGAGTGAATAGCGACCCCAACGTCAATGTGAGGTTGGCGGCCGTGGACGCGCTGCATGCGTTCGGATCGAGCGACGCGGCGCGAAAGGCCGTGCTGGGCTCGCTGGAGAAGCAGGATGCGCCCTTGGTGCAAGTGGCGATTGTGGATCTCTTAGTGGATTTGCACGATCGAGACGCCAAGCCGGTGTTGCGGAGAATGGCGCGCAATGTCTCCACCGACGCGGGAGTCCGGCAAAGAGTTCAGTGGGCATTGGAGAAATTACAGTGAGGAATACTCTCTTTCTCGGAGCAACTCTGGCGGCGTTGGCATGGGCGCAGGATGCGGAGAAGATCACTATGCCGTTCAGCAACCCCGCGGGCGCGCACAAGCTGGTCGTAGACGCCTTCTACGGCAACGTGACCGTGAAGGGCTACCAGGGGCAAGACGTCGTTATCGAATACACGCGCGGAGGGAGCGCCGGCCCCAACCGCGGCAGGCGAAAGCCGGAGGAGCCCCCACCGCCCGGAATGCGCCGCATCGGCGGGAACCGCGATCTAGAAGTCACGGAAAGCGCCAACACGGTCACCGTAAAAAATAACATACTTTCGGCGGTTAGCAATGTCGTAATTCAAACTCCCGCGGATACGTCGGTTACCGTGAAGGTTATTTCCGGGCGGTCCATTGATATCGACAACTTGTCGGGGGAAATCGAAGCCCACAACATGAACGGCACGGTGAAGATTACCAACGCCTCCGGGGCCGTGGTGGCCCATTCCATGAATGGCAATGTCACGGCGTCCCTCAACCGCGTTCCGGCGGATAAAATGATGAGCTTTTCCACATTTAACGGAGACATAGACGTGTCGCTGCCCGCCGATTCCAAAGCGACTTTCAAGATGCGGGCCGATAACGGCGACATATTTAGCGATTTTGACGTCAAACTAGAGGGGCAGAGCGCTCCCCAAATAGTCGAGGAAAAGGACAACAAAGGTGGGATCCGGCGCCGCGTCCGTAGAGACGGAACGCAGACCGGCAGCATCAACGGCGGCGGCCCGGAGATGCAATTCACCACCTTCGACGGACGGATTGTGATTCACAAGAAGCAGGCGCCTGCTCCCACGCCCGCTCCGGCCCGATGATACGCGGCCGCCTCAGGTCCAACCGCCGCCACGGCGCATGGCGATCTACAACGATCAGAGCACCAAAACCGGGTGATACAGGTGCGGAAGACGCGCTTCGCCGATCGCCACCAGATCGCCTTGAGTGGTAATGGCTTTAACAAACCGCGTTCCTTGGCGCGCCTGGAAGGGTGAAACGCGGAAGTCTCTTCCATGGCGGATCTGGCCCGCTGTGATCGGGTCGACGACCTCCGAAGGAAAGTCCGGCAATAGCTCGGATGTTGGGATAAGCGCCTCCTGCAATCGGCCTTCGCTCGCAAGGGCGGCCAGTTCATCGAGAGTGCGCGCGGTTTCAATGCGGAACTCGCCGGAAGAAGTCCGCCGTAAAGACTTCAGAAAAGCGCCGCAGCCGAGAATCTGCCCGAGATCGTGGGCGATCCTGCGCAGATAAGTGCCGGCCGAACAGTGTAAGCGCACCTCGGCTTGGCAACCCTCCAGGCGGACCAGGTCCAGGGAATAAACCTCCACGGCAACAGGTTTGAGTTCTACGGCTTGGCCTTTTCGCGCGAGCTCATAGGCCGGGCGCCCGCTCACTTTCTTGGCCGACACCGGAGGAGGGACCTGTTCGAAGCTTCCACGGAAGCGCTCAAGCGCTGCATCCAAAGTGGCGCGGTCGAGCTGCGCGGCGCGCTCCTCGCATGTCCGCTCGCCCTCCGCATCGTAGGTGTCCGTCGAATATCCAAAATGTATTACCGCTTCGTAGATTTTATCGTTGCGAACATAAAACTGCGCCAGCCGCGTCGCCCGCCCGATCACCACCGGAAGGACGCCGGTGGCGGAAGGATCCAGCGTGCCCAAATGTCCCACGCGCCGCGTGCCCGCTAGCCGCCGCACCTTATTTACGACGTCGTGTGAGGTCCAGCCCCTAGGCTTATCGACTACGATGATTCCGTCCACCAACCTAATTTAACAGCCGCGCGAGATTTCGCCCGGCTGCGCCGCCTAAGCAATCATGGGAAACATATTCACAGGTTTCCCACAGCGTTGACTCCAAAGGGCTGGGCCTCCGTAAATTTTGCCGAGCCTCTGTAGGAATTACGGATTTCAAAATGGTGAAAGAGGAGCTATCCTAAATTAATAGTCCAGCGCCCGTGGAGGAGGCCATGAAGCGCAAGTCTCGTATTGTTATAGCTGACGATCACCCCGCAATTCTCCAGCAAGTCATCAGTCTGCTCGAATCGCAATTCGACTTGGTCGGTGTGGTCAGCGACGGTATGGAGTTGCTGCGTGCGGCGGAGCGTTTGAAGCCTGATTTGGTTGTAACCGACCTGCAAATGCCTTGCCTCAATGGAATTGACGCGGGCCAGGAACTTCTCAGAAAGAAGATGTGCAAAGCCGTCGTGCTGCTGACCATGTACGAAGAGCCGCACCTGGTTGACGCCGCGTTGAAGGCCGGCATTCTTGGGTTCGTATTGAAGGCGAGCGCCGCGCAGGATTTGATTCCCGCGATTCGAGCGGCGCTAAGCGGGCAAACATACCTGCCAGTGATGGCGCGCAGCGCGTGAACCCCGCGCCCGGCGCGATAATCAATGTCATGCCGATCTTCGAGTATCTCTGCGAAGAATGTGGGAGGATGTTTGAGAAATTGGTGTTGCGTCCCGGCTCGGAGCCTGTGGCGTGCCCAGTTTGCGGGGCGAGCCGATTGACCCAGCAGGTCTCTACGTTTCTGTCGCCTGTGCCGGGCAAGCACAAGCCCGCTCCTCGCCAGCATTCGGAGTATCCCGATGGGTTGACGGCGCCTCATCGGGATTAGGTCCCCCCTGGCTTACTCGTCTTTTGCCGGACGATACAGGTCGTGCAGCCGAACCAGCCCCAAACAACGGTTTTGGCCCCGCGCGACTACAGGAAGAACGGAGATCTGCGACGGACGGTCCTCCATCAAACGTAAGGCGTCATGCACCAGCGCGTCTGGCCCAATGGTAATGGGCGACCGCGTCATCACGTCTTCGGCGCGCAAATCGCGGATATCGTCGTGTTGTTCTAGCGCCCGGCGCACATCGCCGTCGGTTATGAGCCCAAGCAATACGCCGCCCTCCCCAACGCAGGCCGCGCCCAGGGGATGGCGCGACATCTCGATCACCACCTGCTTCAGCGGAGAGGTCGGTTTGACCCAAGCTACCTGACAGCCCGAATGCATCACCTCCTCCACGCTTAGGCGTAGATTCCGGCCAAGCTGTCCTCCCGCGTGTAACCGGGAAAACGTCTCGGCGGAAAAGCCCCGAGCTTCCATCAACGCCACCGCCAGCGCATGTCCCATCGCGAGCGCCACGACCGAGCTCGCCGTCGGAGTGAAGCCGCACGGATCGGCCTCGCGTTGAACGGATGCATCCAGCACCACATCCATCGCTGCGGCAAGAGGAGAAGCGCGATTCCCCAAAATTCCAATCAGCGGACTTTGCAGCTCGCGCAAGGCAGGCGCCAGGTCCACAAGCTCCGAAGTAGTCCCGCTTTTCGAGATCATCACGACGGGATCCCCGTTTTGGCAGACTCCCAAGTCTCCATGCGCGGCCTCAGACGCATGGAGAAATACCGATGGAGTGCCGGTGCTTTGGAAAGTGGCCGCCAGTTTCCGGCCGACATGCCCCGATTTCCCGAGGCCGGACACAATGACCTTGCCCGGATGGCTCAGAATCAGATCCACCGCCCGAAGGAAAGCGCCATCCAGCCGCGTCGAAGCCGCCTCGATGGCCCGCGCCTCCGTCTCCAGCACCTGCCGGGCAGCCTCCAGCAGCTTCATTTTCTCCGGCACAGGCGTACTATAACATGCAAGTTTCCGCATCTATCATGGATGTATATGGGCCCATTCGCTCGGCGGATCGCCGTGCTTTCCTCAACCGCGCTCGCGCTTCAGGCGCAAATCATCCCATTTGAGTCAAACGGCCTGAAATATAAGGCCCTTACGCGCGGCGGGCTGACCATTATGTTTGCTCAGCTCCCCTCTCATATCCACAACTACGCCATCCTTCAGGTTTCGATCTCGAATGGGTCTCCCATTTCCTGGACAGTGCGGCCGGAGGATTTCCGGTTCGAAGGCGATCATGGCGTAACGATTCAAGCTCCTCCCGCCAACGCCGTCGTGGGCGTTCTGTTGGCGAAAGCCAGCCGGAGCGATGTCAGCAAGCTGGTCGTCGCCTATGAGTCGGCCCTCTACGGCAATACCCAAATGCACTCGACCAACGGCTACGAGGCGCGGCGTCAGGACGCGCTCGCCGAGCTTGGTTCGAACAAGCTGAAAGCTGCGGCCGCGGCTTCCGCAATCGCGCTGGTGACGACAAAGCTCGCGCCCGGCCAATCCACAGATGGCGCCGTCTTCTATCCCAATGGAGGCAAGCCTTTAGGGCCGGGAAAGCTCATTGTGGAAGCCGCCGGCGAGAAGTTTGTCTTTCCCGTGGAGCCGGAACTGCCGCGGCAGCACGGCCACTGAACTACGCTGCCGCCGGAATCACTTCGGCCTGCGCCGCGTTTAACCTCAACTTCGTTCCCCGCTCCGCATACTGCGTTCTCACGTACGCCAGCGCGACTACTTTGCCCAATGCCGGCGAGAACACGGCGCTCGCGATTTCCGCCGCGTCGGCATCGCCCGCCTTCAGCTTCACGCCGGCCGCCGGCGCTTCCGCCGAGTCGATCTCCACTCGCATGAGCACGCGGTGAATCTGCGCGCGGCTCCGGACGCGCTCCACGATCTCCTGCCCCAAGTAACAGCCCTTATTGAAATTCACGGCGTGCATCTGGCCCGTTTCCTGCACCAGGTAACGCTCGGTAATTTCCTCGCCGTAGCGCGGCCGCCCATGCTCGATGCGCGCCACGCGCGCCTCTTGCTGGCTCGCCGGCGCGGCGCCGGCTGACTCGATCTCCTTGAGCAACGCGGCTTTCTCCGCGGCCGGGACGAAAATGAAGAAGCCGCCAGAGCCGGTGGAATCGGTTCGCGCAACAATCCGCGTTGTCCAACTCAGCCAGCCGTGGCCCTGTTCGGGCAAGGGCGCGCCCATCGCCGATAAAACTTTTCCGGCCTCGGGTCCTTCCACTGCGATGGTCGCAAGCGAATCGGTCTGATCCTCGATTGTGACGTCGTCGGCGATGATGTACCGCTCCAAGTGTTCGTACATCTTTTCACGCGTCTCCGGCTCCAGATCGAGCAATAAGTGATCGTCGAAGCAGAACAGATGGGCGTCCGCCAGGATTCGGCCTTGAGCGTTTAGGAAAAACAAATAGCAGCCTTGGCCCGGCCGAAGCTTCTGGACGTGATTGGTCGTCATCGCGTGGAGCAGACGGGCCCGGTCCTCTCCGGTGACGCGGATCTTGGCCCGTTCGGACAAATCCAGCGCCGCCGCGCCCTCCCGCAGCGCGCGATAGCCCCGGCCGATTCGGCTTAGATTGCTAGAGAGATCCAACGCAGATAGCCCGAAATCGCCACGATGGCGGCGCCAAAAATAATTATGATCGCCAGCGAACGCTTCTTGCCCCGATACAGAATCGCCGACGCGAAAATGTGCAGCGCCAGTAAAACTTTGATTCCCAGCCACACTTGATAGTTGGTTGAGGTCGAACTTTTGCTCAAAAAATTATACACGCCAGAGATCAGAATTCCCCCAATGGCCCCGTAGACCCAGGGTTTAAAGGTTGCCGCCATCTCTCCTGCCGCCACGCGGACGTAAAATACCCCTCCCAGCAGCACGATCGCCGACATGAGATGAAGCCAGCGCAACGAAATGGCGAGGACGGCCTCCATACCCCGAGTATACCGGCGGCCGCTCTGCTGCGTGGCCGAAGCGTGCCGCCAGGCAAAGCCGCTAAACTTTCGCGGCCACAACCCGCGGCCCGTGCGCCAGCAGTGAGTCCTCAAAGGCGAAATCGGGTTTGGGAAATTCGTTGTGCCGGAGATACCACCGGTAGGTCTCTTTCAAGCCGGCCAGGAAATCGGTAGGCTTGAATTTCAGCACGCGTTGAATTTTCGCCGTGATCTGCGTGATCGGCGGCATGTCAAAATAAACGCCGAAGTACAGTTTGGGGCCCATGGGATGGCCGCCCATCCGTAAGATGTATTCGCGCGGAATTCGCACGAAATTTACTGGCTTGCCAGCGGCCTGAGCGAACGCCTCGACGGCTTCACATTGCGAAATCGGCCGCGGATTGGCGACATTGAAGGCGTGGCCCACGGCGGCCGGTTCCACCATCGCCTTCAGCGCCATCCGCACCAGGTCTTTTAGATAAATGAACTGCATCAGCCGCCGTCCGTCCCCAGGCAAGATGATGGGGCGTCCCGCGCGCAACCGGTCCCAGAAAAACGCCTCGCGATAGTACGGATTGCTCTTGCCGGGACCATACACATACGGCGGGCGCAGCGTCACCACCGGAAGCCCAATGCGCTGCCGCAGCCGGAACAGCGCCCGCTCGCTCATGGCCTTGTTGCGCACGTACAGCTCGGGCGCGTCGTCGGGAGCCAGCGCATCGCCTTCGTGATGGTTCAATCCGTCCCCGTAAGCCGCGACGCTGGACATGAAGATATAGCGGCTCAAATGGTCGCCCACCGCCCGTGCGGAAGATTCCACGTGGCCCGCCGTAGTCCCTCGCTCCCAGTCGTAGACGTTGTCGAATACGACGTCGAATCTCTTTCCGGCTACGGCCGCCTTCAGCGCGGTAGCGTCGTTGCGGTCGGCGGCGATATTGGCCACCCGCCGGCCCAGATCGTGGCTGGCGCGGCGGTGCAGGATCGTGACCGTATGCCCTTCCTTCAGCAGGGCGGCCACAAGGGCGCGTCCGATATATCCTGTTCCCCCGATGACCAGGCAGTTCATGCTTCCGTTTTGAGCAAACGGCTCTTTGAAAGCCGCGCTTAATCGTAATATTCCAGACCGAGATGAGTGATCAGATCTTCACCGCGCATCCACCGGAGCGTGTTCTTCAGCTTCATCAGTTGGATGAAAATATCGTGCTCGGGGTAGAGTCCGGGCGCGGTCATAGGCGCTTTGAAGTAGAATGACAGCCATTCCTGTATGCCGCGCATCCCGGCCCGCTGCGCCAGATCCAGGAATAACACCAGATCTAGCACAATAGGAGCCGCCAGGATCGAATCGCGGCACAAGAAATCGATCTTGATCTGCATCGGGTAGCCGAGCCAGCCGAAAATATCGATGTTGTCCCAGCCCTCCTTGGCGTCGCCCCGCGGCGGATAGTAATTGATCCGCACGGCGTGGTAAAAATCCTTGTACAGTTCCGGATAAAGACCCGGTTGGAGAATCTGATCAAGAACGCTTAGCTTGGTCTCTTCCTTGGTTTTGAATGACCCCGGGTCCTCCAGCACCTCCCCGTCGCGGTTTCCCAGGATGTTCGTCGAGAACCATCCGTTGAGACCCAGCATCCGCGCCTTAAGGCCGGGAGCGATCAGAGTCTTCATGAAGGTCTGGCCGGTCTTGAAATCCTTGCCGCAAATCGGCAGATTGCGCTCCCGCGCCAACTCCAGCAGAGCGGGCGTATCCGTAGTCAGGTTAGGCGCTCCGTTGGCGAACGGCACGCCGCTCTTCAGCGCTGCGTATGCGTAGATCTGGCTCGGCGCGATTTCGGGATCGTTCTTCATCAGCCCGCATTCGAAATCGTGAAGCGTCCGGTGCACCTCGGCTGGTTTGTGATAAACCTCCGTGGACGCGCACCAAACCATCACCATTCGCGAACAGCCGCGGGAGGAGCGGAATTGCTCGATATCTTCCATCAGCATTTCCGCCTTGTCCATCTTGGTGCGGCCTTGTTTGACGTTCGGGCCGTTGATGCGCCGCACATAATCGGGATCGAAAACCGCCTTCAGGGGACGGATGGCGGAAAGAGGCCCGCGCACCTTCTCCAGCAGATCGCGCTCCAGAACCTTTGCGTGCTCGGCCGCTTCGTAAGCGCTGTCCTCGTAAATGTCCCAGCCCCCGAAGACCAGATCGTCCAATTCCGCAAGCGGGACGAAATCCTTGATGAGCGGCGTCCGCCCTTCCGTGCGCTTTCCCAGGCGAATCGTCGAGAGCTGCGTAAGAGATCCCACCGGCGCGCCGATTCCGCTCTTCACCGCCTCCACTCCCGCCATGAATGTGGTGGAAACCGCGCCAATTCCAGGAATCAAAACCCCTAGTTTTCCATTTGCGGGCGCAATCTCTACGTTGTCTCTCTTCGGCAATTCCTTGTTGGGCGTTTGTGGGGCTGGCAATGCTGTAGCGCTCCTTGTTGGTTCAATCCGCGTGCTCGCTCGGGCGCGGCCAGCGCGGAAAACAAGTCTATGCTAGCACTTCGGCAGTGCCTGCCGCTCGATTCTGCCCGCTAGAATGGGGGCATGCGACGGCTTGGTTTGTTGATGTTCTGCTCCGCGCTCCTCCTTGCGCAAACGAAACAAGTTGACGTGAAAGTGGGAGACTGGGTGGATTCCGGCGTTGATCTGCGCGTAGATGACGTCCTCGTGATCACCGCTGCCGGCTCCCTCACCCTCGCCCAAGGCCGCTCCACCGGACCGGCGGGTTTGGCGCGTGGTTTCCGCGATTTGCTTAAAGCTTATCCCGTGAACGAGGCCGGCCTGGGAGCTTTGATCGGACGAATCGGATCGAGCGACGCCGCCGTCCCCTTCCTGGTCGGCGAAGCAAAGCGGCTGCAAGCGCCTCGCGCCGGCCGTCTGTTTCTATCGATCAACAAGACCGACAACGACACGGCCGATGGGACCTTTCACGTCACTGTGGAGTTCCAGTCTCGCGGACCCGAGAATCCAGTATCCATCGACGAGTCCAAGCTTCCCAGGATCACGCGGGAAATGATCGATCGCATTCCGCGGCGCGTCACCGATGAGGCCGGCAATCCCGGCGACAATGTCAATTTCGTCATCCCTGGCGGCGAGAAGCGAGTGCTCGCCACGTTTCAGGCTGCCGGCTGGGTCAAGGTCGATCGAAATAAACAGGCCGCTCTGGTTCAGGGCATTTTGGAAACTTTATCCAAGCAGGCCTACCTCACGTTGCCGATGAGCGAGTTGACCCTATTCGGCCGTGTGCAGGATTACGGGCTGGCGCACGCCGAGCCCATCCAGGTCGTGGCGCAACGCCATCATCTGCGCCTGTGGAAAGCTCCTTTCCAGGCCGACGGCCAGGACCTTTGGGTGGGCGCCGCCACCCATGACGTCGGCTTCGACCGCGACGCCCGCAACAACGGCATCACGCACAAGATCGATCCCAATATCGACGATGAGCGCGAGTTTGTCGGGCGCAGCCTGGACGAGACTGGCCGCGTTGCCAAGCTTTCCTATATCACTCCCTCGCAGCCATCCAAGGAAGCGCGCACCGCCACCGGCGCCACCTTTCATTCAGACGGCCGTGTGTTGGTAATTCAACTGTTCCCGGAAACGACTATATCCGCGGCGCAGTGACTCATAGCGAGGTCTCCCGCTTAATGCGAGTGGGCTTCGGCGTCGGCTCAATGGGCCTAATAACCCTCGCGATGCCTGATCTCGGCGCGCGGATACCTTTTGCGGGCCTCTTCGGTCGAGTCGGCTCGGATCTGAGCGCTCAGGAGCTGTCTGGTATTACTGTGCCTCACAACGCTGAGTTAAAGCTCGAACGTATGAACCAAAACCAGCGTAAATAGCCGATATTGGCTAAGAAATGGCTTTACGCGTTCGGCGAATGAGGAACTGTAGGCCGCCAAGCACGGAAAAGAGCAGCGCTACTTCCTGCTATCCACCTTCACCACCTGTCCCTCACATTTGGCTTCGCGGCCCGCAATTTCGCATTTCACCAGAGTCCGCGCCTCCAGATCCTGAAGCCGCATCCGCCAATTCGAGCCGTGGCGAGTGAAGAGCGTGTATCCGAACGCGCGTTTGTTCTCGCTCGCGGTAACCATGACGCCGTGAATGTCCATGCCGTTCACCTGGTCTGGAACGGGATCGGCCAAATTGGTCCCGCCGTCGCCGGCTACGATTTGCAGCGGCCGGGCTTGGCCGTAGCTCAGGAGCTCAAACAGATGCGTGTGGCCGGAGAGAACCACGTCGATTCCGCGCGGCCCGGCCTTGTCCCAAGCCTGCTGAAGCACGATGGTCTGGGGCACGGGGGCCGCGTTCGCGCCGTCCGCCCGCACTCCCCAGAAAGGATGATGATCCACCAGCCAGGCGTGATTGGCGCTTAGTCCCGCAAGCTGGGTCGAATACAGGTTGAACTGTTCAGGCGTCGCCTGGTTTTCGTTTGCCGCCGACGAATCGAAATCGATCGCCTGAAACTTTCCCATTTCCACCAAATAAGGCGGCGAAGCGTCGATGCACCTGCCGGTCCATGGTCCTGGGTCGAGGTAGTAAAACCATCCGCGCCAGGAGCGCTGGCAGTTCTCATGATTTCCTCGCGTGACCAGCCAGGGCGCGGCGGCCAGCAATGCCGCGGCGGGCTTGAAAAAATCCGCGTTCCATGCCCCGAAGTTATCGCCTGAGGGAGCTCCCCCGCACTCGGCTTGCTTATCGGCGGGACATGGATCTTCTCGATATAGATAATCGCCCACGTGAATGACTAAGTCCGGCCGCGCGCCGGCGGCGCTGGCGGCTACCCGCTGAAAGGGCCATTGGGCGGGATCGTTGCAGTCCTGCAATCGAGCGCCTTGAATGCGGCAGCCTGTATCGCCCAATACCACGATGCGCGAAGGATTCGCTCGGGGCAGAGGCAGCGGGCGGCCGTTCACATGGGCAGCCTTCGCTTCCGGCGGAATGGCGAACTCGCACACGGGGCGAAAGCCGGCTGGCACGGGCTGGCGCGGCAGCATGTGTCGCCAAGCGCCCGCGATTTCAACCGAAGGACATTCGTCCGCCGAGGAAACAATGGCCCGAGCGATTGCGCGCCCGCCTGCTCCTAACTCGACCCAGACCGGCGAAAGCATCTCGCCGAGCGCGAACGGTGTCGACAGCAGCGCGAGCGCAACCAGGAGGCGCATATTTTACTTGGGGCGAATCAGAAAAGACTGCAAAAGCTGCGATCCGTTACAATGGCGCGGCCCTAACACGATGCTTCGTCTCTAATTCTACCTTTTGCGGGGCTCCGCGCCATCCGCGCGAGATGATTACTTCACCCGTTCGTCGCGCTCCACCTTGCCGTCGCGAATATGCACGATCCTGCGCGCGTTCATGGCGATGTCGTGCTCGTGCGTCACTAAAACGATGGTGTTGCCCTTTTCGTG
>Ga0070738_10001612_pt1 | contig 43074 bp, 48 predicted proteins | sample Coa_R2_2_FD_66446 | JGI IMG/M metagenome (GOLD analysis project Ga0070738, IMG submission 66446) | Surface soil microbial communities from Centralia Pennsylvania, which are recovering from an underground coalmine fire - Coalmine... | ecosystem: Environmental > Terrestrial > Soil > Unclassified ...
CAGCGAGCAGATCCGCGGCCGCATTCTCGACGGCACGCTGAAGCCCGGCGAGCGGCTGGTCGAGGACCGGCTGTCGGCCGAACTGGGCGTGTCGCGCGTGCCGGTGCGGGAGGCGCTGCGCGGCCTGTCGGTCGAGGGGCTGGTGACCCTCCTGCCCCGTCGCGGGGCGACGGTCGTCGAGATCACCCCCGAGACAGTGGCCGAGCTGGTCGAGGTTCGCGCCCTGCTCGAAGGCCTCAATGCGCGGCTCGCCGCGCAGCGCCACGATCCGGAGATCGTGGCCCAGCTCAAGGACACGCTGGCGCGCGGCAACGCGGCGGCGAAGGTCGGCACCGCCGAGGAGCTCGCGCGCCTCAACGCGGAGTTCCACGAGCGGCTGGCCGAGGCGAGCCGCAACGCCGTCCTGTCCGACGTCATGCGGGGCTTGCGCGAGCGCACCTCGATCGCCTTCGCCATCAACGGCCGCGCCCGTGCCCGCGAGGACTGGGAAGAGCACGCCGGCATCCTCGCCGCCGTGATCGCCGGCGACGCCGAGCTGGCCGCGCTGCTCGCCAATCGCCACGTCCAGAATGCGGCGGCGGCGTTTGCGGCCGCAGGGAGTGCCGCTCCCTAACCCTCCCCCTTCGGCGGAGGGAAGCTGATCTTTGCTCGTCTCCCCCTTAGCGTCCCTTCATCGGCAGGCCGCCGAGATGGGTGCCGGCGTCGACGATCAGGAACTCGCCGGTGATGTTGCTGGCGCTGGTCAGGAAGAAGATCGCCGCCTCGGCCATCTGCTCGGGCGTGCCGGCCTGCCGCAAGGGCGTGGTCTGCTCCTGCGCCGTCTTCAGCTTCTCGTAGTCGTCCTGGCCGAGCGCGCCGAGCAGCCAGCGGGTCTGGATGAAGCCGGGGCACACCGTGTTCACCCGCACCGCCGGGCCGAACCAGCGCGCCAGCGACAGCGTCAGGGTGTTCAATGCGCCCTTGGACGCTGCGTACGGGATCGACGTACCGACGCCCATCACGCCCGCGATGCTGGAGATGTTGACGATGGAGCCGCGCTCCTTGTCCGCATCCCACTGCTTCTTCATCGTGGGATAAACGGCGCGGCTCATCATGTACGGGCCTGTGACATTGACCCGCAGGATGCGATCGAAGTCCTCGGCGCTCACGCCGTCGAGGTCGCCCTGGCTCTGGAACTTGGTGGTGCCGGCGTTGTTGATCAGCCCGTCGATCCGACCCCACGCCTTCACCGTCTCGGCCGCGAGCTTTTTGCAATCGGCGTCCTGGCCCATGTCGGCCTGCACCAGGATGGCCTGCGCGGCCTTCGACTTCACCTTCTCGTAGGTCTCGTCGGCTTCCTTCTTGCTCTTGGTGTAGTTGATCGCGACGTTCCAGCCGCGGCCCGCGAGATCGACCGCGCAGGCGGCGCCCAGCCCCGTCGCCGACCCCGTCACGATTGCCACCTTGGCCATGGTCTCTCCTCCCGATAGGTTCCGGCGCGATTCATAGGCTAGGATCGCGCCCCATGGCAGACCTGTTTTCGCTCAAGAACCGCATCGCGCTGGTAACCGGCGCGTCGCGCGGCCTCGGCCGCGACATGGCGCTGTGCCTCGCCGAAGCGGGCGCCACAGTGCTGTGCGCCGGCCGCGCCGCGAAGGATCTCGACGCCACCGTCAAGGCGATCAAGCGCAAGAAGGGCAAGGCCGAAGCGGTGATCCTCGACGTCACCGACGAGGACAGCGTCCAGGGCGGCGTGCGCGCGCTGCTGCGCAAGCACCGCCGCATCGACATTCTGGTGAACAACGCGGGCGTCATCCATCGCGAGCATATCGTCGACACCGCCACGCCCGACTACCGCAAGGTGATCGAGACCGACCTGATCGGACCGTTTGCGCTGGCGCGTGAAGTCGGCCGGCACATGCTGGCGCGCGAGTATGGCCGCATCGTCAACATCTCCTCGATCATGGCGGTGCTGGGCCGCGCCTCGGTCGCGGGCTACGTCTCGGCCAAGCACGGCATGACCGGGCTGACCAAGAACCTCGCCGCCGAGTTCGGCCCGCACGTCACTGCCAACGCGATCGCGCCCGGCTACATCCGCACCGAGCTCAACGTGCCGCTGCAGCAGGACAAAAAATTCTGCGCCATGCTCGAGCAGCGCACCGCAGCGAGCCGCTGGGGCACGCCGGCCGATCTGCGCGGCGCGCTGCTGCTGCTCGCCTCCGACGCCAGCGCCTACATCACCGGCCACACGCTGGTGGTGGATGGCGGCATGACGACGATATTGGCGTGAACGGCTTCCGCCTGCCGCGCTGGGCGATCGCGCTCGTCTTCGCGGCCGTCGTGCTGTTCGGGCTGGCCGTGTGGCTGGGCTGGATCCGCGATCCGACGGTCGCCCGATCCGACTATGTCGGCACGATCGACGTCTCCGCCCAGGACGCCCGCCTCTATCGCTCGGTGCCGTTCGACTGGGTAATCGAGAACCAGGCCGGCACCGTCAGGGGCAGCGACACCGCCTATGTCCGTATCGATTCCTCCGGCGAGCTGCCGCTGATCTGCGGCTGGCTGCGGCTCGACAAGGGCGGTGCGTCCCTGCGCGCGACGCGGTGGCTGAGCGAGGCTCGGCTCAAGGTCGGTGACATCCGCGTCGCGGCGCTGTTCATCGCGCCGACCGACAAGCCGCCGGGCGACGGCCTCAACGCCGGCTGCGCACGGCTGCTGCAGGACAAGCCCAGCCCCAACGCCCCGCTGTCGCTCGAGGGTCACGCGGTGCGCGAGTGATCACGTCCGGCCGATTCCGGCCGGACGGAATATGTTCTACGGTCGGGGAAACAGGAGACGCCATGACCAACCGCGCCCACGTCCTGCTGTGGACCGACAACACCACCGCTTATCTCGAGGCCATCAAGGCGGCGGGCCTGGACGACCGGGTGGCCGTCGACAGCCTGCCGCGCAAGGAAAAGCCGTCGGCCGAGCAGCTTGCCCGCACCGAGGCGCTGATGGCCCCGGTCGTGCCGCCGGGCCTGCTGCCGGCGATGCCGAAGCTGCGCTGGGCGCAGTCGATGACCGCGGGCGTCGAGGGCTGGCTCGCTCTGCCCGACCTGCCGAAGGATCTCGCGCTGACCTGCGCGCGCGGCACCCACACCGAATCGATGCCCGAGAACATCATGGCGTCGCTGTTCTATGTCGCGAAGCCGCTGGCGCTCGCCGCCAGCAACAAGCAGGCCGGCAAATGGGTGCATACGGTGGCGCAGCCGCTGACCGGAAAGACGCTCGGCATCCTGGGCCTGGGCGCGGTCGGCGGCGAAGTGGCGCGCATGGCCAAGGCGTTCAGCATGAGGATGATCGGCACCAAGCGCCGGCCCGAGAACATCGCCCATGTCGACGAGGTGCTGCCGGCCGAGCGCACCGACGAGGTGCTGGCCAGGTCGGACTTCCTGCTGCTCCTGCTGCCGGCGACGCCGGCGACCGACAACTTCATCAATGCCGAGCGGCTCGCGAAGATGAAGCCGACGGCCTGGCTGCTGAATTTCGGCCGCGGCCATCTCATCAAGGACGACGACCTGATCGCGGCGGTGAAGAACAAGACCATCGCCGGCGCCGTGCTCGACGTGTTCCGCCAGGAGCCCTTGCCGGCCGAGCATCCGTTCTGGAAGACCGACGGAATCCTGGTGCTGCCGCATATCGGCGGCCCGCACCCGCAACGCGACCGCTTCGTCGCCAAGCTGTTCGTCGACAATCTCAGGCGCTTCCTCGACGGCACGCCGCTCAAAGAAGTGGTTGACCGAAGCGCCGGGTATTAGCGTTAAACCCCCATGGGCAAGACGGGTCTTGGCACGATCATAGCGCTGGTCGTTCTGGTCGGCGTGCTGCTGCTCGCCATCATGTTCATGGTGATTGGCTGGAATGCACCCGAGGGTGGCCAGCAGATGTCGGTCGGCGGATGGATCGCGATGACCCTGGGGATCATCGCGACGCTGGCCCTGGGCGTCGGGCTGATGGCGCTGATGTTCTACAGCAACCGGAGCGGCCGGGACTGACGCCCCGGGATCGAATCATGGCCAAGCTGCTTCCCATGGAGGCCCGCACGGAGGCGGAGCTGCCGCGCGGATCCGGCTGGCAGTACGAACCCAAGTGGGACGGCTTCCGCTGCCTCGCGATGCGCGACGGCGACAAAGTCGAGTTGCTGAGTCGCTCGGGCAAGACGCTGGCGCGCTACTTCCCCGACATGGTGGAGGCGCTGAAGGCCTTGAAGCCCAGGCGCTTCATCCTCGATGGCGAGCTCGCCATTCCGGTCGGCGAGATCCTGTCGTTCGACGCGCTGCAGCTGCGCCTTCATCCCGCGGCCAGCCGGGTGGCGAAGCTCGCCGCTGAAACGCCGTCGATCCTGATCGCCTTCGACCTGCTGCAGACACCGCGTGGCGTCGATCTGCGCGACCGACCTCTGAGTGAGCGCCGCCAGCAGCTCGAGGCCTTCTTCGAAGGGCTGCACGAGACGCCGGCGCTGCGGCTCTCGCCTGCCAGCACCAGTCGCGCCGAGGCCGAGCGCTGGCTGAAGCGCGCCGGCGGCGGTGCGCTCGACGGCGTCGTCGCCAAGCGCCTCGGCGAGTCCTACAAGTCGGGCGAGCGGGCGATGGTGAAGGTGAAGTGCCTGCGCACCGCCGACTGCGTCGTCGGCGGCTTCCGCTACGCCAGCAACAGCCGGCTCGTCGGCTCACTCCTGCTCGGCCTGTTCGACGACGAGGGCAAGCTGGACCATGTCGGCTTCACCTCGGGCATCCCCGACGACAAGCGCGAGGCGCTGACCCGCAAGGTCGAGGCGCTGAAGGGTGGTCCGGGTTTCACGGGCGATGCACCCGGCGGCCCGAGCCGCTGGTCGAACGAGCGCAGCGCGCAATGGGAGCCCTTGAAGCTCAAGCTGGTCGCCGAGGTACAATACGATCACGTCAGCGGTGATCGCTTTCGGCACGGCACGCGCTTCCTGCGCTGGCGGCCGGACAAGCGGCCGCAGGACTGTACCTTCGAGCAGCTGCGGCAGGAGGTCCGGCCCTCCCGTCTGTTCGTGACCAAAAAGGCCCGAACCCGGACGCGCCGCCCGGCGTTATAGTCCGGAGTCGGAGGAGCTTCATTTGACCCGAGGCGGTGCACTCGCGGTAGGGATTTTACTCGTGTGCGCCACCGGAGTGGTCGCTGCGGCTGCGCTCGCGTGGCATCCGGAAATCGACAGAATCGCGCCACCTGCTCCCGGCTCGTTCGATCGTTATCTGGTCGCCGAGGGCGAGGACCTGGCGAAGCTCGGCGACTGCGCCGGCTGCCACACCAGCGACCCGCTGAGGCCGCTGGCCGGCGGACGCGCGCTCGACACGCCGTTCGGCAAGGTGTTCGCCACCAACATCACGCCCCACCCGGACGACGGCATCGGCGCGTGGTCGGATCAGGCATTCGAGCGGGCGATGCGGCGCGGCATCGCCCGCGACGGCAGGCAGCTCTACCCCGCCTTCCCTTACGATCATTTCACGCATGCATCCGACCATCAGATCGAGGCGCTTTACGCCTGGCTGATGACACGCCGGCCCGTCGCCGGCCGCGCCCCGGAGACGAAGCTCGCCGGCCTCTACGGCTTCCGGCCGGCGGTCGCGGCCTGGAACCTGCTTTACCTGAATGAAGGTACGTTGCCGGCCGACGCCTCGCATCCCGGCCAATGGAACCGCGGGCGCACGCTGGTCGAGGGACTGGGCCATTGCGGCAGCTGCCACACGCCGCGCAACCGTTTCGGCGCCGAGGACATGGCGCGCGCCTATGACGGCGCCTGGACCGAAGGCTGGTATGCGCCGCCGCTCAACGCCCGTTCGCCGGCGGTGCGGACGTGGACGCCGGAGGAATTGTTCACCTATCTGCGGACCGGTCTGGGCCCGCACCACGCAGCCGCGGCCGGGCCGATGGCTGCCGTCACGCGCGCACTCGCGCAGGTATCGGACGAGGACGTGCGGGCGATCGCCGTCTATATCGCCTCGCTGATGGCCGATGCGCCGGCCGGCAAGCAGGACCGGCCCGAGCCGACCGACCGTCTGACCGTGGCGCAACAGCAGCATCCCCAGGCCGCCGCGCTCTATGCCGGCTCGTGCGCGACCTGCCACGATCCCGGTGCGCCGATGATGCTGCAAGGTCGGCCGCCCCTCGCCTGGGGGACGCCGTTGCACGAGGACAGTCCGCACGACACGGTGCGCATCATCCTGCACGGCCTGACGCCGCCCGGCGGAGCATCCGGACCCACCATGCCCGCCTATGCCGACATGCTGAGCGACCAGCAGGTGCAGGAGCTGGCCGCCTACCTGCGCACACGCTTCACGGACAAGCCCGCCTGGCCGGACATCTCGGCCGCCGTTGCGGAGGCGCGCAAATGATCAAGCTCACCGTCAACGGCCGACCGCACCAGGTCGACGTCGATCCCGACACACCGCTGCTCTACGTGCTGCGCAACGACCTCGAGCTGAACGCCGCAAAGTTCGGCTGCGGTCTCGGCCAATGCGGCGCCTGCACCGTCCTGCTCGACGACAAGCCGGTCTTCTCCTGCCTCGTCCCCGTCGCTGTGCTCGGGGAACGCAAGGTGCGCACGCTGGAAGGCCTGCCGAAGCAGTTGCCCGCCGCCTTCGAGGCCGAGCAGGCGGCACAGTGCGGCTACTGCATCGCTGGCATGATCGTGCGGGCTCAGGCGCTGCTCGAGCGCAATCCGCGGCCGACCGAGGAAGAGGTCCGCAGCCATATGGCAGCCAACCTCTGCCGCTGCGGCACCCACATGCGCATCCTGCGTGCCGTGCGCCGCGCCGCCGAGGCGATGGGTGGCGGCGTGCGCGAAGAAGCGCGGGTCGGGGCGGAGCAGAAATGAAAAAGCTCGCCCGCCGCGCCTTCCTCGCCAATGCGCTGGTCGTGACCTTCGCCCTGTCGCGCGGCGCACTCGCACAGGAGCAGGGCAAGCTCCCGCAGTCGCTGGCCAAGACCCCCGAGCTCGACGCGTGGATCCGCGTCGACGCCGACGGCAGCATTACGGTGTTCACGGGCAAGGCGGAGCTCGGCCAGGGCATCCGGACCGCGCTCACGCAGGTGGCGGCGCACGAGCTGGCGGTGCCGCCCGAGCGGATCGATCTCGTCACCGCCGACACGGCACGCACGCCGGACGAAGGCGTGACCGCGGGCAGCCATTCCATGCAGGACAGCGGCACGGCCATCCTGAACGCCGCCGCCAACGTGCGTGCGCTGCTGGCCGAGGCGGCGTCCTGGCAGTTCGCCATCGCGCCCGCACAGATCGAGATGCGCGACGGCGCCGCGCACGCGCCCGACGGCCGCCGGATCGGCTACGGCGAGCTCGCCTCGTCGCTCTCGCTGGAGGTCGAGGTCAAGCTCGACATGCCGCGCCGCCAGGGCGGCACGCCGGTGATCGGCCAGAACCTGCCGCGGCTCGACATTCCGGCCAAGGTGTCGGGCGGCGAGGCCTACATCCAGGACATGCGCCTGCCCGGCATGATGCATGCCCGCGTCGTGCGCGGTCCGAGCGACGGCACGAAAGTGAAGGCGGCGGACATCGTGGCCGTCGAAAAGATGCCGGGCGTGACGAAGATCGTGCGCGACGGCGGCTTCATGGCGGTCATCGCCGACCAGGAATGGCGCGCAGTGAAGGCGCTGCATCGCCTGCAGGCCGCCGGCTGGGAACGTCCCTCGCCGGCGATTCCGGCGTCTGACCTGCGCGAGACGATCCATCGCCTGCCGGCGCAGGAGGTGCCGATCTTCGACTATCCCGGCCCTGCTTCGCCGGCCGACGCGCGCACCATCCGCGTGCGCTACAGCCGTCCGCACCTGATGCATGGCTCGATAGGGCCGTCCTGCGCGATGGCGCTGTGGGAGAATGACGGCATGACGGTGTGGACGCACAGCCAGGGCGTCTACCCGTTGCGCAAGGCGCTGGCCGAGCTGCTGAAGCTCGATCTCGAGAAGGTGCGCTGCGTGCATGTCGAGGGCTCGGGCTGCTACGGTCACAACGGCGCCGACGACGTCGCGGCCGATGCAGCACTTGCGGCGCGTGCGGTGCCGGGCACGCCGGTGCGGCTGCAATGGATGCGCGAGCAGGAGCATGGCTGGGAGCCGCTCGGCTCGGCGATGGTGGTCGAGATGGCCGCCGAGCTCGACGGCAACAAGATCGCGAGCTGGCGTCACGACGTCTGGAGCAACACCCATAGCACCCGGCCGACCACGGCCGGCGGCCTGCTGGCCGGTCGCGAGGTCGATCCGCCGTTCGCGCCACCCACACCGAAGCCGATCCCGATGCCGGAGGGCGGCGGCTCGCGCAACGGCAACCCGATCTACGCGCTGCCCAACGCGCACGGCGTGTTCCATTTCGTCGAGCAGATGCCGGTGCGCGTCTCGGCCCTGCGCGGGCTCGGTGCGCAGATGAACGTGTTCGCCATCGAATCCTTCATGGACGAGCTGGCGCTCGCCACCGACACCGATCCGGTGGCCTTCCGCCTCGCCTGGCTGAAGGACGATCGCGCACGCGAAACGGTGCAGCGCGCGGCCGACCGGTTCGGCTGGAGCAGGCGCGGCGATGGCGGCAACGGGACGGGCATGGGGTTCGCGTTCGCCCGCTACAAGAACCTCGCGAGCTACTGCGCCGTGGCGATGGAGGTGCGGGTCGACAGCGACAGCGGCCAGATCCGCGTGCCGCGCGTGGTCGCCGCGGTCGACAGCGGCGAGGCCGTCAATCCCGACGGCATCCGCAACCAGATCGAGGGCGGTATCGTACAATCGCTGAGCTGGACCACCCGCGAGGCTGTCGGCTTCGACAGCACCCATCGCACCAGCTTCGACTGGAGCGGCTATCCCATCCTGCGCTTTCCCGGCGTGCCCGGCCGGATCGATGTCGAGGTGATCGACCGGCCCGGCCAGCCCTTCCTCGGCGCCGGCGAGGCGGCGCAAGGCCCGGCCTCGGCGGCGCTCGCCAACGCCGTCGCCCATGCGCTAGGCGTTCGGCTGCGCGACATGCCATTGTCACCCGAGCGTGTGAAAGCCGCGCTCCGACCCACCCCCGCCGTTGTAAAGCAGGCCGCCGGATGACCAACGACCGCCGTGATCTCGAACCGCCACCCGCCTGCACCCTCGTGATCTTCGGGGCGACCGGGGATCTCACCCGTCGCCTGTTGATGCCGGCCCTGCGCAACATGTGCCGCGATGGCCTGCTGCCGCGCGACTTCGCCCTGCTCGGCGTCGCCTCGCGCGACATCGGTGAGGGCGGCTTTCGCGATCACCTGCGCAAGGGCATGCAGGAGTTCAAGGGCGGCACCGGCGGCAGCGACATCGACTGGTTTCTCGAGCGCGCGCACTACGTCTCGGGCAAGTTCGAAGACCCCGGAACCTATCGCGCCATCGCCGACCGGCTGGGCGCCGACCGCAACGCCCTCTTCTACCTCGCGACGCCGCCGTCGGAGTTCACGGTGGTCGCCGAGCAGCTCGGCCGGGCGAAGCTCCTGGAAGAGACCGACCGCCATTGGCGCCGGCTGATCATCGAGAAGCCGTTCGGCCATGACCTGCCGTCGGCGATCGCCCTCAACAAGGACATCCTGAAGGTCGCGCGCGAGGAGCAGGTCTTTCGCATCGACCATTATCTCGGCAAGGAGACGGTGCAGAACATCATGGTGTTCCGCTTCGCCAACGGCTTCGTCGAGCCGCTGTGGGGCCGCGACCACATCGACCATGTGCAGATCACCGTCGCCGAGACGGTCGGCGTGGAGCAGCGCGGCAAGTCGTACGATGCCACCGGGGCGCTGCGCGACATGGTGCCCAACCATCTGTTCCAGCTGCTGAGCCTGATCGCCATGGAGCCGCCGGGTTGCCTGGGGGGCGATGCCCTGCGCAACGAGAAGGCCAAGGTGCTCGACGCCGTGCACGGCTTCGGACGCCAGGATTCCCACCAGAACGTGGTGCGCGGCCAGTACGGCGCGGGCAAGATCAACGACAAGCCGGTCGTCGCCTACTGCCAGTCGCCCGACGTGCCGCCCGATTCGACCACCGAGACCTTCGTGGCGATGAAGCTCGGGATCGACAACTGGCGCTGGGCGGGCGTCCCCTTCTACCTGCGCACCGGCAAGGCACTGATGCGGCGGCGCACCGAGATCACCGTCCAGTTCAAGCAGGCACCGCTCACCCTGTTCCGCGATACGCCGGTCGACCGCCTGCCGACCAACGACCTCACGCTGCACATCCAGCCGGAAGAAGGCGTGACCTTGCGCTTCGGCGTGAAGGTACCGGGACCGACCGTGCAGATCGACGGGGTCGACATGAAGTTCGGCTACGAAGATGCTTTCCAGCGCGTCCCCAGCACCGGGTATGAGACCCTGCTCTACGATTCCATGATGGGCGATGGCTCGCTGTTCCAGCGCGCCGATTCGATCGAGGCCGGTTGGCGCGTGATGCAGCCGGTGCTCGACGCCTGGAAGAACGAAGGCCGTCGCGAGCTGCCGATCTATCCAGCCGGCAGCGCCGGGCCGAAGGAGGCCGACGAGTTGATGACGCGCGACGGCCGCCGCTGGCGCTCGCTTGCCACCAGTCGGACCGGCATCGGCTGATGAAGATCTCGGCCCTGATCTCCGACGTCGACGGCACACTCGTCACGCGCGACAAGACCCTGACTGCGGCAACGCAGGCCGCCGTGGCGGCCCTGCAGGAGGGCGGCATCGCCTTCGCCATCACCAGCGGGCGGCCGCCGCGCGGCATGCGCTTCTTCGTCGAGCCGCTCGGGCTCACCACGCCGATCGGCGGCTTCAACGGCGGGCTGATCACGCGGCCTGACATGGCGCCGCTCGAGGAGCACGCCCTGGCGCCCGAGACGGCGCGACAGGCGCATTCCATCCTCGCCGCCAGCAAGATCGACGTCTGGGCGTTCAGCGGCCTCGACTGGCTGCTGACCGATCCCGAGGGGCCGCGCGTCGGGCTGGAGAAGCACACGGTGAAGTTCCATCCGACCGTGGTGAAGAGCCTCGAGCCGGCGCTGGGCACGGCCTACAAGGTGGTCGGTGTCAGCGACGATCATGAGCTGCTGAAGCGCTGCGAGGCGGACATGCAGGCGGCGCTCGGGCCGGGTGCCTCGGTGTCGCGCTCGCAACCCTACTATCTAGACATCACCCATCCGCAGGCCAACAAGGGCGTGGCCGTGCAGAAGATGGCGGCGCTGATGAACGTCCCGATGTCGGAGGTCGCAGTGATCGGCGACAACTACAACGACCTCGCGATGTTCGCGCAGAGCGACTTCACCATCGCCATGGGCAACGCGCCCGACGACGTGAAGAAGAAGGCGCGCTTCGTCACCGCCAGCAACGAGGCCGACGGCCTCGCCGAGGCGATCCACGGGTACATCCTCAAATGAGAGCGAACCTCGAAGTGCTCCCCGATCTCGACGCCCTCGCCGTGCGGGCCGCCGACCTGATCATGAGCGTCGCCCTGTCGAAGCCGCGCGTGGCGATCGCCCTGTCGGGCGGCTCGACTCCTCGTCCGGTCTATCGGCTGCTGGCGACCCCGCCGCGGCTCGAAGCCTTCCCGTGGGCGCATGTCCACTGGTTCTGGGGTGACGAGCGCTTCGTCCCGCCCGACGATCCGGCGAGCAACTACCGCATGGCGCGCGAGACGATGCTTGCGCGCGCGCCCGTGCCGGCGGACCACATCCACCCCATGCCGACGGTCGGCCTCTCGCCCGACGCGGCGGCGGAGGCATACGAGCGCACCCTGAAGGAATTCTATGGCGCCGACAGGCTGGCGCCCGACCGGCCATTGTTCGATCTCAATCTGCTGGGACTCGGTACCAACGGGCACACGGCTTCCCTGTTTCCCGGCATGCCGGTGCTGCAGGAACGGCAGCGCTGGGTTGGCACGATGCACGATCCGGAGGCCGGCACGCGCATCACCCTCACCTATCCCGCGCTCGAGAGCAGCCGCGAGGTGGTGTTCCTGGTCGCGGGCGCGGAGAAGAAGGCGGTGCTGCGCAAGGTGCTCGATGGCGACCAGAGCCAGCCCGCCGCGCGGCTGCGGCCCCAGGGTACGCTGCGCTTCCTCGCCGACCGCGCGGCCGGCTCGAAATAGACCGGATCAAACGAGAACAGGAGAGTGAACGAACGATGAGCGGGCCCTATACCCTTGCGATCGACATCGGGGGCACCGGTTTGAAGGCTGCGGTGCTCGATGCCGAGGGTCACATGCTGGAGAAGCGCGTCCGCGTGCGCACGCCCGACGACCCGACACCGAAGGCTGTCGTCGATGCGCTGGCCAAGCTGGTGGCGCCGCTGCCGCCTTACGATCGCATCTCGATCGGCTTTCCCGGCGTGGTTCGCCGGGGCACGGTCCTCACGGCGCCCAACCTCGGGACCAGGAAATGGAAGGGCTTCGCGCTGCAGGACGCCCTCGCCAATCTGCTCGGCAAGCCGGCGCGGCTCGAGAACGACGCGGAGGTGGCCGGCCTCGGTGTCATCGAAGGCAAGGGGCTCGAGGTCGTGGTCACGCTCGGCACCGGCTGCGGCACGGCCATCTTCAGCAACGGCCGCATGACGCCGCACCTCGAGCTGGCGCATCATCCGATCCACAAATCGCTGACCTACGACGAGTATGTCGGCGACGCTGCGCTGAAGGAGGTCGGCCGAAAGAAGTGGAACCGCCGTGTCCTGAAGATGATCGCCGTGCTGCGCACGCTGCTGAACTACGACAAGCTGCACATCGGCGGCGGCAATGCGCGGAATATCGCCTTCAAGCTGCCGAAGAACGTCGACCTCGTCTCCAACGACGAAGGCATCATCGGCGGCGTCAAGCTCTGGGACGACCGCATCTGGAACGCCTCCGGCGCCAGCTAGTGGCTATTGCTTTGGATGAAAGCGGTGAGCGGCGTGGTCGCTGCCAGCGCGCCACTTCGCCAGGCGCACAGATTTTTCTTCTGGTCGGCACGGAAATTTCCGCCGGGATGGCGCGTGATTTCCTGCGAAATCTCGCTCCGAACCGTCAAAGGCCACGACTCCGGCGCTCGCAACGCGCTCATGATGGGCAATGGTGGGTGATTCGAAGTCCGGAAACAGCGGCTTTTCCTCTCGGCCATTTCCCGTAATAGGTGTTCGGCGCGTGATCATGCAGAGTCGCGCGCATGATCATCGTCATCGGATCGCGCCACTCCAGTGGCGCGATCAGAGTCATGAGCGCCACGGGAGTGGCGCGGTCCGATGAGGGGTGTTTTTCATTTGGGACAGAATGGGTGGATTCGTGGACTCCGGGCCCAAAACCCTTGTGGCATCGGCATCCAACCGGTCCACACCCGAGTGGACTCCTGTGGACTCCCGCCGGCGGCGATTCGATGAAAAGCAACGTCGCGCCAGGCCGTCGCTCCGAATTGGGCCGCGCTCCCCAGCAACGGCGATCAGAGCTGGCGGAGGATCTCGGCGACAATCTGGTCGGGCGTGCCGCCGACATCGACCACGATCGGCCGCTCGTCGGGACCCGGCTCCTCGAGCGTCGCGAACTGGCTGTCGAGCAGGCCGACCGGCATGAAATGCTCGTGCCGCGCCGCCATCCGCTCGTGGATCAGCTTCCGGGACCCCCTGAGATAGACCAGGCGCACCTCGGGCCGGGCGCCGATCAGGACGTCTCGGTAGCTGCGCTTCAGCGCCGAGCAGGTGACGACGCCGGCCTTGCCCTCGGCGCGCCATTGATCGATGCGCGCCGCGATCGCGCGCAGCCACGGCCAGCGATCCGCGTCGGTGAGCGGCGTGCCGCTGCGCATCTTCTCGACATTGCTGCGCGGATGCAGGTCGTCGCCCTCGAGAAAGGCCACACCGAGTGCACCTGCCAGCATGGCGGCGACCGTCGTCTTGCCCGAGCCCGAGACGCCCATCACGATGGCGATCGTTTTCATTGCCGGACACCTTATCAATGAGCTGGATCGACCGCCAATTCGCGACAGCCAAGCGCGACACCAACCTGCGCATCGAGATCGTGGGCGGCATTACGTCCTTCCTGGCGGCAGCCTACCTGCTGGTCGTGATCCCGTCGCTGCTGGCCACCGGCGGCATGGACCGCGGCGCGGCGACCACCGCGACCATCCTCGTGTTCGTGGCCAGCAGCGTGTTGATGGGCCTTTACGCCAACCTGCCGTTCATCGTCGGGCCCGGCATCGGCGGCTCGGCGATCCTCGGCGTCACCATGGCGGCGCAGGACAAGATCCCCTGGCAGGTCGGCATGGGCGTGGCCTTCGCCTCGGGCGTGCTGTTCCTCGTGCTGACGCTGGCCGGCGCCCGGGCGCTGGTCATGCGATTGATCCCGACCCAGATCAAGCTCGGGCTCGGCGCCTCGATCGGCCTGTTCATCGCCATGCTGGGCTTCCGCAACGCCGGCATGGTGATCGCCAACCCGCGCACCAACGCGCTGGCGCTGGGCGACTTCACCCAGCATGGCGTGGTGGTCGCGCTGGTCGGGCTCGCGGCGGCCGTGCTGCTGCAGGGCCGCAAGGTGCCGGGCGCGATCCTGCTCGCCATCCTGATCGCCGCCGGCGTCGGCATTCCGCTCGGCGTCACCAAGGTCCCCGCCGCACTGATCTCGCTGCCGCACAGCATTGCCCCGGTGACCTTCCAGCTCGACATCGTCGATGCGCTCAGCCTCGCGACGCTGCCCTATCTCTTCGTCTTCTTCGCCTCGGAGTTCTTCTCGACCCTGGGCACGACACTGGCGGTCGGCGGCAAGGCCGGCCTGCTCGACGAGGACGGCAACCTGCCCAACATCAACCAGCCGTTCCTGGTGGATTCGATCGCCGCCATGGTCGGCCCCCTGTTCGGCGTGCCGGCCCTGACCGCGCTGGTCGAATCGGCGGCCGGCGTCGAATCGGGCGCCCGCACCGGCCTTTCCTCGATCGCCGCGGCGGCGATGTTCGCCCTGATGCTGCTGTTCGTGCCGGTGGCGCTGGCGATTCCCAAGGAGGCGACGGCGCCGGCGCTGATCTTCATCGGCATCTCGATGTTCGCGACGCTGAAGCAGGCGCATTTCGAGGACTTCACCGATTCGCTGCCGGTGCTGTCCATGGTGCTGCTGACCCTGATGGCCAACAGCTTCGGCACCGGCATCGCCGGCGGCCTGCTGATCTACGTGCTGGTCAAGGCGCTGGCCGGCCGTTTCCGCGACATCCCGATCGGCCTCGTCGTCCTGGCGATCCCGCTCGGCTATTACTTCTGGACCGTGGTCGGCGGGAAGCACTGAGAATGAACCCCGGCAACGTCCCCGACGCGCGCACCGGCCTCACCGTCACGCCGGCCCATCGCGCCTTCTTCCAGGCGATGCCCAAGGTCGAGCTGCATTGCCACCTGCTGGGCGCGGTGCGGCGCGAGACCTTCATCGCCCTCGCCGAGCGCGGCAACGCGCCGATCGAGCGCGCGGAGATCGAGGCGTTCTATACCCGTGGCGAAAAGCCGGTCGGCGTGCTGCGCGTGCTGCGCGCGCTCGACGAGCATCTGCTGACGCGGGCCGACGACCTGCATCGCATCGCCTACGAATACCTGCAGGACGCGGCCGCGCACACCGTCCGCCATGCCGAGTTCTTCTGGAACCCGACCGGCACGGTGCGCGTGTCGAAGATCGCCTATCCCGACGCGCAGGACGCGCTGGTGCGGGCGATCCGCGACGCCCGGCGCGACTTCGGCATGTCAGCGCTGCTGATCCCCAGCATCGATCGCGAGGCCGATCCCGACGAGGCGGTCGAGATGGTCGAGTGGATGAAGGCCAACCGCGCCGACGAGGTGGCGGGCATCGGCATCGACTATCGCGAGACCGATCGGCCGCCCGAGCTCTTCTGGAAGGCCTATCGCGAGGCGCGCAAGGCCGGCTTCCGGACGACCGCGCATGCCGGCGAGTTCGGCTGCCCGTGGCGCAATGTCGAGACGGCGGTCGAGCTGCTGCAGGTCGACCGACTCGATCACGCCTACACCATCGTCGACAATCCCGAGCTGGCCCGGCGCTGCGCCGACCGCGGCATCGTGGTCACGGTCGTGCCGACCAACTCCTACTACATGCGTACGCTTCCGCCCGAGCGCTGGGCCGAGTTGCACCCGATCCGCCGCATGCCAGGGCTGGGCCTCAAGATTCATCCCAACACCGACGACCCGGCCTTGCACAAGGTCACCCCGAGCGAAGTCTGGGAGCTGATGTACAGTCACTTCGGCTTTTCGCTCGACGAGCTGAAGGGCTTCGCGCGGAACGGCATCGATGGCGCCTGGGTCGACGAAACGACAAGGTCACACTGGCGTGCTGAATGGACGCAGGAACTCGACCAACAGCTCTCCCGTCTTTCCTGAACGGAGGTCTGCATGCGCAAGATGATCCATGTCTCCATGGCCACCAACGAGGCGCTGCAGGCGCTCGCTGCCGAGACGCGTCAGTCCTTCCAGGACCTGATCGACGAGGCCGTCGCCGACCTCCTGAAGAAGCACAGGCGCCCGGTGACGCTGAAGGACATGTTGCGCGAGAGCGTGGCCGCCGGCGAGAAGGAGGCGAGCCGGCCCAAGCGGCGCCGGTCCTGAAGGGACGCTTTACAGGAAAGACATCCCGCCGCTCAGCGCCACCGTCTGGCCGGTCATGTAGGCGTTGCCGACCAGCATCATCACGATCTGCGCACATTCCTCCGGCGTGCCGAAGCGGCCGAGCGGGATGCGCGAGGCGTTCGATGCCAGCCCCTGCTTCACCATGTCGGTCTCGATCAGCGACGGGGCCACGGCGTTGACGGTGATGCCGTCCTTCACCAGCCGTGCCGCATAGCCGCGCGTCATGCCCTCCATCCCGGCCTTCGACGCGCGCCGCTCCCGACGAGATGTTGACGATGCGGCCCCATTTGCGCTCGCGCATGCCGGGAATCACCGCCTGCGTGCACAGGAACACCGACTTCAGGTTGACCGCGATGGTGAGGTCGAAATCCGCCTCGGTCAGCGTGTCGACCGTGCGCACCAGACCGATGCCCGCGTTGTTCACCAGCACGTCGACCGGCCCCAGCGCCTGTTCGGTTTCGGCCATCATCCGCGCCACCTCGACGGCCTGGGACACATCGGCGCGCACCGCCATGGCCTTGCCGCCCTTGTCCCGGATTTCCTTCACGACGCTGTCCGCCGCCGCCGTTTGCTCGAGGTAATTCACGGCGATGGCGGCACCGGCTTCGGCCAGCGAAATCGCCACCGCCTTGCCGATCCCCCTGGAGCCGCCGGTCACCAGGGCCACGCGCCTGCTCAAATCGGTCATTCGCCGCTCCCTAAAGCCTGAACAACCGTTTACCATGCCCGGGACGCACAAGGTTCACGCACCAGGTTCCCAAGGAGGCCCGCATGGCGCGGCTCGGTTTCGGCGCATTCCTCGCACCCCATCATCCGATCGGCGAAAACCCGCTGCTGCAGTTCCGGCGCGACATCAAGTTCGTCGAGCATCTGGACGCGCTGGGCTTCGACGAGTTCTGGTGCGGCGAGCATCATTCCTCGGGCTGGGAGATGATCGCCTCGCCCGAGATGTTCCTCGCGGCGGCCGCGGAGCACACCAAGCGCATCAAGCTCGCGACGGGCGTGATCTCGCTGCCCTACCACAACCCGTTCAACGTGGCGCAGCGCATGGTCCAGCTCGACTGGATGAGCGGCGGCCGGGCGATCTTCGGCTCGGGCCCGGGCGCGCTGCCCTCCGACGCCTATACGCTCAACATCGATCCGATGACCCAGCGCGACCGCCAGGACGAGGCGATCGGCGTCATCCGCCGCCTGATGCGCGGCGAGCGCGTCACCCACAAGAGCGAATGGTTCACCCTGCAGGACGCCGCGCTGCAGCTGCTGCCCTTGCAGGAGGACATGCCGTTCGCCACCGCCTCGCAGATCAGCCCGTCGGGCATGACCCTGGCCGGCAAATACGGCATCGGCATCATCTCGCTGGGCTCGATGTCGAACGAGGGCCTGACTGCGCTGCCGACCCAGTGGGCGTTCGCCGAATCGTCGGCGAAGAAGCACGGCACCACGGTCGATCGCAAGAACTGGCGCGTGCTGCTCAACTGGCACATCGCCGAGACGCGCGAGAAGGCGATCGAGGAGGCCAAGCACGGCCTGATGCGCTGGCACAACCAGTACATCCACGGCACCTTGCAGCGGCCGGGCTCGGTGGCCTTCAAGTCGCCCGAGGAAGCGGTCGAGCAGACCGCCTTGCTGCCCGGTTCGGCCTCGGTGATCGGCACCCCCGACGATCTCGTGAAGATGATCAAGAGCGTGCACGAGAAGAGCGGCGGCTTCGGCACCGTCGTGGGCTTCGTGCACGACTGGGCGAACCCGGAGAACACTTTCCGCAGCTGGGATCTCGTCGCACGCTATGTGATGCCGGAGATCAACGGCTATGTGACCAAGCTGCGCGAATCGGAGCGCCATCTCCAGGTCAACCGCGCGGTGTTCGAGCGGGCGGGCCAGGCCATCATGGCCAAGATCATGGAGAACAAGGACGCGGCCGAGGCGCTCAAGGTCACGGCCTCGCCGCGCGTCGCCGCGGCGGCTGCCCAGGTGCCGAAGGAGATCGGCAACAAGCAGGAAGCGGCCGAGTAACCGGCGTCCTTTGTTTCATCCGTGTCGTCTGTGCCTCGCAGACGAAATGCGGGAATGATTGCATTCCTCCTCGATTTGGGAAAATTGAGGAGGAATGAGCTGGCGCACCCGGCTCCTCAGCGTCGGCATGCCCGTCGGCTCCTTCTGATCGAGCTTCTGGCGGGCCTGCTCATGGAACTGGGCGTCCCGGTAGCGAGCGGCGACCTCCGCTTCGCTTGAGAGAGGGAACCCGAGTGCCGGTAGATTACACGTTCGATCACAAGAACCGTCTCGTGATCGCCACGGCCCACGGCCAGGTCGTCCTTCGGGAAATCCTGGACTACTTCGACGCGGTCGCGATCAACGAGGCGGCAGCATACGGCAAGCTGTTCGACGCGCGCGACATGGACCCGCAACTCAGCGACGACGACATGATGGTGATCGGTGCCCGAGTAAGCGCCTATGCCGCCTACGATCCGCGCGGCGCGGTGGCCGCCGTCGCCGTCACCGTCGAAGCGCGCGACGCCGTGCGGCGCTACATGAACTTCGCCGGCGCCAAGCGCCCGGTGCAGCTCTTCAGCACGCTCGATGAAGCCCGCGAATGGCTGCTCGCCCAGGACCCGGCCTAGGAGTCCCCGGCTAGAAAATCCCGCTCTGCCGGCAGATCGCCTGGATCTCGGCGCGCGGCGGGCCGGATTGGGCGATGCTGATGACGATGAACTCCGGCGTCCCCGGCCTGCCGACCATCACGCCGACGAACGGCGCCATGCCGGGATAGGCGCCGGCGGCGTTGCGGCCGTTGACCTCGCCGCACACCACGATCTTGCCCTGGCGTACCTTGACCGCGTTCATCGCCCCGAACGAGGCGGTGCCCGGCTCCTTCATCCATTTGCTCACCGCCGCCACCACCGCCTCCTGCTGGCGCGGATCGAGCTTGATCGGCATGCCGGGCTCGATGACCGTGCCCGCCGGCGCATCGGGCAGGTCGCTGTAGGCAGACGGAAGCGAGACCGGCAAATAAGCCAGGTCGGGCTGCTGCTGTAGCACGCAACCGGCCAGCAGGCCGGCCAGCGCCAGCGAGGTCCTAGGCTTCGCTGACACCGAACGCCTGGCGCATCGCCTGCACGCCCTGCTGGTGCGGCGTCCATAATCGGCCACCGACCACGCCGCCATCGACCACGAGGTCGTGGCCGTTGATGAAGGTCGAGTCGTCCGATGCCAGGAACACGGCCGCTTTGGCGATGTCGTCGGTGCGGCCCGCGCGCGGGATCGGCTGCAGCGAAGCCATGTTCCTGGCCGCCGCCTCGGCGAAGCCGTCCGCCTTGTCGTGCTCCACGCCCAGCGCCTTGGCGAAGATGCCGGTGGCGATGCCGCCGGGCGAGATCGAGTTGCAGCGCACGTTCTTCTCGCCGAGCTGCATGGCGGCGCACACGGTGAGATGGTTCACCGCCGCCTTGGCCGCGCCGTAGATCATCGAGGTCGAGTAGCCGGCGCGGCGGCCCGCGATCGAGCCGTTGTTGATGATGGTGCCGCTGCCCTGCTTCATCATGATCGGCGCCGCATGTTTCATGCCCAGCATCACCGACCGCACCAGCGTCGCCATCGCCGCGTCGAAGCCCTCGACCGGGATGGTCTCAATGCCGCCGACCGGCGCCGGACCGCCGGCATTGTTGAACAGCGCATCGAGCCGGCCCCACCTGGCGAGGCAGGCTTCGAACATCGCCTTCACGTCGGTTTCCTTCGTCGCGTCGGCCTTCACGAACAGGCAGTTGTCCTTGCCGAGGCTCGCCTCGAGGCTGCGCCCAAGCGCCTCGCGCCGCCCGGTCGCCAGAACCTTGGCGCCCTCTGCCACGAAGATTTCGGCGGTGCGCCGGCCAATGCCGCTGGTCGCACCCGTGACGATCGTGATCTTGCCGTCGAGCCTGCCCATCGATCTCTCCCCCTGGACGCAGCCGGAACAATACACCATTGCAACGGCGTTGCGCCGGGCTTTGAGAAACCAGATGAATTAAGGAAAACGCCGTGCCCCCCAGCCCCCTTCGCGCTTCTAGCGGCGCCGGGGCACACCCATCCTGGCGCGCACCTCCGCCGGCACGCCGTAGCCCTTGAGGACGTGCTCCGTTCCGCGCAGGCCGGCGCAATCCCGTTGTACGACAAAATGCCAAAGGGCGTAGCCGGCCTCGTCGACCAGGCGCTCGCGGCGCGGGTCCCGGCGATCGCCGCCCGTCTCGTGGCTGTCGAAAGCGGCCAGCGCATCGAGCGCGGCACGCAATTCCCGGGACAGGCGGCCGATCGTCGCCGCCTGCTCGCCCAGGATTTCATATTCGAGAACGTCCTGTCCGGTTTTCGGGCGCATGACGACAACCCTGTTCGAGGCGCTCGAAGCGAGGATACGACACGGAACGGGTGGCCCGCACGATGTGCCACGTTGGCGCGGTTCTGATACACCAGCGCGCAAATCGGAGAGGCGTGATGACGGTTCTGGGAATCCTGGGCGGCAGCGGCGTGTACGACATCGCCGGATTGGAGAAGGCGGAGTGGCGGCGCGTGGCCTCGCCGTTCGGCGAGACGTCGGACGCGTTCCTGTTCGGCGTGCTGGGCGGCCAGGAGGTGGTGTTCGTGCCGCGCCACGGCCGCGGGCATTTCCATTCGCCGAGCTCGATCAACTACCGCGCCAATATCGATGCGCTGAAGCGGGTCGGCGTCACCGACATCCTGTCGTTGTCGGCCTGCGGATCGCTGCGCGAGGACCTGCCGCCCGGTCATTTCATGATCGTCGACCAGTTCATCGACCGGACCTTCGCCCGCGAAAAGAGCTTCTTCGGCGAGGGGCTGGTGGCGCACGTCTCGATGGCCCAGCCGACCTGCAATCGCCTCGCCCACGCCGTGCATGAGTGCGCCCGGGAAGCCGGCTTCCCCATCAAGTTCGGCGGCACCTACATCGCGATGGAGGGGCCGCAATTTTCCAGCCTCGCCGAATCGAAGCTCTACCGCAGCTGGGGCTGCGACGTGATCGGCATGACCAACATGCCGGAGGCCAAGCTCGCCCGCGAGGCGGAGATTTGCTACGTGACCGTCGCCATGGTCACCGACTTCGACTGCTGGCATCCCGACCATGACCATGTGCAGGTCGCCGACATCGTCCGCGTGCTGCTCGACAACGCCGAGCGCGCCAAGACCCTGGTGTCCATGATGGCGCCGCGCCTCGCGAAGGCGCGCCCCACGCCCTGCCCGGCCGGCTGCGACCGCGCGCTGGAGCATGCGCTGATCACCTCGCCCGCCGCCCGTGCGCCGGCGATGGTGAAGAAGCTCGAGGCGGTCGCGGGCCGGGTGCTCAAGGCTCAGTAGCAAACGTTACCTTGCCGCGCGGGCGGTCCGCACTGCCGCATGGCACTCTGCGACGCGTGTTAAAGCGTCTTGTAGCGCCTGGCTGCGCTCCTGTTGGCGACGGCTGGCGGAGCGGCGGCACAAGAAGTGTGCGCTTCCCCGGTGCTGGACGAGTCCGGCCAACGCCCGATCTTCAATCCCGCTGTGTCGATCGACCCAGTGATCGGCATGCCAAGTCCCGTGATCACCGTGCCGGGACGCGGAGGCCGATGGTGGATCGACGGTCATCGCTTGGCGCCGTACGAAGGTTCTGGCCGCTGGAGAGCTACCTCGATGCCCGGCGGCAGCAGCGCGAGCCCTGGAGCGGCCGCGTGGTCGCGACGACCTGGGCCCATGCCACCTCTGTCCTCGACCGGGGTGCCAATGCCTTCCGGCTCGTCGGAAATGCCTTCAACAATGTTTTCGTGCTTCCCCGGCAGCGGATCAGCGTCGCCTTCACCGGGGATTGGCGCGGCATGGTGGTCGGACGCGACGCTCTCGAGTCGTGGGCGATCGAAGGCGAGCTTCACGGACAGGGCATTCGCGGCCTGACGGCTGTCTACGATTCTGACGTCCTGAAGGCCATGGTTGCGCTCGATCTGGATCAACGCCTTTGGGTGCGGGCGGACGCAGGACGCTGGCGTCGGCTGGAAACGCTTGGACGGTGGGAGTTCGGCGACGTATTGGATGCTCCTCGCTCGGGTGCTGCGATCTATATCGGCCAGAAGACCGTCCTCGCGATCCGCCGCAAGAATGACGCCGCCTACAGCACTCACACTCTTGCCGATACGACGGCCAACGATGCGGCCAATACCTTCTTTCGCTCCGCCCTGCTCGGAGAGCTGCTGCACTATGGCCCGGGCGGGTTCCTGGATCGCGGCGAGCCGCGCTGGTTCCGGCTCCGCGGCGCGCAGTTCGAGGATATTCCCGGCCTGCCGGTGGGCTTGCCGAAGCCCATCACCAACTCTGCCATGGCGGCGCACGACCTGCCCAGCCTGGGAAAGGTGGTGCTGCGCGGTCCTGACGGCCTGTACCTCTACGATGGCGAACGCGCGACCTTGGTTGCCGACTCGGATTGGACGAGTTCCATCGAACCCTACGTCGACGACCTGTCCGGGATCGGCCGCGTCACGGTGCGTGTCCCGGGCCGAGCAGAGACAATAATCGACGGGCGGCTGCGGTCTGTCCCGCAGATTCTGCCCTATCACCTGTTCGACTGGCCTGGAAGCGGGGTGGTCGGCCAACAACGCAACCGGCTGGTCCTGTTCGACAAGGATTGGGCGGCGACGCCGATCGTGCTGCCGGGCCTGACCGATCGCGCGACAATCTACGCTGTCTCTCGAACCGCCAGCCCCCGCAACGGCGCGCTGTTCGTCTCGACGTCGGAGGGAATATTCGTGCTCGCCCCCAAAGGATCGTCCTGCCTCTGAAGGCGGGCAGCCTGTGCATAACTCGCTTCGCGCGAGTCTCGTCATGGGCAATGGCCCGCCTTTCGACCGCTTGAATCGCGGCTGTTTGAGCCGGCCAATGCCCATAATAGGTGGTGGAACGCCGAACGTGCTTAATGGCCGTACGCGGGCTTTTCCGCGTGTGCCGGAGCACGAAGAGGATGTCGAGAACACTCGATCGACGAGACTGCGAGTCTCACCGTTTTCGACCGTTTTTGCCGTTTTTGGCGAACGCGCGAATAACGGAAGAAACGGCTGCGTCAGATCGCCGGCGCCAGCCGATGCGCGACCTGCGAGGCGTACCTGGCCGCAATCGGCAGGAAGGCGCGGAAGTCGAGATGGCTGCTGCGGCCGGCGAGGTCGCTCAGGCAGCGCACGTTGACGAACGGGATGTCGCCGCCCCAGCGCCGCGCCACCTGGGCCACCGCGCCGCCTTCCATCTCGACCGCTTTCGCGGCGAACTCGCCGTGCAGGCGCTGCCGCTGATCCTCGGCATTGATGAAGCAGTCGCCGGTCAGGATGGTCCCGAAATGGACAGCCGGTTTGCGCGCGCCTGCGCCGACCTCGGCCGGCAGCGGCTCCAGCTCGAGGCCAACGGCAGCCTGCTTGAGCCGGCCCACAAGGTGCTCGGATTCGGGATAGCCGGGCTTCCAGTCGTCGGTGCCGCGCGAGGGCCGGCTGCCCGGCTGGATGGTGAGGAAGTAGCCTTCGCGATGGGTGCCGTAGTCGTGCTGGATATGGCTGGTGCCGACCACGACGTCGCCCACGCCCAGCGCCGGATCGAGGCCGCCGGCGACGCCGCACAGCATCAGGGCGCCGCAGTCGAAGCGGTCGAGCAGCAGCGAGGTGGCGACGCCGGCATTCACCTTGCCTGCACCCGATTCGACGAACACCGCGTCTCGCCCCGCGATGCTGCCGCGCCAGAAGCTGTGGCCGCCGATCCTGTGCGCCGGCCCCGACTGGTCCGAGAGATGGGCGAATTCCTCCGGCAAGGCCGATATGACGCCCAGAAGCCTGCTTGCCATGGTCGAATGGGCTATAAGGTCGCCGCTCCAATGTCCACTTCGCTCCCCGCCACCTCACTCCCTGATCGCCGCACCCTGCGTGACGCCTGCACCACCCTCGCTCGAGAGGCCGCGCGCGAGATCATGCGCATTTATGCCGGCGACCTCGGCGAGCGGATGAAGGCCGACCAAAGCCCGGTGACCGACGCCGATCATGCCGCAGAAGCGGTGATCGTGGCCGGCCTGCGCAAGCTCACGCCCGGGCTGGTGGTGGTCGCCGAGGAAGAGATGGCGGCGGGGCATGTCCCGACACTCGACGGCAATCCCTTCTGGCTGGTCGATCCGCTCGACGGCACCAAGGAATTCATCAAGAGGAACGGCGAGTTCACGGTGAACATCGCGCTCATCGAAGCGGGTCGGCCCACGCTCGGCATCGTGCTCGCTCCCGTACCGGAGACATTGTGGCGCGGCGACGCCGAGCTTGGCGCCGACAAGAGCGACAAGGGCGGCGCCTTCACCGCGATCTCGACCCGCCGCGCGCCGGCCAACGGACTGGTCGCATGCGCGAGCCGCAGCCATGCGATCTACAGCGACCTCGACATCTGGTTCCGCAGCAACGACCTCACCGTGGCCGAGCGCATCCAGGCCGGCTCGTCGCTGAAGTTCTGCCTGATCGCCGAGGGCAAGGCCGACATCTATCCGCGCTTCGGCCCGACCAATGAATGGGACACCGCGGCGGGCCAGGGCGTGCTCGAAGCGGCAGGCGGCGAGGTGGTGACGACCGACGGCCGTCCCCTCACCTACGGCAAGCCGCGCTTCTCCAACCCGCACTTCATCGCCCGCAGCAAAGACGCACGATGAGTACCGCGCGGAAAGACTGCGCGGCGATCGAGGAAGCGGCGCGCCTGATCCGGGCCGGCGAGCTCGTCGCCTTCCCGACCGAGACCGTCTATGGCCTGGGCGCCGACGCGACCAACGAGCGCGCGGTCGCGAAGATCTTCGAAGCCAAGGGCCGGCCGCAGTTCAACCCGCTGATCAGCCACGTGCTCGATGCGGGCGGGGCGCAGCGCTTCGTGCAATGGAGCGACATCGCGGACAAGCTGGCCGCCACGTTCTGGCCCGGCCCGCTCACGCTCGTGCTGCCGCGTGCAAAGGATTCGGCAATCGCCTTGTTGACGACCGCCGGCCTCGACACCGTCGCCATCCGTGCGCCGGCGCATCCGCTGGCGCAGGCGCTGATCCGTGCTTCCGGCCTGCCGATCGCCGGACCGTCGGCCAATCGCAGCGGTTCGATCAGCCCTACTCGCGCGGAGCACGTTGCCGAATCGCTCGGCGACAAGGTCGGCATGATCCTCGACGGCGGGCCCTGCACCGTCGGGGTAGAATCGACCGTGCTCGATCTCACGTCGCAGCGTCCCATCCTGCTGCGGCCGGGCGGCGCGACGCGCGAGGCGATCGAGGCGGTGATCGGTGAGATCGCGGTAAGCGACGCCCTGCCCGAGGGTGACACGCCGCGCAAATCGCCCGGCCAATTGCAGAGCCACTACGCGCCCGCCCAGCCGGTTCGGCTCGAGGCGACGACCGTCGTCGGCGACGAGGCATTGCTGGCTTTCGGCCCCAACCCGATCGCCGGCGCGCGGCGGACGCTCAATCTCAGCGTCACCGGCGACCTCGGCGAGGCGGCCGCCAATCTCTTCGCCTACATGCGGGCGCTCGATCGGCCCGACACGGCGCGCATCGCCGTCATGCCCGTTCCGCACACTGGTCTGGGGCAGGCGATCAACGACCGCCTGCGCCGGGCGGCCGCGGATGACGGCTCAAGCCGCCGCCGCTAGAGCGATTTCCATTCAGATGGAACCGCGCCCCCACAATTGTCCCTTGTCCCATCGCCCGACGGGCGCGGTTCCATCTGAATGGAAATGCGCGCACGGACGATATTTGTTGCAGCAGGCATGTTCCGTCCGGCCGATTCCGGCCGGGCGGAATATGTTCTAAGCTGCTGCAAAAGCGAGGAAACATGCCCGATACCGTCATCCAGCCGCAAATCCCGACCACCCCCGTCACCGCCGAAGTGCTCGAGCAATTGCGCGCCATCGTCGGCGACAAGGGCCTGCTGGTCGACGCGCAGGACAAGGAGCCGTTCGTCACCGACTGGCGGCGCACGCGGTCGGGCAGCGCCGACGTCGTCGTGCGGCCGGCGACGGTCGAGGAGACCTCGAAGGTCGTGAAGCTCTGCTACGACAAGGGCATCGCGATCGTGCCGCAGGCGGGCAACACCGGCCTGATGGGCGGCGCCACGCCATGGCCGACGCATCGCGGCATCGTTCTCTCGGTCGGCCGCATGAACAAGGTGCTGAACGTCGATCCGGTCGGCTATTCGATGACGGTCGAGGCTGGCTGCATCCTGCAGACGCTGCAGGAGACGGCGGCGGCGCACGACCGCTTCTTCCCGCTGAGCCTGGGTGCCCAGGGCTCCTGCCAGATCGGGGGCAACCTTTCGACCAACGCCGGCGGCGTGCAGGTGCTGCGCTACGGCAATGCGCGCAACCTGGTGCTCGGCCTGGAGGTCGTGCTGCCCAACGGGGACATCTGGAACGGCCTGCGCTCGCTCAAGAAGGACAACACCGGCTACGACCTCAAGCACCTGTTCATGGGTGCCGAGGGCACGCTCGGCATCATCACCAAGGCCGTGCTGAAGCTGTGGCCGGCGTCGAAGGATAGCGCCACGGCGTGGCTCGCGATCCGCGACCCGCAGGCGGCGATCGAGATCCTGTCCGAGGCGCATTCGGCGTCGGAGGACAATGTCGAATCCTGCGAGCTTATGAGCCGCGAGGCGACCGATATGGTGCTGCGCCACATTCCCGGCGTGCAGGATCCGCTGAAGGCCGAGACGCCCTGGTACATCCTGATGCAGTGGAACTCCTCGCGGCCCAAGTCCGAGGGCGCCGAAGGCATGGCCGAGAAGATGGAGCAGTTCCTCGCCGACCAGATGGAGGCCGGCCGCGTGCTCGATGCGGTGATCGCCCAGAACGAGAGCCAGGCGCGCAACATGTGGAAGATCCGCGAAGGCGTCGCCGAAGCCGGCCGCGCCGACGGGCCGGGGTTGAGCTACGACATCTCCGTCTCGATCTCCAAGATCCCCGAGTTCATCGACAAGGGAATCAAGGCCGCGCAGGCCATCCTGCCGACGCTGCGGCCCCATCCGCTGGGCCATATCGGCGACGGCAACGTGCATTTCGGCTTCGGCGCGCCCAAGGGGATGGACCGCGCGACCCTGCAGCAATACGCGCCGGCGATCACCCGCGCGGTCAACGATCTGATCACCTCGATGGCCGGCTCGATCTCGGCCGAGCACGGCATCGGCATCGAGAAGCTCGACGAGCTGGAGCACTATCGCAGCCGCATCGAGCTCGACACCATGCGCACCATCAAGCGCGCGCTCGACCCGAAGAACATCATGAACCCGGGCAAGGTCTTGAGGCTCTCATGATACCCCCGTCGCCCCGAGCCCCCTGGTGTCATCCCGAGCGTAGCGAGGGATCTATCCTGGTACCCATGGATCCCTCGCTGCGCTCGGGATGACACGGAGTAACTCGTGGATACGTTCATCTCCAAGCTTCACTCCATCGTCGGCGACAAGGGCCTGATCACCGACGAGAAGGACAAGCATCCCTTCCTCACCGACTGGCGCGAGAACTATCTCGGCAGGGCGCTGGCGATCGTGCGACCGGCGACCACCGAGGAAGTGTCGGCGGTCGTGAAGCTCTGCGCCGCCGAGGGCGTGGCGGTCGTGCCCCAGGGCGGCAACACCGGCATGTCGGGCGGTGCCACGCCGCAGGAGGACGGCCGCGAGATCGTGCTGTCGCTTACCCGCATGAACCGTATCCTGGAGATCGACAAGGTCGGCTACACCATGACCGTCGAGGCGGGCGTGGTGCTGAGGACCATCCAGGAGGCGGCCGCCGATGCCGACCGGCTGTTCCCACTCAGCCTCGGCGCCGAAGGGAGCTGCACGATCGGCGGCAACCTCTCGACGAACGCGGGCGGCGTGCAGGTCCTGCACTACGGCAATGCCCGCCAGCTCGTTCTGGGACTCGAGGTGGTGCAGCCCAACGGCGACATCTGGAACGGCCTGCGCGCACTCAAGAAGGACAACACGGGCTACGACCTGCGCGATCTCTATCTCGGGGCGGAAGGCACGCTCGGCATCATCACCAAGGCGGTGCTGAAGCTCTGGCCCAAGCCCAAGGACAACGCGACCTCGTGGTCGGCCGTGCCGTCGCCGCAGGCCGCGGTCGAGCTGCTGAGCGGAGCCTATGCCGCGTCGGAGGACAACGTCACCTCGTGCGAGCTGATGGGCCGGCAGGGCATCGACCTGGTGCTGCAGCACATCCCGGGCACGAGCGACCCGCTGGCGGAGAAGCACGACTGGTACGTGCTGATGGAATGGTCGTCGACGCGGCCGCCGCGTGAGGGCGACAACACCGGCGGCTTGCGCGACAAGATGGAGGCCTATCTCGGCGAGGCTATGGAGAAGGGCCTGGTGCTCGACGCCGTGATCGCCCAGACCGAGGCGCAGTCGAAGGCGCTTTGGGCGCTGCGCGAGAACCACACCGAAGCCTCCAAGCAGGAAGGCCCGTCGATCAAGCACGACATCTCGGTGGCGGTGAGCAAGATCCCGCCGTTCGTGCCCGAGGGTCTGGCCGCGATGAAGAAGGCCCTGCCCGGCTGCCGGCCGCTGGTGTTCGGCCATGTCGGCGACGGCAATCTCCATTTCAACTGCCAGGCGCCCGCCGGCTGGGACAAGGCACGGTTCGTGCAATACATCGAGCCGATCAGCAGCGCGATCTACGATCTCGTCACCGCTTACGGTGGCTCCATCTCGGCCGAGCACGGCATCGGCCGCATCAAGCTCGAGGAGCTGGCGCACTACCGCAGCCGGACCGAACTCGACGTCATGAGGCAACTGAAGCGGGCGCTAGACCCGCACAACATCATGAACCCCGGGAAGGTGATCCGGGTCTGAGACTGTAGAGGGGGAACCGCAAATGACCACCGCGTCGATTCGAGTACCCGCATCATCCCAGAGCCGCCGCGCCGTCAGCGCGGCCGTCATCGGCAACGTCCTCGAATGGTACGACTTCGGCGTCTACGGTTTCGTGGCCGCCATCATCGGCAAGAACTTCTTCCCCGGCTCGGACGACACGACCGAGCTTCTGAAGGCATTCCTGACCTTCGGCCTCGGCTTCCTCGCGCGTCCGGTCGGCGGCATCGTCATCGGCCGCCTGGGCGACACGCACGGCCGCAAGACGGCGCTGATGCTCACCATCTTCCTGATGGCGCTGGGCACCGTGATGATCGGTGTCCTGCCGACCTACGCCTCGATCGGTTTCGCCGCGCCGGCGCTGCTGCTGCTCGCCCGCCTGATGCAGGGCTTCTCGACGGGCGGCGAATGGGGCGGCTCGACCGCCTTCATCGTCGAATGGGCGCCCAAGGAAAAGCGCGGCCTCTATGGCAGCTTCCAGCAGATGAGCGTCGTCCTCGGCCTGCTGCTGGGCTCGTCCTTCGCCGCACTGCTGAACAGCGTCCTCACGCCGGACCAGATGGTCGCCTGGGGCTGGCGCATACCCTTCCTCGTCGGCGCCCTTCTCGGCCCGGTCGGCCTCTACATGCGCCGCACCATCGACGAGACGCCGCACTACGAGCGCGTGAAGCAGGCCGCGCCGACCGGCGGCCGCAGCGGGTTCGCGCTCGCCGCCACCGCCTTCGGCTTCACCATTGTCTGGACCGTGGCGTTCTACGTTCTCCTGACCTACATGCCGAGCTGGACCGGCAAGTACATGAAGCTCACCGCGGCCCAGGCGCTGTGGTCGAACTCGATCGGCCTGGTGGCGCTGGTGATCGCCATACCGGTCATGGGACATCTGTCCGACCGCTACGGCCGGCGGCCATTGCTCCTGCTGTGCTGCGCCGCCTTCATCATCCTGCCCTGGCCGCTCTTCACCTATCTCGCCTCGGGCAACGTTCCGTACGTGGTGCTGGTGCTGATCCAGATCGCCATCGCCATCGTGATCTCGCTCTACTCCGGCGCAGGCCCTGCGGCGATCGCCGAGATCTTCCCGACCCACAAGCGCTCGACCTGGATGACCACCGGCTATGCGCTCGCGGTGGCGATCTTCGGCGGCTCGGCACCGTATCTCTCGATCTGGATGATCGAGAAGCTCGGCACGCCCATTGCACCGGTCTGGTACCTGATCGCTTCCGCGATCGTCTCGTTCGCGGTGATCTGGAGCCTGAAGGAAACCGCGCACGACGAGCTCGCCTGATGCTGATCCGCTTCGACGGCAAGACAGTGATCGTGGCCGGCGCCGCCCGCGGCATCGGCCGGGCGATCGCGCGCGCCTTCGCCGCCGACGGCGCGACCGTCATCGCCTGCGACCGCCTGGTCGATCAGATCGAGGCGGGAGAGCACATCAAAACGCTGCCCGTCGACGTCACCGATGCCGCAAGCATCGACAAGGTCGTGGCTGCCGCCGGTGGCAAGGTCGACGTGCTGGCCTACGTTGCGGGCGGCGTGCTGGGCCAGGCGCCCAAGCCATTGGAGCAGGTCACGCCGGAGGAGTTCGCCGGCATCGTGGACGTCAACCTCAAGGGCTGCTTCCTCTTCGCCCGCGCGGTCGCGCCCGGCATGAAGAAGGCCGGCGGCGGGCGGATCGTCACCATCTCCAGCCGCGCCGGACTCGCCACCAGCCTGACCGGCATCCAGGCCTACGCCTCGGCCAAGCACGGCCAGGTCGGCTTGGTGAAGCAGCTGGCGCAGGAGCTCGGGCCGTTCGGCATCACCGTGAACTCGGTGGCACCGGGCTTCATGGCGACCAGCCCCGACTACGAGCGGCAATGGAACTCCTACAGCGAGGACTTCCGCCGCACCTTCGCCGACCGCATCGCCATGCGCCGCATGGGCAAGCCCGAGGACATCGCCGACGCGGTCCTCTTCCTGGCTTCGGATTACGCATCGTGGATCACCGGCCAGACCTTGCCGGTGACCGGCTCTCCCCTCGCCTGAATCGAAGGAGGTTCTCATGCCCGACACCCATGCTCCCCAACAACAACTCGAGCCCTGGCAGTGGAGCGAGGCGCAATGGCGCAAGCTGGTCAACCAGGTGCGGGCCGGCAAGCGCTACCGGCCGAACGGCTGGAAGGACGGTGCGCGCTGCGCCGTGGCTTTGTCGTTCGACAGCGACCACGAGACAAACGAGCTGCGCGACGGCGGCAAGTCGATCGGCCGCATGGCGTGGGGCCAGTCCGGCAACCGCGTCGGCGTGCCGCGCATCCGCAAGCTCTTGGAGAAGCACGGCGTGAAGGCGACGTTCTACGTGCCGGCCGTGTCGGCGATGCTCTATCCCGAGGAGCAGCGCGCCCTGGTCGCCGAGGGTCACGAGATCGGCATCCACGGCTGGATCCACGAGCTGAATTCGGTGCTGCCGCTGGAAGCCGAGCGCGACCTGATGATGCGCTCGGCCGACACCTTGGAGAAGATCACCGGCAAGCGCTGCGTCGGCATGCGCACGCCGTCGTGGGACTTCAGTCCCAACACGCTGGCGCTCGAGAAGGAGCTCGGCCTGCTCTACGACAGCTCGCTGATGGCAGACGAGGACTGCTACGAGCTGCTGCTGCACGGCGAGGAGACCGGCGTGATCGAGCTGCCGGTCGAATGGGTGCGCGATGACGCGGTCTACTTCGCCATGGCCCGCTTCTCGTCGCTGCGGCCCTACACGCCGCCGCCTGCCGTGTTCGACATCTTCCGCCGCGAGCTCGATGCGGCCTGGGAGGAAGGCGGCATCTTCCAGCTCACGATGCATCCGCACCACATCGGCTATCGCTCGCGCATCTGGATCGTCGAGGAGCTGATCCAGCATGCCAAGTCCAAGGGAAAGGTGTGGTTCGCGACCCATGCCGAGGTCGCGGCCTACGCCAAGGAACATGCGGCGTGAGCAAGGTTGCCATCGTCACCGGCGGCGCACGCGGCATCGGCCGAGGCTGTGCGCTCGAGCTGGCCTCGCGCGGCTACGACATCGCGCTGGTCGACCTGCTCGAGCCCGAGATGCAGCGCACCAAGGGCGAGATCGAGGCCAAGGGCCGCAAGGCGCTGACCTACAAGGCCGACGTCTCGGTGTTCGCCCGCGCCCATGAGATCGCCGACGACGTTGCGAAGCAGTGGGGCCGCGTCGACTTCCTGCTGAACGATGCGGGCGCGTCGAATGCCAAGGGCATCCTCGAGATCAAGGAGGAGGAGTTCGACCGCACCATCGCGGTCAACCTCAAGAGCTGCTTCAACTACATCCACGCCATTGCGCCGATCATGCTGAAGCAGGAAAGCGGCGGCCGGATCGCCAGCATGTCGTCGCTCAACGCGCTGAGCGGCGGCGTCACGTCAGCCGTCAGCAAGCACTCCTACGCGACGGCCAAGGCCGGCATCCTCGGCCTCACCCGCGCGCTCGCCAAGGAGTTGGGGCCGAAGATCATGATCAACGCCATCTGCCCCGGCGTGATCGAGACCGAGCTCGGCAACAGCCTAACCAGGTCGCGCGGCGAGCAGATGAAGAAGGGAATCATGCTGAACCGCCTCGGCACGCCGGCCGACGTGGCCCAGCTGGTGGCCTTCCTCGCCACCTCCGAGCCCTGCTTCATCACCGGCCAGCATTTCGTGATCGACGGCTTCCAATGGTCGTGCTGATCAGCGGCGATCGGTGTCGTCGCGCCGGTCGACGATCTCGTAGGTGACGTCGGTGACGTTGGTTCGGTCGGTCCGCGCCGGCGGCATCGGCCGGCCGGCAAACAGCGCCAGCAGCCAGGCGCGCAGACGATAGACCAGAAGGATCACCAGCACGACCGCTACGAAGCCTGCGATGATCGCGAAGCCCAGCACCGCCAGCACGGCGAAGGCGATCAGGCCGAGCGCCGCCTGCAGCCAGATGCGCGGCGGCAGCCGGGAGATCAGGTAGAAGAGGTTGGGACGCTGTCCGTTCACGACGCCCACTTCTTCTCGAAGTCCCAGACCTCGAGGAAGCCCATCAGCTCGTGCATGTTGCGGTACTGCGGCACGGTGATCCCGTTGCTGGTGCCCTTCTCCTTGAGGAACTCCCACGACTGGCGCATGGCCTCGGCCGCGACACTGAAGCCCAGGCCGGGATAGATCGCCACGTCGAAGCCCCACTTCTTCAGCCGCTCGACCTCGACGCGCGGGGTCTTGCCGAACTCGACCATGTTGGCCAGCAGCGGCTTCTCGACCTCCTGGCCGATCTTCTCGAGCTCGGCCTCGCTCTCGGGCGATTCGACGAAGATGATGTCGGCGCCCGCCGTCTCGTAAGCCTTGGCCCGCCGCAGCGCCTCGTCGAGGCCATGAGCGGTGCGGGCGTCGGTGCGGGCGACGATCAAGGTCGCGGGATCGCGCCGTGCTTCGGCCGCGACCTTGATCTTCAGCACCATGTCCTCGACCGGCACGACCCGACGGCCCGGCGTATGGCCGCACTTCTTGGGCATCTCCTGGTCCTCGATCTGGATCGCGGCCACGCCGGCGGCCTCGTAGCCGCGCACCGTGCGCTGCACGTTCAAGAGGCCGCCGTAGCCGGTGTCGGCGTCGGCGATCAAGGGCGTCTCGATTACCGAGCACATCATCTCGGCGCGGCCCACCATGTCGGAATAGGTCGCGAGGCCCGCATCGGGCAGGCCGAGCATCGAGGCGGTCGCGCCGTAGCCGGTCATGTAGAGCGCGGAAAAGCCCATACGGTCGGCGACGCGCGCCGAAATGCCGTCGTAGATGCCGGGCGCCAGGATGAACTCACCCTTGGCGAGCTTCTCGCGCAGCACCCGCGCCTTCGCATTGACCGTCATGTCCTTCTCCTCAGTCCTGCTGCACGGCCAGCTTGACGTCTCCCAGCCGGATCGTCGAGCCGGGCTCGGCCGCCACGGGGAAGCCCGGCCGCACCGGCTTGCCGTCGACCGACGTGCCGTTGGTCGAGCCGAGATCCTCGATCCGCAATGTGTCGCCCACGAGGCTCAGTCGCGCATGCCGGCGCGATACCGTCGCGTGGGCAACGACCAGGTCGCTCTGCCCCACCGCGCGGCCGACCACCACGCCCTCGGTGAGCTTGCTGACCGCGATCTCGCAGATATGGGATTGGCCGAGCGAATCCACACCCTCTAGGCGCACCATGCCGCGCGGCGCGTGGGCGGGGCGGACGTGGAAGACATGGACCGGGCGGCTGACGTTCTTGAAGCTGTGGTCGCCGCCGTCGACATAGGCGTAGTCGATGCGCAGCTCCGTGACGTCGCGCACCGCGCGCGAGACCGAGATGCCGCCCGGATCGGCGATGCCCTGGATGCGGGCGGCGAGGTTCACGCCGTCGCCGAAGATGTTCTGGTCCTCCTGGTCGACGATCACCTCGCCGAGATGCACGCCGATGCGGAACAGCAGGCGCTGCTGTTCGCCGAGGGCGGCATTGAAGCGCGCCATGCGCTCCTGGATGTCGATCGCCGAATTGACCGCCGCGACTGCCGAGCCGAACTCGGCCAGCATTGCGTCGCCCGCCGTCCCGACCAGCCGCCCGCCGCCGGCCTCGATCGCCGGCCGCCAGACCTCGTTCTGCGCGGCCTTGAGATGCCGGAAGGTGCGCGTCTCCGCCCCCTCCATCAGGCGCGTGAAGCCCGCGAGGTCGGCGTGGACGATGGCGGCGAGGCGGCGCTGCATGGCTATTCCACCGGCCAGATCTCGACGTCGCGCGCCAGGCCCGCCAGGTACTTCGCCGTCGTCGGTCCGACCTTGCCGACTGGCAGGATGGCCGGCCCGGCGGTCTCGAGCGCCACGTACGACCGTCCGCCCTGCCGGATGGTCGCGTCGCCCGGTTCGGCCGGCATCTCGACGCCGAGGATCGCGTGGCCCGGCATGGTCACGACCGCGAGCTTGCGAAAGCGCGTGAAGTTGCGCAGCACCGCCGCCAGCGCCACCGCCTTGCTGTCGCAGTCGCCGCGGTTCTCGGCGAGCAACGCCGAAGCCGGCAAGAAGTCGCCGCCCTGGCGCTGCTTGTCGTCGAGGGTGGCGTAGGGGATCTCCTGGAAGAAGCTCAGCGCCAGCTGGACGCGGCCGCGATCCTCGTTCGGCACGTCCGGCATGTCGCCCAGCGCCCTGGCGACGGCGCGCAGCGAGTTCTGCTGGGCACTGGTCGCCGCGGCGAAATCGACGATGATGCGCCGCTCGCCGACCATGTGGCGCAGGTGCTTCGCGAGATAGTCGCGCTGCGACCTCCGGAGCCGTGCCTCGACCTTTTTCGTCAGCTGATCGAGATCCTGCGGCCGAGCCTGGACCGTCCAGCGCACGCCGTCGGAGGTGCGCCGGATGTCGATGTGGGCGCCGTTGCCGAAGCGGGCGACCTCGTCGCGCAGGTCGCGCTCGACCACCTGCCACATGTCCTGCAGGCTGTATTGCGCGAACGAGTCCTCGGCCTCGCGGATGGCCTGACGGGTCAGGGTGAAGGAGACGCGGTGCTCCTGGCCGAGATAGTCGCGCCAGCGGTAGCTCAGCAGCTCGTCACCGCTGCGCGAGACGCGCTTGAAGTCGAGCTGCTGCGCCTCGGCGCCGGAGGCGAACGCCACCAGCGCAAGCAGCAGCAGGCAGAGCCGCATCAGCGCCCCTTGAAGGCCGGCGCCCGCTTCTCGCGCAGGGCCGCCAGACCCTCCCGCAGGTCCTCCGACGTCTGGCACTCGCGGATGCCGTCGCGGATCTTCGGGATGTCCGGCCCGGCCTGGGCGAACTGCTCGATGGCGCGCTTCATGTTGGACATCGACAGCGGCGCCAGTCCCGCGAGCTTGGCCGCGGTCTCGTCGACCTTCTGCTTGAACTCGGCGCGGTCGACCAGCCAGTCGAGGTAGCCGACGCGCAGCAGTTCCTCGTCGCTGAAATCCTCGGACAGCAGGAAGGCGCGCTTGGCGAAGCTCGGGCTCACCTTCTGGGTGTAGCGGCGCAGGCCGCTCGGATAGTAGTGCAGGCCGAACCGCGCGGCCGGCATGAAGAAGCGCATGCCCTTCACGCCCAGACGGAAGTCGCAGGCCAGCGCCATGTCCGTCGCGCCGCCATAGACGCCGCCGTTCAGCGCGCACAGGGTCGGCATGCGCATCGCCTCCAGCCGGTCCATCACCGTCTCGAAGCTGTCCTTGTGCACTTCCGACGAGGGCCGCGCGTCCTTGCCCGACGGGATCGAGCCGAGATCATAGCCCGAGCAGAAGGTCTTCTCGCCCGCGCCGGTCAGCACCAGCACGCGCACGTTCGGATCGGCGTCGGCCTTCTCGATCGCCGCGCGCAGCTTGCCGAGGCCTTCGGGATTCAGCCGGTTGTGCTTGGCGGGATCGTTGAGGGTGATGGTGGCACGCGGGCCGTCGAGGGCGAGCAGGACGTCGGTCATGATGGCGCGACAATACTCCACCGGGCCGCGGCGCGCGACCTTGGTGGCCGAACGCGAGCGGGCGCGGCATAGTGCGGCCTCTCCGGAGGATTTCATGACATACACCGCCCCGCTCGCCGACATGCGTTTCGCGCTGCGCGAAGTGGCCGGACTCGACAAGGTGGCGGCGCTGCCGGGCTACGAGCACGCGACCGAGGACACGGTCGATGCCGTTCTCGAGGAGGCGGCCAAGCTTGCCGGCAACGGGCTGGCCCCGCTCAACCGCGACGGCGACAAGGTCGGCGCCAAGCTCGAGAACGGCGTGGTGCGCACGGCGCCGGGCTTCACCGGGATCTACCGGGAGTTCGTCGAGGGTGGCTGGAACTCGCTGCCGTTCGATCCCGAGTTCGGCGGCCAGGGCATGCCCTGGCTGCTCGCGGCCACCGTGCAGGAGATGTGGCAGGCGGCCAACATGGGCTTCGGCCTCGTGCTGCTGCTGAACCAGGGCGCGATCGACGCCATCCATCACCACGGTTCGGCCGCGCAGAAGGCGGCCTATCTGCCGAAGATGATCTCGGGCGAATGGACCGGGACGATGAACCTCACCGAGCCGCAGGCGGGCTCCGACCTCGCCCAGCTCAAGACCCGCGCCGTGAAGCATGGCGACCACTACCTGATCACCGGCCAGAAGATCTTCATCACCTACGGCGAGCACGATCTCACCGAGAACATCGTGCACCTGGTGCTGGCCCGCACGCCCGATGCGCCGGCCGGCGTGCGGGGCATCTCGCTGTTCATCGTGCCGAAGTTCCTGCCCACCGCAGACGGCAAGCCGGGCAAGCGCAACGACCTGCGCTGCGTGTCGCTCGAGCACAAGCTCGGCATCCATGCCAGCCCGACCTGCGTCATGAGCTTCGGCGACGATGGCGGCGCGGTGGGTTACCTGGTCGGCGAGGAGGGTCGCGGCCTCTCCTACATGTTCACGATGATGAACAATGCCCGCCTGTCGGTCGGCATCCAGGGGCTGGCGATCGCCGAGCGCGCCTACCAGCAGGCCTCGGCCTTCGCCAAGACCCGCGTGCAGTCCAAGGACGACGGCAGCGCGGCACCGCAGCCGGTGTCGATCGTTCATCATCCCGACGTCCGTCGCATGCTCATGAGCATGCGCGCCCAGATCGAAGCGATGCGCGCCCTGGGCTACTATACCGCCGCCGGCATCGACGGCGCGCTGCGCCATCCCGACAAGGAGGCGGCGCGCAAGACGCAGGACCGGGTCGACCTGCTGATCCCGATCGTGAAAGCCTGGTTCACCGATTTAGGCAACGAGATCGCCTCGACGGGCGTGCAAATCCACGGCGGCATGGGCTTCATCGAGGAGACCGGCGCGGCCCAGCATCTGCGCGACGCGCGCATCTTGCCGATCTACGAGGGCACCAACGGCATTCAGGCGCGCGACCTTGTCGGTCGCAAGATCGCCAAGGATGGCGGCGAGACCATGCTGGGCCTGATCGCAGAAATGCGGGCCACGGCGGAGGAGATGAAGTCCGCGCCCGGAGACGACCTGGCCGCCATCCGGACCGGCCTCGTGGCCGCTGCGGACGCGCTGGAGGACGCGACGAAGTGGGTCTCCCAGTCCGTCAAGGGCGCGCTGGTGAACGCCCTGGCAGGCTCCGTACCCTTCCTGCGGCTGGCCGGCACGGCGCTGGGCGGCTGGCTGTTGGCCCGCGGCGCCCACGTGGCCCAGGCCAAGCTCGCAGGTCGAGACGGCGACCCGAAGTTCCTCGAAGCCAAGCTGGTCACCGCCCGCTTCTACGCCGAGGTGATCCTGCCCCCGGCCCTGGCCCAGCTCGGCCCCCTCAAGGCCGCCGGCCGCACCGTATTCGCCCTCACGGAGGAGCAGCTCTGAAACATTCCCACCCTCGTGGGAAGCCCCCGATGCCGATTCCATAAGGCTTTTAGGCGATTCTTCCCAGCTTCTCCCCCTCCCCCTGACCCTATTTTACCCGGATAATATTGACGAAACCTATTTTATCCGGGTAAAACCATGGCCATGTCGAAACGGACTTTGGACTGCACGGCCTTTGTCGGGAAAGACATCGTGGCCTCCGGCTCGCTGGAGGAGGTGGCGCTCGCCGTCAAGGAACGCCTCCGCCACGAGCCGACCATCTCCCCCTTGATCTTCGACGACAAGACCGGACGGCCGATCGACCTCGACCTGCGCGGCACTGACGAGGCCGTCGTGCAGCGCCTGACCGATCATCCCATGCAAGGCGCGAAGCAGCCGGCCCGCCCGCCGGGGCGGCCGAAGCTCGGAGTGGTCTCGCGCGAGGTCTCGCTGCTGCCGCGCCACTGGGACTGGCTCAACAGCCAGCCCGGCGGCGCCTCGGTTGTCCTGCGCAGGCTGGTCGACGAGGCCCGGCACGCGAACCCGGTCGCCGAGCGCGTGCGCCGCGCCCGCGAGGCGACCTACCGCTTCATGACGGCGATGGCCGGCAACGAGCCCGGCTACGAGGAGGCGACGAGGGCCCTCTTCGCCGGCGACAGCGCGCGCTACCATGCGTTGATCGCCGGCTGGCCGGCGGGTGTCAGGTACTACGCCGGCCTGCTGTCGCTGAATGCCTTCGAGGAAGACCGTGGCGAGCCAAGGCCTGATCGAGCTGCCGACTGACGAAGCGGAGGCATTCGCCCAGCGCTTCGACCTCGCCCGACTCGAGCCCGCGTTCCTCGACGATCCCTTCCCGTATTACCACGCGCTGCGGCGCTTCGCGCCGGTGAAGCGCCTGGCAGACGGCAGCGTGTTCCTCTCGCGCTATGCCGATGTCGCGCGCTGCTACCGCGACCCGACCATGCGCTCGGACAAGAAGGCCGAGTTCGGCCCGAAGTTCGGCACCGGCACGCCGCTCTACAAGCACCATACGATCAGCCTGGTGTTCAACGACCCGCCGCTGCACACGCGGGTGCGCAAGCTCCTGGCCGCCGCCTTCACGCCGCGCGCGCTGGCCTCGATGCAGGCGCGCATCGAGGCGGTGGTCGACGGGCTGATCGAGCGCCACGCCGAAGCGCGCCGCATGGACCTGGTCGAGGACTTCGCCTTCCGGCTTCCGGTCGAGGTGATCTGCGACATGCTGGGCGTGCCGGCCGGCGACCGCGCCCCGTTCCGCCGCTATTCGCTGGCGATCCTGAGCGCGCTCGAGCCGGTCGCGGGACCTGAACGGCAAGCGGCGGGCAACGCGGCGGTCGCCGAGTTCTCGGCCTATCTCGACGACCTCATCGCCGAGCGCACCAAGCGGCCGGCCGACGATCACGACATCCTGGGCACGCTGATCCACGGCACGATCGATGGGGAGAAGCTTACCCACGACGAGCTGGTGCAGAACTGCATCTTCCTGCTGAACGCGGGCCACGAGACGACGACCAACCTGATCGGCAACACGGTCGACGCGTTGCTGCGCTTCCCGGACCAGCTTGCGCGCGTGAAGGCCGATCCGGGCCTGCTCAAGAGCTGCGTCGAGGAAGGTCTGCGCTTCGAGAGCTCCAACCAGCTCGGCAACCGCCGCCTCTCGCTCGACACGGAGATCGGCGGCGAGACGCTGCCGGCCGGCACCTACATCCATATCGGCATCGGCGCCGCAAACCGCGATCCGTCGCAGTTCCCAGAGCCGGACCGCTTCGACGCCGGCCGCGAGCCCAACCGGCACTTCGCCTTCGGCTCGGGCGTGCACATGTGCCTCGGCGCGGTGCTGGCGCGGCTCGAAGGCACGATCGCGATCGGCCGACTGGTGCACGGCCTCGACGGACTCGCGCGCAACGGCGCCTACGAGCGCGGCGGCCGCGCCCGTTTCCGCGGCTTCAACCGCTATCCGATTGCGTGGGAGAGAATGACGTGACAGACGCCGATGCCCTGCTGGACCGCGCGATTGCCGCCGCCGCGGCGAGCCCGAATAGGGTCCGCAAGGTCGGCGCGGTGCTGGTCGCGGCCGGCACCGAGATCACCGGCTGCAACGCGTTCCCGCCGGGCATCGAGGCGCTGCCCGAGCGCGCCGTCGGCGACAACCGCTTCATCTGGCTGGAGCACGCCGAGCGCACCACGATCTTCGAGGCAGCGCGGCGCGGGATCGCGACCGAGGGCGCGACCTTGCTGTCGACCTACTTCCCCTGCACCGACTGCGCGCGCGCCCTCGTTCAGTCCGGCATCAGGACGCTGATGACGCCGCAGGCTGAATTCGAGGACCCGGTATGGGGCGAATCGTTCCGCACCTCCGCCGCCATCCTGGCCGAAGGCGCGGTGGAGATCGTCTTCCTGGCCGAGGACCAGGCCCGCATTCACCGGCGGATCTGGGAGGTCGCGGGCGGCACGCCGGCGTAGGCGAAGCCCAAGGCCAACGCCATCCCCGCGGCCGCGACGAGCAGCGGCGCCAGCACCGTCAGCGAATAGAGCGCGGTCCCGCCAAGCGCGCCGATGATCCAAGCCAACGACATCGCCGCCTGTAGCTTGCCGGCCACCTGCCCCTGCCGATGCTTGCCGCCCAGGATCGATGCGCCGGCAACAAGGCCGGCCTGCGCGTCGGCGAGCCTCGCACGCCGATGAAATGACAAATGATTGCTGCGCGTTACCGATCGTTGCGGCGTGTTACAGGACCATCAGGACGAGGGCGCAGATCGCGCCGATGGCCACCAACGGCAGCGCCAGCGTCAGGGCACCCATCGTACCGATGTCGTAGTGGAGCTGGTGGAAGCGCCAGAACTCGCGGTAGCGATCGCGGCCGAACGGCAGCGTGGCCGCGCAGATCCAAGCAAACGATACGACCACAGCCGCGCCGCAGGAGGCGCCGAGCGCCAGCAGGCGTGGCCCCACGCTCGGCTGGGGCAACAGCAGGAGCGTCACGCCGAAACCGGCGATGAACAACAGCTGCGCGACGCCGTTGATCCAGAAATTGCGGGCCCGCAGCGTGGGATAGTCCGGCGCCGTCCGGTCCTCCGCGGAGGGGAAAAACACCCGAACCGTGCCGAGAATCGCACTCTCGACGAGACTGAACAGAAGGCGGCCCAGAGCTTCCATCAGAGCGGCTTCACCATGGTGACGCGGGTGTGCGTATCCTTGCCGTGATCCGGCGGGCCGCGGCCCACGATCTCGAAGCCGTGGCGTCCGTAAAGGCGCAGCAGGTGCTCCATCATCTCGGCGGTCTGCAGCGACATCGCGCGGTTGCCGCGCGAGCGCGCCACCTCCTCGAGCCGGACCAACAGCCAGCTGCCGAGCCCGGTGCCCTGCTTGGCTGGGTCGACGGCGAGGCGATCGAGGTACAGGCCGGACTCGCGCCGCTCGGTCGCGGCGACGCCGACGATCCGGCCGCCCTCGTCGGCGACGAACACGTCGCCGCGCTCGATCGAGGCGGGAAGCCACTTGTAGTAGTCAACCGGGATCTCGCGCCCGAGCCGCTTCATGTACGGCGTGAAGGCTGCACGCAGCACGCGGTCGGCGTCGAGGCATTCGGCCGGCAGCGCAGGCCTGAAGGTGAAGTCCATGCCAGCCAGCATAGTCTTGCGCCGGGGGCGCGCCACTCCAGTGGCGCGTCATGTCTTCTCGCCTCCCACATGAGAAGACGCGCCACTGGAGTGGCGCGCCCCCGGCGCAAGACGCCTGGTCGTGGACGCCTTTTGCGGCGGCGGGCTATCGTTTCCGAGCACCACGGGACGGAAAGATGACGACCTTCGAGATTCCGACTGTCACGACGGGGCGCCTGCGGCTTCGCGCATTCCGCCCCGGCGATCTGGAGGCCTACTCGGCGATGCAGGCGAATCCGCAGGTGATGCGCTACCTGGTCATGGGCCGCACCTCCACGCCGCCCGAGGTCTGGCGCACGATGCTTACATCGCTCGGCTCGTGGGCACTGCGCGGCTACGGCATGTGGGCCTGCGAGAAAATCGACGGCGAGGTCTTCATCGGCAGCGTCGGGATCTTCCATCCGCTCGACTGGCCGGAACCCGAGATCGCCTATTCGCTCGACCAGCCCTTCTGGGGCCAGGGCCTTGCGACCGAGGCGGCGAAGGCGGCGCGCGACTGGCTGTTCGCGCACCTTCCGCTGAAGCGGGCGGCGAGCTTCATCCACCCCGACAATCTCGCCTCGAAACGCGTCGTCGAACGCCTCGGCGCGACATGCGAGCGGACCGTCGAACTGCGTGGCAGCCCGTATGAGCACTGGGTGCACCATCGCGCGTGACTTCTCTTGCCGGACCGCGGGCGTCCCGCCCG